>OHBC01000025.1_pt1 | contig 184271 bp, 168 predicted proteins | sample 1577331 | NCBI WGS metagenome assembly OHBC01 (sample SAMEA3879570, study PRJEB24766) | human gut metagenome | biome: human-associated habitat; feature: feces | place: USA | collected 1985/1987
TGGCATGTCCCATACCGCCGATACCTACGGCTGCGAGGTTCAGTTTGTCGGTTGGTGAAACGTGCCCGTGGCTCATACCTAAAATAGAACTGGGAGCAATGGTGATTCCTGCTAAAGCAGCGGCTCCCGTTTTAAGAAATTTTCTTCTTGAAAAGTCTGACATGGTTTTATTATTTTAAGGAGTTAGTTATTTGTGGTGGATTACTATGCAGCAACCCATATCCATTTTTCATGTTTTTTCTGCGTTCGCGTATTTGTTCAAGAGTCTGTAAATTGCCAATAGCCGGCAAGTCATTCATACGAGCATCCTGCAGGAACTTCCACGCATATTCGGATGCAATAGTCGAGTCATACATTAAAGGCAAACGAGGGTTTCGCTTACCGGTCAATATGGAATCGGCGAACAAATCGCACAGCACGTCAATATTCTTACCACCAAAAGGTTTTTCCACACGAAGTGTCTGATGTACTCCGTGTAAATCGACGACAGCTGTTTTGAAATCATGCGTCATACGCACGATACCTTCCGTACCTATAATATCTACATAAGAATTGTGCGTCTGGTCTTTCGATAATTGTCCATAGACAAAACCCTGAGTTATATCAAAGACTACGCCATTTTGAAAAGTTCCGTGACATTGTACCCACCAGGGATCTTTATAATTCCACATGTTCACGCCTTGTGCATTCCATGTTCTATATTCACTTTCGGCATACCAGCGAACGATGTCAACATAATGCATTCCACAATCATGGAAAGCAGGGCCTTCATATTCGTGTCCTTCACCCGGTGCCAGTCCCGGAGTCATGTGGCAAATACGAATAATGGCCAACTCACCTATTTCTCCCTTCTGAATATATTCCTTCATCAGATTATGATACCAAGAATTTCGCAGATATAAGTTCACCGTAGAAAGTACATTGGAGTTTTCTATCATATCCACCACCTTCCACTCCTTTTCCATCGTATCTGCAACGGGTTTTTCTGCGATGATATGTTTTCCGTACCGAATAGCCTTTTCTATTTGTTCGAGCCTTGAGTCTGCCAATGTGAAGAGCCCGACAACCTGTACACTCTCGTCTTCAAAGATTTTTTGGTCATTCTCTACTACACGAGATTCAGGAGATATTTTTTTAGCAAGTTCGCGCGTGGTAGGATCTGTATCGCAAATATAGGCAATCTCCCATCGCCCGCTTTTCCGCATCGCCTCCCAATAGAATCTTCCCATTCTACCGAAACCGATTATTCCTACTTTTATTTTTGTGTCAAGTGAAAATTGTGCATCCATAAAAAATTGCGAATTTAAGTACAAACAACATAAAAGGTATCAATTTTCATCTGTAGGCAGATTGTTCGAAAACTGATATCGCAAAACTAGCCAAATAAATAACGCTTTATTTAGTCTACACAACTTTATGTAGATTATAAAATAATATTAAACCTTATAAATCAACAACTTACAATCATTTAGTGATATAAAAAATGTAGATTGTTTGGAAAGCACTTTATTTATTGGATGGCACAAATTCGTTTATATTGGTCAGATTTTCATAATTTCATTTTCAAATTCATCCCGGTCCACTGCAGCCTTGTTACGCATTTTAGTACGATAATTATAAACAGTACTTGTAGAGCAACGAAGGAAGTTGGCAATCTTCCCGCTATCCGTAATACCCAAACGTAACAATGCATAGATACGAAGTTCCCTGTTCAACAAAGCGTCCTGCTTAAGAATGATCTTCTCGTCATCTTTCAGTAAAGCATTGAAATCTGAAACAAAAGTCGGATATAAATTCAAAAAGACTCTATCGAAGCGAGTATACAGAGCATCAAGTTCATCATCAATCAATGCGGAAGATTTCAGCTTTTTAATCAGTTCCTCATAGCACTTATTAATGGCTATTTTATACAGCATATTCTGATACTTCTCCATTTTATGAATATAGCTGAAGCACACGTCGAAAAACTGAGCGATATAATGCTCCTTTATATTATTAATCTCGCACAGTTCATCATTCTTATCATTCAACTCACTATTCATGCTGTTCAGTTTGTCGTTCAATCTCAGAAGCTCCTCGTTACTTTGTGCCAGCGCCCGTTTCATCCGCAACGTTTTTTTCATCTGAATATAAATAAACACAACCAACACGATTAAAAGAAAAAGAGAAACGCTGGTTGAGATAAGAAAAGTAATCAGATTCGATTTAGACCTAGCTTCTTCCGTCTGATAAGCCGTATTAATGATAGAATAGAATTTATAGATTTCCATTGCCCGGAAATGAATGCCGGAGGAAACTACATCATCAATAGCCGACTGAGTAAATTTGAAAGCATCCGCTAAATTATTTTCCTCATATTGTATCAGTGCAAGTGCCTGCAAGGAGGCCGTTTCACGTGTGGCATTCTGAATATCAGCAATGGCGGACATCATAAGATATTTCTTCGCATCATCCTCTCTTTTCAAATAGCGGCTCAACATGGCATACGAATGAGTAATCATCGCATAATTAGGAGTTCCTATCTCCTCAGCATTCAGCAACTCATCCAAAATCTTGATCGCCTTTGTTGAATCGCGTCCTGCATAAGAATAAGCCCGTGACAATTTATAGTCAAAGGAAGTATGATCCATAAGAGCATACAGTGAATCCTGATAAGCTTCCCGTTTTTTTCCGTACTGATTATTGGTAGCAGAAATCGAATAATACTCCCAAAAACGGGCATATGTATCATAATAAGTAGCTAATAATGAACGAGGAAGTTCTGATGGCTTCATTTTTTCGAGAAGTAATTCTGCATCTCTATATCTGCCGCACATGGAATATACAAGGCTGAGTTGCAAAGAAGACTGGTATTTCAAATAGTTTCTATTTAACTGACGAGCGATTTCAAGGTTCCGGTCGACATAATGAATGGCAGAGTCTATATTAAATTTCTTATACTCATTGTATAATTGGAGATTCACCTTATATTCCCGATCGGGAGTCAGCCCAGAGTCCTTCAGTAAACATTTAATCCGAGCGATTCGCTGCTCTTTCTTCTGGACGAAGAGAGGCTTCGCATCTATCATTTTATGCAGAGAGTCAGCCAGTATTTTCAATTCGTTATTTGCATAAAGAGCATTGCCGATTCCCAGAGCAACCAGGAACAGCAAAACGATTCTCTTCAGATAACAACGGTTGAATTTCATATTACTAGCAAAGATGATAAAAAAAAGCGATTTATCCATCAGAACAAATCGCTTTTTTAATATATGAAGTAAATTTGCTCTTATTCAGCAACTACTTCGAAAGGAATTTCTACAGAAACTTCCTTGTGAAGTTTAACGATAGCTTTGTAGTTACCAACTTCTTTCACTGCGTCTTTTACAACGATGATCTTTCTGTCAATTTCGTGACCCAGTTTTGCCAATGCTTCAGCAATCTGGATATTGCTTACAGAACCGAAGATAGTACCTGTTGAACTAACTTTTGTTGCAATAGTCAAAGAAACGCCTTCCAACTTAGCAGCCAATGCTTCAGCATCCTTCTTGATTTTCTCAAGTTTGTGAGCACGTTGTTTCAAGTCTTCAGCCAACATTTTCTTTGCAGAAGGAGAAGCGATGATAGCTTTTCCAGTCGGGATCAGATAATTACGACCGTATCCGGATTTCACGTTTACGATATCGTTCTTATAACCCAAGTTTACGATGTCTTCTTTCAATATAATTTCCATACTTTTCCTCCTTCTTATTTCATCATGTCAGTTACATAAGGCAACAATGCCAAGTGACGAGCTCTCTTCACAGCCTGTGCGATACGACGTTGGAACTTCAAAGAAGTACCAGTGATACGACGTGGAAGAATCTTTCCTTGTTCGTTCAAGAATTTCTTCAAGAATTCAGGATCTTTGTAGTCGATATAACGGATACCACTCTTTTTGAAACGACAGTATTTTTTCTTCTTAACGTCTACTGAGGGCGGAGTTAAATATCTGATTTCTGATTGAGTCTGTTGTGCCATGATTAATCCTCCTTTTTGTTTGATTTAACACTTCTTCTTTTAGCAGCATATTCCGCAGCATACTTATCCATTTTGAAAGTCAAGAAGCGGATAACGCGTTCATCACGACGGAAGTTAAGTTCCAACTTGTCAATGACAGTAGGATCTGCATTGAACTCAACCAATTGATAAAAACCTGTTGACTTCTTCTGAATTGGATAAGCCAATTTCTTCAGTCCCCAGTTTTCTTCATTGATAATCTCAGCACCTTCAGCTTGAAGAATACCTTTGAATTTTTCTACCGCTTCCTTCATCTGAACATCAGACAAAACGGGAGTTAAAATGAAAACGGTTTCGTATTGATTCATACTCGTTTAATTAAATAAATAATTTATTTTATTTTAAAATGCGGGTGCAAAGTTAGGCATTTTATTTTGAACTACAAATATTTAATCTTTTTTTGTATCCTAATGTAGGAATTATCCGGGAAGTGGCTTACCTTTGCAAAGTTGTTTAAACAATAATTTCATGATAGAGCAATTTAATTTCGATATCCGGCTTATATTCGCCATCCTAAATGGTAAGGTTTCCGCAGCAATCAACCGGAAGCTATATCGCAATTTCCGTCAGAACGGTCTGGAAATCAGTCCAGAGCAATGGACGGTTCTTATTTTTCTATGGGAAAAAGACGGCGTTACACAACAAGAGTTGTGCAATGCAACTTTTAAAGACAAGCCCAGCATGACCCGTCTCATAGACAACATGGAACGGCAGCATCTTGTAGTACGTATTTCCGACAAAAAAGATCGCCGCACCAATCTGATCCACCTGACAAAAGACGGAAAAGAACTGGAAGAGAAGGCACGCATCATTGCGGGACAAACATTGAAGGAAGCTCTGCATGGCATCACTCTCGAAGAACTGAGCATCGGGCAGGAGGTCTTAAAAAAGGTATTCTACAATACCAAAGACTAAACAGAAAAACAATCGTTTAATTCATAAAATCCACTAAATCTGTCTTTATAATGGATTTTTCACCTAAATTATTTCGCCCGTTAAAGAATTATGCTTTAATTTGTGACTGGAATATTATAATCTATTAAAATACACACGCATGAAAGGCTTATTAAAGAATTTGGGATTGATATTAATCTTGATCGGAGTGGTCATCCTGTTGGCTTGTTCCTTTACCGGCAATGTAAACAACAACGCGGTTTTGGGCAGTTCAGTATTCCTCGTAGTACTGGGACTCATTTCTTATATTGTCATTAATAAGAAGATCGCTGATTAATTTATTAGAAATCAATAAAAAATCCCGGGAACGAATGTTTCCGGGATTTTTTATTTTTGGTTATCGGAGTACTCATTAAGATTCAACTTCCGGTGTGATCAGCTTATAGCCTTTTCCGTGAATATTGATAATCTCGATAGAGTCATCTTCTTTCAGGTGCTTACGCAACTTCGTAATATACACATCCATACTACGGGCATTGAAGTAGTTATCATCAATCCAGATAGTCTTCAGAGCAAAGTCACGTTGCAGAATTTCATTAGCGTGTGCACAAAGCAGTCCGAGAAGTTCAGATTCTTTGGTAGTCAGCTTCGTCTGCTTGCCTTCTGTAGCCAGAATTTGTTTCTGAGTATCGAAAGTAAACTTACCGATCTTGTAGATATTGCTTTCTTTGTTCTTCTTTCCACGAACACGTCTCAAGATAGCTTCAATTCTGAAAGTCAACTCTTCCATACTGAATGGTTTCGTGATATAATCATCCGCACCAATCTTAAATCCTTCCAGGATATCTTCTTTCAGCGTTTTTGCAGTCAGGAAGATGATAGGTATCTCAGCATTCGCAGCACGGACATCCTGTGCCAACGTAAAGCCATCCTTTTTAGGCATCATAACGTCAAACACGCACAAGTCATATTTATTCTTCAAGAAAGCCTTATAACCGGCTTCTCCATCAGGATATAACTCAGCAGAATAACCTTTTGCCTGTAAATATTCTCTTAAAAGCATGCCAAGATTTTCGTCATCCTCGCATAATAAAATACGCAGTTTCTCGTCCATATCAATTATTTTTTAATAAAGGTAATGCAATAATAAATTTAGTTCCTACGTTCAGGTCGCTTTCTGCTCTAATGGTCCCCTTATGATCGGTAATAATTTTCTTCACATAAGCCAGCCCCAGTCCAAAGCCCTTCACATCGTGCAGATTACCCGTATGCACACGATAGAACTTTTCAAATATCTTTTTCAGGTTTTCCTTTTTGATACCGATACCGTTATCCTGTATCGAAATCATCAGTTTTCCCGATTCATTCCACGTTTTCACTTTCAGTTCCAGATCTTCTTCCGCTTTCTTATACTTCACCGCATTATCCATCAGATTGAAGATCACATTGGTAAGATGCATTTCATCTGCAAATATAACAGGATCGGCTGCCTCAAGGTTCGATGTTATCTTACCATTATATCGTTCTACTTTCAGTGCAAAGGTATTGATCACTCCCGAAATCAGTTCATTTGCATCAATTTCCTTCATCTTCAGTGTTGCCTTCTGCCGGTCGAACATTGACATCTGCAGTACCTTTTCCACTTGAAAGCGCAAGCGCTTGGTCTCATCATTTATGACTCCCGATATATGCTGGAACATTTGCGGTGATTTTGCTACCGCGGGGTCCTTCAACATCTGCGCTGCCAGCGAGATAGTCGATATCGGCGTCTTGAACTCATGCGTCATGTTATTGACAAAGTCATTCTTCATCTCCGTCAACTTCTTCTGGCGGAATACGATATAAATCGTAAAGATGAATGTCACCAACAACACCAACGTAAATATCAGTGACGGAATCATGAAACTGATCGAATCAAAAATATAATCCTTCTTTCCCGGGAAATGCACTTTCAGAATACTCATCTTTGCAGGCGGGTCGTTTTTAAACAATGCCTGCTGATAGGATTCTTCACTTCCTTTTGCTTCATAATCTGCACAACGGTATACTTCACGTCCATCCTTGTCAATCACTGCAAAATGATAAGGCAAGTCTATACCATTATTATATAAGTTCGATTTCAGATAATCGTCAAGGTCCCTGAACCGTACTCTATCACCAATCGACTTGTCACTCGCACGTCTAATCATGTCCAACACTACTTCATCCAACAGTGCCCGCTGATACATATAGCGATTCTTGATAGCTTCCAACATCGAATTAGAAGTCTGAGGAATCGTGTTTCGTCCACGTACCATCGCTTTAGGAAGTTCAGACGGTTTGATCTTCATCACCCTCAATTCAAAGTCAGAAATAATCTTGCCATCCCGTGACTTCACTTGAAATCGCTGTGTCCCCCGAACTACATTATTCTGCCCTAATGAAGTATTGTTTTCAGTCAGCGCTTTTCTTTCAGCATCCGAAATATCCTCAACCAACCAGCGCATAGTTTCTGCATATTCTACATCCTTGGAAACCTGATCCAAACTGTTGCGCACAGCCGAATCAAATTGCTCCTTCCGGGTTTTCATCATTTCCTCTATATAACTGACCTGCAAATACAACAGACTAAGGAAAGAAAGCCCCATTACAATACTTAATATCCAAATTGTTGACTTCTTCATAGCAACAAAATTAACACTCCCTAATTAACACTCCTAACACATTAACTTGATTTAACCGGAAGTTCCCGGAAATTAACCGTAAAGAGCTATTTAGGTTGTATTCTGATTACTACAACAATATAACTCCTCCTTTGGTTTGCAAATTTAATAAAAAATTAAATCTTTTCCTTGCGATTTTCCATCTTTATTAATCATAGTTAAACAAAAACCGCTGCCTTTTACTTAAAAAAGACAACGGTTTTAACAGTTTTGAGAGAATTATTGTTTATTCCTCTGTTTGTTTAGCTTCAAAATCCTTAATCAACTTATCCTGAACATCTGTCGGAACAAGTTCATAACTAGCAAACTTCATGATAAATGAAGCACGTCCGCCGGTAAGTGAACTAAGCGCTGTCGAATATGAAGACATTTCCTTCAAAGGTACTTTAGCAACAAGTTTCTCGAAACCTTTTTCGCTGCTCATACCCATAATCATGGCACGGCGCCCTTGAAGATCTCCCATCACATCACCCATTCTGTCGGACGGAACAAATACTTCCACATCATAAATCGGTTCCAAAATCTTCGGACCGGCATTCTTGAAGGCTTCACTGAATGCGTTACGTCCGGCAAGCATAAAGGAGATTTCATTTGAGTCTACCGGGTGCATCTTACCGTCATATACGATTACACGTACGTCACGGGCATACGAACCTGTCAACGGGCCTTGTTCCAGGCGTGACATGATACCTTTCATAATAGCAGGCAAGAAACGGGCATCGATAGAGCCACCTACGATACTGTTAATAAATACCAGCTTACCGCCCCATTCCAATGGAATTTCTTCAGTGCCTCTCACGGTAATCTTAAATTCCTGTCCATTAAACTTGTAAGTATCGGGCACAGGCATACCTTCTTTATAAGGCTCAACGATCAGGTGAACTTCACCAAACTGACCAGCACCACCGGATTGTTTCTTATGACGATAGTCGGCACGGGCAGCCTTCGTAATCGTTTCACGATACGGAATCTTCGGTTCCTCAAATTTAACCTGAAGTTTTTCATTATTTTCCAGACGCCACTTCAACGTACGCAAATGGAACTCTCCCTGTCCGTGTACCAGTGTTTGCTTCAACTCTTTCGATTGCTCGATCACCCATGTCGGATCTTCTTCACGCATACGATTCAAGATGGTCATCATCTTTTCCACGTCCGCTTCGTTCACCGGTTTGATAGCACGAGAATATTTAGAATTCGGATATTTGATAAAGTTGAATTTATAATCGCAGTCTTTACCGTTGAGTGTATTGCCTGTCTTCACATCTTTCAGTTTTACGGCAGCACCAATATCACCCGCCTGAAGTTCTTCCACTTTCACACGGTTACCACCGGCTACGACATAAATCTGAGCGATACGTTCTTTCGAACCACGGTCGGCATTCAGCAAGTCATCACCTTCACGAACCTTGCCGCTCATTACTTTAAAGTAAGATACTTCACCGATATGCGGCTCGACACTCGTCTTGAAGAAGTACAAAGATTCGGGACCATTTACGTCCGGAGCCACTTCCTTACCATCTGTGTTTTCCACTTTCGGCATTTCAGACACAAAAGGAACTACGTTGCCAAGGAATTCCATCAGACGGCGAACGCCCATGTCCTTACCACCGCAAACACAGAATACAGGGAACATACCTCTGGCGATCAAACCCTTACGGATACCTTCACGCATTTCATCTTCTGTCAGAGAATCTTGTTCGAAGAATTTCTCCATCAGTCCTTCGTCATTTTCGGCAGCGGCTTCTACCAATGCTTTATGCATTTCCATAGCCTTATCCATTTCTTCTGCCGGTATATCTTCAATCGTAGGAGCGCCGCCTTCGGGTCTCCACGAATATTTTTTCATCAACAATACGTCAATCAAGGCATTAAAGCCCGGACCGGTAGCAATAGGATATTGGATGGGAACCACCTTAGATCCATACGCTTCTTTCAATTGTTCGAGGATATTATCATAGTCGCATTTTTCATTATCAAGCTGGTTGACTAGAAAAATAACTGGCTTATTCAATTTTTCAGTGTATCGGAAGTGATTTTGTGTACCGACTTCGACGCCGTATTGGCCATTGAGAAGAATAATTGCTGTGTCGGTCACATTAAGTGCAGTTACCGTACTGCCAACGAAGTCGTCCGAACCCGGACAGTCTATAATATTAAGCTTTTTATTGTTCCATTCTACGTGGAGAACGGTAGAGAAAACGGAGTAACCATACTCTTGTTCAACAGGGAAATAATCGCTAACTGTGTTTTTTGCGGCAACAGATCCGCGACGTTTTATAACACCACTCTCGAAAAGCATCGCTTCCACGAGAGTGGTTTTCCCAGAGCCAGAACTTCCCAACAAGGCAATGTTCTTAATTTCATTAGTCTGATATACTTTCATAATATATAAGATTTTAGTAATTACTCAGTATGTTTCTCGCATACCATTAATTTAGTGTTGCGCAAATTAGGGATTTATTGGGGGAAAAGCAATATTTATGACAGTGTTACTAAACAATGTTATGTAACATAAGGTCCGTTTTATGGTTACCAGGCAGGCCAAACTTATACCTAATTCCCGTTAATTGTATCAATAGCTCAGAAAAAAGGTTTAAATTTGCAGGCTATAATCAATTGGTAACAAACTAAACATCTACTATGGCAGGTATTTATCTTCATATCCCCTTCTGTAAGACACGTTGCATCTATTGCGATTTTTATTCGACTACCCGCAGCGAATTAAAGACGCGTTATGTGCACGCCCTCTGCCATGAACTGGGAATGCGGAAAGAATATCTGAAAGGCGAACCTATAGAAACCATTTATTTCGGAGGAGGAACTCCCTCTCAACTGGAGGAAGCTGATTTTAAACGCATCTTTGAAACTATACGGGAAAATTACGGAATGGAACACTGCCGGGAGATTACTCTGGAAGCCAATCCGGACGATCTGTCACAGGAATATCTGAAGATGTTATCCTCGCTCCCTTTCAACCGTATCAGCATGGGGATACAGACTTTTGATGATACGACACTACGATTACTGAAACGTCGCCATAATTCCCAAACAGCCATCGAAGCTGTTCGCAGGTGCAGAGAAGCGGGATTTCAGAATATCAGCATTGATCTGATTTACGGACTGCCGGGCGAAACAAAGGGACGGTGGGAAAACGACCTCCGGCAAGCTATCCGCCTGGATGTAGAGCATATTTCTGCTTACCATTTGACTTACGAAGAAGATACACCTATATATAATATGTTGAAGCAGCATCAGATAGAGGAAGTAGACGAAGATTCCAGTCTGCAGTTCTTTACACTGCTGATCGAACATTTGCAGAATGCAGGATACGAGCATTATGAAATATCCAATTTCTGCCGCCCCGGCAAATACTCCCGTCACAATACTTCGTACTGGAGGGGAATACCATATTTGGGCTGCGGACCGTCCGCACATTCATTCAATGGAGCGACACGCGAATGGAACGTATCTTCCATCGACCTATATATAAAAGGTATAGAAAGAAACCAGCGTGACTTTGAGACAGAAAACCTGGACCAAACGACCCGTTACAACGAATTTATCATTACCACCATACGCACCATATGGGGTACACCTATAGAAAAACTAAAACAAGAGTTCGGTAATGAACTATGGGAATATTGCCGAAAGATGGCTAAACCTTATTTGGAAAGCAGGAAACTAGAGGAACATAACGGAACTTTGCGCCTGACCCGTGAAGGTATTTTCATTTCCGACAGTATAATAAGTGATTTGCTTTGGGTAGATTAATAAAACGTTTACACTCTTCAAAGTGTAATTAGATTCTTTCTCTTATACATTGGAGCATTTAATACTTGTCTTTAACCAACATAATAATAGGATTTGACTCTTCATTCAATCCGACTGCTATATTCCTTAGCACGCCTTTCAAATTACCATTATTACGAGCATCAACAAGTTCATAAGCTTCTATCCTTTGGTAAAAAATCACTTCATCATTTAGAATTCCAATGTCAGCCATATTTATTTTTCGTGCATTAGAATAATCCCCATTATATAACACATACTCATATAGTTCATTCTCTTTTCTATCATAAATTAAATTTACGGTAGAAAATTTTGTTTCTTTTTTCACTTTTTCTATGAAACAATATCGATTAGTGAAAATTTTTGGAAAAAGAAATACTTCTGGAAGCATAGATTGTATAGACGGTCTTTTAATTATAACAGGGACCCTATCATGTTCTGGAGAAAATTTAAACACAGTATCAGAAGATACTTCTGAAAATATCCAATGATTTTGAAAATGAAGGATTGAAGGATAAGAATAAAACATTAACAAATTTCCACCATCAGCTATTTTCATCATTTTCTTTTCTTTATAAGATATTGAGGTTTCAATGACCACCTCTCCGGTTTGTTTGGATATAACTATAAAAGTAGACTTACCAAGTGTTACATTATCATCTTCTATTTTACAAATCAACTTTTCCTTATCGAAATTATATATCTGATTAATCCTGGCTTTTTCATATCTTGAAAAATGCCGTTTATAGTTTCCAGACAAATCATACACTATTATTTTATTTTGCATGACATCATTAACAAACAATTCCTCATTGTCTTCATCCAATACAACATTATATGCGATTGTATATTCCTCATTCCCATTCCCTTTACGATTGATTTTTCTGATGCCAGTTCCTTTTTTTCTATCAAAAAGGTAAATGTCCCCATCTTGAATATCGTTTCTTACTACTATAATTTTCGCACCCACAGCAAGAACCTGCCCTTGGCATAAAAAATCATCAGAAGAATCTAACGCAATATATTCAACATCCATAAAATCTTGGAGAATTATTTCTTTCTGTGAATAGCCATCCTTTGCCACATCAATCATAATCACGTCGCCATTCTCTAAAGACACATTCTTTTTACAACCTATCATCATCAATGATAGAACTATCCATATAATATGAATATTTTTCATAATCTTAATGTTTCGCATAAGCAATATCAGGATAATAATAAAATTCTATCCCAAAGCAACTATTCAGTAAAATGAGGACTAACATTCTAAACTAGTTATCATGCAAGGAAATGCAGTAACATAAGAATTGTTAGTAATCAATATCCATAAAGTCAATTAATTAAGAGAACATAATCAATACGTTTAAAAACTTTAGAACGACAATAGTAACGACAATTCTCTTTCATATTAAAGAATTTAATCACATCAACATAGTTTTTTTTCCATAATCCGTTGATACCAAAAAGCGACATATTGATTATTTCATATTCTTTTTTAAAAGTTTCTATGGCGAGAGAATCGTTTTCAAGAGCAGCTCTTAATACCTTGATCACATTTTTGCAAGAACCTTCGCTAAGTCTACTTTCCTTATTTCCCCGACATGATTCCTCAAAGATGTCTTCTTGATTATTCTTACGCCCTTCTTGTTGACCAAAAATCTCTACCAAACAACAGGAAAGCAACATTACAGATATAAAGTATCTCTTTATCATTCAATCTTTTTATCTAGCATTACAATGTCTTAAAGCTATAACTTGGTAATAACCTTCTGCACATTTAGCACAATAATACAAACAACCACCTGACCACACATCTTCGTATGAAATAACAGTACACTTGTTACCACTACTACCCTCATCCCTTGCGAGTGCTTCCACATTAGCTAATGCCATCTTCGAAATTTTCACTTCTTTATTCATTGAAGCATACACATTATATCCAGCCAAAGTAACAATAGCAATTGCTATAAAAATACCTAATAATCTTTTCATAGTAAACTAAAAATTTAACGTTATTATGTAATAATACACAATAAAAATGAATGCACAAAATCACACATATTCATTTTGTTTTTTTTAACCAAAACTGTAAGAGCATGTTTAAATTTTCTTCAATAACAACCTTATATCTGCAATTTTGGCCATTTCCTTTGCCGAATCGAATGTTAACGTGAGTTCTATTTAGATTTGAGTAACTCAATTCTCCTTCGGGAAAGAGGGGAAGCCATGCGGACTACTCTTATATCGAACTGACGTAATGTTAGTTCATCGTTTCGGCAGAGCCTCCTGCCATTGTCCATTCATGAGAATGTTCTTTCGACGATCCATCTCTTGTTCACAGCTATATAACTTTAATACTTTCCATCGATTTTATAATTTCTCTTTGATCTGCCATCTGCAACAAAACCGAAGCAATCAATTGAATTACAACCGAATACAGTGTTGCAGATACAGGTGGCAGATGTGTTGCAGATCGGGTATCTGCAACACATCTGTCTGCTTTACGAAAGCCTTATGACATGATATACAGTCCCGCTGCGTACCCTTTTCGACGGTATTTCGTGTTTTCTCAATATCCTTCCGAACACGCTGACTCGCTTGTTCGATATGGGTATCGCACTGTTTTTCTTAATATCTTCCAGTATCTCTGCCGGTGAAAGCCATTCGCCATTCTCTTCTTCCTTGGCAGGCCGGAAATATCGATAGAACAACTGTTCTTCAAGTGAAACCTGTTCAAATTCCCGGTTGTTCTCCGTCATAATCCGTTCTTCCGCCTGGTCAAACCAATAACGCTCGTTATGGTCGAGCTCGTGCATGGCCTGCGCATAAAGCTGCTCGTAATCTATCGCCTTACTTGTGTCTATCGTGCCGATTACTTCGATGCAAATGAAACGGCGGCTACCCGAAGGGTCGGTCAGCAGATCTTTCAGGTTGCTCGTTGCAATGAATGAAGCATAACGACGCATTTCAAGCACGGCATTGGCGTAAGGTTTGCGCATATTCACGATCGGTTTTTGGAGAATATGTTTGAGGAAACCCTGTTGGGCGGCACTGATCTGGTCGAACTCATCGATGTTGATAAGCGCGAAGCGATTGAGGTAAAGCTCGGCATCCTTCTTTCTTGAAAAATCAATGCTGTCCGTATAATAGGCACGTATGGCAGGCGGGATGATGCTGCGACAGAAAGTCGATTTGCGGCAACCTTGTTCGCCAACCAGCAGCGGAGAGACATTATTGGCATATTTGGTATCCGTTCCACGCCAGTGGACTACCATATTGAGAAACCAGCGATGAAACAGTTCCACCCAATGCGGATTGTTGCAGGGCACGGTTCTTGCCAGTCCCCGGATGCGGTCTTTGCCATCCCAGACGGGGAGGTGGTAAAGAAAATCTTCCAGCGGATTGAACACCGGTATGCGGTTTGAGTAAATATATCGGCTGATATCCCTGTCCCATAGCGGAATACCTTCGCCCTGCGCATCCAGCGCGATACTGTTCAATACCCGTTTGTCGATAGGGTTGAAGTAAAAACGGAATGAGTTCCGCTCCCGGTATTCCACTTCTCCCACCTGCGTGTTGTAGCGGAATTCATAACGCCGCTTCATGAATTCTTCTGTTTGGAGAGCCAGAAACTGCTCTTTCCCCAAACTGTTTTTCTTGCCGAAGCCCTCCTGCTCGTTATATACATTTTTGACCAACTGGCGGACGAGCGTCTCCTGCCTCCGCAGATAATAGTGGAAAATAGTCCGTTTCACCGTCTCCTCTTCAGGAATGCCGGAATGGAAACAGTTGACGGCCAACTGCGTCACTACTGCCTGAAAATCTTCTCCTCTCGGGTATGCGCCGCCGTCTTGTGCCTGATAGATTTCTTCATGCGTCTTTCTTAGAACAGCTTCGAAAAGCATGAATATGGCATGTTCCGTATCATATCCCGGCACGGCCCGTGTCAGTGGCGACTTTTCCGAGCGTACTGCCTCCCGATAGGAGAGTTCTGTGGGCATCTCCGTCGACTGTGACAGATAAAACGGAACGGAATCCGGCCTGTACCTGAGTTCCGGGTCGTGTGACAGGCGTGAGAATTGTTCCAGTGTCGGTTCCTTCGGCAGGATATTAAACGGTATCTGCGGCTGGTAACATTTCACCGCCAGCCGGTATGCATGTGCATGAAACAGTTCGGCTTCCTCTCTTTTTTGAGGCAGCGAAGCGTCCGGGCGGGTGAACTTCACCCATATCTTTACAGTCCGTCCGCTAGAACCGGTAAATACACAATGGGTCTGCGGCTGTTCCCAAGCCAGTTGTTTTACCAGTATGATCTCCGGTCTTCCCGACAGTGGACCTACTGTCAGCTCAACAATTCCGTTATAATATTTTAATTGCTTTCCACTTTCTGTCCTGCGGAACTCTGCGGCAGGAAGAATCTTCGGCAACTTGTCTGCTTCGTAGCAGCGTGAATCGGGCAGGGAATATCGTAGTGCTTCTCTAAATACGGATACTGGCTGTGTCTTGATTTCTGTTCGTGTTTTTTCTATCCACGTTTCCATATCCATCGTTGTCAGTGCGGTCGTTTTATCCTTGTCTCTTAACTGAGTAACTTTCATATCTTGTTTTGTTGATAATATTCTGCTAAGTTAGCTATAATTGTCCGCCCCTGCAAATAAATGGGTATTTATTATCTGTTTATCCTTTTTATCCGTACATTTGTGGAATTTTAAACATTAAAATCATTGAATAAAAATGAACGAATCATTCGATTTTTCCTTAGTTCCCTATACGTTCGGCCTGTGTGCCGCCGAAGGATGTCCGCGTGCTGCCACCTGTCTGCGCCGGATAGCACTGGAACATGCTCCGGCAAAGAGGGTTTTTCTGCCGATTATGAATCCTAACCGACTGAAAGCGCAGGACGGCGCGTGTGATTATTACCGTTCGGACGAGAAAGTGCGTTATGCCCGTGGCTTTATGTGCACGATTAATGCACTCACTGTCCGTGTGGCGGATACTTTCCGCTATCGCATGATAGGATATATGGGCAGAAAGAACTACTATTTGAAACGTAAAGGAGGGATAAATCTTTCTCCTGCCGATCAGCAACAGGTGATAGCTGTTGCAAAGGAGCTGGGAGTTATCCGAAAGGATTATTTTGATGGCTACGTGGAGGAATATAACTGGGAATAACTTCACATTCCTCCTTTGTCGGGAGTCGTTTGCTGTTCGTATCGTGTAATGTCCCGCCTTGGATACTGCAGTGTCCTGCCTTGGGAATTACAGTATCCAGCCTCAGACACTGCAGTATCCAGCCTTGGGAACTACAGTATCTAACCTTGGGAACTGTAGTTTCCAAGGCGGATACTCTAGTTTCTGCGGAGGAAACCATCTTCCCGATTATAAGAGATGACTCATCCTCCGGTGTTGCAGATACGAGTATCTGCAACCTATCTGCAACAGGTATCTGCAACGCCGTAATAAACTATCAATCAAACCATTATTTCGCTTTTGTTGCAGATGGCAGATGTTTTTTCATTTATAACTTCTATGTAAAGGAATACCTTGGCAGGTAGGGAAACCTTCTTATTTTTTTTATTTCAACCATTTTTAAACAGGCTCTAATAACGTTTACCCGTGGACGCATACAGTTTTCTGTTAAGAAATTACAAATCTTTAATATATTACCCGATAATAATCTTACTTTTACCCCACAAAATCCAAACGACATAGCCATGACAGGTATTAGTCTCCACATCCCTATCTTGAAAATGGGAAACTGGAAATGCACGAGGGGGCTTTACGCCTGACACAGGAAGGAATTTTCATTTCCGACAGCATTATAAGCGACTTGCTTTGGGTTAATTAAAAAACTAAACGATCAGCCGATGACCGAATCAGAAGTAAGGAAGTTATTACGGCAAATGAAGGAACTGGACTCACAAACAGCCTTCCGCGACTTCTATAACATGACTTACGACCGACTCTTCCGCATAGCCTACTATTATGTGAAACAGGAAGAATGGTCGCAGGAAATCGTACTCGACATCTTCCTCAAACTTTGGAAGCAGCGCGACACCCTTCTTGATGTGAAAAACATCGAGGACTATTGCTTTATTCTGGTCAAGAACGCTTCTCTCAATTATCTGGAAAAAGAGTCGAAGTACGCCACCATCCATTCCGATTCCTTGCCGGAGCCACAGGAACAAAGTTATTCTCCGGAAGAGTCATTAATCAGTGAAGAACTGTTTGCAATCTATGTGAAAGCACTCGACCGGCTTCCGGAACGTTGCCGGGAAATATTCATCCGCATCCGTGAAGAAAAACAAAGTTATGCCCAAGTAGCAGAAGAATTGGATATCAGCATAAAGACAGTTGATGCCCAGCTACAGAAAGCTGTCACCCGACTGAAAGAGATGATTTCGTCCAGCGAATAACCGAAGATCACCCGAAGAGTTCAGCACTTCTTTTTTATATTAACTTTTATTTGCACAAAAGACGTAGGGAGTTTCTGTCAATCTCCGGTCTTTATCAGCAAATAAACCGATTAATCACTAAAAAAGATTGAATGATGAAAAAGTTTAATGACGCAAACGTTGGACTCTTTATCCTTTTAACAACATGCCTGAGCCTATTTTCCTGCAACAATGACAATGACAATTATCCAAAGGATTACGTAGGATTTGAAAAATCTACCCGAACAGTAGAATGTGACAAGAATCAATCCGAAAGTGAGTTGCAGATTAAAATTATTGCCACCGACAAATCCAAAGAAGACAGGACAGTGCTACTTGCCACTCCTGCTTTGCCGGCGGGACAGGCACCGATTATGAAACTGACAGAAGCCAAAGTCACCATCAAGGCGGGACAGAAATCGGCAACGACCACCATTAAGTTATATCCCAAAAAGATGGTACTAAAACAGCAGAACATTACCTTATCCTGTACTCCTCAGTGGAAAGAAGGCAGTGTAAGCAAACTGACGATTCTGCTGAAACGGAATTAGAAAGAAAGCTAAATAGAAAAAGATATGAAATATACCGATAGAGAATTAGAAGACATACTGAACAAGCTCATCGCTTCCACCCGCTCACCGAGAGGACGTTTTTCAGCAGCATCCAGCTATCCGCAGCTGGAGAAAAAGCTGAATTTCCGCAACCACCGGTTGTATCTGACACGCACATTTGCGGCAGCGGCAGCAGTAGTTTTACTGTGTCTATCGGTATGGACAGCTTATCTGTACATGCAGCCGGCAACCATACAGACTGTTAGCACTTTGGCAGAAACACGTACCGTCCGTCTGCCCGACGGCACTTCCGTCACGCTAAACCATTATTCTTCCCTTTCCTATCCGGAACGGTTCAAATCGGATGACCGGGAAGTGGAGTTGAGCGGAGAAGCCTATTTTGAAGTAAGTAAAGACTCAAAGCATCCGTTTATAGTGCAGACAGAAACAATTGACGTTCAAGTATTGGGCACTCACTTCAATGTGGACGCCTATCCCGACAATCCGGATGTAAAGACGACTTTATTAACAGGGTCGGTTGCAGTCAGCAATAAAAACAACTCAGTACGCATGGTGCTGAAACCGAATGAGGTGGCTATATATAATAAGGTGGAACAAAAGCTTACCCGCAAGGTACTGGAGAATGCCGGAGATGAAATTTCATGGCGTCACGGGGAGTTCATATTCGATGATCTGCCGTTGCAGGAGATTGCCCGCGAACTTTCCAACTCATTCGGAACAACGATTCACATTGCCGACTCAACCTTGCAAAATTATCGGATCACAGCGCGATTCCGTAATGGAGAAGACTTGGATGCGATTTTATCTGTACTGCATAATGCCGGTTATTTCAACTATTCACGAAACACTCAACAGATTACTATTACTAAAAACTAGACTAAATGAGAACTATTCACCAAGGACACCTACCTGTCAGAACGCTCGTTCTGATAGGTATGGTGATCCTTATCACCGCACAGGCATACGCACAGAATGCAAATGCCCGACTCACAATCACATTGCGAAATGCTACATTGAAGGAGTTCGTCAAGTTAATCGAAAACTCTACAGGATATTCTTTTATCTACAGTGAAGAAATCAGCATCAGTCATAAAATCAATCTGAAAGTGAAAGATATGCCTTTGCATGAGATACTGGATCTCGTATTCAAGAATGAGCCGATCAGTTACAAGTTCTCTGAGAGATACATTCTCTTGCAAAAGAAAAGGGTGCAAAAGCCGGTAAGCCGCAAGTTTACTATCAGCGGATATGTTACCGACGGGACGTCGTCCGAGACGTTGATTGGAGTCAATATTGTCGAGAGTCATCAGGGACAAGGAACTACTACCAATCCTTACGGTTTTTACAGTATCACATTACCCGAAGGAGAAGCTACACTGCGCTTCTCCTATTTAGGTTATGGGGCAGACACATACTCATTCACCCTTCAAAGGGATACAGTACTGAATATCAGCATGAAAGACAACAACCAACTGCAAGAGGTGGTCATCGTATCGAATAAATCGGAAGCCGGAAACCTTGCCACACAAATGGGAGCCATCGAAATTCCGACCACTCAAATAAAAAGTACACCCAGCGTGTTGGGGGAAGCGGATGTGATGAAGACCATCCAATTGATGCCCGGCGTGCAAGCCGGAGTAGACGGGTCCGCCGGATTATACGTACGTGGCGGTAGTCCCGACCAAAACCTTATTTTGCTTGACGGTGTTCCAGTATACAATGTAGATCACTTATTCGGTTTCTTCTCCGTGTTTACTCCCGAAGCAGTGAAAAAAGTAACTTTCTTCAAAAGTTCCTTCCCCGCCCGTTTCAGCGGACGTCTTTCGTCAGTAATTGACGTTCGCACTAATGATGGCGATATGCAGAAATTTCACGGTATGTTGAGTATCGGGTTGTTGACCAGCAAAATCAATTTGGAAGGCCCCATTATCAAAGGAAAAACGTCATTCAATCTCTCCGCGCGGCGCTCCTACTTAGATTTACTGGCTAAGCCCTTTATGCCCAAAAATGACAAAAGCAGCTACTACTTCTATGACATAAACGCAAAAATCAATCACAAATTCTCCGACCGAAGCCGCCTCTTCCTCAGCGCCTATAACGGGAAAGACCACTTTGGAAACAAAATCACCGAATATTCAGGCTATGAGAATAAGAGCAAAATGGACTGGGGGAATACTATTATCTCTGCACGCTGGAATTTTATATTCAATAATAAGTTATTCAGCAATACGACAGTTGCTTTCAATAAATATAGGTTTTATGCCGACACATATACCTACAGCCAGCATACAGATATTACCACACACCAGGCTACCACCAATAAATATTCTACTGACTACCGCTCCGGTATTCAGGACTGGAGTTATAAGATGGACTTTGACTACCACCCCACACCCGCACATCGCATTAAGTTTGGTGCGGAATATCTGTATCACAGCTTTCGGCCGGAAGTCATGACTTCCAAAATATCAGAGCGAACCGATAATAAATTACCCAATGATACTATCTATCATGGCATCAACAATCGTTTGGTTTATGCACATGAGGCATCTGCCTATATAGAAGACAACTTCAGAATCAATCCACACCTACGAGTGAACCTTGGATTAAACTTTTCTTTATTTCATGTACAACAGAAAAGCTATTTTTCTGTCCAGCCACGTGTGTCCGCCCGTTACCAGTTGACCAAAGATGTCTCACTCAAAGCTTCTTATACCAAGATGAACCAATATGTACATTTACTAACTTCCACACCTATTTCCATGCCGATGGATTTATGGGTTCCTGTCACAAAAAGAATAAAACCGATGCAAAGCCACCAATATTCTTTAGGCAATTATTATACAGGCATCAAAGGCTGGGAGTTTTCGGTAGAAGGCTACTATAAGGATATGCGTAATGTACTGGAATACAAAGAAGGTATCAGCATCTTCGGTGCATCCGCAGGATGGGAAAATAAAGTGGAAATGGGACGCGGACGTTCGATGGGAATTGAATTTATGGCACAGAAAACAATCGGAAAGACAACCGGTTGGGTATCTTATACTCTTGCCAAGAGTGACCGTAAGTTTGCCAAAGGCAGCATCAACAATGGAGAACGGTTTCCATATAAATATGACCGTCGCCACAATATAAACCTCACCATTAATCATAAATTCAGTGACCGGATTGATGTCGGCGCTTCCTGGGTGTTCTATACGGGAGGTACAAGCACTATCCCTGAAGAGCAGACAGCAGTGATTCGCCCCGGCAATGTTTCTTATTTTATAGGAGGATATATCACCGGAGGATATGGAAACTATGTCGATGGCTCTTACAACAATTATGATAATACCTACGTCGTAGAATCCTCTTACGTAGAACATCGTAATAACTACCGCCTTCCCTCCAGCCATCGGCTGAACATCGGTATCAATTTTAACAAAAAGACGAAACACGGTATGCGCACCTGGAACATCAGTCTTTACAATGTGTACAACGCCATGAATCCGGCATGGGTATATCGCAGTACCAACAAGGAAGGCCAAAGTGTCATCAGGAAATTTACGCTTCTACCACTCATTCCTTCATTCACTTATACTTATAAATTCTAAAATGTTTATGAAAACCTTTATACATTATCTATGCATATTGATATCAGTACTGACTATCGCCTCTTGCGAGAACGATTTACCTTTCAACGTCAAAGATAATCCACCCAAACTTGTAATGAATGCGTTAATCAATGCAGACAGCCTGACCAACATCGTGTTCCTCAATCTTACAGGAAAGGAACGGGTAACCCATATTCAGAACGCCACACTGGAAGTGCGTGTCAACGGAGTATTGACAGAACAACTGCGTCCTCTGCCTATTGAATCTGAATACTCAGTTCCTCAATGCCAATTCAAAATTACGGGAAAACTGTCTTCAGGTGATGTGTTACGGCTTGACGCTCTCACCGACGACGGGCAATATCACGCATGGGCAGAAGTTACCGTACCGCGACGTCCGGCAGAAATAGAAAAAATTGATACGCTTACCATTCCGTTTACAGAAAGCAGTTTTACCACAGAGTTTCTCCGGCACAAAATAACATTCAGAGACCTCCCCGATGAGAATAATTATTATCGGATTATCATGGACACACGAGTTATTCAAATGCTACGAAATGAAGACAATGAACTCTATACCAAAACATGGCACAACTACAACTTTGTATACAGAGAAGATATTGTACTGACAGACGGACAGCCTTCCACCGAGAACGATGAAAATAACGGCATGTTCGATATAGCCAAAAACGTTTATGGCGTGTTTGATGATTCACGCTTCAAGAATAGTCCCTACACAATGACGGTTTACGTACCACGCTATATCTTTCAAAGTTACGACGGACCGTATCCATCTGCTAAAGTAGATATAATAGTACACCTTTTAAGTATTACGGAATCTGAATATTATTACCTGAAAGCACTCAATCTCATAGATTCCGATGCTTTTGATGATACGATAAACGACCCCATCAAGTATCCCAGTAATGTGCACGGAGGAACAGGAATAGTGGGGATCAGCACAGAAGTAAGCAAGGTCATTCATATTATGGATAACAGAGAGGCTTCATTCCTGTAAAAGTACGATTATTGATTCATTGCTGTCCTCAATAGATATAGTTCAATTATTATTATTACTTTTGTAGCCAAAAACAGGCACTTACTATGTTTATCATCATCGGAATTATGCTGACAGGAATGCTTCTGGGCTTCCTGCTACGTAATAAAAGACTATCTTGGATACATAAAATAATCACCCTGCTGATATGGGTCCTGCTCTTCCTCCTCGGGATTGATGTAGGAGGAAACGAGACTATCATCAAAGGACTGCATACATTGGGACTCGAAGCACTCATTATCACACTGGCGGCAGTGATCGGCAGTATACTTTGCGCATGGGGACTCTGGTACCTATTATATATAAGGAATAAAGGAAAGGAGACGGAAGTATGAAAGGAAGTCTGATCATCGTCTCATTTTTCATTCTCGGTACCCTTTGCGGGTTTTATCATCTGATTCCCTACGATTTTACGGATAGCAAACTAAGCTATTACGCCCTTTGCGGACTGATGTTCTGCGTAGGTATCAGTATCGGCAATGACCCCAATACTCTGAAAAGTTTCCGTTCTCTGAATCCACGTCTGATGTTCCTCCCCGTCATGACGATACTGGGCACATTGGCAGGATGCGCCGTAGCAGGCATTTTCATGAGCCAAAGAACCTCTTCAGACTGTATGGCAGTGGGAGCCGGATTCGGCTACTATTCCCTTTCGAGTATATTCATCACCGAATATAAAGGTCCGGAATTGGGAACAATCGCATTGCTATCCAACATCATGCGTGAAATCATAGCATTGCTGGGAGCCCCGTTACTCGTGAAATATTTCGGCAAACTGGCACCTATTTCTGTAGGAGGAGCTACCACAATGGACACTACTCTCCCCATCATCACCCGATGTTCCGGAAAAGAATTCGTAATTATTTCTATCTTTCATGGTTTTGTAGTTGATTTCAGTGTTCCATTTCTCGTCACCTTCCTTTGTTCAATATCATTTTAACAGCAATATTCCTTAAAATTCAGTTATATTACATTTTCGTTTCCGCACACGTATTGCAAAAATGTTTCATAATAGGGTATTTTTGTATCAAAAAGCAGTTGATTTCTTGATTTACATCAAGAAATCAACCTAAACAAAATCTTTTCCTTTTCTTTATTTTTATGCTATAAAACATATTACTATATTTGCATAGGTAAAAAGAAAAAACTAAGCGCTTAGATCAGTTTTCAATAGGTATTAGATTTGTTTTTAGGAATAGTTTTTAGGTATAACAATTAAAAAGTAGGTATTATGAAACGTTTAGGATTAACATTAGTGGCAGCACTCTGCCTCGCTGCTACGACTTTTGCAGCAGGAAACCAACCTACAACTGCAAAATGGGAAGGTAACATCAACGTAAATAAATTAGGTAAATATTTGCAGTTAAGCTCTGTTCAGAGCGAAGAAGTAGCAAACATCTGCGATTATTTCTCAGAACAGATGTCAAGAGCCACTACAGCCAAGAAAGATAAAGAAGCAAAATTGCGCAACGCTGTATACGGTAACTTGAAACTTATGAGAAAGACGCTCAGCGCTGAACAATATGCTAAATATGCCGCTTTGATGAACCTCACTTTACTGAATAAAGGCATCGACCTAAGTAAGTAAAATTGAATCATATAACAAGAGAAAGGGTGGAGAACTTAACCGGTCTCCACCCTTCTTTTTATCTCATCCCACCTGCCGGACTTTATTCCGGCAAATACATTTTCAGCATCATTTACAAGTACACCGGAATCATTTGATAGTCACCATAGTAGCCCCAAAACCATATTCTTGAAAAGAGGCATCCTGATAACGGTAATTGCTGTGTTTCCGTTTCAATTCATCAATAATGGCTTTCCGAAGCACTCCGTCTCCTTTTCCGTGAATAAACACAATTTTCTGCTCACGCTTCTCTTTATTCGCCTCTATCACTTCACGGAATTTGTCCAGTTGGTAGTTCAGAATTTCGCTGTTACTCATTCCGTGCGTATCATCAAGCAGGGAATCAATATGAAGGTCTACTTCAATAATCCCATTTTTTCCGCTCTGACCGTGGTTGGGCTTCACAATAGGTTGCGACTTGGGTTTATCCACAAACTTTTTCTGCAACAGAGCTGACTGAATCTCTTCCGCCGATACATACACCTGCTTGGCAGGCACGTCATCTTTTACAATATCATAAATCAGAGCAGGTTCTTCGAAGAAATCGGAAGCACTGAATGTATGCAGTTTATAGAATTTCACCGTGTCAATCCGCAGTTCCACACTGACAGCAGGTTTGATGGCGGCAGGCTTTCCATCCTTGAAAGCGATCAGCTGGACAGCTACCCGCTCCATTTCATTCAATACATCCTTGGTGAATTCTTCCAGTAACAGTTTGGTATTCGGCTCTACCAGTCCATGTGAACGGTTGTTCCAAGCCTTTCCTTCCGCACTCAGATAAGTGTAATACAGATAGTAATTGCTGTCATTCACCAGATATGCCTCGAAAGGAGTAGTCATCATCGCTTTGGCATCTTCGGGCACATAAGCCAAAAACACATTCAACGTATCACCGCCACGCACTTCCGGCTGGCGCTGTATAACCGGCATTTCCGGTTTGGCCGGCTTCGCGGGTTCCTCCTGCTTCGGAGCTGTCGCGGCAGGCTTGCGTTTTATATTGTAATCATCCGCCTCAATCACGACACATTCACGTATCGGCATCGGGATATCAAAACCATCCGCATCTTCCACCAGTACAAAGTCTTTTCCTTTGAATCCTGTTACGATTCCACCGCCTACCTCACTGAGGAAACGCACCTTATCTCCTATTTTCATTATTGTATCTCCTATTAAAATTCAAACTTAAAACGGGTAACAAAGATAGGGATTTATATGAAAATACAGTAACTTTGCCGCAAAATATAACGGAACGATTCTCGTCCCCCATTAACGACAAGACCGATGAAAGAACTTATTAAAGTCATAGCTTTTGATGCAGACGACACGCTGTGGAGTAACGAACCTTTTTTTCAGGAAGTGGAAAAACAGTATACGGATTTGCTGAAACCGTATGGCACCTCCAAAGAAATCTCAGCCGCCTTATTCCAAACAGAAATGAATAATCTGCAAATTTTGGGATATGGCGCCAAGGCGTTTACCATTTCAATGGTCGAAACAGCATTACAGATCAGCAACGGAAAGATTGCAGCCGACATTATTCGGCAAATTGTCGATTTAGGGAAATCCTTGTTGAAAATGCCTATCGAATTACTGCCGGGAGTCAAGGAAACGCTGAAAACGCTGAAAGAAACGGGAAAATACAAGTTGGTAGTAGCTACAAAGGGAGATTTGCTGGACCAGGAGAATAAGCTGGAACGTTCGGGATTATCTCCTTACTTTGACCATATCGAGGTGATGTCCGACAAGACGGAAAAAGAATATCTCCGGCTATTGAGTATTCTGCAAATAACTCCTTCCGAACTTTTGATGGTCGGCAATTCTTTTAAATCGGATATTCAGCCGGTCTTATCTTTAGGTGGATACGGAGTACATATTCCTTTTGAAGTCATGTGGAAGCATGAAGTAACGGAAACGTTCGCACACGAACGCTTGAAACAGGTGAAAAGACTCGATGATCTGCTATCTTTACTTGGATAAATACTCTATCTGGATAAATCCCGGATAAATTAAGGAGTATTACAACAATTTCATCAACTCCGCTGCCCGACAGGCTTCTATCGAGTTGCCGACAGAAAGTTTTTCCAAAATATTCTGTCGGTGGCGGTTGACCGTATTCACACTGATATAAAGAGTCGCTGCTATTTCTTTACTCGACAGCCCTTTCCGTATGCAGCGCAGTATTTCCTTTTCGCGTTCTGAAAGGATATTGCGGTGCTCTTCCGAAAGGGATAATGTTTCTACTTCCCCACGTTCCATCTGGGTTATCGTAGCATAAATGCCTTGTTCCGGCCGCTGGTCGGCAGATAAGGAATAAAGGCAGAAGATCAGCCAGACATTGCCGGCAGGGGTGTTCTGCATGATTTGCACAAGGTTGTCAATGTATTGATAAACGCCTTTTTCATTCATCATACGCAGTCTGCATCTGCCCCGATATTTCAGCCGTTCGCCGGGAGACATGGAAAAAGTCTTCTGGAAAAACTTGTATTCCATCAAACGCTTTTCTACCAAATCTTCCGGATGAATGCGCCGGTAGATACAATCTTCGTCCATCGAATCAATTACGCTTAAAGCCGCCTCTTCGGGAGTAAGTCCCAGGAAATTCGCCCACGGATGGACAGTAACGTAACTTTTCCGGTTCGAAAGATCGGAAATGACAGCACACCCTCCATTAACTTCCGTCAATGAGCGGACAAACTGCTGGTGTTGTTCCACTATTCCATTATCCAGTGCTTCGTGCGCTGTCGGATGCGTAGCATAGACTTCATCAATTTCTTTTTGTAGTACGTCCATCGTATAAAATGGTTATTATTCAGTATTGTCGCAAGGACAGGCATGACCTATCTTTGCACCACAAAGATAAATAAATAAGAAATGAACATGAAACATTTAAAAATCAAAATCATGTCAATCGCGTTATTGGCGGCAGCAACTTCTTCTATGGCACAAAGTCTGGACAAAATGAACTGGCTGAATGAGCCTCAACAATGGGAAATAAAAGAAGGCAAAACACTGGTTATGGATGTACCCGCCAAGACGGACTTCTGGCGAGTTTCCCACTACGGATTTACAGTGGACGATGGACCTTTTTATTATGCCACTTATGGCGGAGAGTTCGAAGTGAAAGTAAAGATTACCGGAAACTATGTGACTACTTTCGACCAAATGGGATTGATGTTGCGCATCGATCATGAGAACTGGATAAAGGCAGGGGTAGAGTACGTAGACGGCAAACAGAATGTAAGTGCCGTAGTCACCCACCGCACCAGCGACTGGAGTGTAGTGCAACTGCCGGATGCTCCTCGTTCTTTATGGATTAAAGCGGTCCGCCGACTGGATGCAGTGGAGATTTTCTTCTCCCGCGATGATAAGGAATATACGATGATGCGTACTTGCTGGTTGCAGGATAATTGTCCGGTTATGGTCGGATTAATGGGAGCCTGCCCGGACGGAAAGGGATTCACGGCCACATTCGAAGAATTTAAGGTAACTCCTTTGGCAGATCAGCGGAGACTGGAATGGGCTAAAAAACAAGCCGACAAATAAAGAAAGACAGTTCTTCCAACAAGCTCCCTTAGATGGCGGAGCAAAATGATGGTACACAATCACACTTCACGGACAGTCTTGTTGAGCCAATCAATAGCGATTCACTCAGAACAATTACCCTTTAGGGAGATGTATGGCTAAACAAGTATTCCATCAGCCAAAATGATCGTCATTCTTGGCTATTTTCTTCCGTTGCACCTAGGTACAACAATTGTCTCACCTTGGTTAAACAACTGAAGCACCTAGGTGACTCTTTCGTCTCACCTAGGTGCAACGAAAAAAATCGCTATTTATGTGATTAATGAGTAACTATCGTCGGCTAATGGATAGTAACAGAACCCAGTTCCGTATCCTAACGGAACTTTCCACTAAACACTCCCACTTTACCGATGTCCCATAGAGCTATTTTTCCAAAAAACGGGTAAATTTCTGCCGCTCCCGTTCCAACGTTTCTTCATTCATATCGGCCACCTGCCTGAACCATGAATACTTCAGGTCCACACTTTTCTTCTTCACCGATTTATCCCAGTTTCCTATGACCTGCCCGTTATGAAGGACAATCGGAAAGAACAATCCGTTATTAGTAAACGCTTTGGAATAATGTTCAAGGGGCAGAACATCCGTCCGGTCTTTATATCCCAGCAGATATTCATCATAAGAAGGCAAAAGATGTATATGCCCCGACAGTTTGCCACGAGTCCGGCAGATGTCATGAATATACCATGTCTGTTCCTTCCATTGTTCGGTTATCAGTTCCGAAGCAATCAGATAAACAGCCTGTTTTGCATCCGAAACCGACAGCCCTGACCACCAAATGAAATCCTGCAAAACTGCCGGAGAATGGCTACGGAAATAACTCCGTGCCAAGCGCGCCAAAGACTCGTCTTTCGTCAGTTCGGGCATCGGCGGAACCCGTTCTTCCAAAAGTGCGTACGTGCATTTGCTTCCTCTGTCCTCGCCACTACAAATGATACCTTCCTGCTCCGCACGTGCCATAAAGCGAGTCATACGGTGATTGTCCGCCACAATCCCCGAACGGTTAAAGTGTTCGGCAATCTCTTGTTTTGTCAGACTTTTCTTTCCACAAAGAATCTTCTCCAACAGGTCATGCGCTTTCGTATAGAGTTCATTTGGGATGTCCAGATCATATCCTTTCGCAAAAGAATCATTTGCCGAAATAATACGTTGCGCGGAAAGTTTCAGCATCCAGCGGATATCCTCTGCCGCCACCAGATGCCACGTAGGACGCATCACATGAGTCCTCAGAATTTCTCCTTCATGCAACGCCTTCTCTACTGCCTGAATTGTAGCCGATTTCAGACGCATCCCTACTGCCCACTTCACCATGGAATAGTTCTGTGCCTGCATGGCTCCCATCCAGGATACCAACTCTTTAGGTTCACGAAAAAGTGGATTTAATAACTGCTGATTCAGCAAACGGATATTCGGTATATTCATAAATTAGTTATTTTATTTGCCACAAATATAAAGTTTCTTCGCAAACTATTCATTATAAACTGTTAATTGATAAACCAAATATCAGCAGAAACATCGGTACAGATATTATTTCAACTCTCTCAATAAGAGTCAGAAGCTGTTGGAAGTCTCCGAATAAATCTCTACTTTTGTACTCCATAACAAAGAATATACTTAGAATGATGCTCTATAAACTTATTTCCCCTTCCATGGTAAAGGCAACAATCCAGTTGCCAGCTTCCAAAAGTATCAGCAACCGTGCACTCATCATCAATGCGCTGGGTAAAGGCATTTATCCGCCGGAAAACCTGTCCGATTGCGATGATACCCAAGTCATGATAAAAGCCCTGACCGAAGGTAAAGAGACTATAGACATCATGGCAGCCGGAACCGCCATGCGTTTCCTGACCGCTTATCTGAGTGCCACTTCGGGAGAGCGGATTATCACAGGCACCGCCCGTATGCAGCAACGCCCGATACAGATTCTGGTCAACGCCCTTCGCGAGTTGGGAGCTGAAATAGAGTACACCCATAACGAAGGATATCCGCCTCTTCGCATCAAGGGCGCAGAGCTGAAAGGAAATGAAATCACGCTGAAGGGAAACGTCAGTTCACAGTATATATCCGCCCTGCTGATGATAGGTCCTGTGCTCAAAGACGGACTGACACTGCACTTGACAGGAGAAATCATTTCCCGTCCTTATATCAATCTGACACTGCAATTAATGCAGGACTTCGGAGCAAAAGCGGCATGGACTTCACCCAGCAGCATCTCCGTAGCTCCGCAACCGTATCAGAGTGTCCCCTTCACCGTAGAAAGCGACTGGAGCGCTGCTTCTTACTGGTATCAGATTGCCGCTTTGTCTCCGGAAGCAGAGATTGAACTGTTGGGATTATTCCGCAACAGTTATCAGGGAGACAGTCGGGGAGCGGAAGTTTTCTCCCGTCTGGGGATCACGACGGAGTTCACTCCCCAAGGCATAAAGATCAAAAAAACAGGCAAGGCACCGGAACGACTGGAAGAAGACTTCGTTGACATTCCGGACTTGGCACAGACGTTCGTTGTAACTTGCGCTTTATTAAATATCCCTTTCCGCTTCACAGGCTTGCAAAGTCTGAAAATAAAGGAAACAGACCGCATCGCCGCATTGAGAACCGAACTTAAAAAGCTGGGATACCTCATCGAAGAAGAAAATGACAGCGTATTGATGTGGAACGGCGAACGTTGCGAACCGGAAGCGGTTCCTGTGATTGCGACCTACGAAGACCACCGGATGGCGATGGCATTCGCACCGGCAGTAACCTCTTGTCCCAACTTACTGATTGCTGACCCGCAAGTTGTTTCCAAATCGTATCCCGGTTATTGGGAGGATTTAAAACTTGCCGGATTCCAAGTGATAAACGAAGGTTAATCATAGCCGCACTGTGGAAGATTTCAATAAATATACTTCCCATATCAACTATTCCCCTATTGTAGATTTTACATTACAGCAGGGGAAAGAGACTTTTTATAAAAAAGGAGAGTACTTTGTACGGCAAGGAGAAGCCTGTAAGATCATGGGGTTTGTTGTTTCCGGCTCTTTCCGCTATTGTTGCGTCAACAGTCTGGGCGAAAGCAGCATTGTCGGATATACATTCGACCATTCTTTTGTCGGGAATTATCCGGCTTTCCAGTTGCAGGACCAATCAAATGTAGATATTCAAGCGTTATGCGACTGTACGGTGTATGTGATCAACCATTCCCAACTGGCAGATTTCTACGACATTAACAACGACCACCAAAAACTGGGACGCCGGATTGCGGAAACTCTTCTGTGGGAAATATATGACCGGATGATCTCCATGTACAGTCTGACACCGGAAGAACGTTATCTGGATATTATCAACCGCTGTCCCGACCTGCTGAAACTGATTACTTTAAAAGAACTCGCCTCTTATCTACTTATTCGTCCGGAAACGTTGAGCCGCATCCGGAGAAAAGTAGTTCAGAAGTAAATTCTTGATTTCAATCAAGATTTTATTCAGGCTCCTCTCCTACCTTTGCAGGCAAACATAGTCTATTTTAATTCATGAAGAAAATAATAATTGTAGGCGCAACCTCCGGCATCGGTCGTGGATTGGCAGAACAGTATGCCCGTGAAGACTACCTTATCGGCATCACCGGTCGCCGTGAGAATCTATTAAAAGAGATTTGCGCACAAGATAAAGATAAACTATTCTATCAGGTATGTGACATCACTCACACAGAAACGACCCTTTCATCACTGGAAACGCTTGTACAAGAAATGGGAGGCATGGATATGCTGATTATCTGTGCCGGAACGGGGGAACTGAATCCACAGCTCTCCTATCAGCTCGAAGAACCGACCTTATTGACCAACGTAGTGGGATTTACCAATATCGCCGACTGGGGGTTCCGGTACTTTGAACAGCAGAAAGGCGGGCATCTGATTAACATTTCCTCAGTAGGCGGAACACGCGGCAGCGGTGTAGCACCAGCTTATAATGCTTCAAAAGCCTATCAAATCAATTACATGGAGGGACTGCGGCAAAAGGCGGCAAAGCTACCCTTTGCTGTCTACACCACTGACATCCGTCCGGGATTTGTAGATACAGCGATGGCAAAAGGAGAAGGATTGTTTTGGGTTACTCCTGTCGATAAAGCCGTAAAACAAATCAAAAAGGCTATATCAGACAGGAAAAAAGTCGCCTTTATCTCCAAAAGATGGAAATATGTGGCATGGTTATTCAGACTGATTCCTTCCGCCCTTTATTGCAAGATGTAAAACAGCCTTTCAGTGAGACTGAGTTACCATGAAGCTTCATTGGCCATCTTCCACATATTAAGAAAAGAAGCCTTGGTGATTTCCACTATCTTATCCCAGTTTAACCGGTCAGCATGATCGGATGGCTGGTGATAATCGGGATGTCCGTCCGTATGATACCAGATAATAGGAATACCTGCTTTGGCAAACGTTCCATTGTCACTGCCCCCTACCGGATTGTCCCAGGCACGATAGTCCGGTTCCAACTGTAAACCATACTTCTTAATATCCTTTTTCAGCCAGTCTCCAAAAGAGGGATGAGCAGCTGTATAGAAATAGACGACATGTTTCGGTTGTTCCGGTTTATTGTTGCGACCTATCATATCAAAGTTGAGATATCCCTTGATCTGCGAAACAAAAGGGCAAGTCTGTACAAAATATTTAGAACCGAGCAATCCCTTTTCTTCTCCGTCCCAAAAGGCAAAGATTACATTTCGCTCCGGTTGTTGTCCGCTTGCAAGAAATGCCCGGGCAATCTGCAATACAGCCGAGACACCGGAAGCATTGTCATCCGCGCCGTTATAAATCTGATCTCCGTCAAGTGCCGGGTCTATCCCCAAATGGTCAAAGTGAGCGCCTACGATGACATATTCCTTCGTATTCTTACCGGGAATCATAGCCAGTACGTTCCTCATAGATAGTTTTTGATGAACTTCCTGTTTCAGCTTCGCTACAGAGTCCGGATGAACTTCCAGACGTCCTTTCTTCTGACGCTCTTTGCGGTAAGCATCAAAAGGCTGGAAGTAGCTTTCGTTCAGAGGTTGGATTCCCATCCATTGTAAGATAGATGCTATATACTCAGAGGAGACATACGAACCGTGGAATCCGGCTTCACGTCCCTGTAATTCATCACTTGCAAGGAAACCGATTGTTGCTTCGGCAGAAGAACGGTTGATCGTGTTCAAGCCCTTTTCTTCGGGAGACTGTGCAAAAGTTACTGTTCCTACAAGTATTAATCCGAATAATATAATTCTTTGTTTCATCGTGGTATATAATTTAGAGTCCATGTTACAAAAGTACGAAAAGAACACAGAATCTATCCTTAAATACAAAAAAAGAGTAAGCAGTTGCCATCTTTTATAAGATTTGGCTGCTCACTCTTTCTACAAACTATTAAGACCTTGTTATCCTGTCAATCTTTCCTTATTTTGAAAAAGGAGACATGCGGAAAGCATATTTATAAACTGTATTCTTCTGAATTTCATAAGCGGGACGGGGACCCGGTCCGCAACTGGCATTACCCAGACCACGCTGTATGCAATCCAGATTCAGCACCACCTCCGCACGATAAATATCAGGCAAGGCATGACCGTACTTGATTTCAAACAAGTCCTTATCCGTATAGTGCAAAGCACTGAAATCAAATGTATCGGCAGCAGTAATCTTGATTCCTTTACCTGCTTTATTGGTCAAAGTCAGCCAGCGGGTATCACAACGCCCACCCATCGTCTGAGAACGGGCATAACTCTCTTTCATATCATTGACAGCAGACTGGTATTTGCCGACATAAGCCGCATTCTTCCGATCCCGATAATTTTCTATCGGACCGCGACCATACCATTCCAACTGCTCCAACGAAGGATTAAAGAAGGCCTGTAACGACAGACGGGGAAGATTAAAGTCATCATTCGTTGTAAAAGAAGCATCCACATCTATTTCACCATTACCATACAAACGGTAAATCAATGTATAAGGCACTTTCACATCTCCGACGGTTTCCTGCAACTGAATCGTTACAATTGCCGACTGATTATCTTCCGACCATTTCCAGTCGAAACTGATTACCTCCGTTTGGGTATCCTGCCATTTACGCACATCGTTATTGATAAAACGGAACGTATTCAGCGACCATCCTTCACGCAGATGAAGCATATTAGCGCCATTATAACGGATACCGGTCAACTTGCCTTCTTTCTTATCAAAGGTGATTTCTACACCGGGACGGCGGAAGAACAAATAACGCTTCTCCTCTTCCACCACCTTAAACAGAGATTCTTTAGATGAGGCGGAAACTGCTACCGGCTGTAGCCCGGTATTCGGGGATTTTTGAAGCAAAAGTTGTTCCGTAGCTACGATATGTCCGGCTTTTGCCCATACGCAATCCTTCTTTAGTTTTATTTCAAGGTTCAAATAATATTCACCTTCTGAAGTTAAATAGCGGGAATAAGGTATCTGCACCGCACGATGCTCTCCAGGCTTACCATCGGGTAGGCTGAACTCTTCTTCCGCTATCGGCACACCATCTTTCAAAATCACATAGTGCAGATTAAAATCATGCAGATTCAGGAAAGCATAGCGGTTACGAACGCCGATACTGTTTTCAGCATTCGGTTCCAATGTGATATATTGGTAGACTTTCTTCACTTCCCACAACTTAGGAGTAACTTGACGATCAGCCGTCACAATCCCGTTACAACAGAAATCATTGTCGTTAGGGCGATCACCGAAGCTGCCTCCAAAATAATAATGATCGGCAGGCTGTCCGGGCATATTAATGCCCTGATCCACCCAATCCCAGATGCATCCTCCGATCATACGTTTCGAATAATGCTCGATGTAATCCCAGTATTCTTCCAGATTACCGATGGCGTTGCCCATCGCATGAGCATATTCACAAAGGAAATAAGGCTTGTTACGGGGTTGCTCGTCCTGTTCGATCATACTTTCAATCGAAGGATACATACGGGAATCCATATCGGCCACATCGTTCATTCCTTCATAATGGATATAACGGTCGTCTATCGCTTTGGCTGCCTGATAGGTAGCCTCAAAGTTACGACCACCACCGGACTCATTGCCCATTGACCAGAAAATGACCGAAGGATGATTCTTATCCCGTTCCACCATACGCACCATTCGGTCGACGTAAGCTCCTTCCCAACTTTCACGGTTTGACAGCGACATATTGCCGTGACACTCAATATCGGCCTCATCCATGACGTACAAGCCATAATAATCATACAGCGAATACATCTTCGGATCGTTCGGATAATGACTGGTACGAATCGTGTTGAGATTGAAACACTTAAAGAGAAGAATGTCCTCTATCATACTTTCCACCGGAACAGCTTTTCCAAACTGCGGATGTATGTCATGCCGGTTGGCTCCTTTAAAAAGGATCAATGCATTGTTGATATACACCTTATTATTCCGGATCTCTATCTTACGGAAGCCATATTGCTGGCTCGTCGCTTCAAGCACATTGCCTGCGGCATCAAGCAGTTCCAGTTGGACGGTATACAGAGAAGGAGTCTCAGCACTCCATAACCGAGGGTCGCGAATCGTAGTCGTACCTTCACAGACGTTTTCCTGTCCACCAGTTATCTTACCGGTAGGTATGATAAATGAACTCACAGGCTTTCCTTCCGTATTCAGCAAAGAGACACGTACGGTAGCTTCCTGTACTTTCTTTCCGTAATTATGCACATCCGTTTTCACTTTCAGTTCCGCTTTATCCAGACGGTCGCTGATCTGAGAAGTCAGGTGAATGTCACGTAGACGAACTTTCGGACTGGCTACCAAATAAACATCCCGATGAATACCACTTAAACGGAACATATCCTGATCTTCAAGGAAACTGCCGTCACACCAGCGGTAAACTTCCACGGCAACCGTATTATTACCCGCTTTGACGTAAGGAGTGATACGAAATTCTGCATCATTACTGGACCCTTGCGAATAACCGACTTTCTTACCGTTGATCCATACATAAGCTGCACTATAAATTCCATCGAAATGGATAAAGACTTCTTTGTCTTTCCAGTCGGCAGGAAGAGCAAATTCACGGCGATAAGATCCTACCGCATTCGGCTCTTTCTCTACAGTATATCCACGCTGCCCCTGTATAAAAGGAGGATTGTTACGGATGGGATAAGTAATATTGGTATAAATAGGTGTACCATATCCGTGCATCTCCCAGTTGGAGGGAACAGGAATCTCTTTCCAGCCAGAGACATCATAACTCGTTTTATAGAAATCCACCGGACGTTCCGAAGGTTGTTTCACCCAGTTAAACTTCCAGTTTCCATTCAACAGCAGATAACGGGAAGAGCGGGTACGCTCCCAAGGACGGGTATAAGCGGGATCCGCCTTCATCTCTTCCGAATTGGCGAAAGGAATAAATGTAGCCCTGCCTTCTTCTTTATTGATTGCATAGATACGTTCATTTTCCCAGTCATTATGACTCGTTGTTTTCAAGGCTTCCGCCACTACTTTCAGGTTCGATTTCCGTATCTGCCACTGCTGGTTACTTTTCGAAGCTTCCGGTTCTAACTGAAAGACAGGCTCTCCGACCAGTCCGGCATCAGGAAATCCTAAGTTATAGCCAGTCCCGACATTGGTTAATACGTAATTCCCATTCGGCAAAGCCGTTATTTTCCATTGCTGATTCGGATTTTTAGGGTCTGCCGACCATTGAATCACGGAACATTCTACTTTTCCTTTACCACTATTATCTACATTCATTTGAGTCAAGGGACTGGTTATCGTATAGCATCCCTCTTGTTCGCATGGAATCAGGTTCCAGACCTGCGATTCTTTGTCTGCCTCCCGCTTACTGATAAATATTTTCGTATTTGTATCCAGACTCTCCTGATTGTCCAGCACTAATCCGTTGACCGTATGGATTTCATATCCTTGCTTCGGATCAAACTGCTGCGCCACAACCGCAGAGGCGGAAAACGACAGTGCAATCAATGCACTTCCCAAGATTTTTAATCGTTGCATCATTTAGTAGTCTAATTTATATTATAATTTGAAAACCGGTGACTGTTTATATACGCCAAAAGTATGGATAGCCGGACAAGCCTTACCGTCCTGAATACGCAAACGTACCTGCTTTGCTTTCACCGGTGCCAGACGTACAATCCATTTATGACCAATGGCCTGCTTGTCCGTCGCCTCCGGAATTGTGATCCAGTTTTTGCCATCAACAGTGTACTCCACACTCCACTTCGTCGTCCGATGTCCCAATTCGATAACTTCTTCGATCATCAGACAATCAAACTCAATAGTTTTGGGCAAGGTAAAAATTATATCCGCTTTTACCTCTCCGTCTTTTCCGGCAAAATAAGTGTTTTTCTCATTGTCCAGCATTTTTTCCGGACTATACTTTGCGCCCCGTACATTGGTCGCTTTCACTTTGGCTCCTCTCAACAGATTCGTACTGAAAGTCTCATCAATCCCCTGTTTTAACAAGGCGGCGTGCAGCGAATCGGTCGAATGAATCAAGCCACGTCTGTCGGGCGGGAAATTCAGAAGCAATACACTATTACGCCCCACGGAGGTACAGTAGATATCCCAAAGTTCACGGACACTCTTCACACGGCTATCCTCTTCGGCATGATAGAACCAGCTGGGACGTATTGAAACATCTGTTTCTGCCGGAATATACGCATTACCATCCGGCATACCCTCATTCAAACCTTTGTAATACTGAGCTTCATCACGAATAGCTACTGAGTCAGTCGTCGCCCAACAAGGATCACCCGCTTCTCCCGCTTCATTCCCCATCCAGCGGACATCAGCAAACGGATAAGAATTCTTTGTACCGAAGATAACGCAATCCGGCTGTTTCTCACGGACAATCTTATACCAATGACGATAAACAGGCGTTGTCAATTCGTCGGCTCCCGCGCCGTCCCACCATGTTTCCCATATCTTACCGTAATCACTCATCAGTTCGCCAAGCTGGTGGGCATAATATTCTTTGTAGCGTTCGGTCGTATATAAAGGTGAAAGGTGTTCGTGACGGTCATGAGGTCCCAGATAGATTCCCGCCTTCAATCCATACTCTTCACAAGCATCGACAAACTCGCGGACTACATCTCCTTTACCGTTCTTCCACGCTGCATTCTTCACACTATAATCTGTGTACTTGCTAGGCCACAAGCAAAATCCGTCGGCATGCTTGGCAGTCAGAATAGCAGCGGGAATCCCCGCTGCTTTTAATGTCTGCATCCACTGCCTGCAATCCAGGGCTGTTGGATTGAAAATTGCCGTACTTGCCTTCCCGTCTCCTTCATTCACATATTCTTCAAATGTATTGATTCCAAAATGAAAGAAGGCGATCATCTCCCGATTGTACCATTCAAGTTGACGGGCACTCGGAACCAACCCGCAAGGAGCTGGCGCTTGTTGAGCTATGACCGGCAGAGAACTGAACGCAGCAACTGCCGATGCAACTAATACTTTTATGTTCATAATAAATAACTTACGAGTATATTCGTTTATTTAGGACCCAGATTTTGTTTCACCAGCTGCACGAATTGATCGACCGGAACAACACGCACATTGTCATTCAATCCATCAATGACGGTTTTGATACTTTGCTGGTTCTTTGTCCAGCAATGTACAAATACAAAAGTATATCCGTCGGCACTATGCGGATTGGCAGAGCGGCTATTGATCTGAGAAATGACAGTCGATTCTTCACCTCTGTTCGAGCCACCGTCGATGCCTTCCCATAATACGCTTCTCTGCTCAATCACCGGTTTGCCATTATCCGAAAATTTGATTCTTCCATCCCCTTTTTCTCCATATCCTGTGTAGAAAATCGCATCGATATTAAGCTGAGCCAGATACTTATTGTAAACTTTCGGATTATCCATAATCTTCTGATCCAGAATATTACAGATATTCAAGCCTGACTTATCGACATACTCATTCAACTTAGCCAGATAATCGTCCAGGTCGGCATCCGACATCTTACTCGGGAATATATAGCTGCTGCCACTCGGACCCGCTACAAAGTAATCGCCTTCTTTGCTATTCTCATAGTACCAGCGTAAAGCAGCCGGAGCCAAATCGTACAGAGAAGGTGAAATGGTATATCCGAGTGGGAATTGACCGTGCAGGTCATGATCCATGTATCCTTGTTGCCCCCAAAGGTTAAACGCAATATTATCACCGTCACTGACGAGGAATGTCACATAGTGCACATTCTCTTCGGTAACCACTTCTTTAGTTGCCGGACGCTGTTTCAGTCCTGTTGTATCATATATACTACTCAACGTGGCCAGATTAGCCGCCTGATCGGTCGGCAACATAGAAACACCCAATTGAGAAGCATTATTCACCATGCCCCATTCATCCAGATCATAATAACCGAAACAATAAGCTCCTTTATCCAGATCTTTCAGTATAGAAGTACGCCATGACCAATCCCTGCGCGCATTGTAGTCATAAAAAGCAAAAGCATTGGTCATTGTGATATAATCGCGCAGGTGATGGAAGATTTCCGGTTTCATATCGGCTGCAAGACTCTTGTCCAACTGGTCTTTATAATTCTCGTACAACCACTTCTCATCATAAGACCTTACGTCCATAAGTTCGGTTGTCACTCCCATTGCCTTTACCTTATCGACAAGAGATTCCGGTACCGCAATCCCTCGAAGCAACCCACATAAAGAAGTAGCTACATTGATCGAATGAGATTGTCCTTCCGAATAAGGCGTATAGACAATATACCCCTTGATCACTCCGGTTTCTACATAATGCTGTACCAACGGAGCCAAAGCATTATAAGTATTTACTGGAATTCCGTACTTATTCTGCATCTGCTTCAACCATACGGAAGAAGGACCTCCTTCATTGATATAAACCTGATCGCCCGTCACTCTTGCCGCAAGCCCTGCCAAAGTGGAAAGAATTACTTTCTCGCCATCATTCAGTCCTGTGATGGAAATAGAATTCAGGGATTTCAGTTCACGACCTTTCAGATGTATAAATCCCCTGTCCAGCGGTTCTGCCGGATCTATCAGCCCATCACCCGGTTCTTCACCCGGACCTCCCGGATTCTCGGTAGACGGAGTATATTTAGGAACGACCACACCTGCCGTCGGATCTTCCATACAGGAGATTAACAGACAGAACGTCAAAAGTATATAAATGTATTTTTTCATGGTAATCGTTTTTTCTGTTATTTAATAATAGAAATCGCATTAATCTCTGCTACCGCTGTTGCCCATTTGCCACTATACACGGCAGTTATTGTCAGACGGAAATAACGTGCCTGCTTAAATCCCGGAAAATAGGAACGGAATTCCTCTTTTGCCCCCGCAGGAAGGTCGCTGTAAGTTCCTGCCGACTCCCACTTCGAGCCATCCAGACTGGTTTCCATCGTCATCTCCTGCGGCCATGCTTCACCATGATCTCTGGATACATACTGAAAGCCCAGCATTTTCACTTCCTGCCCCATATCTACTACGATATGATGTGGTGGCTGAGGCTCGTTGCCTTTCCATTGTGTATGCCAGAAAGTTCCTTTCAGTCCGTCAAAAGCGTGGATAGCGTGACCGTTATCCGACCCTTCGCCGCTCGTCTCTTCCGAAGAAACTTCTACCACCTGCCATGCACTGCGGTCGGCCAATGGCATCGCCCATACATCCTCCGCACCACTCAAAAGGTAATATACTGTCTGCTGAATATGATCCGCCTGCGCACCTTCTACCGAAGTGATAGTGACCGGCAGCAAATAAGAATCAAACGGCTGGATTTTTCCCTGTGCATTTACCGTAAGCACCAGATCGGCAGAAGAACTCTCCCCGGCCGGAATCACAGTTTCTGTTGTCAGCGTATAGCAATCGGAGGGAAGCAAAGGATAGTCTGTCCCACACAAAGAATTATACTCCTGCACCTTCGCCTCATCCACAGTCAACTGCACCTTTACATCTCCCCCTACTTCCTTACCGGAACGGGTCACATAGTCACTGGCAGTCACAGCCACATGAAATACTTCTCTCAGTTCTTCACCCAAATCGAAGTTTTTAATCTGCAAAGCTTTGGCTTCCGGAATATATACTTTACAAACATCATCATCACTACATCCACTCAGCAAGGCAAACGAACAAAGTACCGCACTTGCCGCCATGACAAATCTATTTAGTTTCATACGAATAATCTTTCAAGGTTTACATTCTTTATTAATATCCGGGATTCTGCCCGTTTACCCATCCGTCTTCACCGCCGTTTTGCTCGCGGATCACCGGATTCTTGTCTATCACATACTGCGGAATGGGCTGATAATACATACGTGGTAGGAAGGTACGTTTACCAACTTCATGATAATTGTATTCCCACACACCATCTCCGTTGGTATCTTCTATCTTCATACCACCAATCGGTTTATTCATCACTCCGTTTTCACCATCACAAATCTTCCAGCGAAGAATGTCCCACCAACGCTTATCTTCAAATGCCAGTTCTATACGGCGATCTCTCCGAATGATTTCCCGCAACTGATTTTCTGTAATTCCCTGCGGATAAGTATCGTCGATAGAAGGCATATTATCTCCACGTGTTCTCACCATATCCAGATATTCGATGGCAGTCGGTTTATCTCCGGCTTCCAAAGAAGCTTCTGCATACATCAGCAACACATCTGCATAACGGAAGAAAATATAATTTGCCATTCCGTTGCTCATTTGCAGATTGTCCGCTCCATTCACGGATTCGTCAATCGTCTTACGAGTATAGTATCCCGTATTCGTAACGTCACTATCCGAAGAAGTATCAATCTCATTGGGACTACCTACGCCTACACGAGTGATAATCTCTTCCCCCTGCCACATGAATCCGTCATACAGGATGCTCTGGTAGAAGCGTTTCTCACGATTTTTATAAGGATTATTCTTATTGTAACCGGATGCAGGGTCAGTGATAGGCAATCCGTTTGCCATGCAATAGTCGTCAACCAGTTCCTGTGTAGGCTGCATATTTCCCCAACTGGACTGTACTCCTTTTACAAACACCGGACCGAACAGGCCTTCACGACGCCCGCCATTCTGCTTAGACATCTGGAAGTCGAAGATCACTTCATCGTTATTGTTGGTAGCTTCTGTCCAAAGGTCAAGAATAGTCGGTTGCAGACGATAGACCTGCAAGTCAATTACATCTTTCAAGGTAGCCGCAGCTGCTTCCCATCGTTTCTTGTCTTTGCCCGGATTACGCAATTCACTGGCATGGAACAGTTCCACCCATCCTTTCAGCGTCAGAATTGCTCCTTTGGAAGCACGCCCCAGATCGGAACCGCTACGGCGCGGAGGAAGATCATCTTTAATCTCGTCCAACTCTTTGTCGATAAACTCAAATGTTTTCTGTGCAGTCTCACGCGGATAAAAGATATCCGTACTCACGTTATTATCCAGCACTTCCGTGATGATAGGCACACCACCGTACGCCATCCAAAGATAGTGATAGAACCAGGCACGCAGGAAACGCGCTTCTGCAAGGCGTTCTTTCTTATATTCTGCCGAGAAATCGGATTCTGTTACTTTCGTAATGAAAAGATTGCAGGAACGGATACGCTCATACTGTCCTTTGGCGTCATCATTGTTCTGACGTCCCCATTTCCACATATCCCAAGGGCCGGGTATCCAGCTGGTAGGAGATAATGCTCCGGTATAAATCGTTGTACGGGCATTCATCCATTCCGCACCTACATATGAATTATCCGAATATTGGTCCAGATTCTGTGTTTCATTGTTCAGATGCGGCAACTGATTATAGATATCATTCAGAAACATATCGGCATTTTCTTCCGATCCCCAGACCGTTGTATCTCCAAAACGGTCTTTCGGCTCTATTTCAAGCCAGTCTTCACAGGCAGACAGCAAGGCTAATGAGCCTGCCAGGCAAACTGTTTTTATTATATTATGTATTCTCATATTCTATCTTGTTATGATGGTTAACTAATTAAAAAGTAATATTCAAACCAAAAGCATATACAGCCTGCTGCATATAGTATTTGCCATTAGCGGATTTGGCTTCCGGGTCGATCAGCTCTTTCATAAACGGAGTCCATGTCCAGAGGTTTTGTCCGGAAGCATATACGCGGGCAGAGCTGATACCAATAAAGTTCAGTGCCGAACGAGGCAAGGTATAACCGATTTCAATGCTCTTCAAACGGATATAAGTAGCATCACGTACCCACCACGAAGAAGGTTGACGATGGTTATTCACCGTTACTTCACTGGTCAGACGGGGATAGGGTGCGTTCGTGTTATCCGGCGTCCAGTGATCACTGAATTGTAACTTAGTAGCCGAACCGGAATCAAAGAAAGGCATTACCAAAGTCTCACCCAATGAAATGCTGGTACGGGTAGCCCCTTGAATCAATGCGTTCAGGTCGAAGTTCTTCCATTGAACAGTAGGAGCCAGACCGAAAATAATTTCGGGCGCCCAGTTAGAGAAACCGATTACAGTCTGATCATGCTCGTCAATCTTTCCATCAGGCACGCCGTTAGGACCACTTAAATCTTCGTAGCGCAAATCACCCGGATATACCTGCCCCCAGGGTTGAGTAGCGATGCCTGCCTTTAAGGAACCGTCAGGATTGAAGTCATCATAAGTGAAATACCCCAAAGCATTGTATCCGAACATTGTTCCGTCAGGACGTCCTGTTCTGCGACGATTCGGGTTATTGAAGGTAGCTTCCGTCTCAAATACTTCATCCAGAATATTACGTGCGAAAGTGAAAGTACCTTTTGCACTGATCATCCAGTCTTTGCCGATACGCTTGTTGAAATTCAGAGATAAATCAATACCCTGATTGTGCATACTTCCCGCATTGACCTGTGACAAAGGAATACCATATTCTGCCGGAACCAATGCATTCGGAGCCATCAGCATATTCGAACGCTTCTCATAGAAATAGTCAGCTTCCAAAGAAAGCATACCGTTCAATACGGAAAATTCCACACCGAAGTCAAACTTCTTGGCTTTTTCCCAAGTGATGTTCGGATTTCCCTGTAAGTTTTCCCACATACCCATCATAGGTACGCCGCCAAGATTTACAGCATTTCCAAATCCATAATCACTCATATATTGATAAGAACTACCAGCCAAGTTTCCGGACTCACCATAAGAAAGGCGTAATTTCAGTTTATCCATCCATTCGATGTCCTTCATAAAAGATTCTTCCCGCAAGTTCCATCCCAGTGAGAAAGCAGGGAAGAAACCAAAACGTTTGCCTGGAGCAAAATAGTAGTGTCCGTCATAACGACCGGAAACTTCCGCCATATAACGGTTATCATAATTATATCCCAAACGGAATGCATAACCTACCTGACGTTCTTTCCAAGACGTACCGCCGTTGCTGATATCGGCAGGGTCACTGCTTCCCGCATTGATTTCATCTATGTTAATATTATAATTCAGACGTTTGGCACTCATATTCCATACGTTTCTTTCGCGTGCTTCAATAACTCCGAGTCCGGTAACCGTATGCTTGCCGAAAGTCCGTGAGTAATTAATCATTCCCTGATAAGTCATGCTCACGCTTTCTTCAAACGATTGTTCCAGATTCGGTTTCTCCGGTCCCTGGAATCCTTCCACGAATTGATACGGAGTTTGTGATGCATCCAGTGTGTATACAGGTATCGGTGTCAGATATTTCTTTTTCTTCACACGATACGGGTCGTAGTTGATTACTCCTTTGATGCTTAACCCTTGAATGAAGGGAAGCTGTTGCTCTATGGAGAGAGAAGTATTCAGTTGGTCGGCCGGCTCCTGACGATATCCGCTACGATAGGTCAGCCCGAAAAGTGACTTACCTACATATTGTCCCCACAGACCATTCGAGTACTGTATAGCAGAGATAGGAGGTGTACGATATGCCTGATACATGATGTCGCCTGTATCGGCACCCGGATAATTCTTCTTTTCGTGCCATCCACCCAGACTTAAACTGATTTTCGTATATTTGGTGGCATCCACGCTTAAATTAGCCAGCAGATTAAAACGCTGGTAATCGGTAGTACTCCACATTCCTTCCTGATAAGAATATCCTAAAGATACGTAGTACTGGAATTTATCGCTACCACCGGATAATTGCAAGTTGTGATTCGTAATCACAGAATTGTTTTGTACCAAGTCACGCAGACCGTTGCTATTAGGATAACGGTCAGGATCGGCATCGGGGTCTCCGGCACAGGTTTTCCGGTACATTTCCAGGTCATGCTGTGAGTAAGCATAATAATTGGGATAACCTGCATTCATAGCCGCTTCGTTTTTCATCAAAGCATATTCATACGAATTAACCTGGTCAGTGATACGGGTCGGGTTCTGAAAACCGATATATCCATTGTATGAAAGTACCGGGGCACCGCTTTTTCCCTTTTTTGTAGTCACCAATACTACCCCATTGGCACCGGCCATACCATAAGGAGCTACGGCAGCCGCATCTTTCAGGATTGTAATATCCTCGATCATATTCGGATCGATACGTGAAAAGTCACGGGGAACTCCATCCACTACGACCAATGGAGATTGGTTGCCTAACGTAGCCACACCACGGATTCTCAAATCAGAACCATCAGCTCCCGGTTCTCCCGATCCTTGCTTTGCAATGACTCCCGCCATACGGCCTGCCAAACTATTAGATATATTGATAACCGGCTTTTGCGCTACATCTTTTGTCTTCATGCTTGATACAGCAGCCGTAGAAGATATCTTCTTCTGCGTACCGTAAGCCACAACCACTACTTCTTCCAGAATTTCAGAATCCTCTTCCATCACAATCTGAATGGCATTCTGATTGTTCACCGGAATATTTTTTGTGGAAAAACCCACATACGTAACCGCTAATACCGAATTGGAAGGCAAGGATAACGTGAATTTACCATCGATATCCGTGATCGTACCATTGGAAGCACTTCCCTGCTCCATGATGTTAGCTCCGATAATAGGCTCGCCACTTTTGTCTACTACGGTTCCTTTGACTATTATTTTTTTACCTATTGATTTTTTCTCTACCTGCGTTTTCTTCAATGAGATGTAATTGTCGGCGTATTCATACGTCAGCCCTATTTGCGGCAATACATTTTCAAGCAATGCTTTTACCTGTTTATTCCGGGCATTGATTTTTACTTTCTGTTCGATATTGATGTCTTTTCCGTAGACAAACAAATATCCGGCCTGTTTTTCGACTTCGTGAATCAGTTCTTTTAGCGAAACCGAAGTTTTATTAATATTCACAACTGCTGTCTGTGCCTGAGCCTGATATGTAAAAAGGTTAATAAACAGGACCAAAGCGAGCAGTGAAAAGATTTTTTTCATAACTTTGCTAAGTGATTTTGTTAGTACTTAATTTTAGGTTCACAAAAATGTGAAACAGAGAAAGTATTAATAGCTGAGGAATTGGGGAGAGTGTTGCACCACTTTCCCCCTTTTTATTCCTCGTTTTGATGTCTATTTACTTTCGTTTTATTCTACTCCGTTGTGTTACATAGGCATTAAACTTTTAATCAGATTATTAATATATCGTTATCTCTCGCTGTGACAGTATTTTGTACTCAAATAAGTCCGCACGGCTAATCGCTTTCAGAATCGTTTCAATCTGATCGCTTTGCCGGAACTTACCCGAAATAATCTTACTCAACAGAGATGGATCATCTACAGTAAAATGAATATCATACCATTGCTCCAATCTTTCCAGCACTTCGCCCAACGGTAATTCTTCAAAGTCATAGATTCCTTGTTCACGGTATTCCTTTCCTCCAAAATGAGAAGAGGACTTAACCAGTTTTCCATCTATCAAAGATACTTTCTCGTCAGGTAATAAGTTTACCGACTCTTCAGGATATCCGGTAGAGCTGACTCTCACTTTACCCGAAAGCAAGTCTGTCTCAAACTTTTCGCTATTGCTATAAGCATATACATTAAATTCCGTACCAAGCACTCTTACATCATACTTCTGCGTCTGCACTGTAAAAGGACGGGAAGCATCCTTTGTCACAGTGAAAAAACCCTCTCCATCCAGTTCTACCGTACGGGCATCGGACGAAAAAACAGAAGGCCACTTCAACGTAGAAAGCGAACTCAACCATGCCTCACTACCATCCGGAAGGGTTAAATGTACCCGTTGCCCTTTCGGAACTGTAATCTCCGTATAAGAAGGAGTCTCCGAGCCAACAAACATATACCAGGCGAGCATCCACGTCAGAGCAATCATAGCGGCTGCCGAAGTAGTATACCGCACGATTTGCAACACCCGTTTCCGCCTCAGCTTTTTCTCCTGACGGTTCATCATTGCTTCCAGATTCCGTTCGCCTTTCAAAGAATCATCTTCTCTGGGTAATAATCCGGACAGACCTACGATATTTTGCATTTCCGCAAATTCCCGTTTCATATCTTCGTTCTTTTCCAGTTCCTGAAAAAGCTCCCGTTTTTCCTCTTCGGTCGGTTCTCCGAAAAAGTATTGATTCCATTTCTCATTCATCATATTGCGCGCTTTTAATAAGAAGACACAGCAACTTACATTTACCACCAAAGGAAAATGAAAAAAAATCAAGGAAGGGAAGTAAAATCCAATAAGTTTAAGCTAAGAACTGTTTTGAAACGAACTAATCTGTTCGGATTTACTCTAAGATTTAATTCTTGATGCACACAGATTTAGTATTCATTATACTTAAATTTAATCGTCTGACAGTTGTTGAACTTTCGTCTGACAATTGTTATCTTTTCGTCTAACAACTGTCAGACGAAAGTTCAACAACTGTCAGACGAATAGATTTATAAGCAACCGGAACTAAATTCATTCATTATAAGCTGCAAATTAGTACTCAGCTTGACTAAAGTATATGGAATGGACTGAAGCAAAGACAATACATAGGCGATTTATCCTTATACGCTCAATAGAAGCAGCAAAGGCAGACAATGACGCAACTCTTCCCTAAGTTTTTTTAATGCGATAGCCATTTGACCTTCTACCGTATTCTGCGAAATGCCGAGTGCTCCGGCTATCTCACGGTATTTCATTCCTTTTAGTTTACTCATGACAAATATTTCCCGGCAACGTTCCGGTAAGTTATCAATTGCACGGCAGATCTGTTTTTCTACTTCGTCTATCGACATTTGGGAATCATCAAGTAGTTGCAGACTATAAAGTTTCAGTTTAAACTCCTGCTCCATAATATCAGAAAGCGGCTGCCTGCGGTCTACTATAGAAAGTTGTGAACGAAGGAAGTTCAGACAGCGATGCTTGACAGCGGAGAAAAGATATGCATCGGGTTGTTGCAGTTCCGGAAGTATCTCTTTACGTTCCCATAAATAGAGGAAAAAATCTTGTACTATATTCTCTGCGTCTCCCATAGCTCCTACATAAAGGGAAGCGAAACGAACCAAACGGGCATAGTAGGAAACATAAAGCTTTGAGAAAAGCTTTTGTGCCGTCAAGGGTTCGGAAGATGGAAGAGAATGTATCATAAACCTCATATTAGATGCACAAAGGTAACAAAAGAAACAGCAAAGACAAAGCCTGACTTTAAATTCCTATTGTATGACCGATACAGATCAAATCAATTAAGATTCTCTCCGTATCGGTCAATGAAAAGTATACTAAAACCTATTGAAACTACTTGGAATAAGAATATGGGAAGTCTGCCGGTTGGGTACCTCTTTGCTGATTCGGTACGCTGTCCATTGACAGATTCAGTTCTCCGCCCTGTTTCAGTTCATCATGCGTCAGATAGTTGCGTGTGAATTCTTGTCCATTCAACAGAGCTTTCCTTATGTATGGACGGTCTGCCGCATTATCTGCTGCTGAAACGACGAAGTTTTTCCCTTCGGGAAGATGCAGAGTTACCTTTTTAAATAACGGAGAACCTACCGCATATTCAAGCATTCCCGGACAAACCGGATAGAAACCCATAGCAGAAAATACATACCAAGCAGATGTCTGCCCGTTGTCCTCGTCGCCACAGTATCCTTTACTTCCGGAATTGTAGAGTTTATCCATAACATTACGGAGATGGTACTGTGTTTTCCAAGGCTGACCGATATAATCATACAAGTAAATGGCATGCTGCACCGGTTGATTGCCATGCGCATATTGTCCCATGTTTAAGGCAACCATCTCAGCTATTTCGTGGATAACGAAACCATAGGTTCCATAATTATAAGTGTTCGGGGCCACAAACATAGAATCGAGACGGGCTACCATCGGTTCATGTCCGCCCATCAGTTCAGATAAACCTTCCGGATCGTGAAATACACTCCAAGTCCAGTGCCAGGAACTTCCTTCTGTGAAAGGACCGCCCCATTCCGTAGCATCAAAACGATCACGCCAATTGCCTTTGGCATCCTTAGTCCACATAAAACCATGTTCCGGATAATACAGATTGCGGTAATTCTTGGCTTTCTGATAATACTGGTCTGCGATATCCTGTTTACCCAGCGATTGCGCAAAGCGGGCGATACACCAGTCAGCATAAGCATATTCGAGTGTTTTGGCTGTAGCTTCGGGAACTTCCGGATAAGGTACATAGCCGAGCTTATCATAATACTCGAAGCCGTCACGTCCTACAGAAGCTATTTCCGCGTGGCGGGCCTGTGTCTGATGAATCATCGCTTCCAGAGCTTTTTCGGCATCTACCGTTTGTATCCCCTTCATCCATGCATCGACCAATAAGGAAACAGAGTTATTGCCAATCATGCAACCACGATGACCGGGGCTCGCCCATTCCGGCATAAAACCACTTTCATCATAAGCATTAAGGATAGATTGCGTCACGCGTTCCGAAACCTCCGGATAAAGTAACGTGAACAACGGATGAACCGCACGGAACGTATCCCAGAAACCATTATCGGTATACATATAACCATCATGCACGTTACCGTCATAAGGACTGTAATAAACAGGATTTCCTTGTGAATCAAACTCATAGAACTCACGCGGGAAAAGTAACGTACGATACAGGCAGGAATAGAAGGTACGAAATTGTTCGTCTGTTCCTCCTTCCGCTTCTACACGTCCGAGATAGTTATTCCACTGTTCACGGGCTTTCCCGCTGATCAATTGTACATCCGCATCGGCTACTTCACGATTAAAGTTGATGGCAGCCTGTTCGGGACTGATAAAAGAAGAGGCTGTACGTATGGTCAGTTTTTCACCTGCCGGAACATCAAATTTCAGATAGGCACAGGTATAATCGGCCGCTACATCGGTTTGATGGTGCAGCAGAGTATCTCCATTGTAAGTGCCGTATTCTATGACGGGATGACTGAATTCCATCATAAAGTAATTAGCAAAGTTATCCGGTACACCTCCGTTATTATATCGTGTCGCACCTTTTACCAACCGGTTTTCCGGTTCAATCGTTATTGAACTTCCTCCATGGTATGCATCCACCACTACATACTGGTCTTCTTTTTCAGGGAAAGAGACTTCGAATACAGCTCCACGGGAAGTAGCAGAAAGAGAAGTCTGCAATCCGTTATCGAATGTAACACTATAATTATAAGGAGTCGCTTTCTCCTGTTGATGTGAGAAAGGAACCAGACGTTCTTTATGACTCATTTTCAGTTCTCCGGCAAGCGGCATAATGGAAAAGGTACCATAATCATTCATCCAAGGACTAGGCTGATGTGTCTGCCGGAAGCCGCGCATCAGACTATCGGCATACGTATACATCCATCCACTGCCATTCTCCCCGGTCTGCGGGCTCCAGAAATTCATTCCCCAAGGCACTGCCACAGCAGGATAAGTATTACCATGCGAAAACGCAAAAGTAGATTCGGTACCCATCAGAGGATTCACGTAGTCTACAAACTCTACTGTCTTCTTTGACTGCTGACACGAGGTGAGCAGAAAAGGAAGACAGATTGATAAGAAAAACAATCTTGCAACCATATCTATTATTATTTGCTTAAGTTTCACAAGCCTTCTGTATGGCTTTCTCCTTCCACGTTTGAAAAGAGAAAGCCATACAGAGAGCCTGTGAAACTCTAGTTAATTAAAATACCTCACTCAGATACTTCTTCGTCTGTTCCGGACGCTGGCTCATACGCAAACGCCATACCAGTTCCTGCATATTTACTACTTCAAAACTATCGTTCAGATGGCCTGCACAAAGCTTTGCCGCTCCGGCTCCACGAATATCTCCAGACTGGTTCTCAATCAGGGGATCTTCCGTCTGTCCGTGATCGGAGAAATTACTCCATGCATGCACACATACTACAGAAAAACTTTCCTGCTGTGCTTCCTGTTTCAATCTTCCGGCAATATAGGCAGGGGTACCTTCACGTTCCGCATTCCGGTTTCCAAAATTCCACAAAGAGTATTTCACCGTAATGACCGGGATATCATATCCTGCTTTATTCGTTACCCAAATAACGTCTCCTTCACCTCCTGCATAAGGGCTATACTGAAGCGCTACGATACCTTCCAACTGGTCATTGGCATCTACATAAGCCTGAAATGCTTCTTTGGCAGCTTCTGATTTTACATTCATAGCCATTACACCCAACAGTTTCACACGATGTTGACGCATATGCGCCGAAAGGCGTTCTGCCACGACTTTCAGATTCTTCGCCCGGTCGCCATTCTCACTATAATTGTCTACGTAATAGTAACCGCCTCCCAGCATTTCCAAAATAGAGCAATTCGGCTTTTGCTGACTCAACAGATTATCGAATTGTGCCGGTGCCATCATCGGAAGCACTGAAGCAGCAATACCATACGTCATCCGTACTTCTTCCGACTCCGCCGCATTATAGAAATCTTTAAAGTCATTCATCATCCACTGGATATTGTCACCATCGGAAAGGAAGAAAGAAACGAAATTCTTTTTCTTTGTATAATCCAGAAACTGCGGATTCTTCACGCGGACCAATGTCGATTTCTGACGTTGAGAATAAAGCAAAGAAGTCAAGGAGTGATTGTAACTCCAGTCACAAGGGATCATCGGATGACCGCTCTTGGAAACCAAATCAACAAAAGCATCTTCACTGACTCCCTGTTCCCATCCGTAGACAGGTGCATTCGGTTCCAACCAGGCAAGGATTTCTTTCAGCAAAGCTGTGTTTTGTCCGGCTATCGAAGTTCCCTGACGCTTATTCAAGTTCAATACGAAAAGTTCATTCTTAATGGCAAACTCACGCAATTCACCGGTTTGTACAGGCATGATCACCAAAGCTTTGTTGCTGCATTTATCTTTGAACTCCGCCCATGCCTGCGCAGTAGTCTTGCTTCTTGCATCATATTTCATGGTATATCCTGCTTCTTCATAATATTCCTTGTCACGGACATCCACAATAATAGAATTATAAACATGAGAAGCAACAGATGCTACGACACCACTCTCCGGATTATGCTCAATATCCGTCAAGACATATCCGTCGAACATTCCTTTCAACTGAATAGTCACTCCGTCGGACGGACCATAATCATTACGTGCCAGTTCCAGTCCGCTCTGCATCCCCTGTTCGTGGATACCCATATCTTCGAGTGCCTGCTTAGACAGTTTATAGGAATCACTGCCACCGTGATCGTGCAGCCAAACAGCTATTTCACTTGTTCCCTGTTCTACGGCACGATTAGCCAGACCGGCCAATGACTGACACATCAGGTGGTACTGCAATCCGCGTACTTTCTCTGTTTGTCCCAGCTCATTACGGCTGCCTACCGTTACAACTTCCACACAATTCCAGTACTTCTTCGGTTTCACCTTCATTTCCGGCATATAGTATTGCCCCACATTACTGATCGGGTCATAAGCATCTGTATAAAGGGACGTGTTGTTTTCTTCGTTCAATCCTTGATTGATTTCCGGTGATTCGTACACTTCACAACTAGCCATTGTCAGGCTGAGCAACAGTGCAGCGCCACATATAGTCGTTTTCATAATTACTTCTTTCATTTGTTAGTTAACCATTAATCAATAACCTTCATTCTGAGATAATCCATCTACCTTGTTCCGTTCATCTTGTGGAATGGGTCGTACCAGATGGTTCTTGTTCAAATTATCATATTTCACCACAAACGGATTGTATGCGGGTACACGTGTCAGCAGTGTCTGAGTACGTTTCAAGTCAAACCAGCGGTCATGCTCTCCCATCAATTCACGGGCACGTTCATCCATGATAACATTTATATCCAGATCCGTCAACTTCATTGCTTCATAAGCGGTCGCATCTTTAGCGGCACGCTTACGTATACTGTTGATGCGTTCCAATGCCAGTTTCTTGTTTCCGGCACCCAGATAAGCCTCAGCACACAACAGGTAGGTATCACCCAAGCGGAAAATGACATCTTCACGAGAGCCGCCTTCGCCCCATTGTATCTTGGTATCGCTGAACTTCCGTACCATCGGCATACGATCTGAAGCAGTTTCCAATACAGGAAGTGCCGTAGATTGCGGATACCATACATATTCATCGTCCTGCTTGAACGGATAAAATCTTTTCGCATTATTACTCATACCCGATTTATCGTTCCAACGGGGGAAATAGATTCCCAGCTTACCGTAATCAGCATTATCCGGATTGTTTATGTAATATTCACGTTTGAACGTCGCATCATAACGGGTATCCGCTTCCGGGTCGGTATAAAGCTCGTGCGCTTTCGGATTCACCCAGTATTTACGGGAAACACTAGAGTAATCATTCTGATTCTTAATGAACAGATCCGGCTCCAATGCTACAATATTAAATCCAAACTGTGCCTGTTGCGGATTTCCATCACCCCGATAGTTCTTATCCAGTCCATATTGAATCGCCCAGATCACTTCCGAATTAGCCTGATTGTTTTCATCGAACAAAGCAGCATAGTTTTCCTGCAAAGCATAACCGGAGGCCGGATTCTCTACCAGCAAATCAAATGTCGTTGCTGCATTGGAGAAGTCGTCTGCTTCAGCAAAGGATTTGTAAGCACGTGTCAGATACATTTTCCCTAAAAAGTGAATGACTGCGGCATTCGTTACCTTTCCGGCTGAAATCGTGGTCATCTCCAATTTGTCCTTTATATCATTCAGTTCGGTAATGATGAAAGTGTAAATAGCCTGTTCGCCGGTACGTTCCGCCTGCTGGATAACGCTTGTATTCTCTTCGGTGAGCAAAGGTACGGGGCCGAATGTTTCTACCAGATAATAGTAAGCCATTGCCCGGAAAAAGCGGGCTTGTGCGGTCAGCGAAGTATAATCGCTTCCTGCAATATCCGGTGTGCAGCGATTCAGCAGGATGTTACTTTCCTGCACAATCTTATAGAGTACTTTCCAATAATCACCTACAATCGGAGCAGTGGAGTTGAAAGTCTTGTCATAGCCGTTGAACATACGTTCGGCAGGTTCTTCGGAGATAGCCATGTAAATATCAGTTCCGTAATACTGCAATTCGCCTGTATTGAAAACATTGCGGTAACGGGCATTGATATCTGTCAACAATTTCTGTTGTCCTTCTTTAGTATTATAGAAATCGTCCGTTACTGCCGAAGGGTTATAACTATCCAGAAAATCGGAGCATCCGCTTAGCAAACAGATTGCTAACAGTGCCAAATATTTAAATTGTTCTTTTACTCTTTTCATAAGGGTTCAAGTATTTAGAAGGTTAAATTCACTCCAAAAGTAAATGTCATCGGATAAAGTGACAAAGACTTGTATACGTCCTCACCAATCGTTTCGGGATCCGGACCGAGATAGTCGGTGAAAGTAAACGGATTCTGCACATTGATGTAAGCACGTGCATTTTTCATCTTCATCTTCTTCATCCAGTTTTCCGGAAGGGTATATCCCAACGTAATATTCTGTATTTTCAGGAACGAACCGGAAATCTTACCTAATACCTGAGTATGGTAGGATTGCGCACCGATCTGCTGGTACTCATTGCTGTGGTTTTCCGGAGTCCAGTACTTCACATTCAGTTTGTTCCAGTGTTCATTATCCCATGCGGTAAACATATAAGTGAAGTCATCATTGTAGACACCACCGATACGTGCATACATATAGAAAGACAAATCCCAGTTCTTGTAAGTAAAGGTATTGGTCATACCTGCTGTCCAGTCGGGTGACGGAGAGCCGAGTACTTTATAGTCACGTTCATCAATCACATAGTTCTCGTCCAGATCGGCTACACGGATATGTCCCGGCACTTGTCCGTATTTAGCAGCCAGTTCCTTATCTTCCGTCTGCCAGATTCCGACCTTTTCCAGATCATAGATCACCTTCATCGGTTGACCGATGAACCAACGGTTAGCCAAGTCATCCTTTTTATCACCGTAGAGGTCTACAATCTTATTACGGTTCAGAGAGAAAGTCAGATTTGTCTTCCATGTGAAGTCCTTCTTTGAGATGTTCACCGTGTTCAAACCTATTTCCACCCCTTTATTGGAGGACGTTCCTATATTCTCAAGGATAGAGCCATAACCGTTGAGGTTACCTACCGAACGGGCGAAAATCAAATCTTTCGTAGTACGGTTATACACATCAATCGTACCGTTGATACGGTTATTCAGGAAGCCGAAATCAATACCGTAGTTCCACTCCGAGGTCATCTCCCAACGAAGATCTTTGTTACCTTTGCGGTCGCCTAATCCGAAAGCATTTTCACCTTTACCTCCATAGATATAATGAGTCAGGTCCAGCTTTGTCCAGGTAATATCATGGTCAATACTGTTGTTTCCCGATTTACCCCAGCTGACGCGGAGTTTCAGACTATTCAGCCAGTCTACGTTTTTCAGGAAATTCTCATTCTTCATCTGCCAGCCGACAGCTGCCGACGGCATAAATCCCCACTGATTGCCGGTAGCCAGACGGGAAGTTCCGTCATATCGCCCTGTTACAGTAAACAAGTACCGATCCATCAACGTATAGTTGACACGTCCCATGAAAGAAAGCATGGATGACTCCCAATAGTAACTCTTCACATCACGAATTTCCTCGGCTGTTTCGATCGCATGCCAGTCAGAGTTGTAAGGCAGACCGTCGCCACGCATTTCCGAACCCTTATGAGTTTCTTTCTGTACACTATACAAACCTATAGCATTCAGACGATGAATATTCTTCCAGGTTTTATCATAAGTAATGATATTGTCCCATACCCAGTTCATATTCCGTCCTTCTTTCCGGTAAGCTTCCGGTGCATTGAGACCTCCTTTGGCTTGTGTCATCGTACCTACCCATTCTCCGTAAACATCCGAATCATATTGAACTGCAATCTGTGATTTAAAGCTCAGTCCTTTAATCGGCTGATATTCCAGATAACCGGAGAAATTGGTATAGTTTGCTTCTTTCTCTCTTTTATTATTTTCAATCTGAACAAATGGATTAATCTTGCTGGAAGTCGGCTGGCAATTAAACAGGTAGCTTCCGTCTTTATCATATGGGCTGACCGTAGGCGGCAGGAAGTATGCATTAATCAAAGCATCATTGGCTCCTTCATTCGTGTTATTCAGAGAAACATAGCTGTTAATCCCTGTTTTGAATTTATCAGAAAAACGATATTCCAACCCCACATTAGCCGTAATACGTTCAAAACTTTCATCGCCTACCATACCGTCATCCTTCAAGTATCCCAAGCCGAATGAGAAAGATAGTTTATCCGTACCTCCGGTAGCGGAAACAGAATGACTGGTAGTCAATGCATTCTGCGACAGTTCACGCAACCAGTCATAGTATTCACCATGTTTGATACGGCGTTTCTCGTCATCAGTCAGAAAGTCCGGACGGCTCAGTGAAGCATCACCATACTTCTTTTTCCACAAAGCGGTGCGATAGTCTACATATTCCAGTCCATTGCCCATGTTACCAATCATTTCAGGAATACGGGTAGGAGTCTTGAAACCAACGTAACCCGAATAGTCGATATTAAAGCCCTGACGCTTGTTAGCTCCTTTGGTAGTGATAATCACCACCCCGTTTGCACCCCGCGAACCATAGATTGCACTGGAAGACGCATCTTTCAAGATGTCGATAGATTCAATATCGGCAGAGTTCAGATGACGCATTCCCGTTTGAGAAGGTACTCCGTCGATCACGTATAAAGGTTCATTCGAGAAATTGAACGAGTTGATACCCCGAATCTCTATTTTCGTATCCGAACCGGGACGGTTGGAAGTCTTATTCACGAGTACACCACCGACACGTCCGTTCAGTGTTTCAGTGACATCGGTAGTCACCAGTTTACTTAATTCCTTGCTGGTAACGGATTGGATAGAACCTGTCAAATCTTTCTTTTCTACCGTACCATAACCGATAACGACTACTTCATTCAACTGCTTGGAATCATCTTTCAACTGAATGGTAAGGTTCGACTGATTCTGATTTACAGTCAGTTCCTGTGTCACGTATCCTATAAAAGAAACAGCAATCGTTTTTCCTTTCGGAACCTGAAGACTAAAATTACCATCCAAGTCAGTCACCGTACCGGTAGACATTCCTACCACCTGAACGCTGGCTCCGGGCAACGGTTCTTTTAAAGCGTCTACTACCACACCTTTCACTGTAAGCACCTGCTGTGCCTGCACACTTACCCATCCGCACGTCAGAAGCAGCAGGCAGAGGAAAGCCTTTATTTTTATCGTATTATTTTTCATACTCTTCGTCTGTTTATTAAGGTTAGTTCTCAACTTTAAACCATTTGTAGTTACCTACAATTTTCGCAACGTGTTTTCCTGTCTTATCCGGAATGTTGGTAACGTCTTCGGCCACTGTCGTGAAGTCCCACGCACATACCAGTCCGCTTTCTGTTCCCGTCACATCCGAGTTCATCAGCGTTTTTACCTCATTCGCCGATTTCGCAGTACTCCACATGCGGAATTTCTTAATAAATCCGGTCATACAGCGTGAATTGTCAGTCGGTTCCTGGAATGCCCACATATTCTGGTTACGGGTGTTAGGCATATAATTCTGTAATACTCCGGCATCATTCTTCACATCATTTGTCTTACTGAAGAATAATTCACCATTGACATACATTTTCAGCTGTCCTTCAGGCAAAGTATTATCCCACACCGTCACTACATGATTCCATTTGCCAAAATTATCAGGATAAGCGCGGCCTTCTTCCAGTACACGGCCTTCCTGTGGTCCCATACCGATCGTTGTACGAAGATTAGAGCCTAAGAAGTTGATCATCCATCCCTCATTCGGCTGCTTACCGTCAAAAGTAGAGAGGAAACTGCCAATTCCCGACTCAAAGAAACCGGCATCATACTTCACCCAACTTTCTACGGTGAAAGTATTACCGCCACCATAAGCAGGATCGGAACCAAATTCAATACGCCCTTTACCGTCAATGCCGAATACCTTTAATTCGGCAGGCGTACCCGGTTGCAATGTCTGTTGATAGGAATCCTGAAATTCGGCAATCGCTTTTTCGGCGGCTATACAGTAGTTATCTATTTCATACTGTAGAACAAAGTAGCCAGCCATACCTTTAGAAATACCTGTTTGCAGTTCTTCAACAGCTTTTTGCAGGTTCTGGGCATTTGCCAATGGGAAAGTACCGTCACTTGTACCGATCTTTGCGGTATCAAGCATGTTTGTCATGTCGGTCAGATGCGTGTACATGCATTCAAGTGCAATAGGCCGCACTGAATCGCCGTTATCGCTCTTGCACGAGCTGACACACCAAACCAACAAACTGAATAAACAAAGTTTCATAAAGAATCTTGTTTTCATACGTATTAGGTTTTTAAATAAAACAATAAGTAAATAACATCGCTGCAAACATAATGTAGCAAGGTTAAACAACTTATTAGTGATGGGTTAATAACGGATTAATAAGCGAATAAATATCATTAACCGATATGTTTTTATCGATGAAAAGGAGGATTTTTGCTCATCAGTTCTGCATAGGAAGTAGAATATTCTTCATTCATCATTTGCCTGTACTCACGCACAAACAGGGAATATTGCAGAATCGCTTCTTGTGACGAACCTGTATGGTTAAGGGCATGCATACCATAAGCCAGTGCCAGCTCATTAACCGGATCAACCCGGAAAAGCACATTACAGAAACGAATGACGGCATCATACTTATGCTGCTGATACAGACGTTCGATTTCCAATGGCAGGAAGGAAGACAAGAACTCTTCTACTTTCTGTTTGAAGTGATCCATCATTCCCGCATCCATACCATCAAGGAATTTGCCACGCATTAATAAAATGCCGAGTTCATTCTCGACCTCTTCAGCATTCTTCAAGGTGCGGAAACGGAAATAATCACAATAACAGTCAGTAAACACCAGTCTGAAATATCCCTTGTCGTGTACAAGTTCCACTCCATCCAGTTCAGCCAGATTTTTACGAATCTGATTGATCGTTACCCCTTTCAGGTTTTTCACCTTGTCGTCGGGTTTATCGGGCCAGAAGACCTCATTTAAGGAGGCGGATAATACTCCATTATGAGTACTATGAAGCAAGATATAGATGAAAACCTGCCGTAAACGGGAACTGAACAAATGAGTAATATCCCGCCCATTCCGGTCAATTACCGTAAAAGGACCAAATAAATAAACTGCATTCGGACGAACGAGGGATGACTCAAAATCTTCTTTTGCAAGCGTTTCTTTTCCCTGTACACTTTTATCCGGTTCTCTCCCGACAGGTGGTGACATGAGCACAGAAGATGATTCCAGAACCGCATTTCTTTGTTTTCCCCTCTTTTTCCTGACAAACAGCACACCTCCGGCAAGCAATAATACTCCTATTCCTGCCATTATCCATAACCAACGAATCTCCAGAGAAGACCTGGAACCGTAAGAACGGATTTCATCCAGAGAAACCGGAGGGGCGGACAGCACATAAGTCCGAATCACCGTATGTCCCTTCTTGTCAAATTCCGTGGTCGTACAGTAATACTCATGCGTCAATGAATTATAGTAAAGGTTAGCATTCGTCATAATCTCTTCCGAACGCATCGGAATGGAATCTCCCAAAGCTTTCATCGTTCCATCATCAACCGTCAAGCGATAAAGTCGCAGATAGGTATCCGAAAGATATTCCGGATAACACAGGGCATAGATATACTTCTCATCAGGTGTCAGTATCATATCACGGGCGACGACCAAACGATGGTCCGAAGCGTTCTGCCACAAACGTCGCACAGACTGCTGCTTTCTGTCAAGCAGATAAAGATCGTGAAGATAATTTCGGCCTACACTCTGCTCACCCGATTCGTTTCCCATCCCACCAAAGACATAGACATGCTCCCGGTTCTTATTGACTGCCATACCCGAGAAATAACGGGGGATAATCCAGTCGCCGGAATAAGAAAGGGTATCCCAACGGTCGGCTTCAATATCATATTCGAGGAATGTATTGTTAAAACGCTTATTACCAAAACCGCCAAAAACGAGATACTTTCCGGTTGTTTCATCCCAAAAGCCGTCATGATGGTGCAACTGTACCGGCAAGGCTGCTACTCCGGTCTGTTTCCACTCCCGATTATTCAGATCGAGCGCCGCTACCGTAGCATCTCCCAACGGCAGGTTATTCAATTCATAAACATAAAGTTTGCCATCCGTTGTATTCATGAAGTGAGTAGCCAACTGCAATTTTACGGGTAGTTTGTTGCTATAAGAATACTTTTGTGGCTGACGTTTCAACAGATTATAAGTAAGAAGTGAATCCTGGCTGAAAATAATCAGTCGCTGACTGTCCGGCTCAAAAGTGATTCCCGAAGGAGTCTGAAAAGAATACTCAAAAAGTTTCTCCCAATGATAAGAACCGTTGATGAGCCACACCGGATTGACAACCGTACCCAAAACCTTCCCTGTAGAAGTATGCACTTCTTCCCCTTCATTTTCATTCAGAGGGAAAGTATATGAATGACTTCTATCACCTTCCAGCTTCAGATTGCGGATGGCAAAAGTGGGCATATCCAAAATATAATCATAACGTCCGAAGAACAGGTGCGGACAAAAAGTATCTTTCAATCCTAAAGAAGTAATCTTCTTTTCGTTATCTCCGATACGAATCGTAAGTACGTCCTGTTGCAAATCGAATGCAAAAGACACAGGAATCCATTGATAAGCCAGTGCATCATTGCGCAGATTTAAAGAATAATGATTCTCTTTTCCGTCGGTATTAAACTTGAATGTACTGTTCTCACCATCCAGATAAGTATACGTAAAGCTATATTTAGTTTTCCCCTGATCTTCCTTCAGCAGAAAAACATATCCAAAAGTATCAAAATCGCGAATAGAAAGTTCAAAGCTCAACTGAAAGTTTTTCGTAAAACAAGGTATCTCCCCTTCCTGAAATATCTGAAGAGAAGTCCTTTCTTTAATTTCTTTATCATTAGCCTGAAACAACAATCCTTGCGAATAAGCAAACAGAGTCATTCCAGTCAGTAGGAATAAGAGGCAAAGCCTACGTCGTATCATAGTCTTTCGATTTATTATCACAAATATACAGGATTATTTTAAATAACCGCCTAAGCAGATGAAAATCACCTTTGTCGGTACCCTACAGTTCCGGCTGTTTCTTTCTTTAATCCGCACCTTTTTCTATCACCCAGCCATTTCCTTCCGCCCATATACTTACCTGATATCTTCTCTTGTTACCGTGTATAAATAAGACAGTCAACCACTTCTTATGCTTCATCGTCTAATATATATTTAAGTTAGCAACGTGCAAAAGTAAGAAAAGAAATAGATACCATCCATGATAGAATGCAAATTAATAAGTAACTTTGCAGAAAATTGAATCAGTACAGACTATGTGGATACTTATTATAAGTTTGGTGTTGCTAGGTATCATCGCATTGATAGCCGGTTATATCCGCAACAAAAGACTGCAACAGAAAATAGAAAAAGGTGAACTGGACCGTATGCCGGAAGTGAAAGAAGCAGATATAGAATGCTGCGGACAACACGAAGTGTGCGAGAAAGATAGTTTGCTTGCCGCCGTAAGCAAAAAAATTGAATATTACGATGACGAAGAACTGGATCAGTTCATCGGAAAGGAAGCAAATGCGTATACTGACGAAGAAACAAACCAATTCAGGGATGTGTTATATACCATGCAGGACATTGATGTCGCAGGTTGGGTACGTAGTTTGCAACTACGGGGTATCGAGTTGCCGGATGACCTCAAAGATGAAGTCTTTCTGATTATCGGAGAGAGAAGGAATGGGGAGAGGTAATAGGTATTAAGTAATAAGTATTAGGAGGGCGTTGAAGTTGTTTTTATTGATGGACGGCATTATTCTTGCTTTGATTTTTAATTTTCAATCTTTAATCTTTAATTAAAAAGTGGATCTACTTCGATATACATTCTTCCAACACGCTTTGCTGGGCAGCTTACTGGCAAGCATTGCCTGCGGGATTATCGGTACTTACATTGTTACCCGCCGTCTGGTATTTATCAGTGGAGGAATCACGCACGCCTCTTTCGGAGGGATAGGACTGGGACTGTTTGCGGGAATTTCTCCCATACTCTCAGCCGCCGTCTTCTCTGTATTGTCAGCATTCGGTGTCGAGTGGCTGAGCCGGCGGAAAGATATGCGCGAAGATTCTGCGATTGCCGTATTCTGGACGCTGGGAATGGCTTTGGGAATCATGTTCAGTTTCCTGTCACCGGGATTTGCTCCGGACCTGTCAGCTTATCTTTTCGGTAATATCCTGACCATCAATCAGGCGGACTTGTGGATGCTGGGCATATTGGCTCTGATATTAACCGGATTCTTTTATCTGTTTATCCGTCCTATCGTATATATCGCATTCGACCGCGAGTTTGCCCGTTCGCAAAAGATTCCGGTAGAGATATTCGAATATGTGCTGATGATGTTTATTGCGTTGACCATCGTTGCTTGTCTGCGTATGGTAGGCATCGTTCTCGCAATATCGCTACTCACCATTCCGCAAATGACAGCCAACCTCTTTACCTACAGTTTCAAGAAAATCATCTGGCTGTCCATCGGTATCGGTTTTCTGGGATGTCTGGGCGGTCTGTTTATTTCTTACCACTGGAAAGTCCCTTCGGGCGCTTCGATTATATTCTTCTCTATCCTGATTTATGCCGTTTGCAAGATCGGAAAGAGTTGTTGCAAGAAACAGTCATAATAATAGAATAGTATATGGAAATCAAGATTCAATCACAGGAAAGTATCCATGAGGCAGCCCGGGAATTTATCGCTGCTATGGGTGATAACACCGTTTTCGCCTTATATGGTAAAATGGGAGCCGGCAAAACGACCTTCGTCAAAGCTCTTTGCGAAGAATTAGGGGTATCAGACGTTATCAGTTCTCCTACTTTCGCTATCGTTAACGAATATCGTTCGGACGAAACCGGAGAATTGATTTATCACTTCGATTTTTACCGCATCAAAAAGCTAAGTGAAGTATATGACATGGGATACGAAGATTATTTCTACAGCGGCGCCCTTTGCTTTATCGAATGGCCGGAACTGGTAGAAGAATTACTGCCGGGAGATGCCGTAAAAGTGACGATTGAAGAACTGGAAGACGGAAGCAGAGTGATCAGACTATGACCGGACAATACATCGTACAAGGAATTTTTGCGCTAGCGGGAATCACTTCCCTGCTAGCTTCCTTACTGAACTGGAACTGGTTCTTCACCACACGCAATGCCCAGACAATCGTCCGGAATGTAGGTCGCGGCAGAGCACGGCTCTTTTACGGCATACTGGGAGTCATTATAATAGGAATGGCTGTATTCTTCTTTGTAGAAACACGGAAAGCAATTCTATAATAAACTATTTTCAAAGAAATGCGCTTGTTATCTTCCCGTTTTTTACTATTTTTGTAGAGAAAGAAGTATGTAATTATGAAAACAACGAATGAATACCTTACAAAAATCCGCCAATTCAAGCAACAGTGTGCCGAGAAATATGGGATTATTTCTATCGGTATCTTTGGTTCTGTGGCCCGTGGTGAACAACACGAAGGAAGTGATTTAGATGTTTTCGTAGAATTGAAAGAACCCGATCCTTTCGTGATGTTCGATATTAAAGAAGAACTGGAGCATATCTGTAATTGCAAAATAGATCTCCTCCGTTTACGCAAAAACCTTCGTTCACTCATATCCCAAAGAATAGAAAAAGATGGAATCTACGCTTAAAGAGGAAATTCTAGATAAGTTTCTTCAATTATCAGAATCAATCTCTATCATTGAAGACAGATGCAAGAATATACAGAATGTAGACGATTTCTTGTTATCCCCTTGGGGAATGACTGTTTTGGATGCCTGCATCATGCGAATACAGGTAATCGGAGAAACAATTAAGGCTATTGATGATAAAACCCAAAGATCATTTTTTAAAGATTATCCACAAGTTCCATGGGCAAAAGTTATTGGACTCAGAAATATTATTTCCCATGAATATGCCAACATTGACTATGAGATTATATGGGTAGTCATAACAAAGCACCTTCCTCCTTTAAAAGAAACAGTAGAAAATATTATTAAAGACTTATCATAGCAGTTGCCGTGATTTCATCTCCAGATATTTATTGATTACGTCAATCGACAGATTTTCGGGTGTCGTCAGCAGAGAGTAAATGCCATGCTGCTTTAATGTAGAAACGATCAGTCGCTTCTCAAAAGCAAACTTTTCGGCAATCACGTGCCGGTAATAATCTTCCGTATCCCTCGCCGGACTTTCGATGTACGCTTTCAAGTCAGCATCCTCAAAGAAAACCACCAGCAAACGATGTTGCCGGTTGAGCTGCTGCAAGTAAGCCAACTGGCGATTCATGCTGCTGATACTGGCAAAGTTGGTATACAGAACCAAAAAGCTACGCTTATTGACGTGCTTGTTCAGATGCACACAAAGAGCCGAGAAGTCCGTTTCACCGAAAGTAGTCTGCTGGCTATACAGCTTTTCAAGCAGCGTCTGCATATGTCCGGGCTGCTTGGAAGCCGGAACGAAGGTATCAAAATGCTCGTCAAAAGTCACCAGCCCCGCTTTATCCTCTTTCCGCATCGCCACATACGAAAGCACCAGCGAAGCATTAATCGCATAATCGAGCAAAGTCATTCCCCGAAAAGCCTGCTGCATCACCCTGCCTTTATCTATCACACTGTAAATCTGCTGAGAGCGTTCGTCCTGATAGACATTTACCATCAGTTCATGCCGGCGGGCACTCGCTTTCCAGTTGATAGTCCGGTAGTCGTCTCCTTTTACATATTCCTTGATCTGCTCAAATTCCGTTTGATGGCCTACCCGGCGGATACGCTTGATACCCAGTTCGGTAAGGTTATCACTCATTGCCAGCAATTCGTATCGGTGAAGCATCAGATAGGAAGGATATACCTTGATATCCTGCGGCTGTCCACAAGTGTACCGACGGGAAAGCAGCCCGATCTTGTCGATCACAAATACACGGATTTGCCCGAAAGAATATACTCCGCGACGGGTCGGACGAAGATGGTAACTGATTGTTTTCCCCTCGTTCGGCTGAAGGGTGGTCCGGAAACAGACATCCCGATTCTGGAAGATAAAAGGTATTTCATCTATGATCTCCAGAGAGAGAGGACGCGAATAAGTACTTTCGACACGAATGCTCACTTCATTGTCATCGCCATTGGAGAAACGGTCGGAACATCGACGGAATGCCTGAATCCCCTGGGTACGGTAGAGAATATATCCGTCTGCCGATACCAACACGAATAAGGCAAAAAGCGCCCACTGCCCGATGACAAAAAACGGAGCAAACAGATATCCGCTACCCAATAAGAGGATAACCAGAATAAGGGCAATATAGAAACGACGGGTTAAGTACAATTTCGGGTTCTGAGTTTTGAGTTTTAAGTTTTGAGTTACGAATTATAGAGATTCGGTTCTTATTTGGGGACCTCTACTTTATCAATCAGACGTTGCGTAACCTTTACCGGAGAATATCCTTCCATTTCCGCTTCCGCCGTCAGGATCAGACGATGCTGAAGCACATACGGAGCAACGAACTTAATATCTTCCGGTGTCACGAAGTCACGTCCCTGCAAAAGGGCATACGCCTTGGAGGCTTGCAACATTGCAACTGATGCACGCGGAGAAGCGCCAAGATATACAGCTTTGCTGGTACGCGTCTGCTGCACAATCAATGCAATGTATTGGAGCAGCGTACGGTCTACAAATACCTGATTCATGAAGGCACGCAGTGACAGAAGTTCTTCTTTAGTGATAGCAGGCTTGATATCGTCCAGCCTGATTAATGAAGTGTTCGTATGGTGACGTTCCAGAATATCCACTTCTTCTTCCAGCGAAGGATAGTCCATCGTTATTTTCATCAGAAAGCGGTCGAGCTGCGCTTCGGGAAGTTTATAAGTTCCTTCCTGTTCCACAGGGTTCTGTGTGGCAAGGATGGTATAGAGCTCACCCATCTTATGAGTAATGCCGTCAATGCTTATCTGACGCTCTTCCATCACCTCGAACAAGGCAGCCTGCGTTTTGGCAGGAGCACGGTTGATCTCGTCCACCAATACGATATCGGCAAAGATCGGTCCCTGATGAAAGTCAAAATCATTGGTTTTCATATTGAACACAGTGGTACCCAATACGTCGCTCGGCATCAGGTCCGGCGTAAACTGGATACGGCTGAAGTCCGCATCGATCAAACGAGCCGTCAATCGGGCAAGCAATGTCTTTGCAACTCCCGGCACACCTTCAATCAATACGTGACCATTGGCAAGGATGGCTGCCAGCACTAAGTCCACCGTCTGTTCCTGACCAACAATAACGGAAGCAATCTGATCCTTCAATTCCTGTATCTTCTCGGAAAAGAGAGTTAAATCCACTCGTTGTTCTATATTCTCTTCCATAAATATCTTCTTTAAATATGATTGATTATTTCATTCATTTTATCAATAAATCCCTTCATTTCTTCGCCGGAAAGAACACGTCCTCCATAAATCACCGGTCTGATTTCGCGGATTAACCTGCTGATTTCTTCCACCTCCATCCCCGTCTTCTGGGCGATCCGGTGGAAAGAACGTTCATCGTCTGCTACTTCCTCCACATCTACCTGAATTTCTCTTCTCAGCACTTCCGCAAAGTAGGTGAACTTCTTATGAACCAGATTGGCATGGTCATTCTTCTGATAATAAAGCGTGCCTATCAACTTGGTAAATTCAAGGGATTTGTTTTCCGGTTCCTGTATGACAGGTATTGCCCGTTGCCGCCTCCGTGCTGTAAACACCATAAAAAGCAAGATAGCGAACATCGACAGATAGATCGCCCAGCGAAGCGGCCTCTGCGACAGAAAATAACGCAAAGGAGATCGCTGCGTCTGTGCAGTCTCCTTCATATATCCTTCGGTGCGGACAATAGGCAGTTCTCCCATCTGCGACAGGATGCGGAATATGTAAGTCGCATTTTTCTCATCCAGCACTCCGTAATTGGTAAAAAGCAAAGGAGTAGAAACCAGAATGATTTCACCCTTTCCCCACGGACGCACCATAGCCACCAACGGATGATAATTGCGGGAAACGGTCGTAGAATCCAGTTCATCCAATGCGTGCCCCATATCGCTTGCCAGATTGACCTCCGCCAGTTTACGTACCGGCAGCGAATCATAACGGCGGAAATAGGACTTGCAGAACTGCGGATAAAAACGGAACACCTGCCGTGAATAAACTTCCGGATCACCGATCCAATAAATACTGTCCCGCTTTAATAACGAAGCGGCATATTTTTTCAGATCGACCGACCTGAAATAAGAATAAGTACAATCAAACTTCAGCGTATCCTCCAGAATCTTGGTAAAAGAACTGCTTACCAGCATGATCTTATTTCCCCGATCCGCCATTTTGAGCAAGGCTTCTATATCCACCCGTCCGAAAGGTAAATTAGTGGCAATCAGCAGTATTCCTTTGTTGTGAACAGTATCTTCCTGTTCCATCTGATAAAAAGTCTTTCGGGACAGTGTATATCCCGAAGGCAGTGAAACAGTCAGCAGACTGTCGAACACAGCGCATCCGAAAGGCTGCTCATCGTAATGGCTAAAGGTAGGCACCCATACAAATTTCTTCGGCAGATGATATTCTATAGCAAACATCAGCAGCAGAAAAGCAAGGACAAAGAAGATAAACCAGCGGCTTCCCCTCATGAGCCCCCTCCTTTCCCTATTTCTTCCTGCAAGGATTTCATGGAATTGAACAGTTCTTCCGTTGCCTCAAAGTTACCGTAACGAACCCTCAGGAAATGATTGGTCAACTGACGGAAAACGGGTATCCGTACTTCATTGATATACTGTGTCGGTGTTTTATAAGGCTGCCAGTCAATGCGTTTCTCGTCGCTAAGCCGTTTCAATGTCTGCAAATAAAGCAGACGCACCGCCTCCCGATAATCGGAACGGGAAAGCGCATCGGCAATCCCTCCCGAAAAATCCACACCGTAAATCGTATCTTCTCCCACTTCATAAGGCAGTTTATTCTTGGGCGAACGCATGAATAACTCCGGACGCTTCTTATAAACAAACCATATAATCAGGAGCAGAATAATAATGGCCAGACATATTAATATAAGTTCGGAATACTCTTCGGCAAAACGGCTGCCGAATGTCTTCCGCAACAATTCCCCAAACTGCCTGCGAAACCATTCAAAGATATTGATTTCAGGAGTTATCAGTTCACGATTGTAGTCATACGCCGATTCGGATTGCCATTTGGCAATCTGCACGGTGTCGCAAACCAATGTATCAGCCGGGGATGTCAGCATCTATTCTGAATTATATATGTTTAGAGTTTATCGAAATTATCAATATCGCTCTCTACAGTTACACTATCTACCACTTCGGAAGCGTGACCGTACTGGTAGGCCATTCCGACAAAAGTGAAAATCATGGAAAGATAAGCGCCGAATGCCTGTACAATACCAAGCAGATAAAGGATAAAGCTATATCCTGCCGATACTGTCGTCTCGCTTCCGACATCACTTAATGAGAAGAAATATTTCACCAGCGTAGCGATATACCACGGCATCATAGTCACTCCCTGCAATACATTAGCTATAAATCCCATGATCAGAGATATCAAGAAGACGCCTCCCCAAGTGGCAAAGCCCAGCCGGAATGTCTTTTTGAAAGACTCCATCACTGTAATATCTTCAAACAGGTAGATAGGTGCCCATAATGCAAGCGGCACTACAAAAGCGATAAGAAGCGGAATGGTCAGAAACAAGGTGAATAGTGACAGAAACGCCAGCAGACCTACCACAAGCCCCACCAAAAGCATGACTAAGATGGAGAAAAGGGTCATTACAAGCAGTCTCTTGATATTGCGGAACAATAAAGGCTTCAAAATGCCCAACGTGATTCCCTCCAAGCGTTCTTCACGTTCATTATAAGTACGGATCAATGCATAGATCATGGAGGTCAGCAAAATACTGCCTATCATAAATACAATCATATACAGACCGTAATAGGACATAAATCCCAATAAAGATGCAGTATCCGGCACCGTCGCAGTCTTGGACATAGCAGTCATGGCAAACGCTCCTCCCATCAGTCCGTTCAGACTTAACGCCTGAATAAGGCTTACAGGTAAAAGCAGATAAGTCGTAAACTTCAACAGTATTTTCCAATTCTCTTTTATGAAGTCAAAAGAAGCGTTCAACTTATCACCGAAAGAACGTTTCACGTACATTGCAACCTTAGGTTTCTGTGATTCCATGTTTTTTTCTATTTGGTAAATAAATATAGTAAAAGATGATAAATGCAAGGGATGTAAGGATGATGCCGAGCCTCAGCATATCCGGAAGTTCGGTGTGACGGGTGATAAAGCCTTCGATAAATCCCGCCATGATAAACACGGGCACCGTACCGATTACAATCTTCAGCCCTCTTTTCGCTCCTCTGCGGAAAGATTCGAGTCTCGAATAGGTGCCGGGAAACAACCAGCCGTTGCCCAAAGCAAGTCCGGCAGCACCGGCTACGATGATCGCCCATATTTCAAGAGTTCCGTGCAGCCAGACGGCAAGTGTCGACTCCCAAAGCAGGTCGTGCTGATAAAAGAACATCTGAAATGAACCGAGCATAATTCCATTCTGAAGAAGTATAAGCCCCGTACCAAAACTGGTCAGTATCCCCGCGGCAAAACACAGGAAGGATACTTTTATATTATTGATTGTAATGCCCAGAAACATCGGAGCTTCGGGAGAGCCATTGTATACTGCCATCGGCTCACCTCTGGCAATATTGTCCAATGTCATATCTACGTATTGGTTGCCCATTATCAAACGCACAAACTCCTGATCATTGGCGGCAGATACTGCCCCGATCAACGCACTGACGGCAAAGATGATAAAAGAGATCAGTAACTCACGCCGCGCATCATGCATGGTCTGCGGCACTTCCCGTGTCCAGAAAGTGATAATGCGTGTCCATTTCTCACGCTTGCTCCGATAGATTTCATTATGCAGGGCTGAAGCGAGATTATTCAAATAAATGGTAATGCGGGAAGTCGGGAAATGGGTCTGTGCAAAAGCAAGGTCGGCAGTCAGTTCCGTATAGGTGTCGGCAAGTTGGTCAGGGGACAGGTTTGCAGCCTGTTCCACCACCTTTTCGGTCCCTTTCCATTTTTCAATGTTCCGACGGATAAACGTAACTTCCTTCATGCTTTTCAGAGATTTCGGATAAGTTTTGTCCGAAACCGGAAGCAAAAGTAAAAGAATTATGATATATTTGCAACTTAAATCTAAAAATGTTTAACCAAGAATGGCAGAATCTACGATTATTATTTAAATATTCAATAAAAAGAGCAACAAAGACTATAAATCAGCCTTTGCTGCTCAAAACAGACCTAAGCCCCAGTTTATTTATTTATGATATTGTAAATCATAGAAAAGTTCCTATCATAACTTCCATTAGATGTATCAAAAGTAATAGAGAGGTCTTTATTTACTAAATAAAAGCCATCGTAATATCCTCCCCAACCCATATTCGTATGGAAATAGAAATCAAAGTTTTTAACCAAATATCTTGTTTGGGGTCTCCAGTATGCAAAACCATCTAAAATAAAAGCATGGCTTCCCCCACGATTAGAGGTTGCAGCTATCCATACCAACTTAGCTAGTTGTAAAGATTGAAATGCAGCATTACCATCCCAACCATTTTTAAGACCACTAGTTGAAAAAAAACGATAGAAAAAGCTAGATGTATCAGAAGAATAAGTACCAGACCCAGTAACATAACCACTTGAATTTCTAACAGGCTGTGTATTAGTTGCTATATAGATATATTTTATCAATTTAGCAACCATTTCTCTAGTTGTTTCAGAGGAAGGAGTTTGCCAAGATGAAGGAGCAATAATTTGTTTTTGTGCTTTCAAGATATTCCAATCAATTTTCAGACCATCAACCGTTAAGTCAGGTTCTAAAGAAGCCATAATCTGTGCTATTGAAATAACAGCACAACCAGCAGGGACAGCCTCGTAAGTAGGTGAGCCCGTATCATAAAGATCACAATTTTCTTTCTGTAGCAAATCATTATATGGTGCGTCTTGATTCCACTCTGTACTACTACAGTACAGACCAGCAAAACCTATCGGATTTCCAACAGGAAATGTTGGTCCAGAACGGGATAGAATCTCATCCTTTACTATAATTATATCTTGAATCTCATCATACCTCACAGCCTTCACGTTTAAAGTTTTTGCTATTTTCGCTAATGTTTTAGCTCTCAGTTTTGATTTTACCTTTTCATAATATTTGGCATCTTCCAACAGACTCAATTCTGATAAATAGAGCATAGACTTAGAATCTACATATTTAACAGAGTCTTTTAAATCTGTTTTAGGCAAATAAGCCATTATCTTTGCAAAACGTTCATCAGCAGGAACATAAGCCACACCTTTCCCCTCATCACTTAAAAATTCAATTTTATAAACAGGAATAGTAGTAAGATTAGTTGAACCGACTCTTGTTTTTAATCCAGAAGAACTAGATACATTATATGTAGAAATAGCCATAATTTTTACATTATTATTTCTAGTCTGTAATCCTGTTGGATTAAAGTCCAAAACAAGTTGCTTAGCCTCTTCTGAAGTAATTATTCCAGGATTATCATAAGCAATGCTAATATACTCATCTGAAGATAATAAAATTTTAGAATCATTCAGATTATCTTGCATACCTAGTTCATTACTACATGAAGTAAATAAAGCAAGGATAACTAACAAAAAATAGTATTTCAATTTCATAAGTTATATAATTTATGGATTTTGCTTTATTGTATATGTGCTCATTGATGAGCCAATATAAGAAAGCCATAAGATTATCTCCCTAATATCACCAGATGTATTTTCGTCTACAATTACTGTCATCACCGAATCCTCCTGTTCTTTTTTTATTGAAAACCAATCTTCTTCAAGCAAAAAAGTATGGGTCATTTTTACATTGAGAGCAATAGAATCCTTATTCACAACAGTCCCAGCAGCATGCAATCTCCATCCTTCCGCAGGAGTCATAATAATAAAAGCAGTATCACCTTTATTATCTAATAATGGAGGCTCTGATATCCTGTGGGGAAAATCATTGATATATATTTCATCATCTTCTGCATCATTACAACTAACAATAGCAAGAAGAAAAATCAGAATAATATACTTCATTCTTTTACAATATAATATCACAGATCATATTAAAGCCTGTGTTTAATTCATAGCCTCCAGCTTCAAAAGATATCGACATATCTTTATTAACTAAATAGAAGCCATCATAAGACCCAGCCCATCCCATATTCGCACGGAAATAAAAATCAAAGTTTTTAACCAAATATCTCGTTTGAGGTCTCCAATAAGCAAATCCATCTATCACAAAAGCATGAGAAGCTTTTTTAGAAGCATCTGAAACGCCAACCCATACCAGTTTAGCTTTCTGTAAAGACAAAAATGCAGCATTACCATCCCAACCATTTATCAAATCTCCTGTTGTAAAATATCTTCTAAGAAAATCCCTAGTTTGAGGTCCAGATGTACCAGAACCTGTTACCCAATTTGTTGTTTTGTCATATTCTGGATGAGTACCAGAAAGGTCATAAATATGTTTAAATAATTTAGCAACCATAGTTCTAACAATCTCAGGTGATCCCTGATTTGGCTTCCATGGTAGCGGCATTAGTATCTGCGGCTGTGCTTTCAATGCTTCCCAATCTATTTTTATACCATCGATAGTTAAGTTTGGTTCAAGTGAAGCCATAATTTGTGCCATGGCAACAACCGAACAACCCGCAGGAACAGCTTTATATACAGGTTCCTTCCCAACATTTGGTGCACAATATGCTTTCTCTAATAAATCATTATATACAGGTTCTTGATCCCAATTTGTCGCCATACAAAAAAAACCAGCCCACCCAATAGCATTGCCAGCAGGATCTTGAGGGGTTGCACGTGAATCTAGACAATCCTCGACAAGAATCCTATCTTTGATCTCATTAAAATTTACGGCTGCAACATTGAGCTCTTTCGATATTCTTTTTAATGTTTCATCTCTAAATTCCAATTTCATTTTTTCATAATGTTTGGCCTCCTCTAACAAGCTTTGTTCTGACAAACCAAGCATAGCCTTCGCACCAATAATTTTAGCTGTATCCTCAAGATTTACCTTGGGCAAATAAGCCATAACCTTTGCCACACGCTCATCAGCAGAAACATAAGCAAGTCCTTTCCCTGCATCACTGACTATTTCCATTTCATAGACAGGAAGAAGAATTGATTTGTCTGTAACCGATCTTGTTACCGCATTGCTGCCCTTTTCTTCAATATTAAAAGAAGAGCGAAACTTCACAACAATATTTTCATTACCTCTCGTCTGCACTCTGTTAACCCCAAAATCTAATACAAGTTGCTTTGCCTCATCAGGAGTTATTACTCTTGGATTATCATAAGCAATACTAATGTATTCATCCGGAGATAATACAATTGAGTTAGATTCTATCGGCTTATTATGTAAATCCAAACCTTCTTCATCATTACATGAAGCTAATAATGACAATACGAAAAACAAAAAATAATACTTTAATTTCATAATAAATATTTTTAAGTTTCAATTGAATATGTAATCTGTACAATAATAAATCAATGTTATCTTTTTCTTATATCAGGTATAACACTTAATTGCGTATCCCAATAGGTATTACCACCAGTCTCAAATGAAATGCTTCCATCATTGTTTACCAAATAATAACCATCAGAATTACCTGTCTTTCCAAAATTACAATGAAAATATGCATTACTGCTAGAAGATTCGTTCTTTGTCATTGCATAACCATCCACTATAAAAGCACTTCCATTACATTCTACCAAAACAGGACATATTTTAATAACAGAATTTTTAACTGTTTCTATACTCCATTTTTGAATATTACCACAATTGGTTATTCCACTTCCTGAATTTAGATATTTATACACATTAGATAATGGAGTTGATATTGCAGTAATGCAAGACACTAATTTAGATTCTGAGTCCGGCCATACATCAGTATAGGCAGTTCCCCAAACTGGAGAAGAAGATGTACTATCATATACATATTTAAATAAAGATGCAACCATATTCCATTTCTCATAAGGATCATCATAACTAATACTTTTACTATCTTTTAAATAACTCCAGTCCATTGATATCCCTTCACAAGTTAATTCAGGCTCTAAGGAGGCCATAATTTGGGCTATTGCAGTGTTGGTAAGTCCTACTGGGCGTCTTTCCCATGTACATATTTTACGAGAAATATCCATAGGTATTTCAACCCAAGTATTTACAAACTTCCAACTATATGGTTCTTTCTGTCCCCATTCTGTAGTACAGAAAGGTTCAATCATCATCCAAACCTGGCCATCTAAATCAGTAATAGGCCTAGAGCGTGTAATTGCCTCACTATTATTGGCTATTTCGTCTAATAATGCATTCTTCGACATTTGAATCATAGCGTTTGCTCCTATCTGCGTTGCAAAAATGGAGTCATTATAGGAAGGTATATACGCCAATACCTTTGGGAATCTTCTATCACCAGATACAATAGCTTTCCCTTGTTCATATCTATTCCTTATTTCAACTTCATAAACTAAAGCTTTTACATCATTAGGCAACGAACGGGTAATTTCTGAATTTCGAGACGATATTAAATATTTCTCACTAATAGCAAAAATTGGATTTTCTGTTATTTCGCCTCTCGTATCTGTCTTAGATTTGATAGACTTTTGAAAGGATTCTACAATAGAAATAACTTCATTTTCAGATAACGCATTAGGATCTACTTGTTTAATTGCATTCCGTTCTGCATCTATTATATTCTCGTTACTACACGAGGCGATAATAATAAGCACGACTAACAAATAAAATTGTATAAATATTTTTCTCATAATATTATAGTTAATTAAAGTTCAAAATCCCCCGATAAATCATAATCTTTAGACAAAAGTTCTAAGCGGTAAGCAGTTCCTTCCACCAAATTCAGGTCTAAAGTAATCAGACTTACAGGATTTATGAAAGTATTTAGATACACTGTCTCATTAGTATCCAAATTAATTACGGAAACTGTCACACTAGGTACTTTTGAAAAAAAGTCGAGGCACAATACATTGTTATTTATAGATGCTTCAACTGGGTAGATAGCTGGTATTCGAGTCGTTTCACCTGGTTTACTACCCTTTCCTTTTAAAATTATTTTTCTAGAAGAACAACCCAATTCCATATTGCAACCTCTTATATTACAATTTGGAGAATTTCCTAGTATTAGATCCGAAAAGAAAATACCTAGGAATAATAAAAATAGTAGTTTTTTCATATACTGTTCATATTTGATGTTTAACGCTGTAAATATGAGCAGTAAGCTTAAGAAAAGTATTATACCATTATGTTAACGAATGCAAAGAATGCGTTGTATTGCATAAAACTCAAATAATAATACACAAAGCTTAGACTTTGCGTAATATATCAACCAATTTTACTTTCTTATCTTTATTTAAACCCATCTTTTCCAATACAGACCAACTTCTTTTATATACAGCAGCAGAAGTGCATCCCCAAAGATAGGCAATATCGGCATATTTAAAATCCAACCTAACTAAGCAACAAAAACGAATATCTTCCTCCAATAAATACTCATATTCAGTGCTTAATCTTTCTACAAATCCCAAAGATGCCATATCTATTTCATGCAATAAAATTACCCATTCATCATTAGTAATCTTCTTCATTCCATCAGGGTTAAGTTTATTATACTCACACAATGCTATCAACATTTGATAAATAGGAGAAGACATTAATATAAATTTCAGATTCAGATTTCTCAATCGCCTTACTTCCTCATCTCTTTCTACAAGCCGGCGTTCTAAATCTTCTTGCATTGAATGGTATTGTTCTAATAGTTCATTAAGACAACTATCTAATTGCACTTTGGAGTTAACATCCGACTCTAAACATTCACAATGTTGCTGTATTTCTTTTATTTCTAGTTTTTTTTCCTCCAACTCTTTCTTGATAGCCTCTATACTTTTATACAACAATTGACGTTTGTCAACCAATCGTGCTATTTCTTTCTTCCTTTTTCTACGCCTCTGCAAAAAGAAATAAATCGTAATAATAAACAATAGGACAAATAACAATAGACAAAAACGATACCGGGTCAAAAAGGATTCATAGCGTTCCGTTGATTGACGATATAACACATCCTTTAAAGAAGAAACTACCTCAACCGGTTGCTCTACTAATTTCATGGAATCCTTATATATAGTATATAAAGTTTCGTACTCCAATGCTTCATTTTGTTTTCCCAACCTCATCGCCATTTCCGATAGTTTCATGTATGCATTTGTTTTTGCATAATAATTATCAGAAGGTATGCCTCTATTCAAATAAACAAAGGCTGAATCATATTGTTCCAATTGCAAATAAGCACTCCCGATAACTAGATAGTAACCATATCTCTCAGAGCTGTCTAATACCAACCGCATACCTTTATTTGCATACAATATAGCTTCGCGTGATTTCCCTTGATATTCCAGAAGATAACTAAGAGAACTAAACACAAGCTCCTCAATATGTTGTTTATCTGTATCTTTCACTAGCTTTAGAGCCCGTTTTAAATATTTTTCCGCATCTGTATAATATTCTTCTCCTCGCTCCATGCAAATATCTGCACAATGTACTAGCACTACGGCTAAACGCAATGAATCATGATGTGCTTCAGCCAATTCAACAGCCTGTCTATAAAGAGAATCAGCCTCCTCTTGCAACCCATGCCGCCAGAATAATAAACCCAAATTACTTTTCAATAGAATATTTAAATCATAATTTTCCGCTTTCTCAGCCAAAGGCATTGCCACCAAAAATTCACGTATAGTTCCTTCAATATCACCTCTGTCTTGACAAACTCGTCCAAGATAATAATGAGCTTTTGCCCTTAGGGTAATATCATCGGAAGTGTCATAATAATCTACAGCGACACGAATTAGCGAATCATCCGTGTGAGTAACATAGTTCTGATCTTTGGCTTGTGTTAACAATAGGGCATATCTAGCTCTAGACTGTATAGAAGACAACTCAGCAAGATTCATACGTTCCAATAAACTCAATGCACTATCTGCACATCCAACTTCTATCAAAGAATCTGCACGCAATAAAGAAGGAATTACCCTATCTGTGGGAGAAAGGCAAGATGTTAAAAACAGGAAGATGATTCCATAGACATAGTTTACATTCATCACTTTTAATAGATTTCGAATAAGTTTTGTTTGAGAGCAGAAGCAAAAATAAAAGAATTATGATATATTTGCAACTTAAACCTAAAAATGTTTAACCAAGAATGGCAGAATCTACGATTATTACCGGTCAGTTTGTTCGAATCAGCCAAACGCCCGCCAGTATCGGCGAACGATTGCTGGCTTTGGTCATCGATTATTCCCTGATTGTGATTTATCTATATTCTGTGACGACACTCATTGTTAAACTGCATTTATCCTCCGGAGTCGGTACGGTCTTTTTTCTGTGCCTCGTCTATTTGCCTGTACTTTTTTACTCGTTCCTCTGCGAAATGTTCAATCACGGGCAGAGTTTCGGAAAACGTCTGATGAATATACGCGTCGTAAAATCAGACGGTTCTACTCCCAGCATCAGTGCTTATCTGCTGCGCTGGCTTCTCTTCATCATTGACGGTCCCGGTACAGGAGGTTTAGGGCTTTTAGTCGTTCTGCTGACTAAAAACAGTCAGAGACTGGGTGATTTAGCAGCCGGAACGATGGTGATCAAAGAGAAGAATTATCGCAAGATACACGTCAGCCTCGATGAATTTGACTATCTGACAAAGAATTATCATCCGACGTATCCACAATCTGCCGATTTATCATTGGAACAGGTGAACGTAATCACCCGAACGCTGGAGTCCGGTGAAAAGGATCGGGTAAGGCGCGTTACGTTACTCGCCAAAAAGGTGCAGGAAATCTTATCTGTTACTCCACGAGAGAATAATCAGGAGAAGTTCCTCCAAACGGTACTTCGGGATTATCAGTATTATGCATTGGAGGAAATCTAAAATAAGAACTTACACAACACGTATATACACTACCGTTTTCCCAATCCCATATTTCTGAATAACTCCCTTTTCAATGAAAAGATTCAATTGCCGTATAGCCTGTGTTTTATTCATTCCGGTGATAGCACAATAATCTGCCCGATTGATACAAGGATGTTTCTCCAGAAAGTCCTGCAATCTTTTCAGACATTCTTCTTCTGATATGTTCATATTGGAACGCGTAGGGGAAGATATTCGTTCTAAATCCATTTTAGAGTTCAGTTCTCTCTTATATGTTTGCTTTACCTTTAATTTGATATTTTTCAGATGGACAGATGGAGAGCGCACTTCTTTTCTGTCAGTGATTTCTTTCTCCAAAGAGAGGGTCAGAGAAAAATGCCCCAAATCTCCAAACTCCACAATATATCCTCTGGACAACAGCGTCTGCAACTCGTCGGTGATAGCTTCCACTGCTCCAACTAATTGCGCATGAGGAATATGGTGCATCATGGATACCCGCTCCACAAACTCTTTGGTTGTATATGTTCCGCTTGGCACTACTCGTGCATGCAGTAACTTCTGTTCTTCGGTACCCTCTTTATCCGGATTCTCATAAAGGTCGTAATAAATGCTCATAAGAATAATTTTATGTTTGGCTGTTAATAACTTATCTGTTACTATTTAAGCAATTAGTCGTTTGCTTGGTTATTTTCTTTCGTTGCACTTAGGTGCAACGAAAGAGTCACCTACGTGCAACAATTGAAGCACCTTGGTGCTTCAATTATCAGACCTTAGTGATACGCAATAAAACAACGAACAAAGATACTAAAAATCTGAAAGCCCCGAAACTATTTTTCACATGGGTGTTTAATAAAATAAGCAGATAGCAGGTACAGTGTATTCTGAGGAAGTGCAGCCAATTTACTTGGCAGGAAATACCGGAAAGAAAAAACATAAGGATGGAAAAAGAAATAGCCTGAAAGACGCGAATCTTTCAGGCTATATTCCTTTCATTTATCTACAGTGGTGACTAGCGACAATTAGTCCACCTGCCCCAGAGAGTTTCCATATTCCATTTCTCCCTGAACCACAAAAAGGATTTCTTCGGGATCATATTCTCCCATTTCGTCCTTCTTGGCTTCTTTCACGATGTAAGCTACGACCTCTTCCAAGTCAATGTTTACGTAGCCGTCGTTATCGGGCTGAGCGTCAAGAATGCCACTTTCTGAATAGTACTCGTCTATCAGATCGAGAAAATAGTACAGTTCATCGTCCTCGAACTTCTCTTTCAGTTCCTGAGGCAGATAGTTCTTGATAAACTCGACGGTCTTTTCGTCATCGGCATCTTCTAATAAAAAATCATCTTCCAGTCCCATGGTTGTAAGTATTAAGTAATAAGTATTAAATATTAGACAAAGTCTAGAGAAGGTTCTTCACTTTTTCCACGAATACCGGTTTGGCGACTGCGCCTACCTGCTTGTCTACAATCTCACCATTCTTGAAGAACAAAACAGTAGGAATGTTGCGGATACCGTATTCGGCAGCCACATCGCTGTTATCATCCACATCGCATTTACCGATGATGACTTGTCCTTCAAACTCCGCGGCCAATTCTTCAATAATAGGAGCCACCATTTTACAAGGGCCACACCAGGGAGCCCAAAAATCCACCACAACAGGCTTTCCTTCTGCAAGGATTTCCTTATAGTTGCTGTCTGTAATTTCTAAAGCCATTTCTTTTTAAGTATTAAGTATTAATTATTATGTATTACTTCGTTTGTAGATTTGCGCTACAAAGATAATCAATTTATACGGAATCCAAGTTCGGGGCGCTCCTTTAAATATGTTATTAAATCTCTGCCTACCGAAAGCTTGACCGGACGGGAAATCAGATCGACCGACATACGGCTGTCCGTATCGTCCGTCACCTTGAAATAGAGTTCCGTATTACCGGGATGTTCTTTGGTCAAAGTGGCCAGCTCGGTAATAAGTCCCGAATTTAACACTGACAGAGGAATGATAATGGTGATCTTCTGCACCAGTTCTTCTTTCACATCGGGCAGAAGTTCCATTGAAGTGATCTTGACTTCCAGTTCGTCCTGCCGCCATTGCTTGGCCTGACAACGGGCTTTGATATACAGGAACGTGCCTTCATTCAGATATCCCTGATAAGTCACCCAGTCATTTCCCCAGAAAGGTATTTCCGTAGAGCCCGAATAGTCTTCGATCTTGGCAATGCCATACGGATTGCCATTCTTGCTGACTCCACGACGGACACTGGTCACAATACCGCCCATTGTAATCTCCCGGCCTGCCAGAGCCGCCTTATCTTCCAAATCTGCCATACGGGTATTGCAGACGTGATCCAGCACAATCGCGAACTCATCCAGCGGATGGGCGGAAAGGTAGATACCTACCAGGTCGCGTTCCTTGTTCAGACGTTCGAGGTCGCCCCAGCGCTCTACTCCCTGAGGTATTTCGGGGGTGGCGATATCGACAACATTCGCTCCGCCGAACAATGAATTGATGGCAGCTCTTTTGTCTTCCTGATAGCGGTTACCGTATCGCATTAAGGTTTCGAGGAATACTTCGCCCTTAGAGTTGACGGCAAAGTACTGCTCCCGCTTCAATTCGGGGAAACTGTCGAAACCTCCCGCCAACGCCAGACATTCCATATTCTTTTTATTGCAGGCATTCAGATTGACACGTTGTACGAAATCAAAGATACCTTTGAATGGTCCGTTGGTATTACGTTCTTCTACAATGCTTTGCACAGCGGCTTCACCTACGCCTTTCACCGCTCCCAGTCCGAAACGGATATTACCGTCGTGGTTGACAGTAAACTTCAGGTTACTCTCATTCACATCCGGACCGAGCGTCTGGATACCCATTGCCTTGCATTCGTCCATCAGCTTCGTGATATCCGTAATGTTGGACAAACTTCGGCTCATGACAGCCGCCATGTATTCCGACGGGTAGTTCGCTTTCAGATAGGCTGTCTGATAAGCCACCCAAGAGTAGCAAGTAGCGTGCGATTTGTTGAACGCATAAGAGGCAAACTTTTCCCAGTCGGTCCAAATCTTTTCAAGTACTTTCGGGTCATGCCCGTTCTTGCGTCCGCCTTCGATAAACTTAGGCTTCATGTGATCCAGCTTATCACGCAGCTTCTTACCCATCGCTTTACGAAGGGCATCGGACTCACCACGGGTAAAGTCCGCCAGCAGACGTGACAAAAGCATCACCTGTTCCTGATAGACCGTAATGCCATACGTATCTTTCAGATATTTCTCCATCACCGGAATGTCATATTCAATCGGCTTACGACCATGCTTACGGTCGATGAAGTCCGGAATATAATCCATCGGCCCCGGACGATAGAGGGCATTCATGGCGATCAAATCTTCGAAGGTAGAAGGCTGCAATTCGCGCAGGTACTTCTGCATTCCGGCAGATTCAAACTGGAATGTTCCGATGGTACGTCCGTCACTATATAATTTGTAAGTTGCCGGATCGGTGATATCGATCTGGTCTACGTCTATCTCCAGACTACGACTCAGACGGATATTCTCAACCGCCTCCTTAATAATAGACAATGTTTTCAATCCGAGGAAGTCCATCTTGATCAATCCGGTATCCTCGATCACCGAACCTTCATACTGGGTAACGAGCATCTTTTCGCCCGTTTCCTTATCGTCGGCCGTACTTACAGGCACCCAGTCGGTGATGTCGTCACGACAGATAATCGTACCGCAGGCATGCACACCGGTACCACGAACGTTACCTTCAAGCATTTTGGCATACTTAAGAGTGTCTCGCACCAACGGGTCGGACGATGCCTCAGCCGCTTGCAGTTCGGGGACGTATTCGATGGCATTCCGCAGGTTCAGCTTCTTGTCCGGGATTTTATCCGGCACCAGCTTTGCCAGACGGTCGGACTCCGAGAGAGGAAGTTTCTGTACACGGGCAACGTCTTTGATAGCCAGTTTGGTAGCCATCGTACTATACGTGATGATATGCGCTACTTTTTCCTGACCATATTTATTGGTTACCCAGCGAAGCACTTCACCACGACCGTCGTCATCGAAGTCCACATCGATATCGGGCAACGAAATACGGTCCGGATTCAAGAAACGCTCGAACAGCAAGTCGTATTGGATAGGGTCGATCTTGGTGATACCCAGACAGTAAGCCACTGCCGAACCGGCAGCCGAACCACGTCCAGGCCCTACCGATACGCCCAGTTCCGAGCGTGCGGCATTGATAAAGTCCTGCACTATCAAGAAGTATCCGGGGAAACCCATCGTTTTCATGATGTACAACTCGAAGTTGAGCCGTTCTTTCACTTCTTCCGACAAAGGGTCGCCATATATTCTTTTCGCACCGTCAAATGCTAACTTTGCCAGATAGTCGCCTTCAAGTTTGATACGATACAGTTTCTCATATCCCCCCAGACGTTTGATCTTGGCTTGTCCTTCCTCTTCGCTCAGCACCACATTACCATTTTCGTCCTGTGTAAACTCATCGAACAGGTCTTTCTCCGTATATTTGGCACGATATCCTTCTTCTGTCCCGAAGTCTTCAGGAATAGCGAAGGTAGGCATGATAGGTGCATGGTCAATCGAATAATATTCGACTTTATCTAAAATTTCCAGCGTATTGCTCAGTGCCTCGGGAACATCTGCAAAGAGTTCATTCATCTCTTCACGGGTCTTCATCCATTCCTGTTTGGTATATAGCATACGGCTAGGGTCATCCAAGTCTTTACCCGTACTCAGGCAGATCAAACGGTCGTGTGCCTCGGCATTCTCTTCATCCACAAAGTGAACGTCGTTGGTGCAGATCAGCTTGATATTATACTTCCGGGCATACTCCTGCAAGTATTTGTTCACATTTACCTGTAGCGGATAACATTCATGATTGGCACGGGGTACAGTCGCCTTATGACGCTGCATCTCCAGATAGTAGTCATCACCAAACAGGTTCTTATACCATTGGATCGCTTCTTCGGCTTCGGCAAACTGCCCTGCGGTAATACGCTTCGGCACCTCGCCACCCAGACACGCCGAGCAGACAATCAGACCTTCGTGATACTTCTCCAGCTCACTGCGGTCGGTACGCGGACGCATATAGTACCCGCGCGTCCACGCGTGCGATACTAATTTAATAAGGTTATGATAACCTTTCTCATTCTTGGCAAGTACAATCAGGTGATAACCGCTTTGGTCCGGCTTCCCTTCTTTCAAGTCCATCGTGCGGCGGGCGACGTACATCTCACAACCGATAATCGGTTTAAAGAGCTTGTTCTCCGCCTCCACGATCTTCGCCTTGCAGGCAGCTATCTCCGCCTCCTTATCCTCACACTCCACTGTGCCGGCTTCAATCCCTGCAATCCGCTTCTTCAGATCCTTGATTTCCCCTTTCGGACCGCTATTCTTCTTATTGACATAGTTCGTAAATTCCTTGATGCCGAACATATTTCCATGATCGGTCACGGCAATACCCTTCATCCCATTTTTCATGGCTTTATCTACCAGACGGGCGACACTTGCCTGACCATCCAGTAGAGAATATTGCGTATGAACGTGTAAATGAACGAAATCCTGCATAATGATAAGTAGTTAATTTGAAGGCATAAAATTACTACCTCCCGCGTTATAAACAAAAATAATCCTCAAAAAGTTATCAACACTCGCATTTCTCTGCTCATTTACTTGCTGTTTTTTTAAAATAAGTATATTTTTGCACACAATATCATTAAACAGCATTCATGGGCCGACTAAAGAAATTAAAAAAGATACGTATTCACCGCGAAGGAACACATATATTATGGGCTAGCTTTCTGCTACTGCTACTGATTAATGCGGCCCTTTATTGGGGAATAGATTGCAAAATTCCTTTTTATGTGGTTGCAGTAGCCAGTATTGCAGTATATCTGCTGATGGTTAACTTCTTCCGCTGTCCGATCCGACTTTTCGGAAAGGATACAGAAAAGATAGTCGTCGCTCCTGCTGACGGCAAAATCGTAGTCATTGAAGAAGTGGACGAAAACGAATACTTCCATGACCGCCGGTTGATGATCTCTATCTTCATGAGCATCGTTAACGTACATGCCAACTGGTATCCGGTGGACGGCACCATTAAAAAGGTAGCCCACCACAACGGTAACTTCATGAAAGCATGGTTGCCTAAAGCCAGTACGGAGAACGAACGTTCTACCGTAGTCATAGAAACTCCGGAAGGAGTGGAAGTGCTGACCCGACAAATCGCCGGAGCCGTGGCACGACGCATTGTCACCTACGCAGAAGTAGGAGAAGAATGCTATATCGACGAACACATGGGCTTTATCAAATTCGGTTCCCGTGTGGATGTATATCTGCCCCTCGGCACGGAAGTCTGTGTCAACATGGGACAATTAACGACCGGTAACCAGACGGTTATCGCCAAACTTAAATAATTCGGTCACAATGACAAATGTTATAAAGAACAATATTCCGAATACAGTAACCTGCCTGAACCTTTTCTCCGGTTGTATCGCTTGTGTCATGGCTTTCGAAGCCCGTTATGACCTGGCACTGCTTTTTATTGTTCTGAGTGCAGTCTTCGATTTTTTCGATGGCATGCTGGCTCGTATTCTCAATGCACACTCAATCATCGGAAAAGACTTGGATTCACTTGCGGATGATGTCAGCTTCGGTGTGGCTCCCTCGCTGATTGTATTCTCCTTATTTAAAGAGATGTACTATCCGGCAAATATGGAATTTCTTGCTCCTTACCTGCCATACGCAGCCTTTTTGATTTCCGTATTCTCAGCGTTACGACTGGCTAAATTCAATAATGATACCCGGCAGACCAGTTCTTTCGTAGGTCTTCCTGTTCCGGCAAACGCCTTATTCTGGGGATCGTTCGTAGTAGGGGCGCATGACTTCCTCGTTTCTGAGAACTGCCATCCTGTCTACCTTATTTTATTGGTTTGTCTGTTTTCGTGGTTGCTGGTGTCAGAGATACCAATGTTCTCGCTGAAATTCAAGAATCTTTCATGGAATACAAATAAAATCAGTTTCATTTTCTTGATTGTATGTATCCCATTCCTTGTTTTCTTAGGTATCAGCAGCTTCGCAGCGATCATTGTCTGGTATATTTTACTTTCACTTTTTACAAGAAAAAGTAAATAAACAATCTCTTGGCACGTTTGTTGTACTATGAGTTTTATCGAAGTTACAACATAAAATCATAGCCCAATGCATATACTTTTATTCTTACTTCTTTTTCTAGCTGCCATTGTCATATTTGGCCTTTCGATTGTCGGATTTGTATTAAGAGCCATTTTCGGGCTTGGCCGTGGTTCGTCTTCCCGGACGAAGCAGGCAAGGAGTGGACAAAATGGCCAGCAGCAAGGTCGTCCCAACTATAACCAGAACACGGACAGCCGTGCCGATAACGAAGGGGAAATCTTTGCTGAAAACAGTCCAAGAACCAAACATAAGAAAATATTCACTCAGGATGACGGTGAATATGTGGATTTCGAGGAAGTAAAATAATATAATATAGAAAGTGGTTAGTAACGTGTAGTCAGCAACTTACTAATCACTGTTTCATCTTCTCTTAGAAGCGAAAAAGTCCTTCATCAATGTGGCACATTCATCTGCAAGGATTCCTTTTACAACGACCGTTTTAGGATGCAGCGCCTGAGCCGCATATCGCTGATACCCACGCTTATCATCTTCCGCACCAAAAACCAGTTTGCCGGTCTGTGCCCAAGCAATGGCACCGGCACACATCACACAGGGTTCTACTGTAACATACAACGTACATTCGTTCAGGTACTTTCCGCCAAGTACGTTGGCAGCAGCAGTGATAGCCTGCATTTCGGCATGGGCTGTCACATCATTCAATGTCTCTGTCAGGTTATGGGCACGGGCTATGATCCGTTCTTTGCAGACAACCACTGCTCCCACAGGGACTTCGCCCCGCTCTGCAGCCTTGCCGGCTTCTATCAATGCCTGTTTCATGAAGTAAGTATCGTCCAGCGTCATCATCAGCGTCTCATGTCATGTTCTCCGAAGAGGGTAGGATAATCTTCTTCCATATTTTTATGGATAAACATGAGAATGGTTTCGCGAAGCCAGCGTGACTTATTCGTTATCTTGTATTTTTCCAGATAACGATCGACAATCAACTGCTCGTCTTCGCTCAACAAAATGCTCATCCGCCGTTCCCGTTTGGTATACTCAGCGTGCATTTTCAGGCACTTTTTGCTCCTTTTTCTCATATCTTCTGCAAAATTACTTTTACTTCTGTAAAAACAAAGAATAAAAGCTGTAAATTTGCAAAAAAAGATGGCTGAACACAATGAATTAGGGAAAGCAGGAGAAAATGTCGCAGTAGCCTATCTCGAAGAGCATGGTTATCTTATCCGCCACCGGAACTGGAGAAAAGGTCACTTCGAACTGGACATCGTAGCCGCCAAAGAGAACGAATTGGTGATAGTAGAAGTGAAAACACGCAGTAACACTTTGTTTGCCCAACCGGAAGAAGCCGTCGATTTACCAAAGATTAAACGGACAGTACGTGCTGCCGACGCATATATGAAACTATTTCAGATTGACGTTCCGGTACGTTTCGATATCATCACTGTCATTGGCGAGAACGGAAATTTCAGAATAGACCATATAAAGGAAGCTTTTTATCCTCCTTTATTTTAATAGGAAACAAGTATTTTAACTAAGAGCAAAAACATAAAATCGAAAGACTTATGAATGTAGAAACGATCAGGGAATACTGCTTAAGTAAAAAAGGGGTTACCGAATCATTCCCGTTTGATAATGTATCGCTGGTTATGAAGGTGATGGACAAAATGTTTGCCCTCATCGACTTGGAAGGAGCCAACTCCATCTCACTGAAATGCGATCCGGAACGTGCCATTGAACTGCGCGAACATTATGCAGGCATTGAAGGAGCCTACCATTTCAACAAAAAATATTGGAATGGCGTTTACTTCGATAGAGACGTAGACGATAAATTAATAAAGGAACTCGTCGATCATTCTTACGAGGAAGTTATCAAGAAATTCACTAAGAAACTGCGTGCTGAATATGATGCCCTCCCCTGATATGTCATTTCCTGTCCCATTGATTCACATCAGTGAGACAAACTCTACAAACAGTTATCTGCAGACTCTTTGTGCCAAGCAACAGGGAGTTGCAGCATTTACGACTGTAGTTGCCGACTTCCAGACATCCGGACGTGGGCAACGTGGCAATTCGTGGGAATCTGAACCCAAAAAGAATCTTCTTTTCAGTTTTGTTCTTTTCCCGGATTTCTTGGAAGCACGCCGGCAGTTCTTGATTTCTCAGATTGTGTCTTTGGCTATTAAAGAGGAACTAGATAGCTATGCTGACGATTTTTCCATCAAATGGCCGAATGATATCTACTGGAAAGACAAAAAAATATGTGGGATGCTGATCGAAAATGATTTGATGGGGCGCAATATCAGTCAGAGTATTTCCGGAATCGGGATCAATGTGAATCAGGAAGTATTCCATAGTACTGCTCCAAATCCGGTATCGCTCCGGCAAATCACAGGAAAGCAGTATGACATTTTCGAAATTCTCAAGAATATCATGCTCCGCATTCAATCCGGTTATGAATTGCTCCGGAACGGTGACACTGAACCCATAGCCCACCGATATGAAAAAGCTCTTTTCAGAAAAGAAGGGATGCATCGGTATAAAGATGCTGATGGAGAGTTCTTTGCGAGAATTATTTGCGTAGAGCCTGAAGGGAAGCTGATTCTGGAAGATGATGCGCAAAGAAAAAGAGGATATATGTTTAAAGAGGTAGAATATTTATTGATATAACACATACATTCTAAACAATAAAACATTACCTTTGAGTTTGCTATATAAAAAAACACCTTTAATTTTATGAAGAAAATACAGTATGTCAAGTTAGTTGGTCTTCTGACCATTTTATTATTCCTCAACATATCATGTAAAGATGATGACACTCTACTGCGAGGTAGTGGAATTACAGAACAAAGCTGGTCTACTAACCAAACATATTTTGCCTCAGCAGAGCAAACCCTCACTTTTACTTTCACGACCTTGTCTAGCTGGACTGCTCAAAACAGTTCCACTGCATTATTGTCATTAGACAATACAGCAGGAAATTCAGGGGAAAATACCATAAAAGTTACAGTACACAAGTCTTCCCAGGAACAGGGCACCATTACGATTAAAGTAAATGGATATTCATCTGCCAGCAATATCAAAATCCAGTTGAGCGATGATGATGTGCAAGGTTACGAGATTAACTATAGTGTGGATCAATATTTAAAAGAAATGTATTTGTGGAATGATGAGTACAAAACATTAACTCCTAATTTCAGTCAGCCATATAATGAGTTCCTGGAAAATACATTGATGGGCATGAAGACTAATACTCTAGATAAAAAGCTATATAATAATGGCAACCAATCATATTATTCTTTATTCTCATTTATCCAAAAGCTAGATCCAGACTTGCAATCTTCCCGCAGTGCAAAAGAGAAAAAAACACTAGAATACAATTATGGATTTGTTAATCTATTACCTGTTCAATATAGTGAAACACTTGTATTTCTTGCAGTACAAGGAGTGCATAAAGAATCATCCGCAGCAAAAGCTGGAATCAAGCGGGGAGTTGAAATAACAGAAATCAATAATCAAAAGATAACAACTAGTAATTGGAGAAACAGCTATTCAAAGCTATGGAAACCTTCTTCCACGTCTACTATAGAAGTGAAAGACAGAGAAGGAAACACTTACACTATTGATTCCAGTCCTATTTATGCAAACCCAATTATTTATAATCAAGTTGATAATAACATTGGGTATCTAGTATACTCTGCATTTGAATCAGGCTTCGACCAGGAACTATTTGATGTATTCAAGGATTTTAAGACTAAAGAAATTTCCGACTTAATATTAGACCTTCGCTACAATGGAGGAGGAGATGTAACATCTGCTAATCTTATAGCAAGCTGTATCGCAGGAGAGGCTTGTAAAAACGAAGTATTCGCTACATATAGATATAATGATGAACGCATGAAAATTCTTGGAGGCCAGCGTCCTATTAAAATATTCGAATATACTAAATATGCAAATCTGAATAATATTTCTCTTTCTGCTGGCGGACTAAATTTATCACGGGTCTTTTGTCTCGTAACTAATAATTCAGCATCAGCAAGTGAGTTAGTAATTAACTCCCTAAGAGGAATTGGCATTAATGTTATCCTTATCGGCACAACCACACATGGGAAAAACGTAGGTATGGAAGGGGTAGAGCTTACTGCAGGAACAGACAAATACTTACTTTTCCCCATCACTTTCCAAGCCTACAATGCTAAAGGTTTTGGCGATTTCGAAAAAGGCTTTACACCTAATTACGAAAAAGATGAGGATAATCCCAATGGACAGAATTTTGAAGGATATGGAGAATTTGGGACAAATAATGATCCGCTATATGCCCAAGCTATAAGTTTGATAACAGGAAGTGATTTAGCTAGTACTATTACAAGATCCACCAATCAGACTAAGTGCAAAGCTATAGCTAAACCGAACTTAAATCGCATAGGAATGTTTAAATAAATAAGACCTTGCCAACCAACTATTATTCTATTAGATAATTAAATGGAAAGAGGTGAACCGCTCAGCGATTCACCTCTTTCTCTATCCTTAAAATCTTATCTAACGTCTTCTGAGCCTCCGTCGATGGGAACCGTAGCACTACTTTCTGTAAAGAGCTTCGTGCTTTCTCATATCCGGTAGCAAACAATTTCGACAACCCGTCCCGATAACGTGCATATTGCATTTTTGTCGGTGAAGAAAGCTTTTTGTAGTCACTTTCCAGTTTTTTCTTCTCCTGCTCCGCCATCAGATAATAATAATTACCGAGAAAAATATTGGCTGCCAGATTATCCGCATCCAACTTCAATATATTCTCGTACATACGCAACGCATCCTTCTCCTGTCCACGACATACCTGCATTTCGGCAACAGCCTCCAGATAATCTACATTATCAGGGTCCTTCTGCGACAGTTCTTTATAAAACAAAAAGGCTTTGTCATAATTCCGATTCTTCTTATAGGCAAGAGCCAACTCATTAGAAAGTTTCGAGCTGATCTCACTACTCTTGTCTATACTCGTCCAATAGAACATTTCCGAGCGGTCTATATTCAGACTGATAGCCTGACGGAAATAGCTAACCGCCTGTCCATGCTGTCCAGCCTCAATAGCAGCCGTGACTTTATGCAACATTTCATCGGCCGTCTGTGCATTCAGCATCAGCGGCAACGAAAACAAAGAAAAAAGAAGGAGAGTTAAGGTTTTCATAATCGGTTACATTGTTTCTAGTTCGTGACACGCAAAGATACAATAAAATAATAAAATATGTACCTTTGTTCGCAAAAAGAACAATCTATTTGATAAAAGTGTTTCTACAAGATGATAAATAAAAAGACGACCTCCGAAAACAGACGAATATTACAGATTGCCGTACCATCGATTATTTCGAATATTACCGTGCCATTGCTGGGACTTATCGATGTCACTATCGTTGGACATCTCGGCTCTCCGGCATATATCGGAGCGATTGCCGTAGGAGGAATGTTGTTCAATATCATCTACTGGATCTTCGGATTCCTACGTATGGGAACAAGCGGCATGACCTCACAAGCCTACGGGCAGCATGACTTAAACGAAATCAACCGGTTACTGATACGTTCTGTCGGTGTCGGACTCTTTATTGCCCTATGCCTGCTGATCCTTCAATATCCTATCCTTAATGCGGCATTCACACTCATACAGACTACAGAAGAAGTAAAGCAACTGGCAACTACCTATTTCTATATCTGTATTTGGGGAGCTCCGGCAATGCTAGGTCTTTATGGATTTGCAGGCTGGTTTATCGGAATGCAGAACTCACGCTTCCCGATGTATATTGCCATCACGCAGAATATTGTCAATATTATCGCCAGTTTGTCTTTCGTCTATCTCTTGGATATGAAAGTGGCAGGAGTCGCCGCCGGAACCCTTATCGCACAGTATGCAGGTTTCTTTATGGCCATACTATTGTATATGCGTTATTACAGCACGCTCCGAAAACGTATTGTATGGAAAGATATCATACAGAAGCAGGCAATGTACCGTTTCTTCCGGGTAAACCGTGACATCTTTTTCCGTACCCTTTGCCTGGTAATCGTAACGATGTTCTTCACCTCTGCAGGAGCTGCACAGGGAGAAGTCGTTCTGGCAGTAAATACACTGCTGATGCAATTGTTCACGCTCTTCTCTTATATTATGGATGGATTCGCCTATGCAGGGGAAGCGTTAGCCGGACGCTATATCGGCGCAAGAAATCAAACGGCTCTCCGCAATACGGTCAATCACCTTTTCTATTGGGGCATCGGACTTTCGGCAGCATTCACCCTTTTATATGCAATAGGCGGAAAAGAATTTCTCGGGTTACTGACAAATGATGTTTCGGTAATAAGCTCCTCAGACACTTACTTTTATTGGGCGCTCGCCATCCCATTGACAGGTTTCTCCGCTTTCTTATGGGATGGTGTGTTTATCGGCGCCACCGCCACCCGCCAGATGCTTTATTCGATGTTGGTTGCTTCCGTCAGCTTTTTTATGATCTACTATGCCTTCCACAATCTCTTGGGAAATCACGCTTTATGGCTGGCTTTCATCACTTACCTTTCATTGAGGGGAATCGTGCAGACCTTCATCGGAAGAGAAATAGTGAAGAAAGCGATATAAAAGTTATCGCGCAACTATGAGGTCTATCCAACAAATTATCTCTATATTTGCAGTAAACTAAATGTAAAAAGATATGGCAAAGTATAAAAGAATTCTGCTGAAGCTCAGCGGAGAAAGCCTGATGGGGGAAAAACAATACGGCATCGACGAAAAAAGACTGGCGGAATATGCCGCACAAATCAAAGAAATCCATGAACAGGGAGTACAAATCGGCATCGTTATCGGCGGCGGAAATATCTTCCGTGGACTAAGCGGAGCCAACAAGGGCTTCGACCGTGTGAAAGGTGATCAGATGGGTATGCTGGCAACTGTCATCAACAGCCTTGCATTAAGTTCCGCATTAGTAGCAGCCGGAGTAAAGGCCCGTGTACTTACAGCAGTCCGCATGGAGCCGATCGGTGAATTCTACAGCAAATGGAAAGCGATTGAATGCATGGAAAACGGTGAAATCGTTATCATGTCCGGCGGTACGGGAAATCCTTTCTTTACCACAGACACCGGCTCTTCACTGCGCGGCATCGAAATCGAAGCAGACGTAATGCTGAAAGGTACCCGCGTAGACGGCATCTACACCGCCGACCCGGAGAAAGACCCTACAGCTACAAAATTCAGTGACATCACATACGATGAAGTACTGAAACGCGGTCTGAAAGTGATGGACCTCACAGCTACCTGTATGTGCAAGGAAAACAACCTGCCGATTGTTGTTTTTGACATGGACACGGTAGGAAACCTCAAAAAAGTAATCAGCGGAGAAGAAATAGGAACAGTAGTACACAACTGATCCTGACTCCCTACCAATATACCCGGGGCTGACTAAAAAGGATATAATCAGCTTTCAGACTTTTTAGTCAGTCCCGATTACTTTCTCCCTCCACATTCCTTTTGTTGACTTGCATATACATCATTAAGAAATAAAAGCTATGAAAACCAAAAACGCCTGTTTCTGGATATTCTTATTACTATCCGGAAGTGCTTACGCACAAATGTCTCAAAAAGGTACAGTACAGATTTTTAATTCAAATAAGTCCCCACTACCGGGAGTACAACTGACAGCTACCGATGCCCCTGCCACCGATACGGATGCCAACGGGAATTTCCAGTTCAACTTCAGCAAACAAAAACCGGGAATGGCTATCGCTTCTCCGAATGTATATAAGAAAGGATATGAACTGGTAAATAAAGACATGATCAATGGGTGGATTCTATCCGAAAAACGTCCGTTGAGCATTGTGATGGCTCCCGAAGGTACTATAGAAGAAAGCAAGAACAAGTATTATTCCATCTCCGTTGCCCACTTTTCGAAAAAACAAGAAAAAGCCATTGAAGAAGTCAACCAGCTATATATAGCACAGAAAATCAGTCTGCAAGAGCGCAGCGACCGTCTGAAAGCGATGGCGGAGGAATCCAGATCATTTATGAATCAGATCGATCAGTACGCTGAGAAGTTTGCAAGAATAAATCCAGATGACATCAACGCCATTGAGAAGCAAGTATTGGAACTGGTCAATGCCGGAAAACTGTCTGAAGCCATCGAGCTATACAATAAATCCGGAATTATCACTCAGGCCAGAGAGAAGCTGTCACAGAAAACAAAAGCAGAGGAAGACATCGACAAACTGGCCGAAACAATGTACCGATATGCCGACCTCTGCGCCCTGACCGGAGGAATGGAAAACGAGAAGAAAGCAAATGATGCCTACAAGTTCGTAGCCGAAGCACTTCCCGACAGGTTTACATACGTGTTTAAATACGCATTGCAGAAAATAGGACTGGAAGACAGTGATACCATGGAATGGCTGGACAAATGCCAGAAACTTTCATTTGACGAGAAATCTCTCGTACAAGTACTGAACATAAAAAGTACCCTTGCGCGTCATCATCAGAAAGACTATATCAAAGCCTTGGAGTATGACATCAACGCACTGAAAATACTGTCCAACAAAAATATTTCCATGCCTTCGGGCGATTACTATGCTATCTACCATCAGACGTTCTATTCAATGGGAAAGACATACGAAGCCATGAACGAATTCAAAGAAGCAAAGGAAATCTATGAAGACCAGATTAAAGAAATCAGTGAAGAGATAGCAGACAGCGACAATCAGCTGTTCATAAATATTCAAAGTTCTCAACTTGCCAACATATACAGTTCGCTGACAGACATTTACAAGAAGGAAGGCAATGTGTCTAAAGTCAACGAACTGTCAGAGAAATTATTCGAGCTAAATAAAAAGAATGCAGGAGATAATGAAGAAGCCATACTCGAAGCTGAAATAGGAAGACAAGAATACCTGTTCCATCAGGCAGTAGAGAAAGCGGATTACAAACTGGCAGCCGGCAGTATAAAAGAGATTCTGGCAAAAGCCGAGAAACTGTATAAGATGCGTCCCTTGTCCCGCGCCTACTGGTATGCTTTATGGAACTTCGCCTACATCAGCGTAAGCACAGAAACAGAACCGGAAAACTTCCTCACGACCATAAAAGCATTTGAAGACAAGGTAGCCAACGAATTAAAAATCAACAGTGAAGAACAAAAGACCTCATTATTGTACAATATCGAGAAACAATACATTCTATATTACTCCAAAAACGGAAATAAACCCGAAGAAAGGAAGCATGTGGAACAAGCATACCAATATGCCGAAAAACTGAATCAGTTGAATCCGGCAAGATTTGTTCTTGAGATTATCAGTGCGCAGGCATCGTATATCGATATGCTCCTGGAACTTTCCGAACATGACAAAGCTCTGAAAGCCGCCATCGACCTGGAAGCATTATACACCATGCAAGGAGTATGGGGATTTCAGGACTTGAGAACAGAGAACAGTATAGGCACCGCAATGGTTTGCGGAGGACTGTATGAATTAGGAGTGGAACATCTGGAAAAAGTAAAGAAAGACAGGGAAAAGCACCTGAAACAAAAGCCGAACGACGTGGATATGATGGGCAGTATCACCACTACCTACAATAACCTGTCGTTGGGATACGGCAAACTTAAAAAATATGCCAAAGCACTGGAAGTGCAAAAGAAAGCATACGAAATCATCAAGACACTATATCCGCATAATAAAGCCCAACTTGGCACGAACTATCTATTGATGACTCTCAATACAAGTATCGCCTACTATCAGAACAGCAATAATGCGGAGGCTCTGAAATTTCTGCAAGAGGCGGAAAACATCGCAAACGAACTGAAAGAACTCAATCAGCTTTTCAGCTCCTACCCTCTTGTTGTCCGGTTTGCCAAAGGAGACCTTCTGGCCAAATTATCTCAGCCCGGCTCCGAGGAATTATTGAAAACAGGGCTGGAGTATAAGAGCGGCACGCTGCCTAACGATGCCGTTCTGCTCTACCTTATCAATGACTACCGGACCAACAATAATAGCATTTACAGAAAGTAAAGGCATTACTTTCTCAGAATAATCTTCCATGGGACTTTATCGGAGACCGGTCCGGTGAAGTCCCATAATTGATATCCATCCTTGTATACCGTCACCCGTTGCTCCTCTTTTTGTTTCTCGGCAGGTATGGGCAGTTGGAAGTTTCCCATTCCGTCAGATACCGTCTTCATGTCCAGCACTTGAACAGTAGCATCCGCCAGCGGACGGTTATCCTCATCTTTCACAGTACCGAAAATCATCGCTAATGAAGAATCCCGACTGATGCCAAGAGTCACATTCTTTTCCAAGCTCAGTACCGTATCTACCGTCACATATCCTTTCGATTCTATCTTCAGACGGGCATTCTCACCCAGATATTTAGTATGAATTTCTTTGAAGACAACCTCGTCAGAAAGTCTGTCCACATGACGGGTTTCGCTCTTATCGGCATACTCCAATGTTATATCAGCGCCATAAAAAGGCAAAGAAGATTTGGAAGTATCCGTAAGACGCACCGTGGAAGTGACCGGCGAATAATAATAGAAAGCAAAGAAAGCCAGTGCCACCACCAGTACAGGCACAAGGACATACAATAATACGAACCTCAATGTCCGTTTCACATCTACCGGATCGGGCTTGATAAAGCCTTCATTCTCCAAAATCTGCAATTGTTTGTCGAACTTGAGACGCAAATCATCATAATTGGTATACAAGTCGCAGAAGTGTCCGAGATTCTTCTCGCAATAAGATTTAAAATCTTTGAGAGACTCATCAACGATCCCTTCCTCCTTGAAATAGACAAATATTTTAGGTTTTGCAGCCTTAGTCTTCAGATATATTTCATGGGCCACTTCCAGTTCTTCTTTGGTATAGCGCCCCATCCGTGTGTGGAACAGAAAAATCACAATATCACATTCACGGATATAGTCATTATAGCGATCCTGCAGACGGCCTTCATTCAGCGAACTGCTGAAGTCCATCCACGTACGCTGGTCGAAGTCGATATTCCGATCACGATAAAGCTTATTCTTATCCGAAAAGTACAAGTCAAACATCTGTTTGTCTTCATTCAACTCCGCTGATGATGCAATAAAAATCTTGATCTTCTTCATCTGTTTCTATATTTTTTCCTTTATACTGATCCATTTCTTGCGGTCTTCGATTCGTTCGAAAACCAACTGTGCCTTTTTCTTCAGTTCTCCTTTCAACTTGACTTCTTTCAATGACTGCTGAAGGCTATTCTCCACCAGCTCAATCTCTTGCATACTTTGCGTCTCCTTTACTATCAAGCTATACTGATCCAGAACTTCACTTGGGTCATTCCGCTGAAAGAACCACTCTACCGACATTAATTTCTGCTTGATATCCGTCGCCATCTCATAAATCAAGTGAGCAACAGAGTCACACGCCACTTTATCATCGGCTTGCTTCAGCAACTGGAAATTATTGACTAAGGATGGAAGAAGCAGTTTCATATCTTCTTTTGCTTCCTGCCTGACTGCAATCTTCAATGTCATGGCAGAATCAAGTTTCATCTCTTCATAAAGACGAATAGCTCCATGCACATCACCATGATCGAGCAGTTCCATTGCCTGCTTCTCCATAGCATCAAGCTCGTCACGATTGATGCAGGCAAATTTAAGTGCATATATTTCCAGACGTTTCTGCCATTCCATCATACTTTTAGACATGGAGTCAACTTTCTGATCATATTCCACTGCGGACAATGCGTTCTGTTTCTTCAGTTCTTCCAGTTCAGCCAATGTTTTTCGATATTCTTTCTCACTATTAGATTCGCCTATATCGTAATATTTCTTGCGCAACGCATTGATGACTTCGGTACGCCCTAATACAATTTTCAGTTCGGAGGCAGACGATATATTCCAATTGGCTACTTTCTCGTAATTGACTATTTTGAAACCTTTCTTATAGATATCATTAATCATCAACGGATCGCCCGGCAAGGAAGCGGTGAAATTCAGTATAAACCGCCCTTCCTGATCGCTGTCCGTAGGCGAAGCACCCGCTACTTTTATTTCAGCACCGGCTACGGGCTTGTTATTACTACTCATTTCCACGACGATCCCCTTCTGAGTGGTTTGTGCCCAAACACATTGAAAGCCAGTCAGAAAGATAGAAAGCACTAAGAATATTTCCTTTTGATGATTCCCCATATCACAAATCCTAATCCATTTTATAGTTTTCCGTCCTGCTTCACAATCAAAAGCAGATGCCGTGTCAAAGCAATATCATATTTCTCACTGCCATTCCGCAAATCGTTGTAAGGGCGAATGTCATAATGAGCATATTCTTCATCCCGCTTTTTATTCTTCAAGGCTGCCTTTTGTTCTATCTCTTCCTGTTCCTTTTTTGTCACAGGTCTATATCCCAGTAACAGTTCTTCCACATTCCAGCGGTTGTGTTCCACTTCTGCCAAAATCGCCACCTGCTTTTCGCTAAGTTGCTTTCCGTTGTCCCAATGTTCCTTGGTGTAGCCGATTGAACGCAATTTGGTAGGAATGGCATTCGCATTATAAATATTAGACCATTTCTTTACCGTTTTGAACTTCGGATTGTGCCATAGTTCGTCCATTTCTTTCGCAGATGGCAGTTCTGTCAAGACTTTATCTCCTTCACACTTTTCATACACCGCATTTACACGCTTGGCATACATCTCGTCTGCCATGCACAAGTCGAAACAATCATCCAACATCCCGAACGGACGAAGATTCTTGAAACGCTGATTGGTTCCTCCTTTTCCCTTCAACGGATTACCGGATAATTTTTCAATGATAGCCGATGTTATCCGTTGCTGAACCAGCACCGGAACACCTTTCTCATAGACACAACGCGGGAGATAGACAGCAGAAGAAATAGACTGATGAGTCAGGTTCAGGCAGACTGCAACCGTCATCAGCGCATCCTCATCTTCACACCAGCCTGTAATCAAATCACGGACTTCCGGCGACTCGATAGTTCCCTGTACAAACTGCCATTCTATGTCTATAAAATCTGTTCCCAAATGAGCATAGACCTCAGCAGGTTCATCCCTGCGGACCATTCCGTTTTCTGTATCTATAAAGGTAGAATAAGATACATCAAACAGGTTTTCATACGCTTGTTTGAAGCTGTTCATCTCACGCATTGCTTCATTATCGATAAAAGTGATGCGCGTTTTCTTCTTTTTATCCCGGATAAAGTTGGGATAGTGGGCTATATGGGCAGCCTCGACAGCCAGAGCAATTCCCATCCTCGACATTCCCACAATTACCAGATGCACATATTTCTCTGATTCGTAAGTGACAGGCTGATAATCCAGAGGCAGATAATTAATCTCACGGATACTACACGCATTTCGCACAAATACTTTTTGCGCCCATGTTTCGTAAAAGTTAAACGGACAGAAATCAATATATTCCTTTATATCATCATCAATATCCGAGAATTGGAAGACAGCAAAAGTAGATTGATATTCAAAGAGTACGTTGCACTTCAAAGGAGGTTTCCGATTCTCTTCCTTGCAAAGTTCGCCTATCAGATTCAGACAGTCGACATTCATCGAGTCATGATAATATTCCACATCATCCAGCTCTCCGCTATCTCCCAATATAAAGACTTCTTTCGCATCCGCCACATACAACTTTTTCAGTTCTTCTTTAGAGTCTCTCATGGCATGAACCAAAACGATTCTCTTCTCCTCATCCTTTGTGAGATTGGAAAATAATTCCATCCGTACTTCATTGACGTCTTTGGAAGTCTGAATGACTAACGTGCAATCCTTCTCCCGTTGGCATAACTGTCGTATCAGACAGGGTAACATCGCATCTGCACCGATGATCACAAAATGACCAGATAGTTTATAATGAATCAACCCGTTTCTGCAATTTTCCACCCGCCTTTCAATGATATTGGAAAGCGTGGAGATCAACAATCCGCCCAAAACGACGGAACCCAGCAAACTAATAATCAATGCCCACGGGCGGTCTTCCGGACTTATGCTGATCAGGTTGCCCGAATCAACAAAGTTATTGTATACATTCCACAGGGTCTTCTGAAAAGAATGGTTCGCCGCAGAGTCAGTAGCCAGCACAGTCATCTCTTCCGAAGGAGTCATCTGATACTTGCTTCCCCAGTGCACTCCCAAACAAGATAAAACAATCAGCGAAACGACTATAATAATCAGGAAACGTATCTGTTTCCAAGCCCCGCCATAAATAATCCGGTCAAACCAACGAGCATTCATAACTTAATCCTCCTTTTCTATTCTGAAACCTAATTTCTTCACCATCTTGATCGTATTCATAGCCGTATTCCGGTCGTACTCTTTTTCTTCTTCCGGCAACTCATCATAAGGTACCAGACAAGGATGCTTTTTATGGATATCATCGCGTTTTTCGCCATATGTCCAGCCTTCATCTATACGGGCTTTTGCCCACACTTCATGTACATTTTCAGCGATGCGCTCTGATAATTGGATTAAAGATTCGGGAAGGTCAACCGATGAAAGGTCCATCGGTTCGGGGATGTAATCCAGTTTATTTTCTTTCATATTTTATATTCTGTATTTATCTAATGTATTAAGATGCAAGGTATGTCATTGATGCAAAGATAATAAAAAGACTAAGATTTACAGCTTTCAATACTATTTCTTAATGGCTATAGTACTAAAATCTAAGTCTCGCATTGCATAAAACTATTCGTCTGACAGTTGTTGAACTTTCGTCTGACAACTGTTAATCTTTCGTCTAACAGCTGTCAGACGAAAAGAAAACAGCTGTCGGACGAATAAATTCAAGTATAAACAATGTTAGTTTACGGCTAGAAAAAGAGTAATTTCATGCTATTCTCCCAATAATCCGTCGCATACGAAAAATTAAATTATACTATCAACTCCCTAAACTATTGTTTATCATCTGCAAACTACGTACTTTTGCACGCCATTTTTAAGAGGCCAAAATAATGAATAACAAGACCAAAGGTTTTATCTATGGAGCCATTGCCGCTGCAAGCTACGGTATGAATCCTCTCTTCGCACTCCCGCTCTATGCTGCCGGCATGAGTGTAGATACTGTTTTATTCTACCGTTACGCATTTGCCGTAATCGTATTGGGTGTCTTGATGAAGTTGCAAGGGCAGTCTTTTACCCTTCGTAAAGCCGACATTCTCCCCTTGGTTATCATGGGACTGCTGTTTTCGTTTTCATCCCTGCTTCTATTCATGAGTTACAACTATATGGATGCCGGTATCGCTTCTACTATTCTGTTCGTTTATCCGGTGATGGTAGCTGTGATTATGGGCGTCTTTTTCAAAGAGAAGATTTCTGCAATCACTATTTTTTCTATCTTGCTGGCGCTTTCAGGCATTGCCCTGCTCTATCAGGGAGATGGAAATAAACCGCTCTCCACCGCAGGAATTATTTTTGTTTTATTGTCGTCTCTCTCCTATGCCATTTACATCGTAGGAGTCAACCGATCTTCATTAAAGACATTACCGACCACCAAACTGACATTTTATGCTATATTATTCGGATTATCGGTTTACATAGTCCGTTTGAATTTCTGCACGGAATTGCAAATCATACCATCTCCCTTATTGTGGGCAGACGTCTTGGCTCTGGCCATTCTCCCCACTGCCGTGTCATTGATATGCACCGCATTAGCCATTCATTATATAGGCTCCACTCCTACTGCAATACTCGGTGCACTGGAGCCTGTGACAGCGTTATTTTTCGGGGTTCTCCTGTTTCACGAAAAACTGACTCCCCGATTGATGGTCGGTATTTTAATGATTATCACTGCCGTTACATTGATTATCATCGGCAGGTCGCTTATAAAAAAGATGAGTGTGCTGTTGCAGATAAGCAAAAAATAGTATACTTTTGCTAATCAATCAACCAAATAGCAACTTTAATTATCAAAAAATATGGTAGACGTAAAGACTTGCCTTGACAATGCACAAGAAAAAATGGATATGGCTATAATGTATCTCGAAGAAGCATTGGCACATATCCGCGCTGGAAAAGCGAGTACCCGACTGTTGGATGGTATCCGCGTAGACTCTTACGGAAGTATGGTTCCTATCAGTAATGTAGCAGCCGTAACTACTCCCGACGCTCGAAGTATCACCATCAAACCTTGGGATAAAAGTATGTTTCGTGTCATCGAAAAAGCCATTATTGACTCCGACCTTGGCATTATGCCCGAAAATAATGGTGAAATTATCCGTATCGGTATTCCTCCTCTGACGGAAGAACGTCGTAAACAACTCGCTAAACAGTGTAAATCTGAAGGTGAAACTGCCAAAGTAAGTGTACGCAACGCTCGTCGTGATGGCATCGATGCACTGAAAAAAGCTGTGAAAGACGGGCTAGCAGAAGACGAACAGAAGAATGCTGAAGCCAAGTTACAGAAAATCCACGATAAGTATATCAAACAGATTGAAGATATGCTTGCTGACAAGGATAAAGAAATCATGACCGTTTAATGGGAAATGGAGAATGAAAAATGGAAAATGCAGCCCCACTGCCCATTAATCATTCTCCATTATCCATTCTCCATTATCCATTAAATAAATGAAGGGATTAGTAATCAAGAACACGGGCAGTTGGTATCAGGTGAAGACCGACGACGGACAATTTATTGAATGTAAAATCAAAGGTAATTTCCGGTTAAAAGGTATTCGCAGCACCAATCCGGTAGCCGTGGGCGACCGCGTTCAGATTATACTCAACCAGGAAGGCACTGCCTTTATCAATGAAATAGAAGACAGAAAGAACTACATCATCCGCCGTTCTTCCAATCTTTCCAAACAGTCTCACATTCTTGCCGCTAACCTCGATCAATGTATGTTAGTGGTCACTGTCAACTATCCCGAAACATCCACTATTTTTATCGACCGTTTTCTCGCTTCTGCCGAAGCATATCGTGTACCTGTCAAACTGGTATTTAATAAGGTAGATGCATATAACGAGGAGGAACTCCATTATTTGGACGCTCTTATTAATCTCTATACACATATCGGTTATCCCTGTTTCAAAGTTTCTGCCAAGGACGGGGATGGAGTGGATGCCATAAAAAAAGACTTGGAAGGCAAGATCACACTTTTCTCCGGTCATTCGGGAGTTGGAAAATCGACACTTATCAATGCTATTTTACCGGGAACCAAAGTAAAAACCGGTGAAATCTCGACCTATCACAACAAAGGTATGCATACGACTACTTTTTCTGAAATGTTCTCCGTAGATGGGGATGGATATATTATCGATACTCCGGGAATCAAAGGATTCGGAACGTTCGATATGGAGGAGGAAGAAATCGGGCATTATTTCCCTGAAATATTCAAGGTTTCCGCTGATTGCAAATATGGTAACTGTACACATCGGCATGAGCCGGGATGTGCGGTGCGTGAGGCAGTGGAAAAGCATCTTATCAGTGAGTCTCGTTATACTTCTTATCTGAATATGCTGGAGGATAAGGAGGAGGGGAAGTATCGGGCGGCATACTAATACTCAATAATCTACAAGAAATTACAGATAAAACAATTCCGAATTCTTCTATCATTAATTATTACGACCCAAAAGAAAGTTAACTTTCTTTTACACTATATTCGATTAAACCTTTCCTGCCGGGTGCCGTCTAATCATCAGAAGATATTATATAACATGCTATATATACTATACTAAACCATGAATAAAAAAACTAAATGGGGCATCATCATTCTTATCGGTGCCGGAATTATCGGTGGAGGAATTTACTCACAGTTACCCAAAACTAACGACGAACTGGCTGCTGCTGACAAGGTAAAAAACACCCAAAAGAATGAGAAGAAAATTCTCAATGTTAATGCAAAAGTCATAAAACCTCAATTATTAACAGACGAATACACCACTACCGGCGTACTTCTGCCGGATGAAGAAGTTGATTTGTCTTTTGAGACTTCCGGGAAAGTAATAGAGATCAACTTCGAAGAAGGAACTCCCGTAAAAAAAGGACAACTTCTTGCCAAAGTCAACGACCGCCAGCTACAGGCACAACTTCAACGGTTGGTTTCACAACTAAAGTTAGCTGAGGACCGTGTATTCCGACAAGATGCTCTGCTCAAACGAGATGCAGTCAGTAAAGAAGCTTATGAACAAGTAAAGACTGACCTGGCAACTTTAAACGCTGATATAGAAATAGTAAAAGCGAACATTGCCCTAACCGAGCTCCGTGCTCCATTTGACGGAATCATCGGACTTCGGCAAATCAGTGTCGGTTCATACGCTTCACCGACAACTATTGTTGCCAAACTGACAAAGATTACTCCGTTGAAAGTAGAATTTTCAGTACCGGAACGCTATGCAAGCCAGATTAAAAAAGGTACGAACCTGAATTTTAGAATTGAAGGAAAACTAGATGCCTTCAGCGCAAAAGTATATGCTGTAGAATCAACGATTGATCCCAACCTGCATCAATTTACAGCACGCGCACTTTATCCAAATACCAATCGCGCCTTACTTCCCGGCCGATATACAAGTATCCAATTAAAGAAAGAAGAAATCCCGAATGCGATTGCCATTCCGACGGAAGCTATCGTACCGGAGATGGGAAAGGATAAAGTTTTCTTGTATAAATCAGGAAAAGCCGAACCTGTAGAAGTAACAACAGGCATTCGTACGGATGCTGAAGTACAAATCGTAAGAGGACTTCAAGTAGGAGATACCATTCTTACATCAGGAACACTGCAACTTCGCCTGGGACTTCCTGTTACATTGGATAATATTGACTAATCCCTGCCATGCCTTATGAATATATCTGAATTAAGTATACGCCGTCCGGTATTAGCTACGGTACTGACAATCATTATTCTCCTTTTTGGATTTATCGGATACAGTTATCTGGGTGTCCGTGAATATCCATCGGTGGACAACCCGATCATTTCTGTCAGTTGTTCTTATCCGGGAGCCAATGCCGACGTAATTGAGAACCAGATAACCGAGCCACTGGAACAAAATATTAATGGTATCCCGGGCATCCGGTCTCTATCCAGCGTCAGCCAGCAGGGACAAAGCCGTATTACGGTGGAATTTGAACTTTCAGTCGACCTGGAAACTGCAGCAAATGACGTACGTGACAAAGTTTCCCGTGCCCAACGTTATCTGCCCCGGGACTGTGACCCGCCGACTGTATCAAAAGCCGATGCCGATGCGATGCCTATTTTAATGGTTGCCCTCCAAAGCGACAAACGCTCACTGCTTGAATTAAGTGAGATTGCAGACTTGACTGTCAAAGAGCAGTTACAGACCATCTCTGATGTAAGTAGTGTATCTATCTGGGGTGAAAAGCGTTATTCCATGCGCCTTTGGCTCGATCCGGTCAAGATGGCAGGATATGGCATCACTCCGATTGATGTAAAGAATGCGGTAGACAATGAGAATGTCGAACTTCCTTCGGGTAGTATTGAAGGAAACACTACCGAACTGACAATCCGTACATTGGGATTAATGCATACTGCCGATGAGTTCAATAATCTTATTGTAAAAGAAGATAACAACCGTATCGTCCGTTTCAGTGACATCGGACGTGCAGAACTTGGTCCTGCCGACATCAAGAGTTACATGAAAATGAACGGTGTACCTATGGTAGGTATCGTAGTGATCCCACAACCGGGAGCCAATCACATCGAAATTGCCGATGCTGTATACAAACGCATGGAGCAGATGAAGAAGGACCTGCCGGAGGATGTGACGTATAGCTATGGTTTTGATAATACCAAATTTATCCGGGCATCTATCAATGAGGTAAAAGAGACTGTATATGTCGCCTTTATTCTGGTTATCATCATCATCTTCCTTTTCTTACGCGACTGGCGGGTGACGCTGGTTCCGTGTATCGTAATTCCCGTATCGCTCATCGGAGCATTCTTCGTCATGTATCTTGCCGGATTCTCCATCAACGTACTTTCCATGCTTGCCATTGTGCTGGCTGTGGGACTGGTGGTGGATGACGCCATCGTAATGACGGAGAACATCTATATCCGTATTGAAAAAGGAATGAGTCCGAAAGAAGCGGGAATAGAAGGAGCCAAAGAAATCTTCTTTGCCGTTATTTCAACGACTATCACACTGGTTGCAGTATTCTTCCCGATTGTCTTCATGCAAGGTATGACAGGCCGTTTGTTCCGGGAGTTCAGTATTGTAATTTCGGGTTCTGTCATTATCTCTTCGTTTGCGGCACTGACTTTCACTCCGATGCTGGCCACGAAGTTACTCATCAAACGCGAAAAGCAAAATTGGTTCTACACCAAGACGGAACCGTTTTTTGAAGGCATGAACCGATGGTACAGCCGTTCACTGGCTGCTTTCCTGAACAAGCGTTGGCTGGCACTTCCGTTCACTTTCATAACCATCTGTCTGATCGGCTTCTTATGGAATGCTATTCCGGCAGAAATGGCACCGCTTGAAGACCGGTCGCAAATCTCTATCAACACCCGAGGTGCGGAAGGTGTCACTTATGAATATATCCGTGACTATACCGAAGACATCAATCAGCTTGTAGATTCTATTCTGCCGGATGCGGAAGCGGTAACAGCACGTGTATCTAGTGGTAGCGGAAACGTACGTATTACACTGAAAGACATGAAAGACCGTGACTACACGCAGATGGAAATTGCGGAAAAGATATCAAAGGCCGTACAGAAAAAGACCATGGCACGCTCGTTCGTACAACAGCAGTCTTCTTTCAGCGGACGCCGGGGGAGTATGCCTGTCCAATACGTACTCCAAGCTACCAATCTGGAAAAGCTGCAGGAAGTATTACCGCAGTTTATGGCCAAAGTATATGAAAATCCGGTTTTCCAAATGGCAGACGTAGATTTGAAGTTCAGTAAACCGGAAGCCCGTATCAGGATCAACCGTGACAAAGCGAGCGTAATGGGAGTCAGTACTAAAAATATCGCCCAAACGCTGCAATACGGATTGAGCGGTCAGCGTATGGGATATTTCTATATGAACGGAAAACAGTATGAAATTCTTGGTGAAATCAACCGCCAGCAACGAAACAAACCTGCCGATCTGAAAGCTATCTACATCCGCAGCAATAATGGCGATATGATACAGTTGGACAACCTGATTGAGCTGGAAAACGGTATCGCCCCTCCCAAGTTGTACCGCTACAATCGGTTCGTATCAGCCACAGTCTCCGCCGGACTGGCTGACGGAAAGACCATCGGACAAGGGCTGGATGAAATGGATAAGATTGCCAAGGAAACATTAGATGATACTTTCCGTACCGCATTATCCGGAGACTCCAAGGAATACCGAGAAAGTTCTTCGAGCCTGATGTTTGCTTTTATTTTGGCTATCCTTCTGATTTATCTGATTCTGGCAGCACAGTTTGAAAGTTTCAAGGACCCGTTGATTATCATGTTAACAGTGCCTTTGGCTATTGCCGGAGCTTTGGTATTCATGTATTTCGGAGATATTACAATGAATATTTTCAGTCAGATCGGTATTATCATGCTGATTGGTCTTGTGGCTAAAAACGGTATTCTGATCGTGGAGTTCGCCAATCAGAAACAAGAAGCAGGCGAGGATAAGATGAACGCCATCAAAGATGCCGCATTACAGCGTCTGCGCCCGATTCTGATGACAAGTGCTTCTACTGTACTGGGACTTATTCCATTGGCATTTGCCAGCGGAGAAGGTGCCAATCAGCGTATCGCCATGGGTACGGCTGTAGTAGGTGGTATGGTTGTTTCTACACTGCTTACGATGTATATCGTACCGGCTATCTACAGTTATATTTCGACTAACCGAATCAAAATAACAAAAGAATGAAACAGAAAGGTATTTGCATGAAACGAATCATATATATAGTTACCGCGTGCGTCTTCGTATCAGTTTCTACTGCGAAGGCACAGCGAATCTATTCCTTAAGAGACTGCCTGGAAGAAGGGCTGCAAAACAATTATTCTCTGCGCATCATCCATAACGAAGAGCAGATCAGCAAGAATAACGCGACACCCGGAAATGCAGGTTATCTGCCCACCCTGGACTTTTCTGCCGGATATACCGGAAACCTGGATAACACTGAGACGAAAGCCCGCGCCACCGGAGAGGTCACCAAGAATAATGGAGTCTATGACCAGACAGTTAATGTCGGCCTCAACCTCAACTGGACTATCTTCGACGGATTCAATATCAGCACTACGTACAAGCAGCTAAAAGAACTGGAACGGCAGGGCGAAACCAACACCCGTATTGCCATTGAAGATTTTATCGCCGATCTTGCTTCGGAATACTACAACTTCATCCAACAAAAGATCCGGCTGAAAAACTTTCATTATGCGATGTCACTTTCCAAAGAACGCCTGCGCATAGCGGAAGCGAGCCATCTTGTCGGTAAATTCTCGGGTCTGGATTATCAGCAAGCTAAAGTAGACTTCAATGCGGACAGTGCCCAATACATCAAACAACAGGAATTGCTGCACTCCTCGCGCATCCAACTTAATGAATTGATGGCCAACAATAATGTAAATCAGATTATCGTCATCAAAGATTCTACCATTGACGTACACAGTGACTTACTGTTCGACGATTTATGGAATGCTACCTTATCCACCAATGCTTCTTTGCTGAAAGCCGACCAGAACACCGTACTGGCACAGCTGGATTACAAAAAGATCAACTCCCGCAACTATCCATACCTCAAACTGAATACCGGCTATGGATACACCTTTAATAAGTATGATATCAATGCAAATAGCAGAAGAGGCAACTTAGGCTTTAATGCCGGAGTTACTGTCGGTTTTAATATCTTCGACGGCAACCGCCGCCGTGAAAAGCGCAACGCAACCCTTGCCTTCAAGAATCGTCGTCTGGAACGACAGGAACTGGAGTTAGCCCTTCGTTCCGATCTCAGCAACTTGTGGCAAGCATACCGTAATAATCTTCAGCTGCTGAATCTGGAACGGCAGAATCTTGTGACTGCCAAAGACAATCATGATATCGCCATGGACCGTTATATACAGGGAGACCTTTCCGGTTTTGAAGTACGCGAGGCACAAAAGAGTCTGCTGGATGCCGAAGAACGTATTCTCTCGGCAGAATACAACACCAAACTTTGCGAAATTTCACTACTGCAAATCAGCGGAAAAATCACCAAATATCTGGAGCAATAAAACATTGATTCTCCTGTTTTCATTGGGCTAATCATCTGATAAAAGCGATTAGCCCAATTTTTATGCCATAAAGAACAGATATTACCCTTCATTCCCGACCTTTTCTTCTACATTTGCGCAACATAACATTCACTTAATAATAGAAGTCATGAGACAAACAGCCTTTTTCTTTCTGTTACTTTTCATTCAGACCGGAGTTTCAGCCCAAGCAACAGATTACAGGAAACAACAGAATTACAAAGAATGGGTACACCTCGCTCCCAAGTTCGATGATGCCTTTTTCCGGACAGAAGAAGCACAACGTATCGGAGACAATGTATTGCTATACCAGCAAGTCACCGGAGGGTGGCCCAAAAACATCTATATGCCGGCAGAACTGACTGAGCAGGAATATGCCAAAGCAAGGAATGCGAAAGAAGACGTCAACCAAAGTACCATTGACAACAACGCCACGACAACCGAAATTCAATATCTGGCCCGTCTTTATCAAGCTACACAAAAAGAGAAATACAAAGAAGGAGTACTGAAAGGTATCCAATATCTGCTCAAAGCACAATATGACAATGGCGGATGGCCTCAGTTTTATCCGCGTCCTACAGGATACTATATCCAAATCACCTACAATGATAACGCAATGGTCAGAGTCATGCAGCAGTTACGGGAAATCTACGAAAAGCAGTCCCCTTATACTTTCATCCCCGATGAAACCTGCCAGCAAGCACGTAAAGCCTTTGACAAAGGAATAGAATGTATCCTCCGGACACAGGTTCGCCAAAACGGGGAACTGACAGTATGGTGCGCGCAGCATGACCGCATCACACTGGAGCCCTGCAAGGCACGTGCATATGAGTTGCCTTCATTGAGCGGACAAGAATCTGACAATATCGTGCTTCTACTGATGTCTCTCCCCCATCCATCGGAAAAAGTAATTGAATCGATAGAATCAGCCGTCAAATGGTTCAAGAAGTCCGAAATAAAAGGAGTACAAAAAGAATACTTCACCAACAGTGACGGAAAAAGAGATTACCAGATGATCCCTTGCGAAGATTGTCCCGTACTATGGGCACGTTTTTATGAACTGGATACCAATCGTCCTTTCTTCTCCGATCGCGACGGAATTAAAAAATACGATATCTCAGAAATCGGACATGAACGCCGGAACGGATATAGCTGGTACAATAAAGACGGCAGCAAAGTACTGGCAAAATATGAGAAATGGAAGAAGGAATTAAATAGGAAATAATACCGGAGGATGCGATAAGAGGGGATGTCAAAAGTCAATAGTAACTAAACTCTCCTCCTTCCTGAAGGAGGAGAGTTTAGTTACTATTGACTTTTGATAACCTCTCATCTATTTCTATTTTCTATGACTATCCTACTATATATTTAGCAACCTTTCCTGTACGATAGATCAGCCATACCAATCCCCATGAAACAGCGAAAGCAAGAATAGCGGCTACAGGTATCTGCAAACCAATCGGCATATTAATAGCTCTCATCAGCACGACCGACGGCCCTGTAAAGAAATAATGTATCATATAAATACCGAATCCGCAAACAGTGAGATTCGCCAATGCCTTTTTCATCCTTTCCGAGTTCACTTTTACTTTCTTTGCCAACATAAACACAGGTATCGTCATCATTACAACATTAAGAGAACAATAGGTAAAGAAGAGTTCCAGCATCTCATCCGTATATTCCGGCAATGCGGTTATATGCCTGAAACCTAAGAATGTCACCGCATAACCGACTGCAAACATCGGAATGCCAATCGCCAACGTTTTCTTCAAGCTCCATTCCAGATTTTTCAGATAATGCCCCAACAACAGATAGCCATTGAAACCGGCAAAAGCATACAGCATTCCAAAAGAGTTCCATGAACAGGTACCCCATAAATAATTAGAAACAAACTGATAATAATAAGGAAGCAGCAAAGTTACCCCCCAAGCCAGCAGGAACATCAGTTTGGCACGTTCCGAAGCCTTCTCTACCCAAGCTGAGAAAACCGGCAAATACAGATACAGCCCGATTAGCAGATAAATATACCACATATGCACAGCTAAGATGGAGAAGTTGAACGGAATCATCAAAATATATTCCAAAGATACAGAGAATGACTGCTGCATCACATCCTCTCCCGCATACGGGAAGAAATCAAGAATAATCTGAGGATTCAGCCCCAACAGGCCTGTAATCCAAGGGAACAGATTATAGAGCACCGACCATATCAGGAACGGATAAAAGACGCGGGGAATACGTTTCTTGTAAAAAGTAGAAGCATCACCTCTTACAGGCAGAAGCAATGCACCGGTAATCATCACAAACAGAGGCACGCACGGACGCAGTACAGATCCGTAGATAGCCCCCCAAAGTTTTATTTCTCCGATATTCGGAGCCGTGCCGGGATAAAAATTAAACGGATCGGTGCAATGACAGCAGACAACTGTAAACATCGCAATAAAACGAACGACATCCAGCCAAACAATATGCTGGTTCTTTTGATTGGATAAATTCATCACTAGTGGTTTCATGGTGTTTTAATTATTAGATAAGCAAGTTTATAAAAAAAGGGATACCCATACGAAAACTGACAGGTATCCCAAATGAATGTTTATGTAATCAACCGCAAGAATAACTTGCCATTACTTATTACTTGTTACTTATTACTTGTTATTTGGCACAACGTGGTTTAATCTGTTTGAAGAAGTCATTTCCTTTGTCATCTACCAAAATAAATGCCGGGAAATCTTCTACTTCTATTTTCCAGATAGCTTCCATACCCAGTTCCGGATATTCCACACATTCAATGCTCTTGATGTTGTTCTGAGCAAGGATTGCAGCCGGTCCGCCGATAGAACCCAGATAGAAGCCGCCATATTTCTGACAAGCATCTGTAACCTGCTGGCTACGGTTACCTTTCGCCAACATAACCATGCTACCACCGTGGCTCTGGAACAACTCAACATACGAGTCCATACGTCCGGCAGTTGTCGGTCCCATTGAACCGCAAGCCATGCCAGCCGGAGTCTTGGCCGGACCAGCATAGTAAATAGGATGATCCTTGATATACTGAGGCAAATCTTCTCCACGATCCAGACGTTCTTTCAGTTTAGCGTGAGCGATGTCACGGCCAACGATGATAGTACCGTTCAGTGACAGACGAGTAGATACAGGATATTTGGTCAGTTCTTTCAGAATCTCAGCCATCGGACGGTTCAGATCAATCTTCACTACATCACCTTCACCGGCCTGACGCAATTCTGCCGGAATCAGGCTACCCGGATTTGAATCCAGTTTCTCAATCCAGATACCATCTTTATTGATTTTACATTTGATGTTACGGTCGGCAGAACAAGACACGCCCAGACCTACCGGACAAGAAGCACCGTGACGAGGCAGACGAATGATACGAACATCATGTGCCAGATATTTACCACCAAATTGTGCACCCAGACCGATCTTGTGAGCTTCTTCCAGTACTTGTTTTTCCAGTTCGATATCACGGAAAGCACGGCCAAATTCATTTCCCGTAGTCGGCAGATTATCGTAGAAATGAGTAGACGCCAGTTTCACTGTCAGCAGGTTCTTCTCAGCAGAAGTACCGCCGATCACAAAAGCGATATGATAAGGAGGACAAGCGGCAGTTCCCAGAGTCTTCATTTTTTCCACCAGGAACGGAACCAGTGTACCGGGGTTCAAAATTGCTTTTGTTTCCTGATACAGATATGTTTTGTTGGCAGAACCACCACCTTTCGTTACGCAGAGGAATTCGTATTCCATGCCTTCGGTAGCTTCGATGTCAATCTGTGCAGGCAGGTTACATTTTGTATTTACCTCATCATACATATTCAGAGGCGCATTCTGAGAGTAACGCAGGTTTTCTTCAGTATATGTCTTGTAAACACCCAGTGACAGAGCTTCCTCATCGGTATAGCCGGTCCACACTTGCTGTCCCTTTTCACCGTGGATAATAGCAGTACCGGTATCCTGACAGAATGGAAGTACCCCTTTGGCAGCCACTTCCGCATTACGCAGGAAGGTCAGTGCTACGTACTTATCGTTCTCGCTGGCTTCCGGATCACTCAGAATCTTAGCAACCTGTTCATTGTGCGAACGGCGAAGCATGAATGACACATCACGAAAAGCTGCATTTGCCATCGCAGTCAAGCCTTCTTTCTCAATTTTCAGGATAGGATTTCCTTCAAACTCGCTTACCGATACATAGTCTTTTGTAAGCAGATAATACTCAGTGGTATCTTTTCCCTTTTCAAACATGGGCTGATACTTAAACGGAGGTGTTGCCATAATTTCTTATTTTATTACGTAATGTTAGTTAGTGAGGCAAAGGTAGTAATTAAAAATAAAGAATGATAACGGAAGAATGAAGAATTAAGAATGAATAACGCAGAAAGGAACTATGCCCACCGCAACAAGAATTTATTCTCATTGCAGTGAGAACTTTTTCTCATGCCTATGAGTATTTTTTCTCACTGCGATGAGAAAATTTTCTCATTGTGGTGAGAATTTTTTCTCATCGAGATGAGAATGGTCTGAGAACTTTAGATCACAATAACTACTGTTAATGAGGCGACTAACCAATAAGCCGACTTTAGATTTTACTCTTGAATGGACCCGATTCTTTTGATCAATTCATTGCCAAGCGCAGTTTTGTCCTCAATATGCTTCAAGACAGCCGTCACAAACGTGTTACTTTCAAAATCACCACGTACTTGTTCGAAGTCCTGCTTCATTTCATCGTGAGAACCATCGGCTCCGAATCCTGTCATCGAAGACAGCGAGAACTCTTTACGGGCATCATCATATACCATTTTATCAAGACCGACTACCGCCTCTTTCCACGCTTTTACGATACGGATTATGTCCTGTGCCGTTATTTCGTCTGGATTCAAGCCGTAAAACTCCTGAATCTTGTTGTAAGCCCAGGTCCATTCATACGTATAATAATTCTCATGCATTTCCGCAAAGCTGGCGTTGATGGACTTTAACCGGTTGACAGAACCATTTTCGATGCCATCGAGCAGGCGGTCTATTTCACTTTTAGGAGCGATCAGTCCGGACATATCCACCCATTCGCCGGTTCCGATTTCCGTGTCCGGTTTCAGACGCTGACGTATTTCTTCGTTGCTCTGGAAATTAATGCCTTCCAGGCGTTTTATGATGGAGTTACCCAGAAACTTATGAATAGCGATCTCATAAAAACGGATACCATTATTTAAAGAAGAGTTCTTGATCTTTGCACTCTGATAGGAATAGATTTCGGATGTTTCGCCGGATACCCGCTTAAGCTCTTTCAGAATAGAACGTCCCTTGAACATTTTCTGAATGGTGTATGGACTCAGAAGATTATAATTGATATAATCCAATCGGTTCGGGTCTTTCCGCTTGTCACGTTTCGGCCACTTCTGAGCATCGCGAATGGTACCCACACTTCTCAGATTCACTCCCGGAACCAGATAAGTCGTGTTCCGTTGCTCGATCAGATAAGAGAAAGGAAGATTGGAGGTATCGGCATGATTAACGTGGCGTCCCATTACCAGAGAAAAGGCTCCGACACGTGCCGGCCATAAGATATAGGAGTCGGAGGTTGTTTTAGCCCCTCTTTCCATGGTTCCCTGATGGATAGGCCCCAGTTTATACATATGGTTGCTCTGATTCGATCCCGATCCCGCATTCATAAACGAGAACATACCGGCAATCAATAAAGTCGATTTGTGGTGAGTCACCGTGAAAGGTCCCGCAAAGATGGCGCATGCCTCCCCGTTCTCTCCCTGGCAGTTACTGAAAAACAAGGAATCGGAGGCTGAATAGTTATGTCCCAGTTTGCAAGACTGACCGACAAAACAACGGGTCAGCATCGTTCCGTCATCTACTTCGGAACCGGAAGAGATAATGAAATCATCACATATCACTCCATGTCCGATATGTACAGGCGCTGTCACATTACTGTTGACGCTACCGTTTGTCAAACGGCAAGTACCGCAAATATGGCAATAATCACCGATCCGTACATTCTTGATAGACCCTGTGTTCAGAATCATCACATGATCACCTATACTACCTACCGCAGAAGCATGCTTGTTGGAATAATAATCGGCAATCGCCTTCATGCGATTAATCAGTTCCGGGCGGTGACGATACAATGCAAGTATGTATGCCTGGTGTGCCGACAATTTATCATTGATCAGCACTTCACGTCCGCCCGTTTCATTGAGCACTGTCGCTTCCACCCCATTACCAAAGGTGCTTAGCCCGTCTACCAAAATGATATCCACATTTTCAATGAAGGTATCATTTCCGATTTCATAATTAGCAATGTAGTTTTGAATGTTTTCAATACAGCAGTTATCCCCCACTACCACATTGTGCAGAGTTACATGACGGAGTCCCGAATGTTTTCTGATCCCTCCGGGCAGTGTAAATTCGGCATCAAATACGCCTAATTTCACTTCACCCGAAAAGCGGGTATGGTGAACATACTCACAGTTAAACCCCTCGGCAACCAAAACATTTCCCCAATCATCAGCCAGACACGACTGGCTCTTCAACTGAAGCACTTCGTCCTCAGTCAATTTACGATAGTCTTTCATATAGATAAAAATAGATATGTACCGCCTCCCCCAATCAGTAAGCGGTACATTGATTATTATTCTTCCTCTTCGTAAGTCTGATAAAGAAAATCGTTATAGGGGTACTTTTGAACATGCAATTCTTTCACTCGCTGATAAACTACATCTTTCAGTTCGTCTATATTGATTCGCTCGCGGGCGGAAATAAAGAGGCAGTTATCCTCCATCTTTGCCATCCACGTCTTCATCAGTTCTTCGAGTGTTAAGTTTTCCTTTGTTCGGGGGGTAAGGTCGTCCGGCGCTTTCTCCACGTAGGTGTAGGCGTCTATTTTATTGAATATAAGTATCATGGGTTTGCCACCGCCGCCAATGTCGGCAAGTGTCTTGTTCACCACTTCGATCTGTTCTTCAAATCCGGGGTGAGAGATGTCTACTACATGCACCAGTAAATCGGCTTCACGCACCTCATCCAAAGTCGATTTGAATGAGTCTACCAGGTCAGTGGGCAACTTACGGATAAATCCGACTGTGTCCGACAGAAGAAATGGCAGGTTATCGATGATCACTTTGCGTACTGTTGTATCGAGCGTAGCGAACAGCTTGTTTTCGGCAAACACTTCGCTCTTTGCCAGCAAGTTCATGATGGTCGATTTTCCAACATTTGTATAGCCGACCAATGCGACACGGATCATGCGTCCGCGGTTCTTACGCTGAGTGGCTTTCTGTTTGTCTATTTCCGCCAGACGTTCTTTCAACAATGACATACGGTTGAGGATGATACGGCGGTCCATTTCGAGCTGCGTTTCACCCGGTCCGCGAAGTCCCACAGAACCTCCTTTACCGCTTCCGCTACCGGAGCCACCACCCTGACGTTCCAAGTGGGTCCAGAGTCGTTGCAAACGTGGTAACATGTATTTGTACTGAGCCAGTTCCACCTGCGTTTTCGCATTGGCAGTCTGTGCACGCATCGCAAATATATCGAGGATCAATGAAGTACGGTCTAGTATCTTTACTTTCAGTTCGGCTTCAATGTTACGTATTTGTTTCGCGGAAAGTTCATCGTCAAAGATGACCATTCCCACTTCACGTTCTTCTTCCTCTTCTGTCCGTATATATTGTCTGATCTCTTCCAGTTTTCCTTTTCCGACATAAGTAACCGAATTGGCTGTCGGTAATTTCTGTGTAAATCGTTTCACTACCTCCGCCCCAGCCGTCTCAGCAAGGAAAGCCAATTCATCCAGATACTCGTTCGTTTTCCGCTCATCCTGCATCTGGGTAATGAGTCCGACAAGTACTGCGGTTTCTACTTTGGCTTCGGATATTATAAATTCTTTCATTCTTTAACTTCTACTATATAAATCTAAATATGGTCGCAAATATAACAAAAAAAAAGAGGACAATGTTGTATTGTCCTCTTTTTCGTAACTAATTATAGTAATTCAATTATAGACCAGACCACAATTTCTCCCAATTTCCTGGAGATTCTTTCGGTTTGAAAAACTTGCATGTTTAACTATTCACCCATATAGAAAAAGGAATATCCATAGTTTTCATAAACTTATTCAAAACCGATCGTAATCTAAAGTTTATCGAGGTAGGTTATTGCTCCACCCTTCCGTCTGAATTACTCCAAAGCCGGAATTCACTTCAGAAGAAGGAATTGGATAAACAAACTTTGCAATATCAAAATTTGTATACGCACCGTCAGACACATTGATAACCTTGCCTAATCTTCTTGCATCAAAGAATCGGTGACCTTCCTGAATCAATTCTAATGTTCTTTCTTTTTCAATGACATTGATAATAGTTTGGTCTTCTGCTATATCACTTTCATCTAAATCCGGATTTCGTTTAGCAGCAACTTCCAACAATGCATTTTTCGCTTTTTCAAAATCAGGTGCAGCCTGTTTCGCATAAGCTTCTGCCTGTATTAAGAACATTTCAGGCAATCTAATGATTGGTAGATTCGATATCTGGTTGTTAGTAGTTATACCACGCATTTTTCCTCCAGTCCATGTTCCGCCAAGGAGCGACAAACGGATATCCTTAGGTGCATATTCAGCAATTATTGCACTATTAACAGACAAGCCATATTTATTCCATAAAGTATTCAACGCATTGGCAGATAAATAATCATCTTCTGCCTTAGCTATAAAGAAGATATCTTCTGTGGAAGTAGCCAATGTCACATACATATTTTTATAATCTTCTTCTGTTGAAACAATTGTTCCTCCACTCAAAGTTATTGCCTCTTGAGCTGCCGTGATGGCTTCACTATAGTTTCCCATATAAAGTTTCACACGAGCTTCGAGAGCAGAAACGGCTGCTTTATTCATATATTGCTTGCCTACATTTTTAACTCCCTCCTTAGCATAGTATTCCTTTGATTTTTCTATATCAGAAAGAATCAAATTGTAGTTTTGCTCTACGCTGACTCTCGATACTTGCGTATATGCAGGAATAGGTTCAGTTACATTCACAATACCTAATGTTGTTTTATTAGTCTCGGAATAAGGTAAAGCAAATATGTTGGTTAAATAGAAAGAGCATAGAGCCTTAACCGCATAAGCTTGGGCAACACACCCTTCAACTATTGCCAGATCACCTTTGGTAGCTTCTGTAAATGAAGCAGATTCTTTAATAATACGTGCACACCGGTCAATCGCCCAATAACCATATGCCCATATTTCTTCTATATACGAATTGGTATCCAATATCTGATAGCGAAAAATATCGTAGAAGTGAGAAGTTGCAACAGAGTGAGAAGTCAAATCTGTTGGAGCATCACCAATTGCCAGCACATCACGTCCCAAGAAACGATAGGTACCTAATGTGTAGTATACACCATTTAAAGCATTTTCAAAATCCTGAGCAGCAACCAATGCATCATCCGTTGGAACGGAAGTTGATGGCTTTTCTGTCAGAAAATCATCGCACGCTGTGAATGAGATTGTCATCCAGCCAATAAATAAAGTAAATAATATATTCTTCATTGTCATAATATTCTAAAGTTAGTATTTTTTAGAAGCTAAGATTAAGACCAAACATGATATTTCTCGGAACAGGATATGCCCAAGATTGCATACCAGTAGATCTGGTCTGCGGATCAAATCCGATATAATCCTTAGCAGCAATTGTGAACAAATTATCGGCAGAAACATATACTCGCAAATTGTCAATAGATACTTTGTTCATTATATTTTTAGGAAGTGTGTACCCTAAAACCATAGACTTCATTCTCAAATAAGAACCATTCATTAAGAAACGACTGGAATTTGTTTCTGCACCAGAACTATCTCCTGCCACAAATTTGGGTACATCTGTTTTATCACCCGGATTCTGCCAACGGTTATCATATATATAGTTAGATACCGGACCGAGGAAATAATGTCCGACTTGCATATCAAATGGAAATCCCGAATTGTATACCTTGTTACCTAAAGTAAAATTGGTATCAAAAGAGAAGTCGAATCCTTTATATTTAAAATTCATTCCAAAACCTCCATAAAACTTGGGATCGGCAGAACCCACTATCCTTTGTCCGGCTTCATTTACATTAGTAGTTGTTTCATTTCCTTCCTGGCCTTTATACCACAGAGCCTCTCCGGTTTGAGGGTCTACACCTGCATATTCCGGCATATAAAAAGTATTGTATGCTTCACCTACTTTTCTTATAGTCAGTGTGTTTTCAATAGGTTTTTCTGTAGCTAGTTTTATAATTTTATTTTTATTAGCCGTACCAGTAAAACGAACATCCCATGTAAAGTCTCTATTATTAAAGATATTGGCATTAATCAAGAACTCTATACCTTTATTTTCCATTTCACCCACGTTTTTCAGAATAGATCCAAAGCCTGTGGTATAAGAAAGGGGTACATCAAATATCATATCCTTCGTACGCTGACTATAGTAATCTAATTCAAGAGTAAATCTTTCAAAAAATACCGCGTGAATACCTATATCGGCTTTGGCTACAGTTTCCCATTTTAAGTCGGGATTAGCTATTTGATAGGGAATTGCTCCAGGTTTACCGTTGTAGGAATACCCATAATTATACAATCCCATTGCCGCATAATAACCAATATCCTGATTACCCACGGTTCCGTAACTACCTCTAATAGTCAGATCGGTCAACCAACTTTTGGTATTTTCCATAAAACTTTCACTTGATATGCGGTACTTTGCACCTATAGACCAAAAAGGAGCCCATTTATTATTTATACCGAATCTTGACGAGCCGTCGTAACGGAAGCTACCAGACAGATAATACTTATCACTCAAATTATATTCTGCATTCATAAAGAATGAAGAAAGAGTACTTGCTTTGATTGACGAACCCGCTCCTGTAGGTTTAGAAGCATTATCCAACTCAAAAACGCTATCACTTGGATACCCACTGGCAGCAGCATAAATATTTCTATAAGATATTTTTTGTGCTTCTTGTCCCAGTAATAAGTTCAAATGATGTATATCTTTAAATGCACGATTAAAATTTAATGTATTTGTAATCGTTAATGTAGTTGCTCTTTCCTGATTTCTTTGTCCAAGCATCCCACTACCCGAATATTGAGGATTATAGATCGAACTATAAAAGAACTCGTCCAAATCAATTAAACTTAATCCGGCATTCGTTTTCCATGATAAACCATCTATAATGTTATAGGTAAAATAAGGATTCACGACCAACGTTATCTGTTTTTGATTACGTCTATCACCCTTTTCCTTATCATTGATGGCTACTGGATTATAATATACATCCATATTATAAGACCCATCCTCATTACATACTTGTTCAAAAGGACGAATATCGTAAACTGCTACAATAGGATTGGTATACTGACTTTCAGTCATCGTGTTGTTAATATCAGAAAGAGCTCCATTTACAGAAAGTCCATATCCTATACGTCCACTTTTTCCATCCACGCTGATACGCCCGCTATAACGTTTCATTCCAGTGCCAATTACAATACCAGTATTTTGAAAATATCCTCCACTGATATAATAACGCAGATTTTCATTACCGCCCTGAGCACTGAGGTCATATTCTTGCGAAAAACCATTTTGAAGAATTTCTTTCAACCAATCCACACTTTTTATATTTTGTGTTAGATCCACTCCATATGACTTCATGACGTAAGCATTCAACCATTCTTTGGAAGTCATGCCCTCTTCTCCTTCATATCCGGCATTTGCCAGACCTTCGGTCCATATTTCTTTATATTTATCCAGATTTACCGTACGGTAATTGTGGTCTATTTTACCAACATAACTAGTTCCTACTTTTGCATTGACATTGAAACGTGTCTTTCCCAGACTACCCTTCTTTGTGGTTACAACAATTACTCCATTAGCAGCACGAGCTCCGTAAATCGCTGTTGCCGTAGCATCCTTTAAAACTGTGATAGATTCAATGTCATTAGGATTGATATTCGCCATTGGACTCGCTGCCATATCTCCCGTCCCTGCTTTGTTATAAGCTCCCATTTTGTCGGTGTAAATAGCAATTCCATCTATAACATACAGAGGTTCCGTTCCTGAATTCATCGAGCCAACTCCACGAATGGTTGTTGATGCGTATGCTCCTGGCTGCCCTGTTAAACTGTTTACCTGCAAACCTGCTACTGATCCTTCTAAGGCTTTCATAAAGTTTGCATCAGTCTTTTTCATTAAGTCTTTGTTATCTACAGTTTGAGCGGATCCCGTAAATGCAGCTTTTTTGGTTATCCCATATCCAGTCACTACAACTTCTTCAATTAGCTGCGCATCTGGCTTGAGAACAATTCGTAAATTTGGCTTGATTGCCACTTCTTGTGTTTGCATACCAATATACGAAATCTGCAAAGTCTTTGCAGAACTAATGGATTTATATATGACTGATAATCAAGTAGGTATATAGGGGATAAATCAGTAACACCAGTCGATATTTTATCAAGCAGAAATAGCTTATATATCTATTTGACAGTTAATTACCCTCATTCAGCTAATGTTTTACTCTCTTCTATGTAATACCACTTCTCTACCGAAATGAAAACTATTTATCTTATAATCAATATTATATCTATAAAACAAGGAGCTATTATAAACAAAAAATAGTATCATGCTATAAGAGGCGCTTTTATTTGTATACAATTAATCAGGTAATGGATGTTGCTAATTAAAAACATTGTCCCATTCATTTTTCTTTTAAAGGCAAGGAAATATTGTAAATATTGGAGACTGCTTATATATTGATCTGTCTTAGTTGAGGTTAGATTGCAAAAAAAGGCTGCTCCGATCATTGGAACAGCCCTCTCTGTATTTAAACTCTTCTGTTAAAAATCGTCAGCAGGGAAACCTGTTCGACGGAAGCCTGAAACTTTATAAGTTAATCCATCTTCATCGTCGTCGAATTGTACCATATATACGATACTGTCAGCAGGCATACCACTAGGAGTTGTGGCAGCTTTTTCCAGTACCTTGCCATCAGTTATTTTCACTTTGGATTCATATGTTACATTATCCACAAAGCCTGTTGTCGAGAAAGTCCTCGCTGCATAATTCACGTTTACTTTCAGTTTATATTCCCAGAAGTTTCCTAAATCATCCAACCACATTTCAGTTTCACTGTTGTTGGCTGTATTGTAAGTACTCATTTGCAGATGTCCTGCTCCGAAAGGATCTTCTACTTCTTTCCCGTCAATAAATGCATTCACTGTCACCCACCAGTCTCCTGCCATTTTTTCAACAGCAGTACCACCTGGTTCTGTATCGTTGTCGCATGCCACGAATGTAAAAGCCAGTAAAGCTAAAAGTAATATCATATATTTCTTCATAATCGTATTTTTATTGTTTTACTATAATGTCAAAAGATAGCTGACCGGCATAAGCAACAGTCCATTTCAGAGTCCCAGTCGCAGGGTCCAATAATGTATTAGTCATTTGATCCATGGAATCTCCCCAACCTGCAACATAACTTTCCAGAGGAGTAATGGTATTATCATCATTCAATTCGAATTTGCCAACCATTGCATAGTCCGGTCCATAGCCAGCACGCTGGTCATACCAGCCTCCTAAGAAATCGCTGATATAAAAAATCCCCGGTTCCATCTGGAAAATCACAATCTCATATCCACTGAAAGCTACCACAGAAGGGGCGGTACGTTTGCTTCCTTCGGCTACGGTATAAATTCCGGATTTCAAAGGAGAAGCAGTATTATCTGCCACATATACTGTTCGTGTAAATGTTTTGGCAAAACCGTCCTCGTTGTATGCCGCATATACTAAATTGTAGATTCCCGGAGTGTTGACATCAACACTACCTTTTATCTGAACAGATTCAGTAATATCTTCTCCGTTCATTTCCGCATAATATCCCGGCTCCACAAAGGGTTGCCCTTTTTCTAAAACGATCTTTTCATCACCCTCTCTTTCCAACGTAACAAAATAGGTGACTTTAGAAGTGTCATCTGTTGATTTGTCGCAAGCTCCAAAGACAAACGGCAAACATACTAATATGCTGTATATTATATTTTTCATACGTAAAACTTACTAAGTTATTGGTTACTATTTGATATCCCACCAAACCGGAGTACTTCCCGGTACCCCTGCAGGAGTATTCACATTTTGCTGACGTGCGCTTAATGGATAAGTCATACGTTTCATCAGTCCACCCACTTCCAGACCATTAGTCCATGGGGCAACTAACTCTCCCGGAGTGTATACTGACTCATTAGCCTGTATCTGTGCTGCTGAATAAGAAGACAGTTTCGGACAATCCGTACGACGAATCTCACTCCATGCTTCCATATGATCCATATAGAAAAGAGATACCCATTTCTGCATATAAATCAAGTTTAACTTGTCTGCCTGTGTAGAAGCAGCAGACCATGCACACGCTCCTTCCAAAATGGTATTCTCTTGACCTGCAAATCCACGAACGGCAAAGTCTGCAGTTACACCTGCTTCATAAGCACTCTTTGCATTCGCATCATCATTGTGAAAACGAGCATATACCTCAGCTATCAGGAATTGTAATTCAGCCTGAGTAAAGAAATAGACAGGTTTTGTGGCTCCGATAGAGTAATCAATCGCACTTACGTTTTTGTTTTTCCAGTTGTCAGTACCCAGAATGCTTTGCATATGTGTTTTTCCTCCGGGAAGTTGACCGACATACTTTCCATCCGCATCTGTTTTACTAATACCATAAGCGATTCGAGGGTCTCCCGTGCTGCTTAAATAAGATACTAACGGATAGGCAGCACAATGATTACCGGTCAAGCCGACCGCATTCGTATTATACCATGGATTCCGTTTGTCTGTTTCATCCAAGAAACAATCCAATTTCACGTCACCGGTAAAGAATTCGTTGTTTTGTACTAAGGTCTTCACTTTCTCTGTATACGAAGCCGCATCTATGTTGGCATCAATGAAACGCAGATACATACGGAGGCGAAGAGCATTGGCAAAACCTTTCCATTGAGCGATATTTTTGTTGAATATCAAATCCGGCACATCCATACCACTTCCATCCAAAGCAGCTTCTGCCGCATCTATCTCACCTAATATACCTTTATATACTGTTTCACCCGTATCCCACTTAGGTGTGGCATTGGCATTACCTTGCAGAGCTTCCGAATAAGGTGAGTCACTGGTATTATCTACCATTATCTGAAAGGCATATGCTCTCAGTATGGTAGTAGCGAATCGGTCGGCAGGGTTTGTGGTCTTTTCCAGCACCTGCTTTGCATCTTCCAAAGCTCCTGCAAACAGGATTCTATAAGAATAATCCATTTGCTGGGAAGATTCGGTAAATGTATATTCACATAGAGTGTTATACTGATTCGACTCCGGTTTCTGTTCATAGTACTGAGCGAAAAAGCCAGCGTAATTATAAATTTCTCCGCCTACCGCCGAAGCAATGGAAGCACTGATAGAGGGGAATATCAAATCCGCCGTCACCTGATCATTCATGGGGTAGTTCGGGTCGTCATTGATGTTCAGGTCGCAACCTGCAAACAATGCTGTTGTTGCTAATGATGCATATAATAATATTTTTTTCATTTTTATTCCTGTTTAAAATTTAACCATTAAGTTGAAACCGAAACGACGTGAGCTGGGATTAGCCGTGTATTCTCCATAGTTACCTTCAAGGTCGTTACCAAATGAAGTCATTTCGGGATCAATAAATGTATTGCTGGATGGAGTCCAGACAAATAAGTTATTGCCATATGCAGACACTTTTACTGCCTGGAAAGGAGTTTTTGCCAACCATCTTTTGGGCAGGTCCCAACCTAATACAACAGAACGAAGCTTGACGTATGATTTGTCTACCAGGAAGCAGCTTCCCATATCAGAGCCACCGTCGCCCCAGTATTTATAAATGTTAGAGCTTGTAATAGGAGTTGTATTTTCTACATAAGTAACGTTTTCTCCATTCACTATTTTATTTACTGAGTTAGGAACAATCAAAGGATTACGGTCATTGTAGGCAGTCTGTATCGCGTTACCGGTAAAATAGTTTATATCTTTAGTACGTGAATACATCACTCCGCCCTGACGGATATCAAAATCAATGCCTAAGCTTATACCTTTATATTTCAAGTTAGTAGAAACACCCATTTGATATTTGTTATTCATATCTCCGCAGATTCCGAATTCGCTGGCTTCAACCGGAAGACCTGTTGATGAATTTACTACAATACGTCCTTGCGGATCACGTTCGGCTACCTGAGCCTTGAAAACACCAACAGGCATGCCTGTTATAGCGTACATACTGGTACCTCCATTGAGACCATAAATCGTTGTAATGCCACCCAATTCTTCCGGTAAACTGATCACCTTACTCCAGTTCTTTGTGAAGTTCCATGTCAGTTCCCAACTGAAATCTTTTGTTCTTATCGGAGTGCCGCTGATCAGGAGTTCTATACCACGGTTACGAATCTTACCCAGGTTCATATTCTGTGCTGTATAGCCTGAAGCAGGGTCCATAGCCAAAGAGAAAATCTGCTTATCGGTATTCCTATTATAATAAGATACGTCAAAAGAGAGGCGGTTTTTGAAAAAAGCCATATTTAAACCGACTTCAGATTCTGTGGTCATTTCCGGACTTAATGTATTACTTCCGAGTACATTTCCTGCAGAGTAAGCGTTGACACCTCCTAGAGGGAAAGTCAGAGAACCGAAAGGTATTCTATTGGAAGATTGTGCATACACAGGATTAACCATATACACATCAGCATCGTTACCTGTTTTACCCCAGCTGGCGCGTATCTTACCAAAAGTTATCACATCTTGCAGATTGTCATTCAATAATTCGCTGAAAATAAAACTACCGGTAATACCAGGATAGAAGAAACTGCGATTTTCTTTCGGAAGAGTAGAAGACCAGTCATTACGGGCAGTAACCGTTAAATAGAGCATATTCTTCCATGAACCTTCAAACTGTCCGAAAACACCCATCAGACGTCTGAGTTCCATGTGCTGTTCTACTATAGGAGTTTTGCCGGAGTTCTTCAGATTAAACCATGTAGGAATCGTTAAATCATTAACTTCTGAATATTGATAAGAGACTTTACGTTCATTGCCATTGAAACCGACCAGTGCATTGATATTAAAATCGTTAACCGGCATATTGAAATTAACCATAATATCCTGGTTTATCTCGCGACGACGGGTTATCTGCTCGGAATATTGTCCGGTTTCACCAGAGAAAGGACTGCTGGAGCCCTGACCTTCTCCATTAGGAGTACCTTCATAATAAAGAGCGTACAGATTCGGTTTTCCTTTGTCACTTTGTCCTGTTGTAGTATCCAAGCCCATACGGTACGTAAACTTGAAGTATTTCAGGAATTCATAATCCAATTGAAATTTTCCGTAGAATCTTTCAGATTCATATTCATTCAAATAGTTATTCAAAATATAATAAGGGTTCATAACTCCGTAGGGGGTATAATAATATCCCGGAGTGTTGAACGGATCATTCTGGTCTTCCAGTCCTATTATGCTGATATCTCTTGGTGTCTGATATAAAGAGTTTAGCATGGACAAACCTTGTCCCGTAGTAGCAAAGTTATTCTTTTGATAAGCGTAATTCAGTGAAGAAGAGAATGTCAACGCTCCTGCCTTATGGCTGCCGCGTGCAGAAAAAGTATATTTATCGTAGCTGTCGGCATCTGTCGGGATCATACCATCATCGCTGATCTGAGAGAATGATACATAATAATCACTTTTATCTGTAGCTCCATTGAATGAAAGGCTGTTGCTATATCTGAATCCCGCATCAAAAAAGTCTTTGATGTTATCAGGCATTGCCACATAAGGTTTCAGTTTCTGAGAGTTGTTGTACACATTACCCCACAACTGCATGGAACCATCGAAACGAGGTCCCCAGGAACCGTTCTCCAATTCTGTATGGTTGCCGTTCCATCCCATACCAAATTCATTTTGAAATTCCGGCAGACGCAAAACAGTTGACCACTGAACTCCACCGTTATACTCGATTCCAACTCCTTTTTCTTTCCGGCCGCTTTTGGTAGTAATCATGACTACACCGTTGGCAGCACGGCTACCATACAAAGCAGTGGCCGCAGCACCTTTCAAAATAGTCATGTTTGCCACATCATCCGGATTGATAGCGTTGGCACCGTTTCCAAAATCATATCCGCTATTCAAGCCATCTGTAGAGTATACGGTAGAGTTATTCAAAGGTACTCCATCCACGACATATAGTGGTTGGTTGGTACCGGAGAGTGAGCTAACTCCACGGATAATGACCGAATTAGAGGCTCCGGGGTCAGATGAAGTGCTGGAAATCTGTACACCTGCAATCTTACCTGCCAAGCTTGACATCACATCAGATGTACGGCTTTCCGCAATTTTTTCTCCACCCACTGAAGTCGCAGCATAACCTAATGCTTTTTCAGATCTTTTAATACCCATTGCTGTAACAACAACTTCATCGATCTGTTGAGCATCCGACCTAAGTACTACCTTTAAATTAGGCTTAATCGCTACTTCTTGAGTTTGCATACCGATGTACGAAATTTGCAAAGTCTTTGCAGAACTTGGTACGTTCGCCAAATTAAAATTACCATCGATGTCTGTGATTGTACCTTGAGTAGTACCTTTTACCAACACAGAGGCTCCAACAACTGGTTGCCCATCTTCTTCAGAAATCACAACGCCTGTGACTTTCTGAGTCTGAGCAGTTACTAGGCTTATGCCCACAAAAAGGCATGCCAATAACAGCATTAATTTTCTTTTCATAAATTCTCTCTTAAAGTTCAACTTTACATTAATTGTCTCTATACTCTAACAAGTTGCAAAATTATTAATAAATATGAAACTAACAATTAATTTGATAAAAAAAGGTTGTATATATAACATATTGTTATTTATAACATCGAAAATATGCTGATAAACATCTTTATTTGCTATAAATATTGTGATTTATCAAGCATGGAATGTCACTTTGCGAATGCAAAGTGTAGTAATTAACATTCTATTTGCTTGTTTTTGGATATAAAACTACCCTGCAAACGTTTCTTTTTGATTTATTATGAAGAAATGACGATAAAAAAATAGCATTTAAATTAAAGTTATGTAAATACTTAATTATTGAATTTTAATTTTTGCAGAAATTAATGCAGGTTCAACCTTAATTATAGCACAGAACTTAGTTTATTTTGTTCTTAGTATTAACTAAAAGACAATAGAATGAAGAAGATTAGTTACAGCCTTGTGTTTAACAGAAAAAAGAAGCTGAACAAAAAAGGAATGGCATTGGTACAAGTAGAAGCTTACTTAAACAGGAGAAAAATGTACTTCTCAACCAGGGTGTACCTCAAACCAGACCAGTGGGACGTAAAACGTAGAATGGTAAAGAACCATCCTAATTCAGATGCATTAAATCGAATGCTATATGATTTTATAGCTGACATTGAGCAGAAAGAATTGGGATTATGGCAACAGAGAAGATCGATATCCTTGGATTCGTTGAAAGACTCTATTGAAAAACCGGAAAATAATGGGAATTCATTTCTGACCTTTTTTAAAGAGGAAGTCAGCAACTCTTCTTTAAAAGAAAGCACCAGGCAGAACCATCTTTCCACTTTAGAATTGCTGCAAGAGTATAAAAAGGACATTGTATTCACAGATTTGACTTTCGAATTTGTGTCTTCATTTGATAACTATCTGCAGTCCAAAGGGTATCATCTCAATACCATTGCCAAGCATATGAAGCATTTAAAACGATATGTGAATGTGGCAATAAATAAGGAATACATGGATATTCAGAAGTATGCTTTCAGGAAATATAAAATCAAAAGCATAGAAGGAAGTCATACGCACTTGTCGCCGGAAGAGCTGAATAAAATGGAGGAAGTGAATCTGGAAGGGAAGTTTACGAAGTTTCAAAAATCAAAGGATGCCTTTTTATTTTGTTGCTATGCCGGTTTGCGGTACTCTGATTTTATAAATCTGACTGCCGCGAATATTGTTGAACTCCATCAGGAGACGTGGTTGATTTACAAATCTGTTAAAACAGGTATTGATGTGCGCCTTCCTTTATATTTATTATTTGAAGGTAAAGGACTGCGGGTGTTGGAGAACTACAAAGACGATTTAAACGGATTCTTCAAGCTGAAAGATAACTCTAATGTGAATAAAGACTTGAATGCATTAGCCAAGCTGGCAGAAATAGACAAACGGATATCATTCCATACAGCCCGACATACAAACGCCACCTTATTGATATATAGTGGTGCAAATATAACGACTGTACAAAAGCTGCTGGGACACAAAAGTGTGAAGACAACTCAGGTATATGCAAATATCATGGACATGACTATTGTGCATGACCTTGAGAAAGCAGCCTATTCAAAATTAGCTAATAGACCAAAAAGCTAGGCAGTGATTGTCTGGAAATGTCCTGTTTTTAAGATTGGTTTCAACAGAGTTGATTCAAAATCTAACAATATGGCAGAAATAATGCATAAATCAATGTAAGAATATGCAATTTACAAATGATTTGTCGCATATAAATGACTGTAATATACATAAAAAGTGCAATGTCAGGACTCTTTCCTTTTAAAGGAACGATCCGTTCCTTTAAAAGGAACAGATCGTTACTCACCGAGGAACATCTAATTGCTTTAAAAGGAAGAGCCAAAAGTAGTTTTAATTTCTAATTCTGTTCTAACTGATAGACTTTCCTGTCACAGGGAAATATATCATATCGAAACTAAATATTTCTTTTATATTCAAAGGTGCAAGCTGATATAAGTAATCATATAGCACAAGGAAACAAAAAACGGACAGATGTATTTCATCCGTAGATCTGCTGTTTTAAAATCCTGCCGATTTTTGTCATTCTCCCAAGCAGGTTCTGCATATTTTGAATTATACCATAACTAAATATGCTTTTCTTCAGATTTGATCTTTTTCTACTATCACGCCAAAAAAGTAATCATTCATTATGATTGGTGGTGAGAAATATTCGGGAAATATAAAAATAGTATCCAATAATAATACCTCATATAAATAAAATAAAGACATAACTTTCTTATAATGAATGAACTAAATGATTGAAATGGATAGAAACAGGGTATCATTCGTTAAAGAAAAGGGTAGTTATAATGCTGATAAATAATTGATTATCACGTTTATATATGGATACAATAACATATATGACGATTAGGTTTATATTTCTCATTATTATAATAATCAACACTTTATATAAAGAATTAGTTCTGCAAAGACTTTGCAGATTTCGTATATTGGTATGCAAACACAAGAAGTGGCAATCAAGCCAATGGTGAAAGTTACACTGAAATCAGATGCACAAAATCTTGATGAGGTTATTGTTGTGGCTTATGGTACTGCGAAGAAGTCTTCATTCACAGGATCAGCTGCTGTCATTAAGGCAGATAAAATCGTTTCCGGTTCCAAAGAATCTTTTGACAAGGCATTGTCCGGTAAAATGGCAGGTGTGCGCACAGCCTCAGCAACTGGTGACCCAGGGTCTATGGCCGAAATCAACATTCGCGGTGTCGGTTCTATCAGTGCTTCTAAAAGCCCGTTGTATGTTATTGACGGTGTCGTAACAAAGGCTGATGACGACATGAACTACTACGGTAAGACTCAAAGCGTATTGAGTACACTGAATCCTGAAGACATTGAGAGCATGACTGTTCTGAAAGATGCCGCTGCTGCCTCATTGTACGGTTCACGTGCCGCAAACGGCGTTATCATTATTACCACAAAGAAAGGTAAAGAAGGAAAAACGAATGTCAGCTATTCAGGTGAAGTAGGCTGGAACAAGATGGCTGTAAATGCTTTCAATATGATGGGATCAGCCGACTTGATTGACTACACTCGCGAATCATTAGCCAACTGTCTGGTTACTTACGGAATAACAGATAGCAAACAAGCAGCATTGAACAACATCGATAACGGAGGTGATATGTTCATTCCTCTGCTCGACTCACCGGCTACTGTTGCTGACTTTATCCATGACCCATCCGGTAAAGTAAATACGAACTGGAAGAAAGAAATCTATCGTACTGCTTTCACTCAAGATCACCAGGTATCTATCAACGGCGGTTCGTCAAAGACTCAGTTCTATGCCGGAGTTGGCTACAATAAGAGCGAGGGTATCGTTCTTGGTAGTGACTTCGAACGTATCTCCGGTCGTCTGAACGTTAATCACAAAGTAAATAACTGGCTGAACGTAGCTCTCAAGCAAATGATAGCCGCTACATCGCAAGATGGTTTCCGCGATCAGGGAGACCAGGCTCAAGGAATGGGTACTTCTTCTCCGATAGGTATTTTATTCGCAATGGACCCGACTGCTCCGGTAAAGAATGAAGATGGTTCATATAATAAAAATGCAGCATGGGGTAAAGTTACCAACCCGCATCTGATGCTAGGTGGTAAAGACAGCGATACAGCTCTGGAGTGGATTCAGACCAAAATGTTCCGTAGCATGACCAATGCAGATGTAACAATCAAATTCTGTGATAAGTTATCACTTAACTCTATCTTTGGTTATGACTATGTAGACAACAAGCACTTTGAATATTGGGATCGCAACAGTGTTAACGGTGGTTCCGTCAGCGGAATGGGTTCTCGTTATACCTTCGAAAGCCGCGTAGCTACCAGCTCTTCTACATTAAACTACACGGATACTTTTAAAGATATGCACAATCTGAACTTGATGGCCGGTTTCGAAGTTGAAAACAGAGACCTGCTGCAGATTGTAACTGTTGCCAAACGTTATTCAAGCCACTATCCCGAATTGGCCAACGGACAACCGGACCAAGCTGCAAGTTCAACCTTGGGAGCCGGCATGATGTCATATTTCGCAAGTGGCAATTATAACTATGATAACAAGTATTATCTTTCTGCCAGTTTCCGTCGTGATGGTTCGTCACGTTTGAGTGAAGACAATCGTTGGGCTAGTTTCTGGTCTGTATCCGGTGCATGGAGAATGAGTAAAGAAGGATTTATGCAAGATATGCCGTTATTTACCGACTTCAAGATCAAAGCATCTTATGGTACAAACGGTAACTTGCCCTCAGATTACTATGGTTACATGGACCTGTATACAGGTTCCGGATACGGAAGTGCTCCTGCTATTTACTGGTCAAGAATGGCAAACGACAAATTAAGCTGGGAAAAATCCAAGAACTTCAATATGGGAATTGAATGGAATATGTACGACCGCGTAAATCTGTCTCTGGAATATTACAATAAGAAGACTACGGATTTGCTGTTCGAAGTACCTACTTCATTAATCACCGGCTTTGACTCCCGTTGGGAAAATCTGGGTGCATTGAAGAACGACGGTTTCGAATTGGAACTCAATTCTAAAAATATCAGCAACAAGAACTTTACATGGACTTCAAACTTCAACCTGACTTACCAACGTGCATTGGTAGACAAACTTCCTGAAGGAAAAGATATCCAGTATGGAGACGGAGAAATGTATCTGCACCGTGAGGGAGAGTCAATGTATACATTCTATCTGCCCGAATGGAAAGGTGTAAATCCTGAAACAGGTTTGGGAGAATTCTGGTTAGATCCTGAAGATCACTCAAAGGGAGTGGTAAATGACTACTCCGAAGCAGGTAAGGGAATTGTAGGAAAAGCATTGCCTGATGTTATCGGTGGATTCAGCAACACTTTCACATACAAAGACTTTGACCTGTCATTCCTGATCACTTATCAGTTTGGTGGTGACATGTTCGATTATCCGGGATATTTCTCTCATCATGATGGCGTAAGAATCGGTTCCATGAACCTGTCAGAAGATGTAGCCGGAAACTACTGGAAAAATCCGGGTGATAAAGTAGACAACCCGATGCCTATCTACGCTAACCCTTATCGTTGGGACAGATTCTCAAGCCGCACAATCAAATCGACTGACAATATTCGTCTGAGAGAAATGACAGTAGGATATACTCTGCCGGTATTGAAGAAGCACATTTCCAACTTCCGCATCTACTTCAGAGCAAACAATCTGGCTATGTTGTGGTCGAAGACTAAAAACATTGACCCGGATGTAGCGATCAATGGTTATCGTCAGGCAGATACACCGGCATTGAGAAGCTGTGTATTCGGCATTAATATCAAATTATAATCTATAAACAGACTGAATAATGAAAAAAATATATTTACCCATTCTATTACTGACGTTGGCAGTATCCTCATGCGATACTTTCGACAAAGTGCCTTCCAGTGAATGGCCTTCAGAAGGTGCTATTAAGACTCTCGAAGATTTACAGTTTGCAGTTAACGGTGTTTATGAGTCTCAGACTTCTTCTATAGACGCGGGAACTAATCCACGTGGCAGCTACGCAGGTGATTTCTTCTTGTACGCCGACCAAAGAGGCAGCGACTTCAAAGCCATCGGTAGCAATAAGCAAACAGTTGATGTATATGCCTACCAGGCTACTAAGAATAGTTCTGATTCATACTATTTCTACAAACGCTTTTATCTTTCTCTGGCAAGAATAAACAAAGTTTTGGAGGGAGTTAAGAAATCCGGTCTGGAAGGAGCTGAAGTTGATGTTCAGGTAGGCGAATTGTATGCTTTGCGGGCACTTTTCCACTTTGACTTGGCCCGCTTGTTCGCTAAACTTCCTTGTAATGCACAGGCCAGCGATCCGGGTATCGTATTGTCTACAGAAGTTTTCGAATCCGGATATACAGCAGAAAGAGCTACTATTGCGAAAACTTACGAAACCATACTGGATGACTTGAAGACTGCATTGGATAATCTCCCAGAAACCAGCAAGGTAGTAACTGCCGGTCATATCGACTATTGGGGAGCCCGTGCACTGAGAGCCCGTGCATATCTCTACATGAATGAGAACAGTAAAGCACTTGAGGACGCCAAATATGTAATCGAAAAATCTCCATACAAGCTGTACACCAGAGATGAATACGAAACAGTATGGACCAAAGTTGGAAGCAGTGAAAGCATTTTCGAGTTCCTGATTACCTCACTCTACAATGCACAACGTAACTCTCTCGGATTCTACACACATGCCGAAGGTTATGCTGAAGCCGGTATCACCGAGGGATTCAAAACTTTCCTTCAAGAACGTCCGGAAGATGTTCGCAGCACTCTGATTGCTGAAGAAAGCGACGGTGGAGATAACGAAGGCTGGTATATCCAGAAGTATCCGGGACGCGACGGAGAAATATATGTAAATAATCCGAAAGTAATCCGCCTGTCCGAAGTATATCTGATCGCCGCAGAAGCTGCATTAAAAGCAGGTGGTGCTGATCCTGCCAGCTATATCAATGACTTGCGTAAGCAAAGAATAGCCGACTATGAAGACGTTGCTTCTGTTACTATCGATGATATTCTGACAGAACGCAGACTGGAACTTTATGGTGAAGGTCATAACGCCTGGGATACATGGAGAAACAAAAAGGCAGTAACGAATGCCCAGGTTCCGGCCGGTCCGATCAACTATGACGACTATCGTACCGTAATGCCTATTCCGGTTTCCGAGATCAATGTATCTAACGGTAAGCTGAAACAAAACGAAGGCTACTAATACACTGAAACTATTTTAATAACGAGCCCGTTTAACTTTAAGCAGTTAAACGGGCTCGCTTTTTATTTTCCATTTCCGAATTTACACATGAGTGTAATCTTATCCGTTCCTCCCCACAATACTGACTTCTACTTGCAGATACCGCTCAGCCCTTCTCTTACAATATCCGCCAATATCGGCTTCGCTCCACTCACAAAGCATTCCACTGCAATTACCATCAGAATCAATCCCATCAAACGCATCATCACATTATTTCCGGTCTCTCCCAGTACTTTCACCAGTCGGGTGGAAGCACGGAGAATGAAGAACGTCAACAGATAAATCAAAGCGATTGTTCCGATCAATATACCTTTCATGGCGTAAGTATGAGAGTCCTGCATCAAAACGATGGCGTTAGCGATAGCCCCGGGACCACACAACATCGGAATTCCAAGAGGAGTAATGGAGATGTCATCGGCATAGGTTTTAATCTCTTCGTCTTTAAGTTTCATCGGAGTATACCGTGCCTGAAGCATATCAAAACCAATCTTAAAGATAATTACTCCACCGGCAATACGGAAACCATTGGTAGAGATACCGAAGAATTTGAAAAGGAACTGCCCGGCAAAGACAAACACCATCAACGTTATAAACGACACGATGGTGGCACGGCGCACAATAGTCTGCCGCTCCTTATCTGTCATTCCGTGTGTCATGGTCAGAAAGACCGGCATTGTCCCCAAAGGATTGGTCAGCGTAAAGAACGAAGTAAAACAAAGTAAGGCAAATGGCAGAAGCGTACTATCCATGATGTTATCGTATTTTATACATTTATTAGATGCAACAAAAATACGACTTAATCCATAAAACCTACAATAAATTCATTAATTCTTTCAGTGAATGAATATGATAGGTAGGCTGAAAAGGAAAAGCGGTTCGTTCCGTCACATCATAGAAAGCCTGATGCATCCCTACCCCATGCGCTCCGGTAATATCGGCTTCCCAACTGTCACCGATCATTAACGATTCGCGTAACTCAGACTGGGTGGCAGATAAAGCAAAATGAAAGATTTCGGGCCAGGGCTTCAATACGCCGAGGTCCTCCGAAAGAATGATCTTCTTAAAATAACGATCTACTCCTGCCGAACGCATCTTGCGCGACTGCAGTTCGCGGAAACCATTGGAAAGGATATACAGATTATATTGCGGCGCAAGATACTCCAACACTTCTTTGGCATGGGGCATCAGACCGCTTTTGGTAGGAATAATGGCAAAGAAATCTTCCGAGAAACGCTCAGCCAAAGCCTCATCCTCCACTCCTACTGCCTGTAAGGGATAAAAGAAACGCTGGCGGTTCAGTTCCTCCTTCGTCACCTTTCCCTCTCCATATTCAAGCCAGAGTTCGGTATTGCGTCGTTGATACAGTGTGTAATAATGATCGAACGAGTCAAAATAGCGGTCAAATGAATATTTCTGATATACTTCTTCAAAGGTGTCGCGTGCATTTCGTGAGAAAGCCCAGATGGTGTCATCCAGGTCAAAAAAGAGATTTTTATATTTCATTGGCTCCGTGATATATATAATATGAGAAATAAAAAAGCCAATGTGCTAATTTCTTGAATTCAGGAATCAGCACATTGGCAATTCTAACCAGGTATGTCTACCTTATTTTACCTGAATAACCAAGTATCTGGATACGCTCCAGAATTCGGCAGGATTAGTAATTTTCAAAGTCAGCTGACCTTTGTCATCTTTCACCAGTTCATAAGAACCTGTCGGATGAGTAGTCAACAACTCAGCACGTTTGGAGTACAACTTGATTTCTTTTGTTGTACGGATATCGATCTGAGTAAAATAATCCTTGTTGAAATCAGCGCTCTTCAGCACGTCACCGCTCTGAAGAATCTTCTGGGCTTTCAACTCTGATTTTGTTCCGAATACGAACCATGCGGCATTCAGACTCTTATCCTGTTCGGCAACGGTTTTAGCTTTCGCTTCGTTTTCGGCAGCCAAAGATTCTTTGGCAGCAGACAGGTCGCTGACAGCTGCATCCAGTTCCTGGATACGAATGTTCTTAGACGCCAGTTCAGTCTGAAGTTCTTCGATACGTTGTTGTTTAGCTTTCAATTCAGCAGTCAGAGCTTCTACAGCTTTCTTCATCTGAGTAGAGTTGTACTTGCTGTTTTTCAGCTGAGCTTCCAGTTTTGCAATCTGAGCTTTGTTTTCTTCCATTTGCTTGGAGATGAATTCAATGTCAGAAGCAATCTGTTGCTTGGCACTGGCTGAATTTTCGGTAATAGTACCACGCTGCAAGTCCACACGGCTTTCGGCAGCATTGATCTTACGGAATCCTTCCTGCACTTCATTGAAAGTTCCCATCATATCATCCAATTCAGCGTTACGCTGTGTCAATTCCATTAAAAGAGAGTCATTTTCAGCCTTAAGGTCTTTGCTTCCACCTTTAAAGTCACACGAAGCCAACATGGCTGCGCACATAAATAAAACTGCTAACTTTTTCATACGTTTACGTTTTACGTTTTTAAATGAAGTTATTTTAATCGTCTATTCCTGCTAATACTATCACAATCTCGCCCCGGGGCTCGGTAGCGGTAAAGTGTTCTATCAATTCCGCCAAACTTCCCCGAACGGTTTCTTCGTGAAGTTTGGAAATTTCGCGAGACACGGTTGCCTGACGTTCAGTGCCGAAATATTCGGCAAACTGTGTCAACGTTTTCAACAAGCGGTGAGGCGATTCATAAAACACCATAGTACGATGCTCTTCTGCCAATGCCTTCAGTCGTGTCTGTCGTCCTTTCTTCTGAGGGAGGAACCCTTCGAAGCAGAACTTTTCATTCGGCAGTCCCGATGCTACCAATGCCGGAACAAAAGCTGTCGCTCCCGGCAAACATTGCACTTCGATACCGTTGCGCACACATTCGCGGACTACCAAAAATCCCGGATCAGAAATCCCGGGTGTTCCGGCATCCGAAATCAATGCCACGGTTTCACCTGCCTTTATTCTATTAACAACACTTTCCACCGTTTTATGTTCATTAAATTTGTGGTGAGATTGCATTGCATTCTTTATTTCAAAGTGTTTCAGCAAAATACCGGAAGTACGTGTATCCTCTGCCAAAATCAGATCGACCTCTTTCAGCACCTTGATTGCCCGAAAGGTCATGTCCTCCAGATTTCCTACCGGCGTAGGTACTACATATAACTTTCCCATAAACTTTTATGCTGATTGATTAAAATACTTTTTTAGCAACTCCAGAAAGTCGGCCATCGCCTCATTCTCTTCATTTACGCTGACTTTCGAGGCAAGAAATGCCACGGCAGTCTTATAAGAACTCATGACTGATATCTGCTCGATAACACGATTCATCAGTTCGGGGTCTCCGCCGAATATCTCACGTGAGAAACGGAAAGAATCATTCAGGCTGATGGAATGACGTAATCCGGCAGCCATCTTTATGCTTTCGCCCAATACGGCAGCTTTCGGCTCCTTTATCAGAAGCGATTCATCGTCTTCCGACTCATCTTCCGCTTCTTTCTCTTCCATTTCGTCTTCGACAACAGGTTCTTCAATTACTGTTTCTTCCACAGCAGTCTGCAGTTCCTGTACTATCACAGGTTCATCTTCTCCCGGCGTCGTCGCTTCATTCTCTTCCACGACCGGTTCTCCTATCACCGGATATTCGATTTCCTCTATTACAGGGGCTTGTTCTTCAACAATGGGGGCTTCTATTTCCGCTTCCGCTACAGGAGAAGACGAGGCTTCCACCGGCACAGCACTTATCTCTTCCGACAACTGTTCCAAACGCTCCTGCATACGTAGGATGCTCCGCTTCAACAGTTCAGACAAAGTCTGAGTCGGCTCTTTAGAAAACGTATTCATGAGTAGCTTCAGCTCATGAACATCCAGCTCAATATCTGTTAATAGCTTCTGTTTCATTTCCATCCATTGTTATTATGGTGCGAATGTAGGAATAATTTATGCAATAACTTAAAATAATGGATAATTTAACAGTTCTTGTACATCGAATTGTTTACCTTTGTCCATTCATTTATTTAATCAAGAAAGCACGAAAATCACATGGTATTATTTTCAGAAGACCACATACAAGAGACTAGAAGAAGAGGTAGAATAGAGGTAATCTGCGGTTCAATGTTCTCCGGAAAGACGGAGGAGCTGATTCGCAGAATGAAAAGAGCCAAGTTTGCACGCCAGCGTGTAGAGATATTCAAACCGGCCATCGACACCCGTTATTCGGAAGAAGACGTGGTATCACACGACAGTCATTCCATCGCATCCACCCCTATCGATTCATCGGCAAGTATCCTGTTGTTCACTTCTGAAATAGATGTAGTAGGCATCGACGAAGCACAGTTCTTTGATGACGGACTGATTGACGTATGCAGACAGCTTGCCAATAACGGTATCCGTGTCATCATCGCCGGACTGGATATGGACTTCAAAGGGAATCCCTTCGGACCAATGCCTCAGTTATGTGCCATTGCCGACGAGGTCTCCAAGGTTCATGCTATCTGCGTGAAGTGCGGTGATTTGGCATCTTTCTCTCATCGTACCGTCAAGAATGACAAGCAGGTACTTCTAGGAGAGACAGCCGAATACGAGCCGCTTTGCAGGGAATGCTACCTCCGTGCACGGGGAGAGGACGGACAGAAGATATAAACTCTATTTAAAACATATATGGAAAGAAAGAAGATAACATTCGACAGTTTTATACGTGGTTCCATCGGATGTGTACTGGTGGTAGGGATACTAATGCTTGTGGAACGGCTCAGCGGAGTGTTATTACCTTTCTTTATAGCCTGGTTGATCGCCTACATGGTTTATCCGTTAGTCAAGTTTTTCCAGTATAAGCTACGGTTAAAGAGCCGTATTGTTTCTATCTTCTGCGCCTTGTTTCTGATTACTCTTGTCGGAATATCCTTATTCTATTTGTTGGTGCCTCCCATGGTTTCGGAAATAGGCAGGATGAATGACTTACTGGTAACCTACCTCACCAATGGAGCCGGGAATAATGTACCCAAGAATCTTTCCGAATTCATTCATGAGAATATTGATCTTCAGGCGCTCAACCGTATATTAAGCGAAGAGAATATTCTTGCAGCCATCAAAGATACGGTGCCCAGAGTGTGGGCCCTGCTTGCGGAGTCGCTCAATATCCTGTTCAGCATTCTCGCCTCCTTTATCATATTATTATATGTAATCTTTATATTGCTGGATTATGAAGTCATAGCCGAAGGATGGCTGCATCTGCTGCCCAACAAGTATCGTACCTTCGCATCCAACCTCGTACATGATGTACAGGACGGCATGAATCGGTATTTCCGTGGTCAGGCACTGGTTGCCTTTTGTGTGGGGATTCTGTTCAGTATAGGCTTCCTTATTATCGATTTTCCGATGGCTATCGCTCTAGGGCTTTTCATTGGAGCGCTTAATATGGTTCCTTACCTGCAAATCATCGGTTTCCTCCCTACGGTCCTATTGGCGATCCTTAAAGCTGCCGATACGGGAGAGAATTTCTGGATTATTATAGCATGCGCACTGGCAGTCTTCGCCATCGTCCAAATTATACAGGATACTTTCCTCGTCCCCAAAATCATGGGAAAGATTACGGGGCTGAATCCTGCCATCATCCTTTTATCCCTTTCTATCTGGGGTTCATTAATGGGAATGCTGGGTATGATCATTGCCTTGCCTCTGACCACTTTGATGCTTTCCTACTATCAACGCTTTATTATCAACAAAGAAAGAATAAAATATGATGAAGTAGAAACTACTGATAATCAAGAAACAAGCGATAAAGAGGAAAAATAATTGGAACTTTTTTCTACGAAACACTTGCAAATTAAATAAAAGTAACTACCTTTGCACCCGCAATCAGGAAATAACTGATTCGCAAATAAGGATTGATTCAGTAGCTCAGCAGGTAGAGCACAACACTTTTAATGTTGGGGTCCTGGGTTCGAGCCCCAGCTGGATCACTGAAATAAGAGAGCAATTCAAATTTATTTTTGAGTTGCTCTTTTTTATACCTATAAAACAAACAATTAAGCCCGATGGAAATTTTAAACCGAATTCTAGGTGAAATTAAAATTACTTTCTTACACTTTAAGGAAAGAAGTAAGAATAAATACTATGGAGATAGATTTGAAGAATGGGTGGTAAAAAGCTCTAATATAAGTAAAGATGGTTCTAATAACTCTAATTTTTGGAAACTATTAGATAGAAACGGCAAAACGATTTGTTAGAGTTTCCCAAATCATTTTGTGACGTTTTTATTCTTGTTAACGTAAAACGAAATGTGTGTTTTGAATAAAAAGACTCTTCTTAATCATAGCTTAAACAAATATTATAATCATCCTACATTTTAATAATAAAACGCAATCTTATTCCATGACTCCTTTCTCTATCTAATTATTAATACTACCTTTGTATCGCTTATAAGGCGAAGGGGTGGTACCTTTCGCTATTTGTTTTGTTTGTGTTATCAAGCCGCTAACTCGTGATGAGCAGGCGGTTTTCTTTTTTTATAAGGTAGCTAATCCTTCGTTCACCTCCTGCAAGATACTTTCAAACATGGTAATATGCGGTGCTATTTCAACATCTTCAGGGAAGTTCATCGATTTATTGCCGCTTTCGAATGACATACAACCTGAATAGGATTGATTCTCGGCATTACCCTTATAGATGTTACATGACAAGCGGAGCAGATTCTTACCATTATACACGTAAGAAACGTGATACTCATACTCACCACCTTTTGCAGTAGATTCGACCTGTGTAGTTCTCAAATTCTCTGTTAAATACTTTGTTTTCATAAATTCTGTTTTTAAAGTGATTAATAATATATAGTTCTATAATATGTTTTTTGTGCTAAATCATTCTTTCGCAAGCGTTTCATTAACCGCTATCTGTACAACAGCGACAAAGTTAGTTCTCACGTATTCCTTGATGCGTTCCGCTTCGTCTGACGACAATTCGACTTCACCATTTTTATAGATTCTCTGCGCTAACTCCAATTCACCCAGATCGGCGGTTTTCTGGTAGATAGTATTACCTAGCTCTTTACTAATATCGAAAGCACTTTTGTTCCCTTCGATGTCTGTTACTTCAATTTTTCTAAAGTCTATTTTCATATTTGTTGTTAATTAAAATTTATTTCTGCCCATTATTGCAACTACAAACCAAGAATTTCTGTTACCTTGGTCCTTATGAAATAGCTGTACACGAAAAGAACCATAATTAAGACTCGATAAAGATGCTATGGTCCAATCTCCATGAATCGCCGTTGCAAGAGGAAAATAATCGTTACCAAGATTATGTTCTATAACATAATCTCCCGTATTAGCACGATATACACGATTAACGGTGCATCCATTTCCCCATGATCGAGATATCCCGCCGCCGTCGTTAATCACCGCCGCCCATAATACACCCGGAGCATTCCAAATTTCACCGCTTCGTTGACCAAATACATGCGAACCATAACTGTCTATTGCTTTCCCTCCGTAAGAGTTTGCTATAATACTCAAAGCCTTTCCTTTTGTTCCGTACGTAGACAATGAAAGACAGTCTCTATTGTCATTTCTTATTTGCAGAAATGGGAAACCTCCATTCGCGGTACTATCAGCCCCTCCGTACTCATTGATACGTAAAAAGCGCGTTCCACTTACCTCTAACAAGATTTTAGCAGATGGAGCGTTTTTTGACTTTATGGCATTGTTCTCTATCTTCCATGCACCCAATGTTGCGCCATCAGTTACTATCAAGTTTGTAGTATTTATATTTTTCGCATCAATCATAGGAACCCCGTTAACTTCCTTGAATATAGCTATATCGCCGCCGGATGCCCCGCGAATTATAGTATTATTTGCAGAAAGTATAAGTTTTCCATTGCCTATAGAAAGTTTCCCGTCTGCCGTTAATTCTAACCCGGTAACATTATGTTTGATCGAACCGCCTTTCATTAACCATCCTTGCGTTTTAGACAGATTACCGACGAACAAACCGGATGTGCCTAGTACATCAATAGTCGCATTTTGAGCTACTAACAACTGCGTAGCGACATTAATAAACTCATTAAATAGAGTCCATTTTGTTGAGTCGAAGGAACTAGAAGACGTATGACTTGTTTTGCATGAATAAGTATTCCCATTATAAATGACCGTATCCCGGTATTGGGAGTTATTCACGTATGCCATACTTGCTTTCCATTCGCCACGTGGACGAATAAGAGCGCCCGGCAATCCTGTTGCTCCCTGTGTTCCTTGTTCACCCTTATCCCCTTTATCACCTTTGTCACCTTTGTCGCCTTTCACCTTCGTCCACGTATAAGCGGAGAATGTTGTACTGTCTGCCGCCGTGAAGTCGGTGTATTGTCCGATGTACGCGCCCGGAGTCTCGCCATTATTAGCGGTGAAAGTCGTACCATTATCCGAGTATTTGATATGCAGATAAGTAGTCTTACCGTCCGCTCCGGTCGGTCCCTTGATACCTTGATCTCCTTTGGGTCCCTGCGATCCTTTCAACTGCACCCACTTGTATGAGGCGTATCCGGTTGGAGCGATTGAGCTAGTTGTCACCGCAGTACCAATATAAGTATTAGGAGTATCAGACATCGGATTACCGTTCGAGTTGGCGGAGTACTTCACATGGAAGAATTGAGATGTGCCGGGAATACCTTGCGATCCGGTAGGACCTGTTTCACCTTTAGGACCTGTCGCACCTGTTGCACCCTTATCGCCTTTATCCCCTTTGTCGCCTTTGTCGCCTTTCACCTTCGTCCAAGTATAAGCGGAGAACGTCGTGCTGTCCGTAGCCGTGAAGTCGGTGTATTGTCCGATGTACGCACCCGGAGTCTCACCACCGTTTGCCGTGAACGTCGTACCGTTATCCGAGTATTTGATATGCAGATAGGTAGTCTTGCCGTCCGCTCCGGTCGGTCCCTTGATACCTTGATCTCCTTTGGGTCCCTGTGATCCTTTCAACTGCACCCACTTGTATGAGGCGTATCCGGTCGGAGCGGTTGAGCTAGTTGTCACCGCAGTACCGATATAAGTATTCGGAGTATCAGACATGGGATTACCGTTCGAGTTGGCGGAGTACTTCACATGAAAGAACTGAGACGTGCCGGGGATACCCTGCGATCCGGTCGGTCCCGTTTCACCTTTAGGACCTGTCGCACCTGTTGCACCCTTATCCCCTTTATCACCTTTGTCACCTTTGTCGCCTTTCACCTTCGTCCACGTATAAGCGGAGAATGTTGTACTGTCTGCCGCCGTGAAGTCGGTGTATTGTCCGATGTACGCGCCCGGAGTCTCGCCATTATTAGCGGTGAAAGTCGTACCATTATCCGAGTATTTGATATGCAGATAAGTAGTCTTACCGTCCGCTCCGGTCGGTCCCTTGATACCTTGATCTCCTTTGGGTCCCTGCGATCCTTTCAACTGCACCCACTTGTATGAGGCGTATCCGGTTGGAGCGATTGAGCTAGTTGTCACCGCAGTACCAATATAAGTATTAGGAGTATCAGACATCGGATTACCGTTCGAGTTGGCGGAGTACTTCACATGGAAGAATTGAGATGTGCCGGGAATACCTTGCGATCCGGTCGGTCCCGTTTCACCTTTAGGACCTGTCGCACCCTTATCACCTTTGTCACCTTTGTCGCCCTTAGAAACGTGCTTAAGCCAATCTGTGGCGGTTTCACTTGGTTCTTGATTGGTTTTATCTTCAATACATATATATGTACTCCCGTTATGTGTTACTTCGTCATAATAGAAATATGTTCCAGATTTCCATTCCCCTTTGAATGCCGTTACTGGCACTTCTGTAACCCCATCTTGCGAAAGTTGTTTGATGGTTCCAGTCATGTAGATATTGCGTAAATACGCACTATGTCCGGTCATATCAAGACCGAATAGCTTTAAGTTAGACAAGTCGCCTAGCTGCATAGCAATCATACCTACCTTTATTTCCCAATCGCTCACGCCTACAAGATAACGGGAATAACTTTGAGTTGAATAGCTAGACCTTTGACGATCCGCATTCGTGAAGTTACCATATGCAACGAAGTGCATTAGCTTGGCAGGATGGCGAGAAGTGCCACTTCTAAGCACGTATTTAAAGGTCGAATTACTCAGTTTTTCGGTAATACGAAAATAGGCGGTCTGGAATCCTGTTTGGTTGTTAAATATGCCTTTACAAATATCATCCACTGCCAAGCCAGCCAACTCGCCCGGTTCTAGTTTAAGTGTAATGGTTTGACTTGACGTGTTTACTGATTCTATTATACCGCCGCCCGGTGCGTTCCATTCTTCTCCGGCTATAACAGACACACGGTTATATCTTAGTTCGTCAGCCTCTAAAAATTCATTAACACGAAGCGATTTAAACTCTGCATCACCAGAAGCCTTGATAATCCATCCTAGCAACTTTGATACGTAATTAGTAGAAGAAATGTCGCCGGAAAATTTAGCGATAGCTGCCGCTAAAACGCCTATCACATCTATCCCGCCTTTAAAGTGAATAAGCTTCTCAGCCGTATCCTCTATGATCTTACTTAAATATTTACCGTCTGCCACCTCTTCCGTAGAAATTTTGTGCAGTTTAAAATGTTCCCTGCCATCTTCTTTAGAAATAGTTTCATCCTCTACCAATACATATATACTCTGTTCTCCCTCTATGGATATTACTTGACCGGAATAAGGCAAATATGGTTCTGTATCCGTATTGCGTGCATAAGCAGTCGCATCCTCTATGGTAATCCATGTTTCCGTTGAATCAATAGGAAAAGAATTGGTACGTCTGTATTGGTGAGGGAAAGAACTTCCATTTATTTTTACCATACTAAATCGTTTTAAAAGTAAATGAATCCGGGTCGTTCAAGCCCTGCGTCTGAATAACCCACATTTTGTAATCAATAGCATCGCTTCCATTTGCTCCTTCAACGGAGATCGTGACCGGACCGGTGCAGACCTTGCCGTTTTCTACGAAATTGCCATATGATGATGCTATAGATATTTCCTTAATACTATCAGCAGGAACACACACGGCTACTATCTTCCAGTTAGACGCGGAGAACTTGAATATACCAGGACCACTATACAGACCGTTAGATCCTAGTGCTCGCACGTCGGCAGATGATTGAGGAATAGAAGAACATACTCCGGCGAACCATTTACGTTTGACGTTGACGCTGATCTTGCTGGTCAAGATCGTTTCGTTTATATCTCCGTCGTCAGAAGCGGCATATATGACTGTTGCAGAATATGTTTCCCCCTGTGTATAATTTCCTTTCAACTGCCTTGTTGCGGTTTGGATGGCAGTATCATCGCCTGCAAATTCCAGTACGTTTTCTTCTTGATTGTCATAATATGCTTTAGTCATCGGACCATTATCATTGCGGGTAGCGGTATAAGTCAGAGTACCCTTAGTTGATCCAAACTCAACATCATTAGCGGTTGAGAGTTTACCTACCAATGTTGCTGGAGTAGGCGCATAAAGCATTTTACGGAATATCTGTTCATATCTCATTCCACTAGGCAGAACACTGCCTGTTATAATATGTCCCACAGATGGTGAATTGACACGGATATCTCTACTTATACCTGTATCTGATCCATTTCCAATTCCAGCCCCTCCAGCATTGCCTGACACAGGGACAGCCGCAGACGAAGCGGACTGTCCGGCTTCACGTAGCCTTTTGCTGCGTGGAACGGACTTCCGTTCTGAAATGAGTATATTATATTGCTTCTTCATATTCCCTCATGATTTTATTCATATTCTACTCCTTCAAAATTATCGGGTGCTATTTCAGCTAACTTCACATTACTCTCATCCTGCTGCACATCCTGAACCTCCGACACCATTAAATAGGTATCGGTCTCATTCGCATCTGTATAGGTACCAAAGCCATCCAATAGCCGTACAGTTCCCGAAAGCATATTCATCCGCCTGCTGTAGTTACTATACCAAGTGCCTATCAATAGTTTTTCCAAAGGAGCGGTTACGCCTGCACGAGTAAACATGCTCAATGTAGTACGCGATGACACATCCATCAGCATCCCCATGCCGAAATTTGCCGAAGTACGTGGAGTACCGACAATCGTTTCTATTTTCTTTTCTTCCTTAGCTGAAGCATTAAGCCACGATTTATATTCGATATCATTTCCGTCTATTGCCTTACCATAGGAGTTGACCAAAGTCAGTTCGGGAATTTTGAATAATACCCAATTAGGATAGAAATCAATAAAAGGCGTCGGATTTTCACCTCGGCTTCGAACAGGACCGAAGAAATTCAAGATTGATAATTCAAGTACACATCCCTGACATCCGGGAGGTATCGGAATCAAATCTCCATCTCCCGCAGACTCTTTTGGGACATATGAGTTTCTATATCCTACGTTGTTAGATTGCCAGCCTCCTTTCCAGCCTGTATATCCTGAACGGTCATAATATCTCAGTGTCGTTTTACTATTCGATACACCGTCTCCATCAATCCATTTTCCATTCATTTCGACATATTGAGTAGAATAAAAATCATTATGAGCGCTACCGTCATTGTACCTGTTCGCATAATGCATCTTGACGCTCCCGTTCGTATCAATAATACGCAACGCATACGATACGTTATATTCACTTATCCCTTGAAATTTTTCGTATTCGTTTTTTCTGTTAGTACCAGTGGCTTCTTCAAAAGGATTAAAGCGCGCATCAATCAGCACTTCTATTTTCAGGCGTAACATAACATCCGTAAGGCATGCCTGCGGATCGATAACCACCCCCGGAGTATAGCCATTAAAAACAGCGTGTGTTTCCGGCAATGATAACATACGTCGCACTGTAAATAATGGCTTGTGCAGGAGTGTTGCACCTCCACTTGCATTTATTGGTGTTTCCATCCCGGAGAAAAGAGGTTTAAAAACATCTCTTACACGTGCGGCGATGCCAAAGGACTCGCTCCCGGAGAATACAGGAGTGATTTTAAACAGCCTGGCATTGTCCGTATCAATCTCTATTTCTCCGCTTACTCCGGAACTTTTTTTCAATTCGATCATGAAGCCGATATTGTTTGTATCAAACGGACTTTTGCTTGTGTCTTTCGCTACATAATACTGTTCAGCCCCTTCATCCAACATCTTTTCTGTCAATGTAGATGTATACAGTTCTTTTTGCGGATATGGACTGAATGTCAATGTCACATTCTTATAAACCCTGTCTACCCCCAACACCGCATCATCACTTTCCCAATGTACCGTTTGAGGTTCAAATGCTGTTTGCACGGCATTCAAATCGTATATGAATACTTTTCCCGCACGCTGTATCAGACGTAAGGCAAAAGGACGCAGTATTTCTTCAAGGACTTCACGCATCGTCATCGGCACTCCTTCTTCATCATAGAAGTTCTCGCAGCTTATTCCCACATTATACAACATTTCACCGGAAACCGAATCGCATGTAGTTGATATATATTTTTCAAATCCCCGATGTTTGATTTTCGTCTCTGCTATAAAGGTTTCAATAAGGCTGCCGATGGACCGTGCTCCACTCAACGAGAAGTTCGTTCTATCGAGCAGGGAAAAATCACCAAACGTCAGCGTGACTTCATATTCATTCTCATATGAAAAAGGTTCCTCGTATGTTTCTGTATCCAGCGTTCCGCTCCAATACAAAACATCGTTCCTGTATGCATCCATACGTATACTTCCGGCTTCAACGGTATACATATCCTTGTATTGCCGGTCCACCTTGCTTACTATCTGAAGCGTTGCACCGCTTCCCTGCACAGGTTCCAGCTTGTCAGTTTCAAACCATTCAAATGATAACGGAGTATCCGAAGGGAAACGTAACTCACCGACTACCGGATAAGGAGTGTCCGCATCCTGCCATATCTCCACGCGCCACAGCACACCGGCTACGCTGAAAAACTCTCCCTGATATCTTAACTGCTTTTCCATTATCTTGTACGTTGGTTATATCGGTCTACCTTATTTAATACCCCACGGAGCATTCTGCCGTCAATTCTGAATTCTACAATGCCTCCCATGCCACCTGCCGGCTGTATCAATTGACGGAGTTTGTTTAAAGGAGCAACGACCTCCGGATTATTCTGTGCTCCGGAGTATTCACCGAAAAGTCCCATTGTAGGACCATATGCTATTGCCCCACTGGCAAACTTGGGAAGATTGGCGAGAGCTGCCAGGACACTTGCCACAGCCGCAACTGCGAGTATAGGACCTACAATCGGAATACTTGCGGTGGAAGCAGCTGCTCCGGAACCGGCCACAGCCGTATTTGCCGCAACTTGTGTTGACTGCAACCCCAGCAGTGACGTGATCTGAGGGATCGCAGCTGCGACAGCCTGCACTACATTCGCGCCCCAGTTCAGCCATTCTCCAGCAGCTCCTCCGACGGCTTGCCCCAGGCTGCCCATTACGCTTCCAATGCCACTCATACCTTCGATTAGATCCTGATTCTTTTTATAAGCAGTGTCTACCGCTTCGTTCCATTTTTCAAAGCCGCTTTTCTTTGGATCAATCTTGGGCATCTCAATTTGGGGAAGCTTCATCTTTTTAATGGCATCATGCGTCAGTATCTTCTGCTCACCATCCGGGTTCTTCTTGCTCCTCTCGTCTTGAAACTCTTCCGCCATTTGCCCAAGACCACGTCCGGCATTGGAAGAAGGAATTACATCTACCTTAATTTCACCATGAGTGTCTTTGAACGCTTCTTTCTCTATCCATATTTTGACACCCTCTATTTGATTTTTCAGATTATCAATTTTAATCTGCAAGTCAATAGAGGCTTCTCCTATTGGTTTGCCGGATAGTTCTTTCTCATATTTGGCCAGTTCATTTTTCATGGCATCAATACTGCCATTCATGAAAGTCGGGTCTCCACCGATGCCCATTGCTTTTTCCTTAGCCTTTTTAAGAGATTCCAGCTGATTGATCTGAATTTGTATATTACGTCCCTCTTCATCCGATGCAGTTTGTTGCACAGACTGGAGTTCTTCTATTTTCCTTTTAATATCAGCCAGAGTAAGCGACTCTTGCTGTAGATTGTCATCTTCCTTATTCCCTTCACCTTTTACCGTTTTCTGAGGAACTTTAGGCTCAGGAATAGCTTTGCCAAATACAGAAACAATACGATCATATTCTTTCTCGTAATCGGCTCTTGCCTGTTTGATTCCATTGACATACGTCATGACCGGGTTAGTGGTATTTACTTCCCCCGCCTGTCCATAAACTTCTGTGACATCCAGTCTCTTAATAAATTTCGCCCACCGTTCAGGTATTTCCTTCTGACCTTTACGGATGCTGTTAGCTATGCCATCAAACACCCGTGCACCAGTTTCCTCACCAAACTTTTGAGTGAGTATACTACGCATTTTAGTCAGCATCTCGCTTTCTTTACCGGCTAACGAATCCCCCGCAGAAGTCAATGCTTTTTCCCCGGCACGTGCTCTTGCCGTATTGATGATCGCTTCAGACAGCAAATCATACGCCTTACGGGCATTATCTACCTTTATTTCTTCTATGCCTAACTGTTGCAAGTAATCGCCATAGGTTTCCTGTATACGGTCACGGGCCCGTTTCCATTCATCTGTCCCTTCCTTCGCATTCAACAATGGAGCAAATAGAGCATCCAGTTTCAGGCGTTCCTCCGTGACTTCTTTCTGCATACCTGCCATTGCCTCATTTAACCTGTTCTGCGCCTTTTCCGCTTCATTGCTACGCGTCGCTATTTTATAAACAGCCACACCCAACGCCACGGCAGCCACAGCAGCAAGCATATACGGACTAGCTGCAATTGCAATATTCATTAGTTTTGTGGCTCCAGTAGTTGCCACAATTGAATTACGGGCCAGATTCACATTCATGGCATAGGAAAGTACTGTAGCTTTCCCAAATTTTAATATAGAATTAAAAGCCATCTGAGCAACCACTGCCGTTTTTGCCGCAATATGATATTTACTGAGCATGGACATGGCACCAGTACCTAGCTGATAGAACGAAGCCAGCACAACCGCATTCTCACCTACTACGGAAGCATAGGCAGACATGGGTCCCAGTGAGTTGGCAAAACTGATTTTGATATCATCCACCTTTGCACGCAGTATTTCCATTTTGTGTGCTGTTGTATCCGTGCGAACAGCTGCCTGTTCCTGTGCCACATTGGTACCTGTCACCTTCCGGGTCATTTCTTCGACAGCCGATGAATTTTGTATCAGATATTGCGCAGCGGCAACATTCTCCATGCCGAAAATTTTACTCAAGTAAGTGGCATCCGTCAGCCTTGGTTTCAACGCATCCAACGCTGTAGACAAAGATGTACGGCTCAGATCGACACCTAGTTCCGTATTCAGCTTCAAGATAATGTTCCGGAGTGCTGTCCCGGCTTCACTGCCCTTCAGATTTGCCTTGGATAAAACTTCAAGTGCCCCTGCACTCTGTTCTACAGTCAAGCCCATGACAGAAGCAGCGGAACCTGCAACCTTAAAACTTTGAGAAAGTTCTTCTATCTCGGCTGCCCCATATTTACTTCCTGCCGCCAGCACATTAATAACCCGTTCCGCCTCATTTGCCGATAGTCCGAACTGATTTATTGTACCGGCTAATGATGTTGCGGCGGCATCGATACTCATTCCGGATGCTTGTGCCAGTGTTACACTCTTTTCCTGTAAGTTGTTCAGACCCGCCATACCAATGACGGCAACATCAATCTGACTGGCGAGGATCGCATATGCGCGTGCCGCCGTACCAGCTCCCAGACCGGAGTCTTGTCCCACCTTACGCGCATTCTCGCCAAGAGCTTTCAGATCATCACCTGCAATGCCGGTAATAGAACTGAGATCTGCCATGGATTGTCCAAAGTTCATTCCGCCTTGAGACAAGTCACCCAGCACACCACCCAATCGCTCGGCTACTCCCAAAAACGCATTCAGGTCGGGCATTTTCAACCTGCTGCAAAGGTTTCCGAAACGGTTGGTGGTGGAAGATGCCTGTTCCGCAGCCTGATCTATGGCATCAAATTGCTTCTTAACGCTAACTAACGCCCCCGAAACATTATTTTTCAGGTTAAGTATGATGTCGAATGAAACTTTTTCCATATATTTGTGAAGTAAAAATCAAACAGTTATGACTATCGGAGGTTTCTTTATAGTATTATTCATCGTTATCGGTCTGTACGGACTCTTCAAGAAAGATGATTGTACCATCACCGAAAAGGATATTGATGAACTCATCCACGAACTGGAAGAGGAAAAGAAAGGTCTCAAGTCACATTCCACAGAGCCCTGATCTCATCGAACCTTTCCTGTGTACTGGGTTCTTCCTCCGCTTCCCTTGCAGGTTTCGCGTCCCAGGAGAACCGGCATACGTCAGTTAATTCCAGACTTTTTTTACTGTAGGGCTTCAGTATGCTGCATGCAAGGAAGCGTGCCTGTTCCCACCCCCTGCGCTCTGCGTACGTCTCCTTCTGTTGCCAGGCTTCGAAGACGGCCGTAAACTCCGACGGGGTGAGACGGCAGAAGTCATTCAGACACATCCCGACACACCCCATCGCCAGTCCCATCAGAGATTCAATCGTTATGCTTTCGTCCCCTTCTTTTTTTTTAATCCGTCTTCTTCCGGCGTCATGCCGTTTTGAAAGGCGGTAAAGTCTTCCAGGTTGATACCGTCGGCAAATTGTTCGAAGGTCAGTGCAAAGTCGATTTTATCAGCACGGCAAGCACTGCGGACGCAACAATACATAAACATGGTCAGCTGTTCCACATCGGCGCCGATTTCGTTGACATCCTTGCCGGTTTCGCGTTTGAAGTCGATCATTGCCCCCATGGTCACACGCGAGGGATATTCTTTCGCACAAATGATTACTTTATTCATTGGATGATACAAGTTAAAGGTGATACATTATCCTTGTGGAGCCACAGTCTTGGTCTCAACCGGACCGGAGTTTTCCAAAGAGATAGTATAGGTAGAGTCGTCATCCGAAGGAGATGTCTCTTCCAGGCTTGTGATAAGGAACTTTCCTTCACGGTATTTCGTCTTTTCCTCTCCACGTAGCGCATAACGTACCGTCACAGGTTCGCTCTTTTCCCAAAGCTCCAGCAGCTTGTCATACCCCATCTCATCTCCGTAGAACCGGAATCCTTCCGAACTGATTTCGACGGACAGACCGCTCACTGATTTTTCTTTCCACTTGCCGGCATTAGCCGCTTTTGCCTTTTCCGCCAAAGTCGGCTTTACTGCACGCTCTTTGGTTTCCGCCTTGTTGCTGATGGTACAAGTCTTTGAATGTCCCAACGGAGAAAAAGCATCTTCGACCATTAATCCGACAAGCATGTCACTGCCATGCACATATCCTAGTTCTGCCATAATTTTTATATTACTTAAATTCATTTCAATCGCCGTTTGATCACTATTAGAACAAGTACGGCAACGGCCATCCGTCCTGTCCATATCTGGAACCACTGCCATCCGGTCGGTTCCTTCACAATCTGCGGAGGAGGTTCTTCCACTTCCTCACCGGTCTCGTTGCGGATGCGTGTCAGTTCTTCACGAAGGAAGATTACTTCACGTGCCAGGCTGTCACAAGTGGCGCTTACCTCTACTGAATCTTCCGATACCCGCGTCACGTTGACGGTTGCCTGTCCGCTGCGGGTACTAAAGCCTGTTCCTATCGGTATCGTTTTCAGTGTCCCGGTCGGGAACACCGTTTTTGCAATGCTTGGCGGTACCGGCTGTTGTATCAGAACGAATCCTCTTGCGCTGTACAGGCTGTCTAGGGAGGTAGTCTTCTCCAGTCTTTTCGGGCTTTTGCAACTCATCACGCACAGGGCAGTTAGTAGCAAAACGGCAACTGTTGGACTTCTCAACAGCCCGGCGAAGTTTTCCGAGTTCTTTTCGAATTGCATTTATTTCTTGCTTTAAAGGTTCCACAATTTCATCCATCAGGATTTGCATCGCTTTCTGAACGTTGTCCAGTTCGCTGCCACGGGTGTTCACCTGCGCGTCACGGACTTCCGCCTTCAGCTTCTCCACCTCCTGAATATATTTCCGTCTGTCGGTATACATCCTGAATCCTCCGTAGGTGATGATAACCGTAAGGATACCACAGACCAGCTTCATGTATTCAAGTGTATCCATCTTATTCCTCCTTAACTTAGAGTAAGTCCCATCCTGCCTGTACGTCTTCCATCACCGCAGGAATGCCGTTTTCCACTTGTGACATGGCAGCTGCAAAGGCGCACATGGTTCCCTTGTCGTTCACATCAGGAACATAACTGGAGGGCACCTGCATTTCCCTGCATACCCGGCTGATATAGCCTGATGTATTGTTTTCCACAGGAGGTGCCCATCGGTTGATGAAGTCCGATATCGTGCGACATCCATTCAACTTCCGGTAGTTCTGCAAGAGCTTGATCATAGCACGATAGCCGTAAGCCATCGTCTTGAACTGTTTAAAACTAAGGTCGGTAGAGGGAACAATCTCTCCTTGCCACACGGTCTTACTGTTCCGGATATTACCGGGATTATTATTTCTCAGTCCCCTTGTCATCGTCTTTCTCTCCTTCTTCAGCTTTCTCAGCTTCAGTCTTTGCTGTTTCAGTCTTTACTTCCTTGGATTTCTCGGGTTCTTTCGGATCTTTGGAAGTTTTCATTTCCTTGACTTTAGCAAGTTTGCGACTTACCAGATCATCAGCGCGTTCCTTGTCTACTTCCAGCTCTGTTCCCGCCGGATACATGGTCTTGTGGTCGAACTTGTCCTGAAACTCCTCCAGGACAATCACCGTAACTTTTTCTTTCTTTGCCATCGTCCGCTCTCCTTATCCTTCAACAGTTGGTTTGAACGCACCGTCAGCACGCCAATCAATTGCGATAAATTCTTCACCGAAACCAATTTGCGTATCTGCCTTCATCAGCATCTTAAAGAAATAAAGCTCGCTGGCATTCGCCCACTTGTCAATCTGAATCACGTTTTCGTCATTCTGCAGATTGACGGCGGCGAACAGATTGCCATTCATGCCACTGTCACAAATGGTGGCTACCATCAAGCCTTCCGGCCATTGCGTCAACACTTCAAACGGAATGCCCTTGTAACGTTCCTGATTGATATCCGTAGGAGCCGCACCTTTATTTGCAAGTTGCGTCAGTTCGTCATCATACGTGTCAAAGTCCGTCACGCTCATCAGAATGCGCAGGTTGGGATTATTGCGCATGGTCACCGGAATCACTGTACGCAGTTCTTTAAGACGTTGCAGCATCGTAGTTCCTACACTTTTTACCTTCACGATATCCGCATCTTTGGCAGCCTGTGTCAGGATACCGTCCATCAGGAGCGCATCGTCCGAACCGTCTTCGTATGTACCATTAATGTATTGGTAACCCAGTTCGTGTCCTACCTGTTTCAGCAGTTCCTGTAACAGGATATTCTGCACATTGCCGGGCAACTGGCGGAACACCAGGTCTCCCGAAGGCTGGAACGGACGCCAGATATGTTCGAACGCGCGGGGATTGAAGAGCGTAAATGCCATCATATCCTTAGGTGTCAGTTTCTTTTCACTATAAGTAAAGTCCCCCTTGCTGTCAGCTTTCGTAGGGTCTTCCTTTCGTTTTTGCAACATCTTTCCCGCCTTAACGCGTGGAATGCTGATTGCGCTGTTCACTCCGGGGATAACCATAATCAGTCCCCTGCTGACCAACTCATTGCCTGTAGTGGCAAGGGTCAGTACATTTTCCAGCACTTCGCCGGAATAGTTGGTAGTATTCAATCCTTGAATTGCCATTGTCCTTGTAAGTTATTAGTTGTTAGTATTTAACCTTCTGTCGCCCACGTATCTGTGGGGCACTGCCGGCACTGCGTACGCTGCTCCCGACATTCTTGCCAAAGTAGGACGAACCGCCCAATTTGGCATTCTTTGGATTTTTAATCGGTATCATATCTTTGCGTATTACGGGTTATTTCCGGATGTTCTCACGTATTTCCTTCTGACGTTTTTCCCAAGGACTTTCACCGGCTTGCGGTTCCTGGTTCTCAAACTTGTCTTTCAGCAGCTTCTTAGGCTTCATCGCCTTCAGTGCAGTCAAACCGTTTTTGAAATCAGCCTTCAGAAGGTTCTTATAGGTATCTTTCTGATCGGCACCAATGCGCCCGTCTGTTACAGCATCCGTTACGGCTGTCTCGATCCGTTCCTCTTCCTGCCGGCTGAGCTGTTCTTTCAGTTCACCGTTCTCCTTTTCCAGGTCATCGGCCTTGTCCGCTTTTTGGGCAGTATCGCCAAGCATGGACATCACTGCCGCTTCGTCTGCGCAATTGGCAAAGCGGGGAATCTTTTTAAAGTCTTCCAATTTCATTTTATCAGGGTTTTGTGGCTGTTGCTCCAGCTCCAGCCGATTAGTAAATATGCGGTATATGTCGTCTGTGGTACTCTCTTCGGGTACCGCTTCCACATCGTAGATAGCGTCAATGAGTCCGAGAGCGAGAGCTTCGTCTGCCTTCAGCCAGTGATCGGTACCATCGAAATAGGCGTTCTTCACTTCTTCCTTATCCCTACCACAACGTCCGGAGATAATTTCAGCAATGGTGTCTTCTAGGCTTTCGATAGTAGAGATCATGTCCTGAAGGTCCTTTTTGTTACCGTAACATCCACCGCTGACATTATGCAGCATCATGCGGGAATAACGGCTCATTTCCACCCGTTTTCCGCACAGGGCAATGACTCCTGCAATGCTGGCGGCAATACCGTCTATGTAGATCGTGACGTTACTCTTGCATTGCCGGATAGCGTTGAAAATGGCAATACCGGGATAGACATCGCCACCAATGGAATTGATCCGGATATTCAGGTTCTCATAACTGCCGTCCATGTACATCACTTCGTTCACGATGTCACGGCTGGCTATCTTGCCGTCACCGCCTTCGTCACTGATTTCTCCGTAGAGCAGCAGACTGGCAGTCTTTTCATTCAGTATGGATTTAAAAAGAATCATATTTCAGCATTTAGGATATAGTGCCGGCAGCGATGCAATGTGCGTCTCCGGCTTTGAATCTGTCACAAACTTATAGTGACAGGGGCAACCGTACAAAAAAGTGTGTAACGCTTGCAGGCAAGTATGCAGGCGCTGTGGCATTGTCTGTAACCTCTTTGCGCTTTTTTCCTGTTCACCTCCGGGATAATGACCTTTGTGTAAATTCTAACGACTTATCATCATGGCAGATTTGACCACACAACAGAAAAAGGGTTATGCCCGCACATTATATCTGAAAGATAACCTGACACAACAGGAGATCGCGGACAAAGTAGGTGTATCACGCAACACCATCAACCGCTGGATAGCAGCGGAGAAATGGGAGGAAATGAAAGTAGGCATGACACTTACCCGAGAACAGCAGGTTGCCAGCCTGCACCGGCAAGTAGCGGAGATCAACCGTGTGATCAGTGAGCGTGAAGAGGGAAAGCGTTATGCCAATGCCGCTGAAGCCGACACACTGAACAAGTTGGCGACAGCTATTAAGAAGATGGAAACAGATGTAGGTGTTGCCGACATTATCAGTGTAGGTATGAAATTCATCAACTGGCTGCGACCGTTCGATCTGGATAAGAGCAAGGAGTTTCTTCGATTGTGGGACGCTTTTATAAAGGATAGTTTATGACACAGACGCAAAAAGACCGTGATGCGCTTAGGGAATGGGCAGTCTTCTATGAATCCGGACTTCGCCGCCAAAATTCCGACGTCAATCTGACGCAAGCGCAGATTGCCAAGGACTGTGCCCGTCTGGAAGCTGATCCGATAGAATGGATCAGCTTCTTTTTCCCCGAGTACTGCAAGTTTGAATTTGCAGAGTTCCAGATAAAGGCTATCCGGCGTTGCATCAAACACGAGGAATGGTTCGAAGTATTGTCATGGGCACGGGGACTGGCGAAAAGTACGACGGTGATGTTTATCGTCATGTACCTTGCGCTTACGAAAAAGAAGTGCAACGTGATGATGGCTTCCGCCACACAGGACAGTGCTGTCCGGTTGCTCGATCCTTATAAGAAACAGTTTGAAGAGAATGCCCTGATACGTGCTTATTATGGTGTGCAGGTGAATCTCGGCAACTGGTGTGCCGAGGAGTTTGTCACCAAATGCGGTTGTTCATTCCGTGCTGTCGGTGCCGGAAACGCTCCTCGTGGCAGCCGCAACGGCGCTGTCCGTCCGGATGTGCTGCTGGTAGATGACTTCGATACGGATGAAGGCTGCCGGAATCCGGACACGATAGACAAGAACTGGACATGGTGGGAAAAAGCACTGTACGGGACACGTGACACGGCGGTAAAAACACTGATTGTTTTCTGTGGAAATATCATTGCCCGTGACTGCTGCGTGGTACGTGCCGGACACATGGCTGATCATTGGGACGTAGTGAACATCCGTGATGAAAAAGGATACAGTACCTGGCCGTCTAAAAATACAGAAGAAAGTATTGATATCGCTCTGTCTAAAATCAGTACTGCCGCCCAGCAGACGGAATACTTCAACAATCCGGTGACAGAAGGCGAAGTATTTAAGGAGATCACTTACGGCAAAGTACCTGAGCTCAAGAAGTTCCAGTTCCTGGTCATTTACGGCGACCCGGCACCCGGCGAGAACAAGAGCAAGAACAGCAGTACGAAAAGCTGTATCCTGATGGGGATGATCGGTCCGAAACTCTATATCATCAAGCCCTGCCTAGACCGCGGGCTGAATGCGGAGTTCATCGACTGGTATGTACAGCTGCTGGAGTACGTAGGCGGCAAGGTGCCTGTGTATTGCTACATGGAGAACAATAAACTGCAGGACCCTTTCTTCCAGCAGGTATTCAAGCCTTTGGTGGGCAAGGTACGCCGTGAAAGGAATATCCAATTATACATCCAGCCCGACGAAGCAAGAAAGACCGACAAGGCTACCCGTATCGAAGCCAACCTGGAACCTTTAAACCGGGAAGGAAACCTTATCCTCAACGAAGCTGAAAGAAACAACCCGCACATGAAACGTCTGGACGACCAGTTCAGACTGTTCACCCTGCGGCTGAAATTTCCCGCCGACGGTCCCGACTGCGTGGAAGGCGGTTACTGCATCATCAAAAAGAAGATTCAACAACTGGTACCGGTGACTGTGATACATCGTAATGACCGCCGGAACCCCAAACGATTATAGCCATGAGTAAATTTATAACTCCGCAAGATTACGATGCCAGCATCCATCGCGAAATACTGGATGCCCTGACCCGTAATGATAACGCCATCATTGAGGTCTGCGAGGACCGTGCCATTGCCGAAATGCGCGGATATCTCAGTGCACGATATGACACTGATACCATATTCAAGGCCGAAGGCACGGCCCGCAATGAGCTTGTACTGATGATGGCAGTAGATATCGCCGTGTATCACTTGTTCAGTATTCACAATCCTCAGAAGATGTCGCAGATACGCAAGGATCGCTACGACCGTGCAATGGAATGGCTGAAACAGGTGGCGACATTCAAAATAACGATAGACAGCGCACCGAAGCTTCCTGAAGAAGAACAGAAAAAGAACAGCCCCTGGCTGATGAGTAGTAACCCTAAACGCACCAATCATTTATGAATATACTAGACAGGTTTCCGGTATTCCGGAACAAAGCCGCAAAAAGCAACAGACGCATCACCGAAGGGAGCAACGTAACCCGTCCCGGAGCAACGGTGATACTGACACAGCCACAACGTTTCGGAATAGGTCTGGGTGACTATATGCAGGCTATCCGCAGTGCTGAAAACGTAGATTTCACACGACGTGTCAGGCTGTATGACATCTATAGTGAAAGCCTGATGGACCCGCATCTGTTCAGCGTGGTACAAAAACGGAAAAGCGGGGTACTGAGCAGGAAGATTGAATTTCGCCGTAACGGTATACCCGATGATAAAGTGAACGAGCAGATATCGTCACCCTGGTTCCTCCGATTTATCAGTGACGCGCTGGATGCCGAATACTGGGGATTTACACTCGTTCAGTTCTATATCAATAAGAAAGGCTGGATAGATTACTTTCTGGTACCGCGCAAACACATAGACCCGGTGCTGCGTATTATCAAAAATCGGCAGGAAGACATTAATGGTGACAGTTTTGATATCTATGAAGATCTGCTGATGATACAGGGCAAAGAACCGCTGGGAATTCTCGCACGTACAGCTCCATACGTCATATATAAACGTGGAACTGTTGGTGACTGGGCCCAATTCTCTGAGATTTTCGGCATGCCGGTACGTAAATATACATACGATGCGGCGGACCCGGAAGCTTTGCACAATGCAATGGAAGCTGCACGGGAACAAGGCGGAGGAATGGATTTCTTTTGTCCGGAAGGATCTAATCTGGAATTTGTGGAAACAGGAAACACAACAGGCAGCAGTGAACTGTACAGCAGTCTCGTGGAACGCTGTAATGCTGAAATGAGCAAGGCTGTACTTGGCAATACCCTTACCACTGAAGCCAGTGAGACAGGTACACAGGCACTGGGCACTGTACATCAGGATATCGAGCAGGAACTGGAAAAGCAGGATGCGCTTTCCATTCTTAACCTGCTGAATTATGATATGACGGACCTGTTCGCAACACTGGGTGTAAATACTCAAGGCGGAGAGTTTGTCTATGTGGAAGAAACGGATGTGCAGCAGGTAAAGACTCGCGCCGAGTTATTGGAGAAAGCTGTAACGGTGTTCGGACTGCCCCTGGACGATGACTACCTGTATGAACAACTGAACGTAGAAAAGCCGGAAAACTATGAGCAGTTGAAAGCCGAAATCCAAGAAAAGAAAAAGGCGGATAATCCGTTCGCGCAGATCATACAGCCACAGAACCGGTCTGCCCGTTTTTTCGGGAAAGCCCCGGACAGGGACGGGGCTTCAGACTGGTAATGAATGATCTGTACCGGGATGCCACTGATGAAGATGTAGCCTCTGCTTTTATTTTCGATAATAAAGCCCTGCAACGTGCCCTGAAGCATATATACGAAAAGGACTTTCAACCCATGACGGAGATAGAGGAAAGCCTGTTCAATGAGACTTTCCGCATTTTCACCGAAGCCACCGATGAAGGTATCAGTGAATCCGGAGCAGAACTTCCTGTGGAGTTCCGGCAGAAAATAGACTGGGGCAATGCTGTATTCTCCGCTTTCAAAGTGCACCGTATGCAAAACGATATCGCCACACGGCTCTTCGATTCGAATGGTGATCTAAAACCGTTCGAACAGTGGAGAAACGATGTACACCCGATGCTGGATCATCATGTAAAACATTGGCTGCGGACAGAATATGACACTGCTGTCATACGTTCACACCAGGCAGCGGACTGGCAGCGCTTTGAACAATACGCTGATATCCTGCCGAATCTGGAATGGATGCCCAGCACCAGTATAAATCCCGGAGCCGACCATAAAGTTTTTTGGGGAACTATCCTGCCGATAAATCACCCGTTTTGGAATGTTCATCGACCGGGAGACCGCTGGAATTGTAAATGTTCACTGGCTGCTACGGATGAGCCGTCTACGGAAACTCCTCATGGGGACAATGATCCGAAAGACCAGCCTGCACCGGGACTGGATAATAATCCCGGAAAAGACGGAAGACTGTTCAGCGATACGCATCCGTACGTAACGAATGCCTATGAGGGAGCGAAAGAAGCTGTGAAAACTTTTTTGACGGACAGATTTATTTAATATACAAATGGATATTCAGGAATTTAACCGTAGGATTCTGCAAAAACAGGAACAGCTTAAGGATCTCGTACGCCGAAAGATGCCGGTCATCGTCGGAAATATCGCTAAACGGCATATTGAGGAAGATTTCCGCAAGGGTGGTTTCACCCATAATGGCTTTCACAAATGGCAGGAGACAGAGCGGCAGAGAAACGGAGGGAAAGGGGCGGACTCCCGGTACGGTCCATTGCTTTCAGGCAGAAACCATCTGTCAGGAAGCATTGAATATACACCAGGCAACGGAACCGTTACGGTCTTCACCCGCGTGCCTTATGCCGGATTACACAACCGGGGAGGTGTCATAAGCCCCACCGTCACCCCAAAGATGCGTCGCTTTGCCTGGGCTATGTACTATAAAGCCACCGGTATCAAACGGAAAATGAAACATGGCGGGAAAGCTCGTAGACAACGTGAAGAGAATGCCTCTGAAGAGGCGCTGAACTGGAAACGTCTCGCACTGACGAAAAAGACCAAGCTTACCGTACACATTCCCAGACGCCAGTTCATGCCATCTACACCCGGATCGGAACTGACAAAAAAGATAAGCGATAAGCTACAGCAGGAAATTCAAAAGATTATCAATATTTAAAAGCAGCATTATGGAACAACTTTTCAACGACCTTCAACAACAAATAGCCGACAAGATGGGTAGTGCAATTACCCTCATTGACGAAGACTGCGGACAACTGGAAGCACTCATTAACGGAGAAGACCAGTATCCGGTAACATTCCCCTGCGTCCTGATCAGTATCCCTCAAACCGTCTGGGACAATATCAAGAACGGTCTCCAGCACGGAAAAACGACTATCACCGTCCGGCTTGCTTTCGACTGTTATGATGATACCCATTATGGCAGTACGCAGGAGCAGCACGTCACCGAACGTCTCACGCTGGCAAAACGTTTAAACTCTTATCTGCACGGCTGGCGGTTCGACGGATGTGATACCGTCCTGATACGTCGGACCAGCCGCCAGTTTTCATTACCGGGAGGTGTTAAAGTTTATGAAACGGAATATATTACTACGGTAGCGGATGAGATTCAGAACAACGAAAGCTGACGTTTCAGCTCATCCTGTTGACGGATAATGCGTGGATCAGCACTGGCGTTGATGATATTATAGAAAGTTTTTTCGCAGATAGGATAAAGAGGCCAGATATATCTACGAAGGATTTCACGGTTGCTCAAGCCACTCCGTGCATGTTCATCGTAAATGCGGAGTATCTCGCTAACCTTATGAGCATAGCTCCGTCCTATGATTTTTGTCCGATTCTTCTTCATATCCCGAAATACTGATTGATTACCTGATACAAAAATAATGATAATAGCATTTGGGTACAACTAAATCTGCGTAAAACATATTGCATTAAAGAAAAAGAAAGCCGCTACATCCATCTTGCAGCGGCTTTCTTTTATCTGACTACTTCTGTTTCCATTAATCTCAGAATCTTATTAAACTTGCTATTACTCATATTGACAGGTCGAAAAGACTCTTTTACGCGTTCAAATGGACGAAGAGAATGTTTCAATGTTTCTCGAGCTTCTTCTCTTGCCTTTTGGGCACACATTTCAATATATTCTTCATCTGTCATGTTATAATCAGTAATGGTATCTGTTACAGTTGAAAATCGGCATAAAAGCCCATTGGGTTGTCTTGATATAAAACTCATTATTAAATTGTTTTACGTTAAATAAAAGTGTCCGAACTTAGATACCGCCCGGACACAAAAAAAAGGCGGTGAGATTGAACTTACCGCCTTTTAACTAATATAAAAATGACTATTCGAACTTGACTAAAAAAGGTTCAAAAAGATTAATGCCAATATTTAGCCCTTCCTCTTGATACTTATTTTGTAATTTAATAGCCTCATTGACCTTCTTATTCCAATTGACTACTGCATTATAAGCATCCTCTCTGTTTCGTATTTGGTCGGGTAATTCCTCGACATTGATTTCTCTATTCAAATACCTAATTATCCATTGCAAATCTGCAAACTCAAAACGAAGTTGCAGACGAAGTTTATCTAATGATTCATATCTTTCATCCATAATTTCAAAGTTTTATGCAAATATAAACATAAAGCGGTAAATTCAATAAGTCAAAGAGCAATTCCCGATTTAAAAGGCTCGGGTTACCTCATTCCTTTATTCATTGTATATTATTTAATCGTTATATTTTTGCATAAAGTTTCAACATCAGAGTGTGGAATAAGGCAGATTATTCATTGTTCATAAAGACCGAGAAATATGTTCCGTCCCCACACTTTATACATCCGAAACCGGATAGTTCAATGGGCTTTGACCCCGCATTTGCAATGGTGGCTCAAGATGTATAGATGTTATTATATAAAATACTAAAGACATGACTTACGTTGGAATTGATGTCAGTAAAGCGACTTTTGTAGTTGCCTATTCTTCTGCTAAAGGCAGTAAGACTAAATCTTTTAAGAATACAACCAAGGGTATTCATGAGTTCATACAGACCATTTCGGCAACGGAACATCACTGTGTGCTGGAAGCAACCGGTAATTACAGTGCTTTGCTCGTTTATCTGCTTTCAGAAGCAGGTATTACCGTCAGCCTTGAGAATCCGCTGAAGGTAAAGAACTTCGCCCGTGTGATGTTGTCTGTCACTAAGACAGATGAGATAGATGCACGGTTGATAGCCTTGTATGGAGAGAAGATGCAGCCCGCACCCTACAAACTCCGTAGTGATTCAATTCTCATCCTCAAACAAAAGCGTACTGTAATACGCCAACTCAAGAAACAGCTTGTGGCAACCCGAAACCTTAAAGGTTCGATGGAAGCACTTCCTTTTTTTGACCCTAAGTGCAAGAAAACCATTGAAAAGACAATAGCCTTTCTTGAAAAGCAAATCAAGGAATTGGAAGAAGCGCTGGCTGTTCTGGCACAGAGTGAATACAAAAAGCAGATGGATTTGCTCACTACAATCAAAGGTATCGGTGTTACGCTGGCTGCGGCTCTAATTATGGCTACAGGAGGTTTCACCTACTTTGATAATGCCAAACAATTAACCCGATATTTGGGGCTATCGCCTACTTATCAACAATCCGGTACGTCAGTTAATGTCAAAGGTCACATCAATCGTAATGGCGATTCTTCTTTACGAAGCCAACTTTATGTGGCAGCTTTTGCATCCCTGCGATGCAATGCTGAATGCAAGGCGTGTTTCGACCGCTTACGATCTAATGGCAAGCCCGGGAAAGTAGCGGTCATTGCAGTCGCTAACAAACTGGTAAGGCAAGCCTTCGCTATTGTAACTCAAGGAAAACCCTATGTCGATGGATTCAAGTCTGCAAAGCCATAACAGCTCCTGCGGAGGGAACGCCATGCGGCAAGGGGCTGCGCAGTCAGCTCCGACGAGCCTCTTTAAGTGAGATAATTGAATAACTATGCTAATTATTGTTAACCATATTCAGTTGTCTTATTATAGTTCATATTGAGTTATTTTTTCTTTTTTGATTCACGTTCCATTTTTCTTCGCTGTTGCCTTGTAAGAGGTGGAATAAACTCAAGTGTCTTTTCTAACGACTTCTTTACATATTCACTTGAAGGCGTGTATATATCAGTATCTAATACTAACCCGCCATTAAGGACATGTTCGATTTGCCCATCAGATAACTTAATTGTCTGTTCGAGAGTTGGTCTTTTCCATTTGAATACTCGAATGTAATCTGGAACAGACTTAAAAGTCTTTGTATGCTGCATATTACCTCCGCAACTACACCCAATAATAAAAGGAGTTACACCTTTATCGGCGTAGGTAGTTATTTTCTCACGGGAACACTTTTCACACTGATACAAATCAAATGTTCCTCGACCATCGTATATTCCAGCATCTTCAATGGTTGATACCATTTTAGCGTATCTATTTCTTATCTCTTGTATATTCATTTTAAATTTGTTTTTAGTTTTTAGTTAATTACATCTCTATCTTCAACATAACATTCCTCCACTTCATAGGATAAGCCATTGAAGGGATTGTCAGCACTTAGACGACATCCGAATCCCGTTTCAAACTCTATAAATTCTTCGATTTGCCATTCAGTCGCTTCGACATCAGGAAGTTTTATTAGTAATTGTACTACTCGTTTCATATCTGTATTGTTTTTATTATATATTGCAATCTCCACACATATCCACAAGATAATCAAATTCTTCTCGTGAGTATTCAAACCCATTAATTACGATTACCTCGTTACCATTTTTGTCTAAATAAACTCCATCATTCATTTCTACTTTTACGGGAATCATTCCCGTATGGTCTTTCCGATGGATGATGAGCGAAACCGGAAGTTTGCTCTCATAAACTTGTGCCACCGTTGGCATCCGCTTTGGTGGCACAAGTCTCATTTCATCAGTTCGCTTTTTCATCCTTGAACTCGGATTTTTCTTCCGGTGCAGTATAAGGATAGACATCCATGATAGCCGTCTCCGTCACCGATGAAACTTGGTATTCTGCCATCGTGCCTTTCATTCCCGCATCGAGATTCTTCTTTGCACGTCCTAAATCAGAAGCCTGTACTAATACATTAGTACAGGTACGTTTCTCAGCTCCGCTCTTTTCATCTAATGTGATAAAGCTTAATTTACATTTGAACCAAATGTCATCAGCTTCATCATCACTTGGAAACAGCTCACTGTAATTAATCCGCTTGATATCCGATACAGTGAATTCTCCGGATATGAATGGAGTCATCTCTTCGATAATCCGTGCTTCCGCTTCTGTAAAGCTGAGAGCATCCACCAGATAAGGCTCCGTTACTTTCTTCTGCATTCCGTTCTCCATCACTTTTTCGTAACGGATACGACATTCAAACCATGTGTGCATTGCCATAATTGTAAGTTGTTTAATTGTTGATTAATTGTTATTTAAAATAGATTGAGACCAGTATTCGTCCGGAGCGCTTGATGAAAATTACTCTTTGCTCTTCTTCCGTCACCAGTTCCGTTGATACTTCACTCTTTACAGGAAGAGATTTCAGATCATCTTCTATCGCCCATTTCAGATAGTCAAATTCGAAAGCGGAACCGATGGGGAAAAATTCATTGATCTCTTCCAATGTGATGTCCGTAATGTATTTGAGCCATACCGGCATCTGTTCGCGTCGGAGATTACTCTTATAGATGAATTTCATGATCTCTTAAATTCTTTGTATTTCCATCCGTTCAGCCGATAACATTCTCTCCTTGCCTCCTCGCGGGTGGGGAACTCCGCCACCTTATCACCCGTACTGATGTTTCCGGATTCCGTCCAGCGGTAAACCGCCCAGCGACTATATATGGGAGCATATGAATACTCAGGCTGGCTGCTCGTTTTCTTTCTTGGGTTCCACATAGAATGATTCATCTTGTACTACAACCATACCACATTTGGATAATTGCCCGGCAACTTCTTCCTTATCACGATCAGCAAGAAGACGATCCTTTGCCAGTTCCTCGCTCACCCGGATATAACCGGGAAGAAATTCCTTCACGAGATTGGTGACAGATGCCCAGGTAAAGCCTTTGACATTCTTAAGTTTCGGAGTTCCTGTACGGAAACCGAATGTCCCATGAGCACTTTCGTAACTTTTACGTTTAGAGAACAACTCTTCACGATGTTCCGTAGCGAATATCTGCATGATCTCAAAGTTCTTTTCCCGGATAGCCTGTTGTTCAGCCAATATATCCGCATATTTGTCACGAATACGGGTGATCTCCATGTCCATTTTACTCTGGATATTCTGCACTTTGGCATCCGCCGTTGCAAATTCACTGAAGGCGATTTCTGCCTGCTCCGATGTAATGCCGGAGATCACTACTTTTTTAACTCTTGTCTTTGCCATAAAACTTGTTTTTTGATCGTTTATACTATGTTGATTCAGTACTTTATATTAAATCTTTCGCTGCCGCCCGGTCCGGGACGACGTTTCTTTTCTTCTTCTGTCAGTTCCGAGGAGGATTTCAACAGGGCAAGACGGGTACGGTTCATTTCGATACGGGTATTCAGATTATTCCAATCTTCCAGCAGTCTGTCTGTCTCTTTCGAAGGCTCTATCAGGTCGCGTTCCATCAGAGTATCAAAGAGGGTACTCCACCGTTCTTCATCCCGGATGATCTGTAATTCAAGCCGCTGAGCCTCCGACATGCGGTAGGACATGCAGTAGTCGGATTCATTATTCATGTTCCGCCTCCTTTCTGTTTAGCCTATGTTCTTTTACTACAGCACTACGATTCAGTTCACGCTTGCTGTAATAAACATTCAGTCCCTTCTGATATCCCGTTATAAATCCGTTGTCCGCCCAACGTTTGATAGTAGTCTTGCTACATCCGATATATTTGCAAGCATCTATCTGCGAAATCAAATCATCAGTAGAAATGTCTTCAACTCTTTTCCGCTTGGTTGCAGATATTTTTTTCTGTAATCCTGCACGGCGTTCCAGACGTTCCACACGTCTCAACAACTCCTTGAATTCTGAAGCGGTTATAGTAATCATCTCTTCTACCGGTTCAATATCATCTTCCTGTTCATGATCCGGAATTAGTTCGTCCAGCGTCAATTCTCCTTTCAAGAATCGTGCTGCGTCACGACAAGCATAATAAATACCTTCGCTACGGTCTGCTTCTGCCACACCTGCTACATACTTATCGAAAACACTTCGTTCATTCAGTCTGTCACTGAGAACTGAAGCCTGTTCCAGACTAACCAGATCACCCTTCTTGCGAAGAATGGCAACCGCCTTATTTATTTCCTGATTCTTTCTCATGATCTTTTGTTTTTAGATTTATTGTTTTCGTTATATGCGATGGCTTCCAGTTGTTTCTTGAATGCTTTTAACTCAGACGGATACATTTCAGACACATTCTTTCGTGAGGCACTTTTGCTGCGGGCAAAGACATTCAGCTTAGCGATATTCATTTGAAATTCTTCCTGTGTATCATTGGTGTATCCCTTATTTAGAAAAGAAATCTGAAAAGACAAACAGAAAATAGCCTTTACCAACTTCTTCGCTTCCTCACGTGCTTTTTCAGCCTGATCCTCGTTGAGTGATGCTAATAATCTGCGAGCTTCATCGAAAGAAAGCTCTTTGCTGCTCTGCGTTCTCCCGTCCGTAAAAGAAGAAATGCAGTCGTGACGAGCATCATCGTCCATACCAATTCGATGAAAAGTAGCGTGCAAAGCCTTCATCTGTTGCGGACTGATTGCTTTATCTTTTGTTGTTCTCATAACTCTAACTTTTATTATCGTTGATATTTATCTCCCCAGTATTTTTCAGCTTCTTCTGGCCATACGTCAATCTGCATTTTCGGTCCGTTGAACCGCCCCTTGCTGAAAGCCCTGTATCCTTCTACGTAAACTTTCTGGGAAGCATCGTACATCACGCTACGGGCACTACGCCCGGAAGGAAGCTTGCCATCCGCATGGCTTACGAAAATAATCAGCTTGTCTTTATGCTTTTCCTTGAAGGTGATATATTGCTTATACGTCATCTGCGTATACTGGAAACTGTCAATCACCACAATTCCCGGAGATTTTCGTCGCAACAGCCGTTCACTCAAATCTTTCATCGGCTCATTGTCAAGAAGAAGAAACCGACGGTTCACTTCCAGCATTCCGCATCGTAACAGTGTATTCTTCATTGTCAGGCTGGCTCCCTCTTCAAGACTATCATAAATAACACGTTCAAACTGACACAAGTATTTGCAAAGCTGCACTACAAAAGTGGTCTTTCCATTTCCTGAGTTTCCCCAGACTATCCAGATACCTTTCCGTTCAGGCTCGCCGAAAGCGTCATACCATTCATCCCGGAAAGGGAAAGTTTCAATCTTCGTAGCCAGTAATTCGCTTACAGACTTGGCTCGGCCCATTATTCCGCTTCTCCTTTCCTGGCACGTGCGTCCATGATACGTTTGCGGCTATGTACACAGCGTTTCACCCGTCGCAAGTCGTTCTCGCTAGCCTCTGCGTCTTTCAATACTTTCTTTATTTCCGCTTCGTCCGTCAGCCCGTTAGCCTGGCAGATGGCGTGAATATCGTTTTGGGTCGTGCTTTTTACCTCGAAGAAACGACGGCCAATACGGCTGTATATTTCCTTATAACCCTTCTTGTTATAACGAAGCCCATTCTCCAGGCGACGTTTGATATAGTTGGTAGAAAGGAAAATGATTCCCGCGTGACCTTCCAGACGATTATAAATGGAAATGAAGTAATTGAATACGCTATCCGTCAATTTGTCGCCCTCGTCGAAAATAATAAGCGGATTACCCAAAAAGGCGATCATCGAAATAGCATACTCCAGCATGTCCCGAAGGTTGGTCCCATCAGTAGGAGCACCCACCTGCTTGGATATCTCACGTACGAAGTCGCTTTTCTTCATGTCTTCGGAACAGAGGATATAAAAGACGTTCCGGTGCTTCTTGCGATAGTCGATGGCAGCGGTAGTCTTTCCACACCCGGCATCACCTACAATCCACGTGACGTTCTTATACATCTGCGCATCAGTCATCATGAAGGATATTTCTTTGAAGGCCACACTTTCGTGAATCTCCCAACAATCGAAACTGAATCCGATCTGCGTGGCAATGCGAATAAACATATCGTCAGAGATATTGGCATATTTACTGTTCACTATGGTAGATACAGTGGCGGCACTCACACCGTTCAGGCTTTCAGCCGCACGGTTACGGGACAGGTAGTTGTCACAGTAGGCACTCAGTGCGTCACGGATAGCATTCTTATGCTCAAGGCTTAATTCTTTCATTGTTTCGTATATTGTTTAAACAGTTATTTTTCGTCATTCTAATAGCGTTCAAGGCAGTCGATATCATCAAATGTGAGATTGGAAGTCACTTTGGTATATTCTCCGGTAGTGGAATATGCCAGTTCCGTGCCGTCATCCTCTTCCTCAATCGCCAGTTTTTCCGGCAGGGATATGGGAGACTGTAGCGTTCCGGCTTCATATTTCTCACGCACTTCCTTCATTTTCTTTTCGCTCACATTCTTCGGTTGCGGAGTGGAGAGGTTAAAGAGTTCGGCTGCGATGGATTCGTCCAGATCGAAATCTTCTGTGCTGAGTTGGATCAGCGCCATTGTCTCCTTATTTTGGTCGACAGTTCGACGCATGAAGGAAGTCTGATCAGCGGTTCGAGTCTGTGTGTCACGGTTAATGACGGTCCGCGGAGTTGCGCTTATGCTGTATTTCAATCCGGAAGCGGTCGGTTCCCAAAGTTCAATACGGGTCATATCCATCGGATCATACATCACACGGAACTTGCGTCCTGTGTTACGAAGTGCCCACTGTTCATTACGAAGCCCGTCTTCGCCATAGACTTCGTACTCATATTTCTGCTTGTCGATCTCTATTTTCAGCCCGGCATTGGTGTAGGTCACCTCTTTGGCGCTTGTGAGCCAGAACATCTGAATCAGTTCAACCGGCTGCACGGGTGATGTTTCCGGATTCTCGCTCATGCGGTACATGTCAATCCGAGCGATACCGGTAGCCGGATGAGCGGCATTGTTCCATTCCTCACGGCATTGACGGTAGATTTCTTTCACTTCTTCCAGAGTAGGAAGAGCGTAAGCGTTCTTTTCTATGAATTCAAGATTGGGCTTGCTGTTCATCTTTACAGCTGTCACGTTTTGCCCGGTGAAATACCATATTTTATGGAGTATCTGCTGCTGGAACCGGCCGAAGACGCTTTCTATTGTTTTGCTCTGACCGTTGTATGGCATGGTGGGTTTATGAAGGATAGCAATCTTGTCGAAGAATCCTCGCGCCGCCAGCTTATTGTGTCCACCTTGGTTATCATTTACAATTTCATAGGGACGAACACCAGCGAATTCTACTGCCTGCCGGAAAGCCCGGTACTGACTGTCAAAAGTTTCTTTCGGAGCGATATCGTAGCCTATTAGCGTCTCACTATAAGCGTCAAGAACTTCGTAAACAGAAGTGGTACACATTTTATTATCCGCATTTTTATAGTACAAGTTCAGCTTAGTACCATCAGAATACCAAAGAGCGTCACGCATCTGCGGGAGCTGTGTTTTCAATAAAGAAGAATACTTCGATTTCCACTTCTGCATTCCATATACGGCAGCAAACCAAAGTGGCATCACGGCAGGATCATACAGATAATTGCGAAGAGTGGTCATGGACTTGATTGGTTTCAGTCCACGTTCTATCGCCTGGTGATTGTACTCCTCAAATATCTGAGAGTCGTTATAAATAGGAAACTTACTACGTTTCAGTTTCAACAGCAAGCGCCCTTCCATCGGTCCGATCTTTCGAGTGTTCTGGTTACCATTCTTAGCGCTGATCAATACCTCATACCCATACTTCTTATAAGCATTGTACTTTTCACGCAGACGGGCAGCATTAGCGGGAAGCGTATGCTGATACAACAAACGAAGCTTCTCACAAGTACCCATTACAGCCTCCCAAATTTCCTTGGAGTGTGAATAGCCACTTTTCCTGTGCAGCGATTTCATTTCATTCTCCACACAAATCATTTCATTCATTACTTGTGCGTTCAGTACATATTCTGCCTGTTTCACATCTGTCAGGCTGCTACCATCGGATAATGTAAATTTATCACGGTAAAATTCAATAGCTTTGCTATCAGTTCTTAGTGTATCACTCATGGTTTCTTCTTTGATTTGTTCTTTCAGTTGCTGTTCTGCATCCGGGTACTTGGCGTCATACGCCTCCTTGATGGGTTTGTAAAGGGAAACATAGTCAATGAGAGCACAAGAACCTTTCCCTTTCCCCGGACGGAGTACACGAATCTTCCCTTCACGAACTTTCTTTTTATAGTTCGGCTCACTCAGGATTCCCCCCTGAGTTACCAGCTCAGCGAAAGTCACACACCGTATATTACCAAACATTTCCATAATCAAACATTTTAAATTTGCGCAAGCGTCCGGCACCGACCCGGACCCGTAAGCTACTCGTGAAAGTTCTTACCTTGCATGTGAGAAAAACACTATCCCTATTCCTCGCGAACCGGAATAGTTTTGCTACCTTTGTAACTATTAAACCAAAAAATTATATAATCATGAAATGCCTCAAACATTCCCCTAAATGGAAATTGAACTATATTATAGTTTATCGTAATAACGATTCCGCAAAATGGCATCGCCATTTGATTCATGATGCCTTAGTGAGTGTTGCACTTTTGCAAAAAATAGATTTTGCATTTGACGAAGATTTCCCATTTTTCGATGAGTCGCAATATAAAGCTGATTCAACGTTAAAGGAGTTGGTTGTTGATATTGCGTATTTTCGTTCAAACATAAATTCGCACTCTGGCATAAAAGCCTTCCGCCAAATTGTTGATGGATTATTTTATGGATACGACATTGTCCTTGAAGATTCTCCTTTTCATGTATACAGCATGGGGACAAAATATATGTCTGAATATCCCTTTCCACAAGATTTTGAGCGTCCTTTGAATTATCCATACGTGGAACATCATGAAGGGAAGGAAACAACTCTTTGTGTAACTGCGGCAAGCTATGATAATCTACTAAATGAAGAGAATAATAAGGATTTGAACTAAGCTTTTTACCCGCATAAATATTATCGTTCTGTTGATATCCGGATTTACATTCGGAACTGTATTTTGTGCCCATCACTCAGCCCTCCTTTCTTCCTCCAAAGCCCGTCCCAGTAACATCACCACCGCCAATACCACCAGCATTCCTGCCGTACAAGCTTCTTTAAAAGTTATACCTATACCATCGGCTAAACTGACAGCCATTGCTATAGCTATAACAGCGGCTACATTCTGAATCCATCTAATTGCTTTCATATCATTGCTTATTAAAATTATTACTCAAAATATCTATCCCTATTCATCCCGAACCGGGATAGTTTCGCTACATTTGTAGCTACCAAACTAAAATTAATTTTATCATTAATTACTTTATGAGCATCACCTTCCCATCAACTGACGACAACACTATTTCAAGTGTGAGATCAGAGTTTGCGCATCGTCTAAGGAAAATGAACCTGAGATACAAAAGTGACATCTATTATCCTGAGTCTTCATGGTCAACCCCTGCATTTGGAGTTCCTGAGGAACTGACATTCTTAATCGGTGCGCCAAAAGATAAGCAAGTAAACTACTTGGAGATAGAAAAGACTCTTCACAAATTAGCGGACGAGATGAAAGTACTTTTTCCGCATATCGGTAAGATACATACTGAATTTCAACCCCCTCTTCTTCCGAGGTAGATTCTGCGCAATTAACTTTCTCAAGTGTGTCCTGACACTTTTCAATTATACCGGCAGCAGAAATCATGCTGCTGGTATTATTATCTACTATCATTGATCTTTCAAAGGATGTTAGTGTGATTTCCATAACTGAAATAATTAAATGGTTTATACTCTTTCAAAAAGTTATTGTTTCCTTGTATGGATTCTCTACCTTCTTCTTGATAGTGGTCACTTCATATTGTTCCGCTCCATGATTCAAAGCGTAGGCACGTAATATCCGAGCAGTAGGACTTTGCGTTTCAAATCGCATAGCACTCTGAACTGTTCTTTCAGTTACTTTAAATACTTTGGCAATCTCTCTTTGGAGTTCCAAACTAATTTCGATTACTTCTTTTTTTTCTTCCATATTGCATTATTTCTAATTGATATTAGTTATCTTTGAAGCGTCCTCTATTGGAAGACTTTGCAAAGTAATACAGAATTTCTGAATTATCAAAATAAAATTCAGAAAATATGAAATATAAATTCAGAGATCATGGATAAAAACAGTATTAATAGCCGTTTTTTAGAGAGCGTTAACTATCTATTAAACAATAAAATTGTAAGTAGCAAAATTGAGTTAGCAGAAACTCTTGGGATAGGCAACACTAAACTTTCAGAAATTCTGAATGAAAGGATGAAAGCTGGAACAGACCTTATTGCGTCTTTATGTTATAAATACAATATAAATCCTGATTGGATTCTCATGGGAAAAAATTCTATGTTTCGCCATAAATCTAAAAGTGAATCAGATTCCATCCCTACATTATCCAAAGCCAACCATGATGATGATTTTGTATCCATCCCTTTAGTGGAAATTTCTGTAGCAGCAGGCTGTAGTGGATATGACAATCCTTGTTATTTGGATGTAATAGATACTATAAAAATGCCATCTACAATGGTGAAAAGCAATAATCAATATTTTTGTATTCGCGTTAAAGGGGAAAGTATGACACCGACGATACTAGATAGTTCATATATCATTGCTCGATTATTAGACCGGTCAGAGTGGGAGGATATGCCTGAACGTCATGTTTATATAGTTAGTGACCGTGATGGACATGCATACATAAAGAGAATAAAAAATAGACTTCATAACAGTGGATTTATTGTTTGTATGTCTGATAACGTTGATAAAGTCAATTATCCTAATTTTAACTTGGAAGTACAAGATATAAACACCATACTTCATGCTGAATGGTATTTCAGTGCGAAAATGCCTAATTTAAATGAAACATATTACGATAAAGTTAATCAGCTGGAAGATAAATACGATAAACTTGAGAATCAGATGAAGCAAATCTTACGAGCTATCAATGTAAAGTAATCCAGTAGTAAAGACTACTGCACACACGCACGTTTTCATGACTAATGGATATGCTATTTCTTGATATTCCATTAGATATCAGATGAATACAACATACCAGGAGCTAAAAGAGCAAGTAGAATACTGGAATTATCCCCCTGTTAAAGAGCAAAGAAACAGCAAAAAAGGTATTAATTTGGACGTTATGTATGTTCGAACACACTTAAAAATGTCACGAAAAGGTATCCCTAAACTTAGACATATCTTGTTTTAAGTCTAAAATAAGGTATCCCTAAACAGTATCTTTAATGGTATCTCTAATTCCATTTTTAACATATTGTTATCCGATCAAACTGCTCTATATAAATTACCCATCAGCACTGGTGATCAACCTATTTAAACAGTCTCTCAAACAGCTGAATATAAATATAGCCTATCTCCGCTCAATACACAGAAATAGGCTATAAGTAGTCTCCTAGCTGGTCTTTATTAGTACTTCAATGGCTATTTACTCCATCATATTAGCTCAAAGTTACTCCCATAGTATTCAAACTGTTCAAATAATACTGGAATGTAACTCAAATGCCAAGCAATGTAACGCATCGTTTTGTTTCTCCCATTTTATGGAAATTGAATCAACCTCTTTATTCATCGGCAATCCAACATGTTTTTGCAGTTGCCGTAGTTTACACACATCGTTCTGTGCCCCCTATAGAATGGAGAGGAGACAAATACATTGAAGGATATAGACCACTTTCCTCCTCATCACCAGATCTATTAATGGAATGCATAAGCGATAAGAGCGTATTTTATACATCTCAAGAAAGAATTGCTGTAGAATGTAAATGGAGAAGCAAAAAAAACTTTTTTCTTGATGAAAAATGCATTATTAAATATGAAGACTATATTTCCTCCGATGAGCATAAATCCCCCCCAAAACATTTATTTTATGTATTTGGTTTTGGATGGTCTTGTGATAACCCTGAAGTTGTATATGTCATTCCTGCTAAGAAATTGTATAACTACAGCAAAGAAAAACATAAAGTTAAATTTCATTTCAGAAAAGAAGATGTGGATAGGCTCGAGCTTTTTGACGACTACAAACACAAAAATACAAGTAAATACCTTATTTATAAACCTGCAACCGAACAATCAAATATATGATACTAATGTCGGATTATACTTCGAAAAGACACTAATATAAAACAATATTTATGGTAATATATAATCTACAGCAAAGATGAAGATAAAGAAAAATAGCGATTTGAGAAATGCTAAAAGCATAGGAATAACCATCGAAAACTACCTCAACGAAATCGGCATATTCACCCTAGCTGATCTTGCTGAAACAACATCCGTAGAAGCTTTCAAAAGAATACGAAAGAATTATCCAGAAAAGACAATACCTATATGTCATTATCTATACTCTTTAGAAGGGACTTTATTAAATTTACATTGGAATGATATTCCCGCTAAATTAAAAGAAGAGTTAAAGGTAAATGTCTAAATTTAAAATCAGCTTCCTAGAGCTCACCATTATACTATAAAAAATCTCAAGTAGTTCATAGAATATAGAGTTTTAATATCAATGCGGAACCTCCCATTGAAAAAGACCAAACAAATTCATCCAAAATCCACTTTAAGTATTTGATTGATTATTAGGGATTTATTTTATCATTCGATATTTTTTTAGTTTACCCTCTTTGAAACTTACAATAAAATCAGACACATCAATCCACAAAGATTACTTGATAAAAAAGTATTCTAAAATTTTTTATTATCAACTATATAATATATATTTGCAGCATTAAGTAACCATTATTTACCACTGCTATGAAAACAAAATTCAAGAATATTTTAAAAGGGATCTTCTTAACATCCATTGCATCTATGGTTTCATCCAATGAAGCTAGTGCCATCTCTTATGACCTTTCCAGAATTAGTGATGACAACGAGAATAATATTGAACAGAAAACAAAAAAAGATCTTTCTCAGAAATACATACTTAAAGTACATAATGATAATTCATACCTCATAGCAGGACACAGAAGCCACCGATCACACTCCTCTCATAGGTCTCATTCTTCTCATAGGTCGAGTAGCTATGGAAGTTATAGTGGTTCCTCAAGTTCTACAAGCACTGGCACTTCAACATATAAATCCAATACAACCACTTACCCAAAGACCACATATACATTAGGAGAAAGAAACATTGTTAGTGGAGTTTCAGGCAAAGATGTGACAGAACTAGCCAATAAACTAATCAAGATAAAATATGTTATAAAATCAGAAATTGAGAAAGATCATTCGGGAGACGTTAAATATTCTATCAAATTAGAGAATGCTATTAAGAAGTTTCAAAAAGACCATAATCAAGTAGTAGACGGCATTGTTGGAAAAAAAACAATTGAAGCTATTAATAAACATATAGAAGAGACTAAGCATGAAACAACAAATACGAACATTCAAAAATACAATTTAGGAGATCGTATACTTAAGAAACAAATGCGAGGACACGATGTGACACAACTAAAAAATATTCTTATAGACAAAGGCCATTTATCAGGCAATCTATTAAAAGGAGAATCTCTCTTTGATGAAGCTACGGAAAAAGCTGTCATCAAATTCCAAAAATCAATAGGCATAGATGCTGACGGCATTGTGGAAACTCAAACTGTTTATTTCTTGAAAAAATAATGATCAACCATGATTAAAGCTGAATTAAAATCAGAAGGTACATTTCGTTTTATAATTGATGCTTCTATTTTCAATGAAGGAGTATTAACTAAAATGCAGATTCATTTATTATTTATTGGAGTAAGGATGACAATAACATATATGAAGTTATTTTGGAACTTAAGCCAAATGCAAACAAAATGTATACGTATGAATATGTAACCCACAAATTCAATCAAGATTTAATAGATTACAAGAATAGAGATTTGGTTATAAATGAGACTAAAGACATTCGTAATATTTTATATGTGAAAGCTTTTGCTAATAATGATGATTTTGAAGACTTTAATTTAGTATCAGAAAAATGAATCACTACTATTTATTACCATTCCGATTCACTAGAATCATGGAACAAGAATTACTAGTCAACGAGTTAGGTGATTTCATTTTTACTCCAAAAGATACAACAGAACGAATCATTAAACGCCAAATTAATAACCAAGAAAATATCTACAAGGATTTAGTCGCCAATTTTTTCATATCAGAACGCCCGATACCTGAATTAATTGATAATATGGCAACGCGCCTAAGAACCCAAAAAGCCTTTCTTGATTCATTTACATCATTACATATCTTTGTTTTAACTTTGAGATGTAATCAAAACTGCATCTATTGTCAAGCCTCAAGTAAAGAGAGTAACGAAGCAATCTATGATATGAAAGAAGAATATCTTTTTAAAGCCATAGATTTAATGTTTCAAAGTCCATCTCCCTCTATTACAATGGAATTTCAAGGAGGAGAACCATCTTTACCTTTTCAATTACTTAAGAAAGCAGTAAAAAGAACAGTCGAACTAAACCAAGAACATAGGAAACAAATAACTTATGTCCTTTGTACTAACTCCATAAATTTGACAGAGGAAATACTACATCTATGTAAAGAATATAATATACTTATCTCAACTTCGTTAGATGGTCCTGCTTTCATTCATAATCACAATAGAGGAAAAACAGATAGTTACAATCGCGTAATAGAAGGAATTAATAAAGTTAGAAATTATTTAGGAGCAGACAAAGTTTCAGCATTAATGACCACTTCAGAGTTATCAATTAACCACCCAAAAGAAATTGTAGACAATTATATTTTGAATGGTTTTAACAATATATTCCTTCGTCCTCTAAACCCTTACGGCTTAGCTCTTAATAGCACTAATTGGAATATATATTTTGATAAATTCTTTGAATTCTATAAACAGGCATTAAACTATATAATTGATATAAATATTAAAGGTAAATTCTTTGTAGAAGAATTCACAGCTATACTTTTACGTAAAATACTCACTCCTTTTACAACAGGATTTGTTGATTTACAGTCTCCTGCCGGAATAATAAATAGCGTTGTCGTTTACAATTATGATGGCTATGTATATGCATCCGATGAATCAAGGATGTTAGCAGAATATCATGATTACACATTCAGACTTGGACACGTTACAGATAATTACGAAAATTTATTCTATGGTGATAAAGCTCAACAAATAGCATTAATTTGGGGTACCGAATTTATTGCAGGATGTGCTGATTGTGCATTCCAATCTTATTGTGGTGCCGACCCTGTACGAAATCATTCTACTCAGAATGATATGTATGGCTTCCGCCCAACTTCTTCTTTCTGTAAAAAGCATAAAGCAATTATCACCTACCTGTTCTCTTTAATTCAAAGTGAACACGACAGAGTTATGCCAATATTCAAACAATGGATTAATAGAAATGAAAATGACTTTTGATATAAACTCAAATGACAACTCGTTATTTGTTACACTCAATGTAATAACAAATGTTTAATGTGCGCACAGCCACCATTAAACAGAGACGATATCGATTTCTTTTATGCCAAAAACATCGAGATTATAGATAATGCTCCCAATGGATTAACTAACATAGGTATCACGGGGGGAGAGCCGACTTTACTAGAAGAAAAATTAATATGCTTAATCGAATACATACGAATTCGTTATCCAGATAGCCTCATACATATACTAACTAATGGAAAAGCTTTTGCCGATATTCACTATGCTAAGAAATTTAAAGAAATTCCTAATCTTTTATTTGGAATTCCATTACATTCAGACTTTTCCATAGAACATGATGCGATAACACAAGTGAAAGGTTCATATACAGAAACGATGAAAGGTTTGTACAATCTTGCAGGCATTGGAGCTGATATTGAACTGCGAATAGTCATTAACAGGATGAACTTCCAAAGACTACCACAATTATCTGAATTTATATGGAAAAATTTACCATTTGTTGCATATATATCATTTATGGGATTGGAGGATACAGGGTATTCTATCAAAAATCATAATAAAATATGGATTGATCCAATCGATTATCAAAAAGAACTTGAAAAAGCAATCACAAACTTAGCAGAATGGAAACTTGATGTTTCTATATTCAATATTCCACTTTGTTTGCTTAGATCATCATTACATAAGTTCGCCAAGAAATCTATTTCTGATTGGAAAGTTACCTATATCGATATATGTTCAACATGCTCTATGAAAAATGAATGCTGTGGCTTATTCACAACATCCAAAACACAAAGTCCTAATATAAAACCCATATAATAAACTTCATATTAGAAAATAATAAGCATCTCTATTCAGTTTTTATTTTATTTCCGATCTTACCGAAAGTCCAGCCCTGGTAAAGTACCCATATAAACAGAGAATCGCTATATTAATCTAATACGTAATCCCCCGATAAAATCCCCGTTGTCTAGTATCTTTTTTGCGCAAAGATCGAGCGAAAAAGATACTAGACAACGGGGATTTTATCGGGGGATTACCAAGAAACATCTGTTTCAAGTATATTATTACTTTTTCTGAAACTTGAAGGACTACATCCCTTGTATTTCTTAAAGAATTTACTCAAATGGCTTTCATCGGTAAATCCTAGTTCCTCGGCAATCTCACTTATTCTCATTTGACTATGTAACAATCTGCTTTCGACCAATTTCAGTTTATAGCTTAATATGTATTGCTGCATTGTTTCGTTAGTGTGCTTTTTTATATAACGTCCTAAGTAACTTTCAGATATACCGAAGTGCTGACTGATCTCTTTTGCTCTAATTTTACCTGTTTGATAGATATTTGCTTGGATATATTGAAGAATATCGAGAGACTTATCATCTGAACATTCATCGACTTGTTGAGGTAAAAACATAGCTATATTTCTTGCCACAACAATAATTATAGTATTTATCAACTGCGTGATAATCTCTTTACTATACAGATTCCTATTTACATATTCCCGAATAATTGCTTCAATCATTGGTTTCACTAATAACTTATCCACCTTATTTCTAAGGATGCAACCCGGTTGATGATTTGCATGTTGCAAAATAAATTCTAATCTCTGGATATTCTCTGAACCAAATATGGCTGAATGTATATAGATGTCATTAAACTTGATGTTAATGAATTTTGTAGTTGTATGAATCTCAAAGGAATGAGAATCATTTGGAGTTATCAAGAACAAGTGTCCATCATGATATGGGAACATATTATTGTTAATCCATTGAATACCTGTTCCTGTTAAGATGTAGACCAGTTCAAAAAAAGTATGCTCATGCTCAGTTAATAACGATTCATTATGCTCGTTAAAGCTGATCTCAAATGGTTGATGAAGATTTTCTTTTTTCATACTTCAAATATAACACATAAAGCAGAATTATACCAATATAACGAAAACATATACCTATATTTGAAACAAAATAGGTATAACTTTGCCACAAATCAAAATTAGATTACTTATGAACTTTTTAGAACTATCAAAACAACGTTATTCAGCAAGAAACAGAAAAGATATAACCGAAATAGTTTCAATCTTATAAACGTAACAATTATGAAAACAGAAATGGAAAAATGTCTGGCTGGTGAATGGTATGATTGTCATAACCAAGTTTTCTTGAATTTAAAGACCCGAACACATAAGTTATTAATGAAATATAATTCATTACCTTATGAGGATAAAGAAGAAAAACACAGCTTGCTAAAAAAGATGCTAGGTAGTATCGGAATGAAAGTTTCGGTTGCCAGTCCATTTATTTGTGATTATGGCTGCAATATACATATAGGAGATAATGTTACTGTAAATACTGGTTGTACCTTTGTGGATTGTAATAAAATCACTATCGGAAGTAATGTTCTCATTGCCCCTAATGTTCAGCTTTATACAGCAACTCACCCTATTGATTTAGATGAACGGCTAGCACCTGTTGAAACAGAAGATGGAATAAAACGAGTTCGCCGCACTTACGCTTTGCCTATTACAATTGAGGATGGATGCTGGATTGGTGGAGGTGTAATAATCCTTCCCGGAATAACAATTGGGTACGGTAGTGTAATTGGAGCAGGTAGTGTTGTTACAAAAGATATTCCGGCAAATAGTTTAGCCGTTGGAAATCCATGTAAAGTGATACGTCAAATCAATCAAACTAAGAAACTATGATAAAATTGGTCGCTTTTGATTTGGATGGTACAATTGCCGATACAATCCCAATGTGTATCGAAGCCTTTAAGCAGGCAGTATCTCCCTATGCATCAAAAATATTGTCAGAAGATGATATTGTGAAAACATTCGGACTTAATGAAGAGGGAATGATTAAAGAGGTCGTTTCAGAAGATTGGGAAAAAGCTCTGATTGATTTTTATGTGAAATACAAAGAAATGCACACAGTCTACATTCAACCATTTGCAGGGATAAGAGAATTGATAACAGAATTGAAGAAGAACTCAATTATTGTATCTTTAATAACAGGTAAAGGTCAAAGGAGTTGTGATATTACGCTTCACCATTTTGAAATGGAAGCTCTTTTTGATAGTATTTCAATCGGATCGCCAGATAGAAACACAAAAGCGGAATCAATGACGGAACTAATGTCAAAATATAATATCCAACCAGCAGAAATGGTATATGTTGGAGATGAATTTTCCGATATTACCGCTTGTAGTAAAGTTGGAATACAATGCTTATCTGCTGCATGGATAGCCTCACTCTCAAAAATGAAGAAATTAGAAAAGGAAAATCAAGGATATGTGTTTAGTTCTATCAAATCACTTCATTCTTTTCTAAAGAAAGAAGCTCATTTAGTTTAGATTCATATTCGTAGATTGATTTTAGTATTTTCTGGCATAATGGATATTTATTGGTAATATAAAAGCATGAAATCAAACGTTAAGTCTTTCTATATAATACTTACCATTAAAATTATGCTTATGAATGTATTGTTAAACATGAGGATGTTCGGACTATTCTCTGAAACCTCACAAGAAGTAACTAATAATGAAATGCAAGAAGCCTATGGCGAATTTGTTGAACAGATTAGAACTATAAGTAATGGAAATGATTATTCAACTACTTATCGAATTCTTGCAGCTACCCGTATCGAGATAGCTTTACTTGAAACAATACCTCTTTACGGGCAGGGGGAAAAATGCGCTTAAAAAGCTGTTCATACAAAAGGTACAGGCTACTATTACCGCAGAAATGGAACTGCTGAATCTAAAAATTCAGTACCCCAGCCAATTTCAAAATAGAATAAACAGCCTTCCACCTTCACCACTCTATTTGACCGATAATACCAACCTAGTTGAAATCATGGAGTTGATTAGTGGACTATTCCTATCACAAAGAGTAGTAACCCATGCCGGAACAAAATCTCCATTAACAGAAATTGGGAGAGCATTTGAACACCTCTTTAATATCAAATTAGGAGATGTTCACAAGAAACACGAAAGCGTCATAAAGCGCAAGCCATCTAAAGTAACTGAATTTTTAGATACACTTCGCAAAGCTATTGCCGAAGAAAGTAAAAAGAAAGGCTATCTATAAATCAAGAACTTACCAACAATTGTTAGGGGAGTAGATATACTACATCCCTAACTTATTTGCATCCATTTACCGTACTTTGCTTCATCAATCGATTGAAAATAATAATGTTGAACTAAAAAATGAAGCAAAATGTATATAGACAATGAAAACTTCGAGAAGTGGATGGAAAAACTATCCAAAAAACTCACCGTAATCGGACAAGATTTGAAATCTCTTATCAATACTGATACAGTACTAGATGATAATGAGAAGATTCTTGATAATCAGGATTTAGCTTTTCTCCTGAAAGTATCTTTCCGAACTCTTCAACACTACAGAGTAAATAATCAACTTCCTTATTTCACTATCGGAAGGAAAACCTATTATCGGGCTGTAGATATTCGAGCTTTTGTTCGTGAACGTGCCGACTCCCAAACCTACAAACGGTTTGAAAAAGACAATCAGTTGACAAATCAGCCCTGATAGTAAAATGTAGTAGAAGGAAGAAGCCTGTGTGCGGTCTATTTCTTTGTGTTGTCACCCCGATTTAACAGAAACGACTTCACCTATCGGTTCAGCTCGTTTCGCTAAATCGAGCAAGAGGGAACTGGACAAGTCCTGTTCCCTCTTGCCCTGCGGGGCAAAGCCTTCGGCTTTAGCGTGTTACAAGAACACG
>OHBC01000029.1_pt1 | contig 173867 bp, 146 predicted proteins | sample 1577331 | NCBI WGS metagenome assembly OHBC01 (sample SAMEA3879570, study PRJEB24766) | human gut metagenome | biome: human-associated habitat; feature: feces | place: USA | collected 1985/1987
GGTATGAGATCGACGGTTCCGAGGACGTTGGAACAGACAGCGATACAGACTGGTACTTCTTCGACGACGGCGAGGCTAAGCATGCTGATGCAAATGCTAAAGATTATGCTACAGACGACGAGGACGGCCCGGTATACGTAGCCAAGATCAAAGTAGACAGCGCCAAGGGCAAGAAGTACTTCGCATTCAACGAGAACGGCCAGATGCAGACAGGCCTTCAGTATATCGCTGACGACGGCGGCTTCTACTACTTCGACGAGAACGGCTATATGCAGGACGGCAAGGTTTCTGACGTAGAGTGCGACGATGATACATATGACTTCTACTTCAACACAAAGAACGGCAAGAACGGCCAGGGCTACACAGGAGAGAAGGACAACTACCTGTACTTCAACGGAAAGAGACTTGAGGCTGACGACGACTACAGACTGTACTACTTAAACGGCGACATTTACCTGGTAAATGACAAGGGCAAAGTTCAGTCTACAAAGAGCGACAGCAAGAAGTACGACATCGAGAACGAGGGTATTGAGACAGAGGATGTTAATGTAACATTCACAGGCAAGAAGGTTAAAGCTATCAATATCCCAGGCGGAGCTCCCTACACAGCTGATGAGTTAGTTGCTCAGGCTAAGGAGATCATGGAAGCAGAAGGATATGATCCGAGCGAGGATTCCTTCGTATCCATTCCGTTCATCCAGTTATATGATGACGATCAGTACACATATACTGTAGCAGCTGACGGAAAGGTTATTGTAGGATGGCGTGGTCTTAACAAATAATCAATAATCTCCGTTCAGATTATTTGACTTTGGGGAGGTTCCTCTTCCAGCGGTTTACACCGCGGGAGGGGAACCTCCTTTTTTGCTTTTAATGAAAGAACTTTTCATCAGCTTTCCTTTACTTCTCTGCACATGTATGCCATTGAAAACAGATCTTAGAAATCATCTCTCACCAGGAATTTGTTCTGCATTTAACAGTTTGGCGGTTTTTGTTGTCAGTTTGCACAATTTTCCGGCAGAACGGCTTCTTGTATATCATGTATTTTTTACAAAGTTTCTTATAATCAAAAATAGTATCCAAATTTCGGTTATATACAGCCTGTTTGATTCGTTATTTAATTGATAGGGAAAGGGTGAAAAAGATGATAACATATGATAAGCTGTGGAAGACCATGAAGGAAAAGCAGATGACCCAGTACCGTCTAATCAGATACTACGGCTTCAGCGCCGGCCAGATTGGACGACTGAAAAAGAATATGTATGTGTCGACTCATACACTGGAAGTCCTCTGCCAGATCTTGAACTGCAGGATCGAAGATATCGTAGAGTACATTCCAAATGAAGAGTAACAGGAGATAACTCGCAGACCTGGACAGAAAAACCGCTGGCTGGCCGAAATAACTAAAACATCTATCGCCCTTCGGAGGCTATCTGGTTTTTTCTGTCTCACAAAACTGAATATGGAAGCAGCAATGCCGTCTTCAGAGTGACTGGAGACGGCATCTTTGCGTATGACGGAACGTACTGCAATTCATGTGAAACCACTTCTGTGGGCAGTGATAAAGGGCTGTGCAGCCAGGCCAGTCTAAAAAGGCTGACTGAAGCGAATATAACTCTCTGAGGCCTTAAAGGGCAGATACCTGGAGAGAGTTCTATTTGCCATTTTAGCGAATTTAATATGGATAACCCGAGCTTTTCCTCAAAGACGCGGAAAGGCCGTTCTAATACCCCTTTAAATCGCTTAAAAGGCATATAATTTTTTGAATTGAATTAAAAAACGGAATTCTGATAAGGCACAGTGTCTGAACGTGTATCAGGCTTCCGGAAAAAGGAAAGAGATTATGGCAGCTGACAAGTTTTTCCATACGTTTTGCCAGTCCCGAGGATTTGTCAAAAAAGAAAGTGGCATATATTGCAGGAGGAAGAATTCGGACAAAGCAGGAGGATGTTTCTTCTGTGAATATAAAAAAATACCGCCTCCAGACAGGCTGAAAGCGGTATTACTGTCTTATATCCTTTTTTGTGCGGCAGAAGAGCCGTATGACCTTCGTAAGACGATAGCGTTTGAGTTATTTTGACCGGCTAGTGCTTTTTTACTCTGGCCTGCAAATTATCGGCTGCTGCTCCTCGTCAGGAATATACTCTACAATATCCTCGATTCTGCAGTTCAAGATTTGGCAGAGGACTTCCAGCGTATGGGTAGACACATACATGTTCTTTTTCAGACGTCCAATTTGGCCGGCGCTGAAGCCGTAGTATCTGATTAAACGGTACTGGCTCATCTGCTTTTCCTTCATAGTTTCCCACAACTTATCATATGTTATCATTTTTCTCACCCTTTCCCTATCCATTAAATAACGAATCGAACATGTTGTATATAACCAATATTTGGATAATATATCTATATAGGGATATTCAACATAATCTTAAATTGTTCAGAGAAAATTTGAAGAAAATTTACAATTAAAAGCAGTTATTGATGTATAGGATTAGGAATATCAATATCCTGATACAATATTTGGGTTAATGTTTAGCTGAAATTATTGCAATGACTTTCATGGGTATGATATGGAAGGTATTCAGGAAACTTTCATTTGAACGTAATAGTATACAAAAATACTCAGGATAGTAACAATGAAAATGCATTATAATAGCAAAGCAGATTTTTCAAAAAACAAAAGCGCTGGCAGAAGAAATAATTAAATTTCTCTGCCAACGCTTTTTTTATTAACTAACAGTCTGCTGGAAGCAGCCGCTGTGATATTAGTCGATCCAGCTTGGAGCATCTTTAGCTGTATACTATGTGGCAGTTTCTGTAGGTTCACCATTACCGGCATATTCCGAGCACTTTCGTTTATATTAATAAAATATTAAATAATTCTGCTGTGTTCCGGCTGTGCTTTTCTTGCGCCGGAAAGATATAAGTGATATACTAAAATAGTATATGCCTAAAACATGAACTGCTGATAAAAATGCGGATCATATGTTTACAGCCTTTAAAGTGAAGCTTCAGATACAGGGCTGAAATGGGGCAGTTGCAGATAAGAACTGACACAGCAGAAGTGAAGTTTTCGTTAGGGCAGTATTTTTGCTGCAGATGGAGACAAAAAATAAATTTACAGAAAGAATATGGAGAGCTTATGAGCAGCAATGTAATTAAAAATGTTTCGGCAGAGAAGCGGCCCTACAGAGGCATTGAAGTTCTGGCAGGAATTTATACACTGGTGATACTGTGTATTTTCCCCTTTGTAGTACATGACAGGTATTTTGATATTCTTCCTACGAAGTACCGCTTTTATTCGACTGCAACGTCGGCAGTCCTGGTGTTTACAGTCATTTATCTGATTGCCAGCGGCGCGGTGGTTCGGGCTGTGCGCTCATTTGGCGACGGAAGCTGGCGCAGGCACCTGAATTTTGTGGACTGGGCGGCAATCGCCTTTGCAGTTTTGATTACAGTTTCCACCGTACAGTCAGATTTTCGATTTGAGTCCTTCTGGGGAAATGAGGGGCGTTATACAGGACTGTTCACACTTTCACTGTACGTGTTTTCGTATTTTTTTATCAGCCGTTTTCTGAGATGGAAGCAGTGGTACCTGGATCTGTTCCTGGCAGGGGGAATTCTTGCCTGTCTGTGGGGAATTACAGATTATTTCAGAATGGATATTTTCCATTTCAAGGAAAGGATTGCATCTAATGCAGACTCCTTCACCTCCTCTTTTGGAAATATCAATACGTACACCATCTATGTGGCCATGGTGATTGCGGTGGCGGTGATTCTGTTTTTAATGAGTGAATCAGTCCTGCGCTCCATTTTTTATTATATCTGCTTTATAATAGGGATGTTTGCCATTATCATGGGAGAGAGCGACAATGCCTATCTCTCTCTGGGCGCTCTGTTCGCCCTGGCGCCTCTCTATGCATTCAGAAAATCTCAGGCAGTCAGAAGATATGCAGTGCTGATTGCCACAATTCTGACCGTTGCCAGATGTATCGAATGGATCAACGTGAAATACGCAGATACGGTGATTGGGATTAACAGCCTATTTTCTTTTATTTCAGGTTATGATAAGATTATGGCTGTGATTGCCGCAGCCTGGACTGTAGCTGCGGTGCTGTACCTCTTAAAGCTGGTGATAAAGAAGAACCCCCCGGGACTGCTTCTGGCCCTCAGAATTGTCTGGGGAGCTGTGCTGGCAGGAGCGGTGCTTCTTATCTGCTATATGTTCTATGACGCAAACATAGCAGGACATCAGGAAAAATATCAGTCTATTGCAAAGTACCTGGTATTTAATGATAACTGGGGGACTAACCGTGGATTTGCCTGGAGGATTTCGTGGGAGAATTTCCTGAGTTTCCCCCTGCATCACAAGATTTTTGGGTTTGGACCGGACACATTTGGGATTATCACTACATTTAATAACTTTCAGGAAATGAGCGAAAATTATCATGTAGTGTTTGACAATGCCCACAATGAGTACCTTCAGTTCCTTTTGACGATCGGAATTGCAGGACTTGCCGCGTACCTTGCATTTTTGATTTCAGCCTTTGTGAAAATGACCCGCCAGGCGAAAGGGAATCCTCTGGTACTTGCACCGATGTTTGCATTTGTTTGCTACAGTGTGCAGGCCGTGGTAAACCTGAACGTACCCATCACTGCGCCCTTTATGTGGCAGTTTTTGGCTATGGGACTGGCTGTCTGCTATCAGTCGGGAAGCGCGGGGAAGGAAACAGAAGCTCAGACGGCAGAGCCAAAACCAGAAAAACAGAGAATCCCTGAGAAAAGCGTGGAAAAATCAATATCCCGGCCAGAGGCAAAAGAACAGTCTGCCCAAGTGAAAATGGCGGACAGCAAAAGTGCTCTGACGGGTGCGGAAATGCCGGATTCTCTGCCGGAGATACAGGCGGACTGGACCGTTGATGAAACTGAAAAAAGGGATGAAAAATAGAGGAGGGGCATATTTAGAAGAGAGCCGCCCTCACAATCTGAAAAAAGGAAGTTGTAGTTGCCATGTTTGATAAGTATATGCCAAAAAACAAAAGAGTCAGAATGATTATTTTAATGCTGGCTGATATTGTATCAATCCAGATTTGCTCCTTTCTGGCGCTTCTGATACGGTTTGATCTGAATATCGCAAAGATTCCGCCTGAGTACAGTGCCAATGTGCTGCGCTACTGGCCTATCCACACACTCCTGACTGTTGCGCTCTTTTTCCTGGCGCATCTGTATTCGACCATGTGGAGTGTGGCTGGAATCAGGGAGGTAATAAGAATTGTCCTTTCCTGCGGTCTCTCGACAGTTCTGCAGATAGCAGGTATGACGCTTCTGCAGTTTTTTATGCCGAGAAGCTACTATATTATCAGCTTTGTTGCTCTCTGCATCGCCGTTACAGGCATTCGGTTATCCTACCGGATTAAGCACTCCCTGTTTCCGTCGGGCAACAGAGGCGGAAGCAGGATTATGATTGTGGGAGCGGGAACCTCCGGCTCTGTGATTCTCAAGGAGATGATGACAAGCAGGCACACAAACGGAACAGTTGTCTGCTTTGCGGACGACGACATCAATAAAAAAGGCAAGTATCTGAATGGAGTTCCCATTGCGGGAGGCCGGGAGGAGATACCGGAGCTGGCAAAGCAGTACCGGGTGGATGAGATCTATGTGGCAATTCCGTCAGCCCCGGCCAAGGAACGAAAAAAGATTTTAGAGATCTGCCGAGAAACGGACTGCAAAATCAAGATGCTTCCCGGAATCTATCAGCTTCTCAACGGCGAGGTCAGTGTGGCCAAGCTCAGGGAGGTTCAGATCGAGGATCTGCTGGGAAGGGATCCGATCCGCGTGAATCTGGATGAGATTATGGGATATGTGCAGGATAAGGTAATCCTTGTCACAGGCGGGGGCGGTTCCATCGGAAGCGAGCTGTGCCGTCAGATTGCCAGCCACAGGCCAAAGCAGCTCATTGTCTTTGACGTCTATGAGAATAATGCATACGATCTGCAGCAGGAGCTGGAGAGAAGTTTCCCGGAACTCAATCTGACTGTGCTGATCGGCTCCGTGAGAAACACACACCGGATTGAGAGCGTGTTTGAACAGTACAGGCCGGATATCGTCTACCATGCGGCCGCCCATAAGCATGTCCCCCTTATGGAAAACAGCCCCAACGAGGCGATCAAGAATAATGTCTTCGGTACATACAAGACAGCCAGGGCTGCCGGAAAGTATGGAGCAAAGCGCTTTGTCCTGATTTCCACAGACAAGGCGGTCAACCCGACCAACATCATGGGGGCCTCCAAGCGGATGTGCGAGATGGTTATTCAGATGATGGATCACAGGTACAGGACCGAGTTTGTGGCAGTGCGCTTTGGAAATGTGCTGGGCAGCAACGGCTCCGTCATTCCCCTGTTTAAAAAGCAGATTGCAGAGGGAGGCCCTGTCACCGTCACACATCCCGATATTATCCGCTATTTTATGACGATACCGGAGGCTGTGTCGCTGGTGCTTCAGGCGGGAGCCTATGCAAAGGGCGGAGAGATTTTTGTCCTGAACATGGGAGAGCCTGTAAAAATTCTGGATTTGGCCAAGAATTTAATCCGGCTGTCGGGATATGTGCCGGGAGAGGATATTGCCATTGAATTTACCGGGCTCAGGCCGGGAGAGAAACTCTATGAGGAGATGCTTATGGATGAGGAGGGCATGCAGGATACCCCCAATAAGCTGATCCACATTGGAAAGCCCATTGAGTTTGATGAGGACGAGTTCCAGAAGCAGCTGGATGAGCTGTATGAGATTGCAAACAGGGATTCGGAGAATATCAAGGAGGCCGTCCAGCGGATCGTTCCCACGTATGTGATCAAAAGGGATGAGAAGTAGGATGAGAAGTTAAGGGAAAGGACAGGCAGAAAGCGGGAATTGAGCGCTTAAGGAGTACCTGAAGCATCGGAATAAGAAAGATAAATATTCAGCAACTATAAAAACGGGCAGTTCAGAGGATAATCGCAGGAATTCTGAGCCGGCCCGTTTTTTTCTGCGTTCAGGTTTGTGAGGGAGGGAGTCTATGTGAGCTGTAAGAACATCAGCCGGGAGCCGGTTCCGCGTAAAAGGGAGGATGAATTATCTTGAAATTCTGTATATTCTTGGAAATGAATTCAAATAATAAAAATGAGAACAGATACGTCCGATTTTGTATATTATTGTAAAAAACAGTAATTAATTTAACGAGAATTTACTTGAGTATCCGGCAGTTTTGGTATATAATATATTATGGTTAAAAAAATAACAAATCATGTGCCAGAAAGCGGACAGGCCGTCTGCAGAAGGGGAACGGCAGTTAATATGAAACCGTTCATTTTCTGTGAAGGCTTCTGCGCAGACAGAAGCGTGTCTGCAGTGGGGAATGCAGGATGTCTGGAGACGGTCCGGCCGGAAGGGTGCATCCATTTATGAAGGAGGAATCAGAAATGGCAAGATTTACGTTACCGAGAGATATTTACCATGGAAAAGGATGCCTTGAGGAGCTGAAAAACCTGAAAGGAAAACGCGCAATCCTCGTTGTGGGTGGAGGTTCCATGAAGCGTCAGGGATTTTTAGACAAGGCGGTTGAGTACTTAAAGGAAGCCGGGATGGAGGTGCGCGTCTTTGAAGGCGTGGAGCCGGATCCGTCGGTAGAGACGGTTATGAAGGGTGCGCAGGTCATGAGAGAGTTTGAGCCGGACTGGATTGTCTCCATGGGCGGCGGTTCACCCATTGACGCAGCGAAAGCTATGTGGGCTTTCTATGAGTATCCGGAGGTGACGTTTGAGGAGCTGTGCACACCCTTTAATTTTCCGGAGCTGAGGACAAAGGCGAAATTTGCAGCGATTCCCTCCACTTCCGGCACAGCCACAGAGGTTACCGCCTTCTCCGTTATCACAGATTACGAAAAGGGAATCAAGTATCCTCTTGCAGACTTTAATATCACGCCGGATGTTGCCATTGTCGATCCGGAGCTGGTGGAAGGGCTTCCTGCAAAACAGGTGGCCTATACGGGAATGGATGCCCTGACTCATGCGATCGAAGCCTATGTTTCCACACTCCACTGCACCTTTACGGATCCGCTGGCAATCAAGGCCATCCAGATCGTAAACAGTGATCTGCAGAAATCTTATGACGGCGACATGAGAAGCCGTGAGGAGATGCACTATGGCCAGTGTCTGGCAGGAATGGCCTTTTCCAATGCGCTTCTCGGAATTGTGCACTCCATGGCTCACAAGACAGGAGCTGCATTTTCCACCGGCCATATCACACACGGCCTGGCCAATGCCATGTATCTTCCATATGTAATCTCCTACAATGCCAAGGAGCCGGAGGCGGCAGCGCGCTATGCGGAGATCGCCAATGCCATCGGCATTACAGGCACTGTGGAGGAGTGTATTGAGGGACTGAGAAAGAAAATCCGTTCCATGAATGATTATATGGGTATTCCCAATACACTGAAGGAGTTTGGAATTGAGGAGAAGGAGTTTAAAGAGAAGCTGGCCGCTATCTCTGAGAATGCGGTGGGCGATGCATGCACAGGATCCAATCCAAGAACGATTGATCCGAAGACCATGGAAAAACTGTTTACCTGTATTTACTACGGAACAGAGGTTGACTTCTAACAGCTGACATACAGCAGATTCAGAATGCAGTATGAAGAAAGCCTGACGGGCAGACGCTTACCTTTCGGTGAGCCTGCCTGTCAGGCTTTTGTGTTATATAACAGGAAGCTTCGTTCTCTGTTATATAAAAACGCTCTGCGGGGATCGCACTGGGTTGGACAGAGAGGACGCTACAGACGTTTTCCCATAATCCAGCGCCGGAGCCCTCCGTATTTCAGAGCCTCCTCTATTTTTTCGTAGCCGAGACACTGGAAATTCCGGAGGCTGTACAGATTTTCAGGGTGAACGGTTGCCATCAGGAAGCGATAGCCCATGGAGGCGGCTTTTTCCTCACCGGCCCTGAGAAGACGGCGCATCAGCCCGTTTCCGGTATAGGCTCTGCTGACCACAACTGTCTCCATGTGGGCCACAAGGGGGAGTTCCCGGGCAGACAGGTGAAGGGAAGAGCCCAGGTTATCACTGTCCAGGCCGGGAAAGCGGACGAGGAGGAAGGCTGCAATACTGCCCTGAGCGGGGATTGAGCCAGTGATATCTCTGTCGGGGGCGCTTCCTGCCGGAAGCTGGTTCTCCTCTTCCTCACAGACGGCTTTCAGGATAAATCCCTGCCGATCCATATGGTTTTCAATAAATTCCTGGTTATCCGGGCAGAACCACTCTTTTTGGGCAACAGTCTCTGCCCCCTCATTCATGAGCCGATAGATATTGGGGCTGTCTGACAGGACAGCAGGTATGATTGAAAAAGTCATGAAGGCCTCTCTTTCCGGAATCCCTCCTGGCAGGACTCCTCTCTGTTTTTTGTAATGCCGAATGGGGTTATGCAGTGCCCATATGCCTACGTTTACCGGCTGCATAAAGGGATATTCTGCGGTACGGGGCAGGAGCGCTCTGGGACTGTACTATTTAAAAGTTTAATACAGAATCGGGAAAAAGGAAAGTAAAATGCAGATGCAGAGAAAAGAAATTTCAGGAGGCAGGAGACTTCTGGAAGATAAATATTACAGGTATCTGTAAAAGAACTCCTTTGCTAAGATAGTTATTGTTTATAAATGGATAATAATGGTAAAGGAGAAGGAAGATGAACCGACAGACAGAAATGCAGACAGGAGAGGAATATGGAGGAGGCAGGCGGGAGATGACAGTAAAATCTCTCTGCGAAATATGGGAGGCTTCTGTCAGAAGCAGTGTAAAGCCCAGCACCTATGCCTGCTATGTGACGCTGATTGAAAAGCATATTCAGGCGGAGCTCGGAAACATGTCAGCGGGGAAGCTGACCAACCGGGTGATTCTGGAATTTGTGAGAAAGAAACAAAGGCAGGGACTTTCCGCAGGAACCGTCCGGCTGCTTCTTTTTTTGCTGAAACGCATCGTTCAGGCGGGAAAGGAGAGGGGGATATGGCCGGCAGAAGAACTCAGCTTCCGACAGCCAAGGCAGCTTTCAGGCGGGAAGAATATTATGGAATGGGAGGATTTCCACAAGATCCTCAGCTACCTTCTGCACTCCAGAAGGAGCTTTGATCTGGGACTTCTGATTTCCCTGAGCACCGGAATACGGGTGGGGGAGCTGTGCGGTATAAAATGGGGAGATATTGACCTGAAGGCAGGGATACTGAGAGTCAGAAGAACCGTTTCCAGGATACGCAATGTGGATATAGAGGAACAGCAAAAGCCGTTTCCGGCAAAACAGAGCAGAACGATTATACAGATTGGGCCTCCGAAAACAGAAACTTCCGTGCGCGATATTCCGCTTCCTCAGTTTCTCGTGGAGAGACTGAGGGAGAGGCAGGAGGAGCGCAGATTTTCCTCCCAGGCCTATGTGCTCACAGGAAGAGCGCAGTTTATGGAGCCGAGAGGGGTACAGAGGCGGTTTAAAAATCTCCTGAAAAAATGCGGGATTGAACCTGTCAATATTCACTCTCTCAGACATTCCTTTGCATCCAAATGGATTGAAAACGGGTTTGACAGCAAGGCTTTATCTGAAATTCTCGGACATTCCTCTGTCAAAATAACTATGGATATCTATGTTCACAGCAGCATGAGACAGAAGAAAAGCTATATGGATCGCGTATTGGACGGACTTTAAATCTTCGCATGGTGAACTGTTACAGAGAAAAATTCTTTAAAAATATATTAAAGGATTTATAATTGATAAAATATTTTCTCTGTGATAAGATGGATAACATAGCATGTACAATGAGGAGGTTTACCATGGATTCCTATCAGAACTATGAACAGGAAATTGATCTGAAGGATTTGATGTTCGCCGTGCTTCGCAGATGGCGTCCCATCATCCTGATTGCGATCATTTTCGCCCTTCTTCTGGGAGGCTTTAAGGCAGTCAGAGGTTTGGGACAGATGAAGGATGCAGAGTATGTTGCATCGAAACAGCAGGAATATGACAACAGCATGGATCAGTATGAAATGTCAAAGGAACGCCTGGAAAAGGAGATTGAAAATATCAAGGCGAGTCTGGAAAGCCAGAATGATTATATGGAAAATTCTGTGCTGATGAATATTAACCCATATGATGAGTATACGACAGCCGTATCATTTTACGTGGCTACCGATTACCAGATTATGCCTGGCATGGCTTACCAGAACCCCAACACAGCTTCCAGCATTATGGCAGCCTATATGTCCATGATCCAGAACGGAGAGATGTACAATTATGTGTTAAAGAAAATGGAGCCGTCCCTGGAGCTTCGTTACCTGCAGGAGCTGGTGACAGTAGAGCCTGATTATGACAACAATATGTTCAATGTCCGTGTAATCAGCAGTACAGAGGAGGGGGCAGAGCAGATTATGTCCCTGATCATGGAATCTCTGAACGAATATCAGGCCGTGATAACCCAGAAAATAGGCCCTCATACACTTAACATGATTCAGGATACAGGCGCTGCAGGTCCATCGGCAGCTCCCGGCGGTGAGATGAGTCAGACACCGGAGGTGTACACTACCGTAGATCTGGAGCTTGAGAAAAAGCAGCAGGATCAGTCTGCCAGAACACAAACTCTGAACCAGAGTCTCACAGATAAAACAAAGGAACTGAATGAGCTGAAGGAACCGGCCAATACACTGCCCAGCACAGGGAGCGCGCTGAAATCGGCTGTGAAATATGGAGTGCTTGGCGGAGTCCTGGGCGCATTCTTAGCTGTATTTTTTATCTGCGTCTCATTTCTGATGAGCGACAAGCTGGCAAATGACAGAGAGCTTCGCCGCCGCTATGGCCTTATGGTGCTCGGTGTATTTGACAGCGGGGAGAAAAAGGGCCTGTTTGCTTTTGTAGACCGATTTATAGACCGCATGGAGGGAACGGCAGCCAGAAAAATGAGCAGCGCGCAGGCCTGCAGCGTGGTAGCTGCCAATGTGATGAACTATGCAGGAGAGGCAAAGCAGATCCTGCTTGTCACATCCACAGATGCGGGAGTGCTTGATACAGTGAATGAAGAGCTGTCAGCTGTCCTTCCCTCCCTCACGCTGACTTCCGGAGGAAATCTGGACAGGGAGGCAGAGGCGATAAGGAAGGCCGCGTCCTGTGATGCCGTAATCCTGGTAGAGAAGAGAAAGGAGTCCTCCTTCACGGGAATCGAGAGGGAGCTTGAGATTGTGAAGAGCCTTGACAAAAAGATTTTAGGCTGCGTTGTCCTCTAATAGACGGGCAAAATTTTCAGCAGACTGCCAAAAGAGCAGGCGCATCCTCAGGCATCTTCAGCAGGCTGCTCGGCAAGTATCCGTCGAAAGAAGTTTTCTGTATGGCACAGAGCAAAAGTCTGAGATTAGGACAGATACAGGAAATTTTGAACGGCGGATACTTTTTTGATCAGCTTCATCAGGTGGAAGGGATGTTATTATCCCAATAATGACAATATATTTTGGGAAAATCAGATTAATCAAGCGATATGTCGAAAATTGCGTCCGAATTCACTTCCATTTTAAGGGAAAATAGGCTATAACTGGATTAGCAATCGCAAAAACAGGAGGATTAGGGATGGATGCGGTAACACAGACGGAAAATCTGATAAAAGAGGTGGAGAGGCTGAAAAGTGAGAATGAAACTCTTTTCAAAACAGTGCTGCAGATGAAACAGACACTGGACAGACTGATTATTAAATATATAGAGAACGGAAAGCAGGAAGCGTGAGAAAAAAGAGGCGAATGGTGCAGAACAGAAATTCTGCAGGCAAACTTGGAAATTACGATACGAAGAAGAAAAATCCCGGCATCGGCTGTTAGAAGATGAGAAGAAGACTCAGACAGGCGTCTGCCGGATATTTTTTTGCCTGAGAAGCGACGGCATAGGCTGCCGGTATTCGTCAGGTCAGCTTTTTGTTTTTCATTGTCAAATCCCAGATAGTAGCGTGCATCCAGGTGACAGTATCATTCAGCTTTTTGTTGTCATCACGCAGGCGTTCAACCTCCTGGGTGAGTTCCCGAATCTGTACTGCCTGTTTTGCAATGACTGCGCGGCTGTTATACTGCCTCTCAGGTTCTGTGATTCTCTGGACAACGGAGCAGTTGGGCACTGCATCGCCCAGGATCTGGCTTCCGATTAATTCATCACGCATCTCATAGTCCAGATTCATGAAATTTTGATAAGTCATGGGGAGTTTGGTCATGGAAGCGCTGCACTTAGGGCAGACTGCGTTTTTGGGAAGCTGGTAGTAGGCATAGTAGCCGCATTGCGAACAGTAGAAAACCGTTAATTCTCTCATATATCCCTCCTGATATTCCTTAGAGCACCTTTGAAAACTCTGTCCTGCCACCCGCTGCGAAGAGATATGGCAGATAACAGGGATGAGTCAGCCTTCAGATATACTTTATCCGTCCTATTAAAAAAACGACAGAAATAACCGAAATATGACTGAAAATGAAAAAAATATAAATTTTGACCCATGCTTTTTGCGGCAGGAGCTGTATCTGATTTTTTCAGGAGGTTTCCCGGGATGCGAAATCAAATATCCGTTCGGCAGCAATCTGAAAAAAGCGGCCCCGGCAAAGAGCAGGAAAGAGCAGCAGACCTTTACAGCCCGCTGCTTTCCCGCGGCGCTCTCTGCCGGGAAATGGCCGCAAAGCAGGAGAGGCGCTGCAGCGGCAGCCCTCTCCTGTTGAACGGATGACTTATATATTTTACTGGATGATTCCCTCTGTGTCAACTGTCCATACCGTATCGTTGGAATCTTTGTAGTCTCTGAAGCCCTTTCCAAGCTCTGGCTTGGCATCAGAGGTGGAAGAGGCGGAGGATTTCTGGATCGTACCGCTGGTGTTTACCAGATAAGTCTTGTCTCCGGCCTGAACCGGCTCATAGCGGAGCTCCGGATCTGCCTTTTTCATAAGGCCTCCTGCATAGACACGGTTGTCCTTCTCACCGGTGTAACCCTGTCCCTTCTTGGAACCGCTCGGATAGAAGTACCAGATCTGGTTTTCCTCCAAATCTTCATCGTAGATCGTCTGCTTGCCTGTCTTCATGATACCGTCGTCGCCGAAGTAGTAATTGGCCTCTGTGCCGTCCTTAGTTGTGAGTTTCTGAAGTCCCGTCTGCATCTCTCCTTTTTCATTAAAGGCATAGCGCTCGGAATTGATATTGAAGAGTTCCAGACCTTCGGCCTCAGAGTAGTAGGGTTTTCCGTCCTTAAAGTAGAAGTAGTATTCCTCGCCCTCCTCGCTGATTCCTTCCACACCCTCGATAACATACCATCCGGAGGCACGCTTTCCGCCCAGCTCCTTATCGTAGTATCGATAGTCAGCCAGAGGATTCGAAGCAGAACTGCCGCCTTCCTCACCGTCAGAAGAGCCGCCTGCAGTATCCGACACCTTTACCCAGCCGGTCTGCATCTGTCCGTCTTTAAAGGTATAGTAGAAGCCGTCGATTTTTCTGTCAATCTGATCTTTTACGAGTTTTCCGTCCTGATCAAAGTAGCACCAGATCCCCTCGTCGTCGGTATCCTCAGTGATCTCCTCGAGAAGCACCCAGCCTGTTCTTCTGGCTCCGTCATTCTCGGCGCCCAGATAGTAGGTTTCGCCGTCCAGTTCAAGAAGGCCTGTCTGCATGATGCCGTCGCCGTCAAAATAGTACCAGTTATTATTCACAGACATCCATTTGGAAGTTACAATCTTTCCGTTTTTGTCAAAGTAGTTCCACTCTGTATCAGCGGCAGAGTCAGGGGAATCATAGGTTTCCTCTCCCTCAGGGGATACCCATTTATTTTTAACCATCTTTCCGTCGCCGTCAACATAGTATTCATCCACCCTCTCATTGACAGTCACATCACCGTCGTCATTGAGGTAATACCAGTCATTTCCGCGCTTCTTCCAGGTGTTGGACTCCATGTATCCGTCCTCATCGTAGAAGTGCCAGCCCCCATCTTCTTCAACCCATCCGTTTTCAGCAGCGTAGGCTTCCATTAAAAAACTGCTTCTCATCACATTGGGTGCAGACACAGCCATCATGGCAGCAGCAGATAACACAGCGATCAGTTTGGTTGTTTTTCTCATTTAACAATCTCTCCTTTTTCATGAATGGTGTTTTTTGAAAATCCATCGTTGCATTACGGTGCTTATTATAGCGTGCCGCTTCCGGCTTTGAAAGTGCAGGTTGCTGGAAGGAATGGAAGGTGAGGGAAGCGATAGGCGGACAGTGGAAGAGAGCGGGCAGCAGAACTGGAAAGAGTTCGCCCGGAGATAAGAAGCCTGCCGCGGAAAAAAACCTTAAAAACGGGGTTTTCCGGGGAAAAGGCCGGAAACATAGGGGTCAGGGGCACAGGAAACGGAGGGAGAATGTGGCAGGAAGAAAAATGAGAAGGATTCCGGGAGAGAGGTGAAAGAAGGGCCGGTCTGGTGAGGAAAAATGAAAAAAAGCCGTCACAGCTCTGCGGCAGAGCCATGACGGTCCGGGCTGCAGAAAGCAGCCGTTCACTGTTCAGAAGAAATTTCGCCTTATGCCAGATAAAGCGCTCTGCGCGGCGAGCACCCTCTGGAGGATACCGGCTTTGTTATTCGGCATACCAGGAATCTGTAACAAAGTCCACAGTCAGGCTGTCCTGGAGTTTTTTCAGAACTTCCTTTACATAGGTGTTCAGATTCATGGATTTTTCTTTTCCGATCCGGTAGTCCATATCGGCGTTAAAATAATTTTCACCGCCCACGCTGTAGCCGTCAAAACCGGCGCAGGATACGCGGGAAACCCCTGTCTTCACGAGGACGTTCAGGAGCATGACAAAGGAGTTGTCTATGATTTCCGCATTCCTGTCGATGAGAGAGCTGTAGTTCAGGGTGTAATCAAAGCTGCCCTTTACATTGGTCACATTGGAGGTGGCGATTACCTTTACGATAGAGCCGCCCTGCTGCTTCAGCTCTAAGAGCCGTGTTCCCAGCTGCACGTACCGCCTGGAATTGCTCAGGAAGGCGAAATCCACGGGGATATCATCCGGGATATAGTTAACCGAGATGACCATGGGATGGTTTTCGCGGATGAACTGGTCAATGCGGCTCCTCTGAAGCTCCATATTCCGCCCAGGACCCAGGAGAAGGAGAGTTTTTCCTGCCCACTGGTCGGACAGCTTTTTTAAGTCCTCCCCGTCGCTGCACTCCATATTCTGATAGCTCAGATACAGGCTTTCAATATAATCTTTGTCGTACATGAGCTTTTTCTCAGGTTCAATCCGGTCGAGAATTACATTTAAGGATTTCAGGGACAGCGTGTGCTTGTCCATCAGGAATTTGACGTAGTTTGGATGACAGTTGTTGGAAGCCGCAATATAGAAGAAAAGGCTGTAGCCCCAGGGACTTTTCTCGAAAAACGGCATAATATTGATGTCGATGGCCTCTAACATCTGGCTGGTGTCATAGGATTTTCCGTAGAGGGCGTTCATGTGCATGGAAATCAGCTCAATGGGAAGATTTCCGGCGCTCTTTCCCATGCCGTAGAGAGAGGCGTCCACGAGAACCGTGCGGTCTACCGGCTTGCTCAGCACTTCCATGCTGTTGGCATATGCCATCTGGAAATTGTTGTGGGAGTGGTAGCCGATGGAGATCTCGGGATTTAAGTTGTGGTCGAGGATCTCAAAGTAGTGCAGAAGGCTGCTCTGGTGCAGAAGTCCGTAGGTGTCCACCATGGAGAGGGCGTAGGGATTCAGCTCGTTGACCAGATCGATGAGATCGAGAAGCTCTCTGTCAGAATAGCTGGTGATGGAGACGGCCTGCACGAATACCTGGTAGCCCAGAGCCTTCACCTGGGTGCAGAAGGCCAGGGCTTCTCTCATCACCTGCTTTTTAAAAATAACCCGGATGCCGTCGAGGCAGCTCTCGCTGCAGGGAGAGAGGTGCTCGATGGAGCAGGTTCCGTAATCGATCATGCCCACCAGCATGGTGCTGCCCTTGTCCAGATGGCCGAACAGGCGGTCTGCGCTGGCAGTGTCCGGCATGATTGTGCGGTTTCTGTCAAAGGGACGCCGTTCGTCCAGAAAGCCGATCTCGAGAATGTCGACGCCTGAGCTGATCAGGCGCTCGAAGATGCTTACCATGCTGTCGTGTCCAAAGTTCCAGTCATTGACATAGCCTCCGTCGCGGAGGGTGCAGTCAAGAAGTTTTACCTGTTTCATGTATGTCTGTCCTTTCTTCAGATACTGTTATAGATGTGCTGCTCCGAGAAACTCTGCGATCTCGGACACGCGCTCTGCCGTAAACACGGGGGAGTAGCGTTCCTCCCACTCTTTTTTTGTTTTGGGGCCAAAGCCGAAGGTGACAGCCATGAAATCAGTGCCGGCTGCCTTCGCTCCGCCTGCATCGGAGGCGGTATCCCCGATGAGAAGCGCTTCCTTCGGGGAAAGCTTCAGTCCGTCGAGACATTTGTGCAGTACATCAACCTTCTGCATCTTGCTGGCAAAATCGCTGCCGCAGATGAGATCACAGCGCTCTGCGATGCCGAAATGTTCGAGGATCGTGAGGGCATAGTCCTCCCGTTTCAGGGTGGCCACCCCGATTAAAAATCCCCGGCTCTTCAGGCGATCGAGAAGAGGGAGAATTCCGTCGTAGGGGCGCGCCTTGAGGAGATCCACATTCTTATACTGGTCGCGGAACACTGCCGTGGCCCGGTCAGCCTCGGCGTCATCCAGTCCGTAGTGTTCCATCAGGGAACGCTTGACCGGAGGGCCGATAAAAGTCAGAAGTGTTTCCTCGGGAAGCTCCCTGTAGCCCATGGTTTTTATGGTGTGACGGACGCTGGATAAAACCCCCTCGGAAGTGTCGAGAAGGGTACCGTCCAGGTCGAAAATAATTCCTCTGTACATGTGGTTTAGTCCTCCGTAAAATAAAATCTGTGTGAGGGGAAGCCGCCGTTTCGGCAGCTCCTATTCAGCCGGATGTGAGCATCCGGCCGACCTCGGCCAGATCCTTTCTCGTGTCCACGGACAGAGAAGGATGGCCTGTGTCGACGAAAAAGACGGGAACGCCTTTTTCCATAAAGCGCAGCAGATCACATTCCTCGATGGTTTCAAGGATTCCCCTCGGCGTTTCCTCAAAAAAGCGAAGGGCTTCCCGGGTGTAGACGCCGATACTTGCAAATTTCCTGTAGGTGAAATTTAAGCTCCCCTTGGGATAGGGAACGGGAAATCTCGAGGTGTAGAGTCCTACGCCGAAATCTCCGCATACCACCTTGATGTTGGTGGTGTCCATAGCCTCTGCCGGCGAAGAGACAGGCGCCATGGCGTTTACCACAAACAGGCCGGAGCGGATACCTGCGGCAAGCTCCTCCCTTCCGGGGAAAAGCGGCTCTGGGGACTGGATTAGCTTCAGGGCCCGGCGGACGGTGGAGTCAATGTCACTGCCGGTCAGAAGCGGTTCATCCCCTCCGATCATCACGTGGAGGCTGGCATCCGTTTTCTTTGCTGCCTCACAGAGACGGGAGGTGGGATTTTCATGATCCGGGCTGGTCATCAGGACGGGGATTCCCTCCTGGCGGCAGGCTTCCTCGATCAGCGGACTTTCAGTGGCCACAAAAAGCTCCGTCAGCAGCCGGGAGCGGGAGGCCTGCTCAAACACCCGAAACAGCATGGGACGCCCCTCCAGCATAGCCAGAGGCTTTCCGGGAAAACGGGATGAGCCGTACCGTGCCGGGATAATGCCTGTAATTTTCATAAAATTTACCAGCCTTTCTCAAAATCTTATTTCATTATTATAAAAAGAATCATGGTAAAACACAAGACAAAGTGGCAAAATACCGGAAATATCGGAGAAATGTAAGAAAAAGTTTAATAGGCATTTACGGGAAAGTGTGATATACTGAGCGTGGGTTTTCAGAAACTTAATACTTTGTTAACATAACTGTAAAATATATAGCCTGTGTAAATTTCAGGAAAAGAAACGGGCAAATTTACAAGCTGCAGGGAAATAAGAAGAGAGTGAGGAGAAGCGCGAATGCGGATAAAGGTATCCAATTATATTGCAAAAAAGCTGCTGGAGGCAGGCATTACCGATGTGTTTATGATAACCGGAGGCGGCGCCATGCATCTGGATGATGCCCTGGGACACCAGGAAGGGCTGAACTGTATTTTCAATCACCACGAGCAGGCTTGTGCCATGGCGGCAGAGGCCTATGCGAGAGTGCACGGCAAGATTGCCGCCGTCTGTGTGACCACGGGGCCGGGAGGAATCAACGCCATGACAGGAGTGGCGGGAGGCTATCTGGACTCTATTCCCATGTTTATCGTGTCAGGGCAGGTGCGCTACGACACCATGTCCAGAAGCACGGGACTGCATTTGAGAGCTATGGGGGATCAGGAGTTTGACATCACCCGCTCTGTGGCCAATATGACGAAATACACGGAAATGATCATTGATCCCATGAGAATCCGGTTCTGCATGGAGAAGGCGCTGTATCTGGCCTGCGCAGGACGTCCGGGTCCTGTGTGGCTGGATGTGCCGTTGAATGTCCAGGCAGCCGAGGTGGAGACAGATGACCTGGTAGGCTTTGACAGAGAGGATTATGAGGCAGGAGGAACAGGCTGGGCCTGCGAAAGCGGCGCCGAGATCCCGGAGGATACAGCCGGAAAGGGAGAGTACCGCGCTCTGCTTCCGAAAAAGGTGACGAAGGAAACAGCCAGGGAAATTGTGAGAAAGGTCAGAAGCGCCAGGAGGCCTGTGATCAATGCCGGAAACGGAATCCGGATCGCCGGCGCTCATGAGGTATTTATGCGCGTCGTGGACGCCCTGGGAATCCCGGTTGTGACGGGAGCCGACAGCATTGACTGTATCTGGGACGAGCATCCTCTCTACACGGGAAAGGGAGGAAATGTGGGAGATCGGGCAGGCAACTTTGCCATTCAGAACAGCGATCTGCTCCTCTCCCTGGGAAGCCGCCTGAGCTTCCGCCAGGTCGGATACAGGTTTGACACCTGGGCAAGGGAGGCCTACACGATTATCAACGACATCGATGCGGAGGAGCTCAAAAAGCCTACCCTCCATGTGGACATGCCGGTCCATGCAGACGTAAAAGATCTGCTGGAAACCATAGAGGAGGTTCTTAAGGAGGATGAGAGCCTCGCAAGGGACGCCATGGACGGAGAGATAAGGAAGGCACAGGATGCCTGGGTGGAAAGATGCCAAAACTGGAAGAAAAAGTATCCGGTCGTATTAAAGCGCCACATGGAGGGCGGCACGGAGCATGAGGCAAACGTATATGCCTTTGCCCATGAGCTGAGCGCAAGACTTCTGGAGGATCAGATTGTGGTTGTGGGAAACGGCTCTGCCAACGTGGTCTGCGGCCATGCCAATATTATGAAGAAGGGGCAGCGGTTTATCTCCAATTCCGGGATCGCATCCATGGGCTACGGCCTTCCGGCCTCTATCGGCGCCTGCATTGCAGACCATACCCATGATATTATCCTTGTGACGGGAGACGGAAGCATACAGATGAACCTTCAGGAGCTTCAGACGGTAATCGGAAGATGGCTTCCCATTAAAATCTTTGTGATCAACAACGGCGGCTACCACTCCATCAGACAGACGCAGAAGAATTTCTTCGGTGAGCCCCTGGTGGGAGTGGGCGTGGACAGCGGAGATCTGACCTTCCCCAGCATGGAAAAGCTGGCCTGGGCTTACGGCTTCCCCTACGTTTCCATCCGCGGAAACAGGGAGCTGGACGAAAAGCTGGAGGAGGCGCTGGCTATTGACGGGCCGGTGATCTGCGAGGTGTTCGTGACCATGGACCAGAACTTTGAGCCCAAGTCGGCTGCCAAGAAGCTGCCGGACGGGACGCTGGTGTCCCCGCCTCTTGAGGATCTGGCACCCTTCCTTTCCGACGAGGAGATGGATGAGAATATGATTATTGAGCGGATCAAAAAATAAGAGGACGTATCAGTTTGGAGGACAGTTATGAGGATAGTTGCTACAGGGGCCACGAGCTTTGTGGGAAGCGGGGCAGTGAAGGCCCTGCTTGACCGGGGGCACGAGGTTTACGCGGTACTCAGAAAGGGCTCTGTGAAGGCAGACAGGCTGCTTACGGATGGAAAGCTGCCGGACGGTCTGGTGATTCTCGAGGAGGATCTGGGACATCTGGATCAGCTTGCCGGAAGAATTCCGGAGCCCTGCGACGTGTTTCTCCATATGGGCTGGAAGGGCGCGGGGAGTGATTCCCGTGCCGCTTTGGCCATTCAGGAGGAAAATGCCCGGGACGCCCTTAAGGCTGTGAAGGCTGCAAGGGCTCTGGGCTGCAGACGGTTTCTGTTTACCGGCTCTCAGGCAGAGTATGGAATCCATGATTCCCTGATGGGGGAGGATGCCGAGTGCAGACCTACCTCCCCGTACGGAGCCGCGAAGCTGAGGGTGTGCAGGGAGGCGCCTGCCCTCTGCCGGGAGCTTTCCATGGATTACGGACATGCAAGAATCTTCAGCACCTATGGGCCGGGAGATCACCCCTGGTCCCTTCTCTCCACCTGTGTGAAGACTTTTCTCGAAGACGGAGTGATGGAGATGGGAGACTGTACCCAGATGTGGAATTTCCTGTATATCGACGATGCGGCCCGGGCCATTGCCGCGCTCTGCGAGTACAGAGGAAGCCTGATGGAGCAGGGGAGCGTGTTCAATCTGGGCGGTCCCATGGAGGAAACCAGGCCTCTCAGGGAATTTGTGGAGACAGTCCACGAGATGTGCCAGGGGAGGGGAACCTGTGTCTACGGTGTGAGAAAGCCCAACGCTGAGGGCGTGGTGAACCTGATTCCAGACATTTCAAAGATGGAGCGCGTCACTGGATGGAAGCCGGCAGTCCGTTTCCGGGAGGGAATGGAGGCTGTGCTTCAGAAAGCAGTCCGCTTATCTTAAGAAAAATGTCCCTTGTAAAATAACGGGGGGAAGATTAGAATAGATAAATAATCTGATTGGATATGCCGGAGAACTGAAAAACAGGACAGGAAGAGAGAATAGTTTGCGATGAAGAAGATCAGCATTTTAATTCCATGCTATAATGAAGAGGAAAATGTGGGGCCGATCAGCGAGGCCGTGGTGGAAACCGTCACCAGGGATCTGCCGGAGTATGACTACGAGCTGGTATTTATTGACAATGATTCTACGGATCAGACCAGACCGATTCTCCGGGAATTGTGCAGGAAAAACCCAAAGATCAAGGCGATTTTCAATGCAAAAAATTTTGGACAGTTCAATTCTCCCTACTACGGGCTTTTGCAGGTGACAGGCGACTGCGTGATCAGCATGGTAGCCGATTTCCAGGATCCGGTGGAGCTGATTCCAAAGTATGTGCGGGAGTGGGAAAAGGGCTATAAGATTGTAATCGGCATCAAGACGGGCAGCAAGGAAAATCCTATCATGTACAGTCTCAGGAGCTTCTATTACAGGCTGATTAAGAAGCTCTCCGATGTGGAGCAGATTGAGCACTTTACTGGTTCCGGGCTCTATGACAGGGATTTTATCGAGGTGCTCAGAAATCTTGACGATCCCACTCCGTTTCTGCGGGGAATTGTGGCGGAGCTGGGCTATAAGAGAAAGGAAATCCCCTATATCCAGCCTCAGAGAAGAGCGGGCAAGACCCACAATAACTTTTATAAGCTATACGACGCGGCCATGCTCAGTATAACCTCCTACACAAAGGTGGGGCTCAGGCTTGCGACGATTTTCGGAAGCATCTGCGCCGGAATCAGCATAATCGTGGCCTTTGTCTATCTGGTGCTGAAGCTCCTTCACTGGAACGATTTCCCGGCAGGCATGGCTCCTATGTTGATCGGCATGTGCTTTCTGGGCTCTGTCCAGATTTTCTTTATCGGGCTTGTGGGAGAGTACATTCTTTCCATCAACGCCAGGGTGATGAAGCGTCCTCTTGTGGTGGAGGAGGAGAGAATTAACTTTGGCACAGACACCGGGACGAATCCGGCGCAGCAGGAAGAGCTTTCAAAAGAGGACGGGCAGGTTCCTGCAGCCGCAGAGCCCACAGACAGCGGTCCTCAAACAGCAGAGCGTTCGGGCGCAGATTCTGACAGGACAGGAGATAATGCATGAAATTTAATGTAGATGTAGTGAGAATACGCGAAAATTCCATACAGCTGAACGGATGGGCCATCGGAAAGACGCCGGACGCGAAGATCGCCTACGACGTGGAGGATGGAAACCACCGCCATCTGGACCATAAATATGTGGCCACCAGGCGGGACGATGTAAGCCAGATCTATTTTGGAAGCGTCCTGGATAGGGAGTTTGGATTTGACATCCAGTTTCCCTACGAGCGGGGGAAGGAGTACTACCTGGTGATCCGCGGGGAGGGGCGCAGAATCCGCGTAAAGTACAACGAGGAGCTGATCGCAAAGCGCAGCAGCGTCGCCCACAAGAAGATGCAGAAGATAAAGGATCTGATGAATATGGAAACCGTCCGGGTAGCCTTTGATTTCTGGAAGGAGAACGGACTTCGGGCGCTGATCAAAAAATCTAAGCACAAGATCCAGGGGATTGACAATGACTACGACTATGGAGAGTGGTATGAGCTGACCAAGCCCACAGAGGAGGAGCTTTCTGAGCAGAGAGCGACCGTATTTGAGTATATGCCCAAGCTCTCCATCGTGATTCCGGCCTACAAGACGCCGGAGCGGTATCTGAAGGAGATGCTGAATTCCATTCTTGCCCAGACCTATGAAAACTGGGAGGTATGCGTGGCAGACGGAAGCCCGGCGGGAGAAGGAATCGAGAGGGTGCTCAGGCGGTACGCGGAGAAGGATCAGCGTTTTAAATATGTGATTCTGGGGGAGAATAAGGGAATCTCCGGGAACACCAACGCTGCCATGGACATGGCAGTGGGGGATTTCATCGTGCTGGCGGATCACGACGACACGCTCCCGCCGCATGCGCTTTTCGAGGTGGCGAAGGCCATCAACGAGCATCCGGGGGCAGATGTGATCTATTCTGACGAGGACAAGATGGATATGGACGGCGGCGCCCTCTTCGATCCCCACTTCAAGCCTGACTTCAATATCGATCTGTTAAGGAGCGTCAACTACATCTGCCATCTGTTTGTGGTAAGCCATGATCTGGCGGCCCGGGTGGGAGGATTCAGGCAGGAATTTGACGGCGCCCAGGACTATGATTTTATTTTCCGATGCACGGAGGGAGCCTCAGAGGTCTGTCATATCCCCAAGGTGCTGTATCACTGGCGCTGCCACCAGAATTCCACCGCCAGCAACCCGGAGAGCAAGCTCTATGCCTTTGAGGCAGGCTCGCGGGCCATTATGGCCCACTATAAGCGGGTGGGCATTGAGGCTGAGCGTGTGGAAAAGGGAGTGGACTACGGAATCTACCACTCCATCTACAAAATCAAGGGAGAGCCTCTGGTGTCAGTGATCATTCCAAACAAGGATCACAGGCAGGATCTGGATCTGTGCATCCGTTCCATAAGCGAGAGGGCCACCTACAAAAATCTGGAGTTCATCGTGGTGGAGAATAACAGCACCGAGCCGGAAACCTTTGCCTACTATGAAAAAATCCAGAAGGAATTCCCCAATGTCCGCGTGGTAAGATGGGAGCGGGAGTTCAACTATTCCGCTATTAATAATTTCGGTGTGACCTTTGCAAAGGGCGAGTATCTGCTCTTCTTAAACAACGACACGGAGCCTATTGAACCGAGATTTATCGAGGAGATGCTGGGTCTGTGCCAGAGGGACGATGTGGGAATCGTGGGAGCGAGACTTCTGTATCAGGATGACACCATCCAGCACGCAGGCGTGGTGGTGGGGTTCGGCGGCATTGCCGGACATACCTTTATCGGCCTTCACAAGGCTGAGAACAGCTATTTCCACCGGGCTATGAGCACGCAGGACTACAGCGCCGTGACGGCAGCCTGCATGATGAGCAAAAAGAGTATTTTCCAGCAGGTAGGAGGATTTACGGAGGAGCTTGCCGTGGCGTTTAATGACATTGACTACTGCATGAAGGTAAGGGCAGCAGGAAAGCTGGTGGTCTACAACCCTTACGCTCTTCTCTATCACTATGAGTCCAAGTCCAGAGGACTTGAGGACACGCCGGAGAAGATTGCCAGATTCAACCGGGAGATCCGGATTTTTGCCGACCGCTGGCCGGAGATTCTTGAGAAGGGAGATCCCTACTACAATCCGAACCTGACTCTCAGAAAATCCAATTTTGCCCTCAGGGATTTAAAGAAAGAGGGCATCGGAGAGCCATATAAATTAGAGGTTTAGAGGCGGTTTTGAGAGCAAAAGAGGGAAAAACATGACAGCTACGACGACGGTAATTATTCCAAACTACAACGGAATGAAATTTTTGGAGCCCTGCTTAAAGGCCCTTCAGGCGCAGACCTATCAAAACTTTAAGATCCTCGTGGTGGACAATGGCTCCACCGACGGGAGCGCCCAGTGGCTTGAGGAGCGCGGCATCGATACAATCTTTCTAAAGGAGAACACCGGCTTTTCCGGGGCTGTGAACACCGGAATCCGGGCGGCAGATACGCCCTATGTGATCCTTTTGAACAATGACACAGAGGCAGATGAATACTATGTGGCGGAGATGGTGCGGGCCATTGAGCGCTCACCAAAGATCTTTTCCGTCAGCAGCCGCATGATACAGATGTACCATCCAGAGCTGATGGACGATGCGGGGGATATGTACTGCATCCTGGGCTGGGCTTATCAGAGGGGAGTGGGACAGAGCGTCAGGAAATACAGCCATTCCCGCCGTGTCTTTTCGGCATGCGCCGGGGCGGCTATCTACAGGCGGGAGGTGTTCGAGAAAATCGGCTACTTTGATGAGATGCATTTCGCCTACCTGGAGGATCTGGATGTGGGCTACCGGGCCAGAATCTTCGGATACGACAATGTATACTGCCCGGCGGCCATTGTGCGCCATGTGGGAAGCGGAACCAGCGGTTCCAAATATAATTCTTTCAAAGTGAAGCTGGCGGCCAGGAACAACGTATACTTAAATTATAAAAATATGCCTGCCCTGCAGCTTCTCATCAACGCAGTTCCGATTGGTCTTGGAATTCTCATAAAGAGAGGATTTTTTAAGAAAATCGGGTTTGAAAGGGACTATATGGAAGGTCTGAGAGAAGGATTTGCCACTGCCGGGAAGTGCAGGAAGGTAAAATTTTGCAGAGAACATCTGAAAAACTATCTTTTAATTGAGATGGAGCTGATCGCAGGCCTTTTTATCTATACATGGGAATTCGCGTCAAGAAAGCTTTCTGCGAAGGCCGGGCAGACAGCAGCCCCAATGGGGCAGGACAATGCAGCGCCGGCAGCAGGCTGCAGAGACGACGCGTAAGTACAGTCAGTTAGAATGCAAGGGGATGATGAACCAATGAATTATGATGGAGATGACGAGTTAGAGCGTATGCGCTTAAGAAGGCAGCAAAGACGCGAGGCCCGTCAGAACCGGGAGGAGACCGGGAGAGCAGGTTCCTACCGGGAGGATTTTTATACGGAGGACAGCCGCAGGAGCGCCTCAGGAAGAGAGCATGGCAGGAGCCCGCAGGCGGCGAGATATACCTCTGATGAATTTGGAGCGCAGTACGGCACTCATGAACGCAGCGGCCATGGAGCCAGAGAGCGAAGCCGCAGAGAGCAGGATTATGCAGAGCGCGGCCATCGCGCAGGAAGCCGTACCCATCGGGAGGAGAGCAGGCCTGGAACAGAGGGAAGGCGCTCCCGGGGGGAGGCCGGTTCCCGGACAGGCGGGCAGGAGCAGAGAACTTCCGGGTCCGCATCCTTTCGCTCTGGATATAACGGCCCTAAAAGCAGCGCAGGGGGCCGCAAAGGAAGAGGAGGCCGCGGAGGGCGCAGAGGCTTTGCCGGTTTGGATCGGAGAAAAAAGATCCTTGTCATTGCAGGAGGAGTGATTCTGGCCCTGATTCTTCTGGCAGCAGCAGCCCTCGCCTATGTCAACCACGCGATTTTCGGAAATATGCAGCAGCTGGACTTTGATGAAAAGAAGGTTCAAAATGTAAACCTGAGCGATGATCAGCTTGCACAGATGAAGGGGCACTGGATGGTTGCCTGTTTTGGCGTGGACTCGCGAGCGGAAAACGGAAAGATGAATGTGGGCAAGGGAAGCAATGCCGACGTCAACATGATCTGCAGTATCGATATGGAAACAGGAGAGATCAAGCTGGTTTCCGTATTCCGTGATACATACCTGAATATCAGCGACAAAAACACCTATAATAAGATTAACGCCGCATACGCAATCGGAGGTCCTGAGCAGGCTGTGGCGGCGCTCAACAAAAACCTGGATCTCAATATTACCCAGTATGCAACCTTCAACTGGAAGGCTGTGGCCGACGGAATCAATATTCTGGGAGGCGTTGATATTGAGTTAAGCGAGAACGAGCGCTCCTGGATCAATGCGTACATCACAGAAACAGTTAATGAAACAGGAATCGGTTCCCACCAGATCGAAAAGGCCGGTCTCGTCCATATGGACGGCGTTCAGGCTGTGGCTTACGGAAGAATCCGCTACGGCGATACAGACTATGCCCGTACAGAGCGGCAGAGAATTGTCCTTCAGGCAGCTTTTGACAAAGCAAAGACAGCAGATTGGGCGACAATCAACAACGTAATCCAGACGGTAATGCCTCAGCTGGCTACAAATATAGAGATGACAGATTTGATCCCTCTTGCCAGAAATCTGAGCAAATTCCATATAGGAGATACAAAGGGATTCCCGATGGCCAGAGGAGAGGCAAACATCGGAAAGAACGGTGACTGCGTCATTCCGCAGACACTGGAATCCAATGTTGTGGAACTTCATCAGTTCCTCTTTGGAACAGAAAATTACCAGCCTTCGTCCAAGGTTCAGTCTTACAGCAGCCATATTTCGGAGGTGTCCGGAATGTACAATGAGGGAAAATCCATTGACCACGTTCCGGTTGACCAGGGATTAAATGCAAGCTCCTATATCAAGGCAAGGCAGAAGCGGGCGGCTGAGAAGGCGGCCGCGGAGCAGAAGGCCAGGGAAGAGGCTGAGGCTGCCCAGAAGAAGGAAGATGAGACTACAGAATCTCTCCAGACAGAGACGCAGGCAGAGACAGCAGACTACTTCGGTGACTGGAATGAAGAGGATTGGGACGAATTCTGGGGCGGAGGAAACTGGTATGATGACTGGGGAGATGAGGGAATCGGCAGCGATGACGGTGCCACAGGCCCAGGCGCTGAGGTGAGCGGCCCAGGGGCTGAGTCAGGAACGACAAAACCGGGAACCTCAAAACCAGGAACCTCAAAACCAGGAACCTCAGCTCCCGGAAACAGTTCGAACAGCTCTTCCGGCAGCTCTCAGACGAGTCCTGGAGGAAGTACATCTGATAAATCTTCCCAGGATGAATCCTCTGGCGCCGCTCAGGGCAGCTCTGGCTCAGAAAACGGCTCTTCTGGAAGCAAACCCACCAGCCCGGGAAGTTCCGGTTCAGGCACATCCGGCCTGACTCCTGACTCACCGGCAGGAGGAGCAGGAACAGGAAATCAGGGCAGTTCTGATACAAACACTTCCGGCAGGCAGGCAATCTCTGATCCGCCGGAACAAGAGCAGGAGGCCGCAGGACCTGGGGGAAGCGCAGGACCTGCCGGCCCGGCTGCCTGATGCCTTTGCAGAAGGGGCCAGAGCGGCAGAATCAGGTGAGATACTATGATAAAAGATAATCAGAAGCGGCTGAACCGTTTTCATGTAGTTTTAGATGCATTGGTAATCATGGCATCCTACTGGCTGGCATGGTTCGTGAGCCTTGTGCTGAGTCCTGACGTAACGGCTCACAACAGGGAAGTGATGGCATGGGTGTATATACTGGCGCTGGTGCTGATCGTTCCCGCGTATCTGATCCTCTACGCTTTCTTTCATCTGTATACGCCGAAAAGGGTACAGGGAAGAAGGCAGGAGTTTGCCAACATTGTAAAGGCCAACACCATAGGCGTGCTGGCTATTGCGCTGGTGCTGTATCTGAACGGAAAGAATGAATATTTCATGAACTTTTCCCGTCAGATGGTGGCCTGCTTCTATCTGTTTAATATTGTCCTGGAATTTCTGGAACGCAATTTTATACGCCGCGCACTGCGGAGTATGCGCTCCAGGGGATATAATCAGAAGCACATCCTTCTTGTGGGATACAGCCGCGCAGCGGAAGGATTTATCGACCGGGTGTGTGCAAATCCAGAGTGGGGATATAATGTCAGGGGTATCCTTGATAATCACAGGGAATGGGGAACAGAGTATAAAGGGGTCCGCGTAATAGGCACCATCGATGAGCTGGATGCGATTCTGGAACTCAATTCCCTGGATGAAATTGCAATTACTCTGGGGCTTAACGAATACGGGAATCTGGAACAGATAGTGGCTTCCTGTGAGAAGTCAGGAGTGCATACAAAATTCATTCCTGATTACAACAATATGATCCCCACGCTTCCCTATATGGAAGATCTGCAGGGACTTCCGGTCATCCACATCAGGCATGTGCCGCTGACAAGCCTTACAAACGCTACGATGAAACGGCTCATAGACATCTTCGGGGCGCTGGTGGCCATTGTGCTGTTCTCACCTGTGATGCTTGCTGCGGCGATAGCCATTAAGCTCACTTCGAAGGGGCCGGTGATTTTCAGCCAGGAACGGGTGGGGCTCCACAATAAGCCTTTCAAAATGTATAAATTCCGCTCCATGCAGGTACAGCCCCCATCCCAGGAGAAGAGCAGGTGGACGACTCCGGGAGATCCCCGTGTCACTACAGTAGGAAAGTTTATCAGGAAGACGAGCATTGACGAGATGCCGCAGTTTTTCAATGTGCTGAAAGGCGATATGAGCCTGGTTGGGCCAAGACCGGAACGCCCCTTCTTCGTAGAGAAGTTTAAGGAAGAAATTCCGCGATATATGGTCAAGCACCAGGTGCGTCCGGGTCTGACGGGCTGGGCCCAGGTCAACGGATACCGGGGGGATACCTCCATTGTCAAGAGAATCGAGCACGACCTGTACTATATTGAAAACTGGACTCTGGGATTTGATTTTAAAATTCTGTTCCTTACTGTATTTAAGGGATTTATTAATAAGAATGCATATTAAGGCGTGATTTTGGGCGTTATTTGGCCAAAGGAAAAGCCAGCCGCATTCCGGGACAAAGCTCCCGATAGGAGAGGCGCAGGCGCTGCTGCAGGCGGCCGCGCAGAAATGCTGTAAAGAATGAGGAAGCTACATGAGGTATGAGGATGAAATCGACCGTTCCAGACGCCGGCAGAGCCGGGGAAGGGATACGGTTAAGCGTTCGGGCAATAAAAAACCGGCGTCAAACCGCCAGAAAGAGCTGACGCTGATTACGGATTCCTTCAAGGAGGATGCGCGGCGCAGGTCAAAAATGAATGAGAGCAGCTATGAAAGGCCGAAGAAGGCCTCATCGCGGGCAAAATCCTCCAAAAAGGAGGGGAAGGAGAAAAAGAAGGCAGCCGCCCAGTCCGGGCAGCCTTCCTTCTACCGTGCGGCGGCTAAGAAGAAGGCTCAAAAGAAGAGAAGAAAAATTGCCACAGTCATTTTGGGAATTTTCCTCTTTTTAGGGATAGCGGCCTTTGCCGGCTATACGTATCTGGATATTAAGTGGAAGGGACTGACCCAGAGAGCAGAAGACTGGAACCCGGATGAATTAATCAACCTGGATATTTCTGAAGAAAAACAGGAGCAGATGGAGGGGTACTGGACTATCGCGGTCTTTGGGCTCGACAGCAGAAACGGTTCCGTCGGGAAGGGAAACAACGCAGATGTAAATATGGTCTGCAACGTGGATCTGGCTACAGGCGAAATCAAGATAGTATCCGTTTACCGTGACACATATCTGAATATCAGCGATAAGAACAGCTACAATAAGATTAATTCTGCTTTTCTTCAGGGCGGGCCGACCCAGGCCGTTAAGGCTCTGAATAAAAATCTGGATTTGGAGATTGACGACTACGCAGTATTTAACTGGAAAGCTGTGGCCGAGGCGATTAACATTCTGGGCGGTGTGGATATTGAGATTTCAAAAAAAGAATTCTACTATATCAATGCCTTCATCACAGAGACGGTGAAGGCCACAGGGATTCCGTCAAAGCAGCTTAAGAGCGCGGGAATGAACCACCTGGACGGTGTGCAGGCAGTAGCTTACGGACGTCTGAGGCTTATGGATACAGATTATCAGAGAACAGAGAGGCAGAGAAAGGTAATTTCCCTGGCCTTCGAAAAGGCAAAACAGGCAGACTGGGCTACACTTAACAATGTTATACAGACGCTTCTCGTGACAGAGCAGGATGTGGATACCAGTATTGAGCTGGGCGACATTGTCAAGATGGGCCGCGGAATTGCAAAGCTCCATCTGGGAGAGTCCATGGGCTTCCCGTCAGAGCGCAAGGAAGGAAGAGTGGGAAGCAAAGGCGACTGTGTAATTCCCAATACGCTGGAGAGCAATGTGACAGAGCTTCACCAGTTCCTGTTCGGTGATGAGAACTATGAGCCCTCCTCTCAGGTAAAGACGATCAGCAATAAGATCCTGTCAGACTTCAGCGGAGGCGGAAGCTCAGGAAAGAAAAACGACACAGAAAAGACCACGGAGGCGCCGGAAACTACAGAGGCACCCAGCACGGAGACTTCTGGCGAGTCGGACGCCTACAGCGGAACCGGCTCCAGCCATGAATACTGGTATCCTTGGGAAACAGAGGGAAATAACGGAGCTACCGGGCCAGGACGGGAAACGAGGCCCCACCAGTCGGGACAGGAGTCATGGCCATATGGCGAGTCAAATTCCCATAATGGGTCCTATCCGGGAGAAAGTCAGGGAGGAGGACCGGGAGCTGAAACCAATCCGTCCCAGAGCGAGAGCGGGCAGGGCAGCAGTGATTCTGGAATTATTATCTATCCCGGAAGCGGGGCAGAGGAATCACAGGGCTCCATACCAAGACCCGGAACCGGCCAGGACACAGGCACAGGTACTGCTCCAGGCCAGGGAACCGGCATAACCGGAGGCAGTGGAAGCCAGGCTGGCAGCGCAGGAAGCGGTCAGGGCCAGAACGGCAGTTCTGCATACCCGGGAAGCGGAAGTTCTGAGCAAAGCCCTGTGCAGCCGGGGGGAAGCCAGACTTCACCGGGCGGTACAGTTCCTGGACAGAACACAGACACAGGAGTGATTATCGGTCCTGGCACAGGAAATTAGTGTGCAGGCTGATATGAGAGAAAAACCGGGCGCTGCAGAAGATACTTCTGCGGCGCCCGGTTTTTATTCTAAGGCAGAGCTGTTTTTCTGGAGATGCTTTTAGATAAACACTTCGGTCTCTGCACGTCTTGTATAGTTCTGTTCCAGCATGGACACATGGGACAGGAAGGCAGCATCGTCGAAATACTTTGCGTGCTGCGGACATTTTTTTACACAGGCCTGGCATTTAATGCAGATACCGGTGACCTGTGATGGATCCTCGGCACTTATGGAGCCCATGGGACAGACCTTGGCACAGATTCCGCACTGATCGCAGGCATCCATCCTGGTAAGGGGCTTTGCCTTTAAAAAGACAGCCGGTTTTCCGTCTGTACCCAGAGGCGTATAGTATGGGCCTACCGGATCATCGCCTCTCACCTGGACGGGAGCCGGAATCTCTGTCAGGCTTCCGGCTTTTTCAGCTGCCCGGTCGGCAAAGTCGTCGAGAATTTTCCAGTCCTCTTCGTCGGGTCTTCCTGGAGCAATCTGATCGGAAAAAACATGGCTGCAGGCCACACCGGCTCCTGCGATTGTGTGGAAACCGTTGTGTTCCAGCTCATTTCTAAGCTCAATTAAGCCGTTGTCGAAATTTCTGTTTCCAAAGGTGACAACCGGAACTGCCAGTGTTCCGTCTCCTTTGAAGAGGGTCTGAACTGCCGGAAGCATCTTGTTCGGAACACGTCCTGCATATACAGGAGTGCCAAATACAACTAATTCCGATGGGCCGAAATTCTGCAACTGTGTTCTGTTCTCCGGTAATGTAAAATCATAGGATTCCACAGAAACTCCAAGTCTTTCTGCAATCCTTTTTGCGATTCTTGTGACTACAGCCTCCGTGTTTCCTGTCGCACTGTAGTACACTGCCTTTACTGCCGTAATATTCATTTCCTTTTCTCCTTCTTATATATTTTCACCTGCCGGAACTCAGAGAGACTCTTTCTGACGCATACAGGAAGAGATACAGTTCCGATGCAGATTTGAGTGTGTGGGAATTCATCCGGCTTTCAGCAGTAAATGCTGAAACCGGCATGCGCAGATATAATGACTGCTTTGCAGTCATTATATCACAGGCACAGCCTGTGATCGTCAGTCGCCGCTCGTCTCGTGTGAGCAAGCTCCCACAGGCTCGCTTGCGCTCATTATATCATAGATCTCACAAAAAAGCACTGTTTGCTCTGGAGTGATAATAAGAATGCGGCGGCTAAGCCTTCTGCGGGTGCTTTCAGGAGAAACGGACGAAAGTCCTGGGCAAACCAGGTTCAGAGTTTCCGGCGAAATTGGGAGTTCAGCTTTACTTGACCTGAGGAAAATTAAAATTTATAATAGACTGCAGAAAATGCCGGAGAGGGATGTTTGCGTTCGGAGACAGACTGAAGGGGAAGTGAACCAGAAAAGGCGCTTCGGGCGGGCATCACGGCAGTAAGATGTTTAAGGAGGATAGAGCCATGTCATTTAAAAGAATTGCCCCGGAGGAATTAAGAGTCAACCCATTTTCCATGATCGGCAAAGAGTGGATGCTGATCACAGCAGGGACGGTGTCAGACTGCAATACAATGACTGCAAGCTGGGGAGGCCTTGGAGTAATCTGGGGAAAACCGTCAGCCACTGTCTATATCCGCCAGTCCCGCTACACGAAGGAGTTTGTGGACAGGGAAGAACGGTTTACAATCTCTGTATTTGACGAGGCCTACCGGCCGGCCTTAAACCTCTGCGGAAAGGTGTCAGGGAGGGACTGTGATAAGATCAAGGAGGCGGGGCTTACACCTGTGGACGCAGACGGGACAGCCGCATTTGAGGAGGCAAAGCTGATTCTGGTGTGCAGAAAGCAGTTTCACCAGAAGATGACCCCGGAGAACTTCGATGTGAAGGAAAATGACGAAAAATGGTATGCAGACAGGGATTATCACACCATGTATATCGGTTCCATCGAGGCAGTGCTGGTGAGAGAGTAGTTCAGGGAGCATTTGGAAGAGCAGGAGAGAGGGACAAACGTGGGAGTACTGATTGACACACTTAGGCGGCAGCATGAAAATATAGAACATTTTACGGCAGAATTGAAGGCCTCCTGTATTCACTTCATGGAAACGGGCGAGCTCAACAGGAAGGCTTTCCGGGAGGCTGTGGCCTTTATCCGCTCCTATGCGGATGAACAGCATCACAGAAAAGAGGAGGACGGCCTGTTTGCCGCCATGCTGGAGCACCTTGGCGAGCCTGCCAGGAAGCTTATACGGGGCGGTATGCTGGTGGAACATGAGATGGCAAGGCATCTGACGGCGGAGCTGGAGGAAGCCCTAGACGTATACGAGAGAGAGCCGTCAGCGGAACACAAGCTGGAAATTCTGTCTGCGGCTATGGGATACTGTCAGCTTTTAAAAAGGCATATCCAGAAGGAGAATGAAGTGGTCTATCCATTTGCTGAGCGCGCTCTTCCAAGAGAGGTGCTGGAACAGCTGGATCGCGACGAACGATAGAGCGGTACAGACAGAGAAAAGGGAGGGGAGCTTCCTGGCCTAAAACGCCAGGAAGCTCCCCTCCCTTTTCCCCTGCAAGAAACAGGTATTCCCTATGGCTGAAACGGGCAGTGGGCGATTGCCCTTCAGAAGAGACAAGAATCCTGATGGAGGCCTTCTCTGCTACACTCCAGTCAGCTCAAAGCTCAGCTCAATCAGGGAGTCCAGCTCCTCTTCTGATACACTGCCGTTCAGGCAGACGGAGATCCAGTGAGTTTTATTCATGTGGTAGGCGGGAAAGATTCCACGCTTTCCGGCTGCCAGAGCCGCTGCAAGCTCCGGCTCACATTTCAGATTCAGAATATTTACGAATTCTGTGCCGCCGGTCCCCGTTTCCCTGAGCCGGGGCAGCTTTTCTGCGGAAACTCGCATGAGAACCCCGAACCATTTTCCGTTTTCAGTGTGTCGGAATACTGCGCTGTCCGGGGAGCTGCTCCAGAGATATTCGGGAGAAACTCCATACAGGGACTGAATGCGGCCGATCACCTGGGTGCGCACGTCTCTGTCCACAGCAGATTCCCCCTTTCTCTGAAACTGCAGCCGAAACTGCAGCCCGGCAAAATGATGTTTGCCTATGCCTGCTCATCTGCTGCAAAAGCCTGCTTTTCACCCGGCATCTTCCAGCCGCTGTGATCTGTGTGGAGGAGCCGGTGCGCCAGATGGGAACCGGGCTTTCCGAAGTAGGCTCTGTAAAGTTCCTGAACCTCGTGGTTTTCATGGGAGAAGCGGACAGGATTTTTCTGATCCATCTGATACAGAGTTTCGCTCCGGTTTGCAGCCTCTTCCCTGCCGTCGTGGATCGGCTGGCCTCCTCCTCCTGCACAGCCGCCGGGGCAGGCCATGATTTCGACGAAATCGTAGCTTGCCTCACCTCTTCTTATGGCATTTATGAGCCTTCTGGTGTTTCCAAGGCCGCTTGCAACCGCTGTGCGAAGAACTGTGCCTCCCAGGCGGAATTCAGCCTCCTTCCAGCCGTCCATTCCGCGGACAGCCGAGAAGGCATCCGGATCAGGATTTTTGCCCATTACCAGGTGGTAGCCTGTCCGAAGAGCTGCCTCCATAACGCCTCCTGTGGCTCCGAAAATGATCCCGGCTCCGGTGGACTCGCCCAGAGGAGAGTCAAATTCTTCTTCCGGAAGGGAGAAGACATCAATCTGCTCAGCCTTGATCAGCCGGCAGATTTCCCGGGTGGTCAGCACATAGTCCACATCCTTCACGCTGCCGTCATACATGGTTGGGAGATCTGCCTCCTGCTTTTTGGCCACGCAGGGCATAATGGAAATGCAGGTGACATTGTCCGGATCCACGCCAAGCTTAGCGGCGAAAAAGCTCTTCGTGACTGCGCCGAACATCTGCTGCGGTGATTTGGCTGTGGATAACTGTCCTTCCATATCTGGATACTGTGATTTCAGGAAACGAACCCAGCCGGGACAGCAGGAGGTAAACATGGGCCACTGAAACTCCTCTCTGTGTTTCAGCCGCTCGATAAGCTCCGTTCCCTCCTCCATGATGGTCAGATCGGCGCTGAAAGTAGTGTCGAAGATATAGTCAAAGCCCATCCGGCGCAGAGCTGCCACCAGCCGCTTGTCAGTGGCAAATTCCCTGGAGAGGCCGAATTCCTCTCCCCAGGCAGCCCGCACGGCAGGTGCAATCTGGACAACCGTGATTTTGTCGGGATTATTCAGATCTCCGTTCATGCTGAAGATTCTGGAAACGTCATCTCTCTCCTGAAGGGCACCGGTGGGACAGTGGGTGATGCACTGGCCGCAGAGGGAACAGTCGGAAGCCTTGATTTCCCTTCCCCTGGATACATCCACAGTCGTATGGGAACCGGTATTCTGAACATCCCACACATTCAGACTCTGAATCTTGTCGCAAATCTGGACGCAGCGCATGCACTTGATGCATTTTCCTGCGTCTCTGACAAGAGGAAAGGTAGTAGTCCAGCGGGTTTTGGCGTAGTGGATCGGGTATTCGTCTGTTACCAGATTCAGGTCATTTGCTACCTTCTGAAGCTTGCAGTTTCCGCTTCTGACGCAGGTGGGGCAGTTTGTGTGGTGCTGGGAGAGGATCAGTTCCACATTGGTCTTTCTGGCCTCCCGGACGCGGGCGCTGTTGGTGAATACTTCCATACCCTCTGTGACAGGGGTGTTGCAGGAGGTGACAAGGCGGCTTGTCCCGGCCACTTCCACAATACAGACGCGGCATGCTCCGATCTCATTGATTCCCTTTAAGTAGCAGAGGGTCGGGATATTGATTCCGATTTTTTTTGCAGCCTCCAGGATGGTTGTTCCTTCCGGGACGCAAACTTTCTGTCTGTTGATGATTATATTTACCATTCCGTTGTCCTGCCTCCTTTAAAGCTTCCATAGCCAAAGCGGTCGCAGCGCAGGCATCTGTGTGCCTCCTGGTTGGCCTCTTTCAGGCTCATCGGGCATTCTGCCAGCTGGAAGTCGTGTTTTCTCTCGTTGGCATCTCTCTCCTTCATGTTTACGCGGCCGCATGGCGGGCGATCGGAGAAATCGGCATCAGGGATATCCACATCGACGCTGATGATATGGTTGTAGCCGAGATACTGGTCAATATTTGCGGCGGCTACCTTACCGGCAGCAATCGCCCGGATAACGGTAGCGGGACCTGTCACACAGTCGCCTCCTGCAAAGACGCCGGGAGCGTGTTCCACTGCGCTCCAGTTTGCCGCCTGGATGACACCGCGGCGGATGGGGATGCCGGCATCTTCGAAATGCCTTGTCTCAATGCCCTGTCCGATGGCGACAATCACAACATCGCAGGGAATGCGCAGAGACGGCTCACCGGAAGAGGCCGGGGAAGGCCTACCGTCTTTGATAAGGCCTATCATCTTCGGTGAAGCCCAGAGAGCAGTCACCCGTCCGTTTTCATCCGTCTCGATCCGCTCCGGTGCGTGCAGCTCCAGAATTTCAGCACCCTCAGCGACAGCGCCCTCCACCTCTGCAGGAAGAGCTGTCATGTCATCCTTTCTGCGTCTGTAGACAATAGTAGTGTGGGATGCTCCCAGGCGAATGGCAGAGCGTGTTACGTCCATGGCCACGTTGCCGCCGCCGATGACACAGACTCTCTTTCCTGTGAAATCAGGCATCCGTCCGCGTCCGACCTCTCTGAGCATTTCCACAGCCGAGATGACGCCCTCGGCATCCTCCCCCTCAATTCCCACCTTCTTATCTGTGTGAGCTCCGATGGATATGTAAACGGCATCATACTCACGGCGGAGAAGATCCATGGAAACCTGGCCAGGTTCGCTTCCGACTGCTGTGTCAGTCTTTACCTCAACGCCCGTCTTTAAGATGGCGTCAACGTCTTCCTGAAGCCGTTCTCTGGGAAGCCGGTAGCTGGGGATTCCATAGAGAAGCATTCCTCCCAGCTTGGAGCGCTTTTCAAAGACCGTTGTCTGGTGGCCCATAAGCTGAAGATAGTATGCGGCAGACAGGCCGCTGGGACCGCCTCCGATAATGGCAATCCGTTTTCCCGTTGAAGGAGCGCAGGGCGGCGGCGGGACAATTCCGGCGTTGTCCACAGCTGCTCTTTTTATGCCGCGGATGTTGACGGCGTCGTCGATCATATTGCGGCGGCAGCGGGATTCGCATGGGTGTTCACACACAAGGGCGCAGGCCGTCGGGAAGGGGTTGTCCTTGCGGATCAGGCGGACTGCGTCTGCGTAGCGGCCGGCGGCCACCAAAGCCACGTAGCCTGGAATGTCCACGCCTGCCGGACAGAGCGCCACACAGGGAACCGGCTGATCCAGATGGTAGTTGCAGCGGGATGTTTCAATGTGGCTTATAAAGTCCTCACGGAAGCCGGACAGTCCTTTAAGAACCATATTGGCGGCCTCGTAGCCGATGGCACAGTCAGCGGTGGATGAAATCACGCGGGCCGTCCGTTCGATCAGTTCCAGAGTTTTATGGGTCCCGCGCCCTTCGAGAATGTCTGCAAACAGCGATTCAAGCTGGGAGAGTCCGACGCGGCAGGGAACGCATTTGCCGCAGCTCTGGGCCAGGCACATTTTCAGAAAAGAGGCGGTCAAATCCACCGGACAGAGCCCCGGCGGGCTGGCAACAATCCGGCGTTCCAGATCCTTATACAGACCTTCCACGACCGTCTGGGCCCTGCTGGTGGTAACAATACTGAGTCTGCTCAAGATGAAGCTCCTTTCTCTCTGGCGAAACAGTGATTATCCATGCCGGACGCGGAGGAATGCAGCTGTATCTGCAGATCCGTGTCTTCCTGAAAGGTAAGTCCCGAAGCCTCCTTCTGTGAGAAAGGGAAGCCTGCATGGTCCGTCAAAAAACAAAGAAAAACCTGCGTTTTCAGACGAAATATCGGCCAGAAAATTAAAATTAAATATTGAATATAATATCAAAATAGTATGAAAAAGTAAATGGATTTTCGTGAGACTGTAGAAAAAATTAGGGATAATTTCGAAGAAATGTCGAATGAATTGTGTAAACCTTACAAATTATGAGAAATAAATTTGTGCAAACTGGCAATGGAATGGGGAAGAATCGAGTCTGCAGGGAAACATAGGGAGGTCTATGAAACAGTTTCCTCTCCGGTGTCTGGAGAAGCCGGTTCAGGGGAGCCTCAAGAAGTAAAAACGGAATTGTAATTTGCCGGCCGTTTTCCTATAATAAAACGAGAAAAGAGGAGGAGTTTCAGACGGCTCCATCTGCATTTCAGGCATGTCTGCAGTAAACGGTCCGAGAGGCAGACGTACAGGGAGTCAGGGCGGATCCGGAAAACAGACACTGAGGAACAAAATATGCCGTATGGGCAAAATACAGAGAGGCTGCTATGCAGGAATATAAAAACTGTAGGCTGTTGGGTAGAAAAGATGGTACGAAAAAAAGCAGGACAAGAGAAGCCAGGCTGGAATGATGCGAAAGGCCAGAGAGAAACTGATGGGCAGGAAAACAAAAACAGAGGGAGAGAAGAGAAAAACACTGAGCGCAGACGGAAGAGACAGAGGCTCTGGGTTTTATTTCTGGAAACGCTCTATATCAGCGCCTTCACCTTCGGGGGAGGCTTTGTCATCGTTACCTTTATGAAGCGGAAATTTGTGGACGGGCTGCACTGGATTGATGAGAAGGAAATGCTGGATTTTACGGCTCTGGCTCAGTCCTCTCCGGGGGCGATTGCCGTGAATGCGGCAATTCTTGTGGGGCTTAAGGTGTGCGGTCCGCCTGGAGTGGCTGTGGCGGTGCTTGGAACGGTTCTCCCGCCCATGGCCATATTGTCGGTTATTTCATTCTTTTACGAGACATTTTCTGCTAACCCATATGTAGCTCTGACTATGCAGGGAATGCAGGCGGGAGTGGCTGCAGTGATTCTGGATGTGGCCTGTGAACTGGGGACAGGTGTGGCGAGAGAGCGGAGCATCTACTCTGTCCTGATTTTGGCAGGAGCGTTTGCGGCTGATTTTTTTCTGGGGATAAATGTGATCTGTATTATCCTTACAGCGGCAGCAGCGGGAGCGCTGAGAATGGTGATTTTCAGAAGAAGGAGGGCAGAGAGATGATCTATGTGGAACTTTTTCTGAGCTTTCTAAAGGTAGGGCTGTTCAGCGTAGGCGGAGGTTATGCTGCAATTCCTCTCATTCAGAGCCAGGTAGTGGAGGGAAAAAACTGGATTACCATGAGCGAGTTCACCAACCTTGTGACAATCGCAGAGATGACGCCGGGGCCGATTTCCGTCAATTCCGCTACCTTTGTGGGGATACGCATAGCGGGAATCCCAGGGGCTTTCGCCGCCACAGCCGGATGTATTGCTCCGGCGCTGTTTATCGTTACCTTTCTGGCTTTCCTCTATTACAGGTACAAGGGCGCTTCTGCCGTGGGGGCGGTGCTGTCCTCCCTGCGCCCGGCTGTGGTGGCCCTGATTGCGGCGGCAGGTCTTTCCATGCTGAAAACGGCTCTGTTCGGGGAAGGGGCGGTGAGCGCGGAAGCTCTGCACCTTGCAGGCGGAGTCATCTTTCTGGCGGCCTTTCTGTTCCTGCGCCGGCTGAAATGGAATCCCATCCTTGTGATGTGCCTGTGCGGAGGGGCAAATCTTTTGTGGGGGATTCTGTCAGGGGGACAGGGATGAGGTGAGAACGGAAAACAGACAGTAAATGCAGATTTGTCAAATCTCAACAGAAAAGATAAGGGAAAACACGCAGATGAAAGTCGAATTCCTGGATAATTTTCCTAAATCATTCAAAAACTGGAGAGGGTAATTTGACAGATTCACGAAAATGAAAAAAACGCTTATTTGCCTGCATGGCCCGATGATAAACTATTATAACGGGCGGCAGGCTTTTTGCGTCTGCCTGCAAAATAAAGACGAAAGCAGAAAAAAGCCGGAAAGAAAAAGGAGAGAAAAAGTATGCCGAAAAACAGAAGAGAGAGTTTTATTTATACAGTGATGATGTGTTTTGTGATGGTACTCTGGATGAGTATTTACAATGTAGCTCTTCACAAGGGAGGACTGTCATTTTCCGTCCTCGCTGACGCCTGGCTGGGATTTCCGGTTGCCTATGTGTTTGCCATGTGCTGTGACTGGTTTCTGGTTTCGGGGCTTGCCAAGGGCTTTGCCTTCCGCTTTCTTGTAAAGCCGGGAGTATCCAGCCCGTTTTGCATGGTAATCGCGGTCTCAAGCTGCATGGTAGTCCCCATGGTATTTATCATGTCTCTGTTCGGGGCAGCGGAGGCCTGCGTGAGAACAGGAGAATGGGGGACTCTGCTTTTTATCTGGGCTTTCAATATTCCCCGAAATTTCATTATGGCCCTGCCATTCCAGCTTCTGATCGCAGGACCCATGGTGCGCTTTCTCTTCAGGCGTGCATTCCCGGAGGGAAGCATCGTCATGACAGGCGAGGCCAAAAGCTGATGGGCCAGAACGGCAAAGCCAGGGGGCAGGGAAGATTTCCTGAAAGGGAAGTCTTCCCTGTCTGCGTTCAGAAAACAGATTGGGACAGTCCAATAGTTGACAATACAACTTTTTGAAGAAACTTTTATTTTCCTACTTGACAATAAAAAAAAATCCTACTATACTTTCAAAAGTTAGGTAGCGAACAATTAATTTCCGCAGAGAAAATCAGCTGCGGGCCTGCTTTTAGACGGAGGTGAGACTATGTGTACAACAGCAGAAGACTGCGGCGAACAACTCTGCTGTAAGAATGCGGGACGGATGGTGAACATCCTGTCGAATCAGCTGAAACGCCATTTTATCGTCCCGGTGGATGACAGTGGGCTGACGATGCTTCAGCGTCATATGCTCCATTTTATTATCCTGGCCTCCATGCACAGGGAGATATATCAGAAGGGCGTGGAGGCAGAGTTTCACATCAGGAAGTCCACGGCTACAGGGATGATGCAGCTTCTGGAGAAAAACGGCTTTATACGCCGGGAGAGCGTAAAGCGGGATGCCCGGCTTAAAAGGGTGGTCCCTACTGAGAAAGCCCTGGCCCTCAGGGACGGGGTGCTTGAGGACATCAGAAATGTGGAGAAGAAGATGCTGGAGGGCATTGAGCCGGGAGAGCTTGAAATTTGTATCCGCGTGCTGAACCGGATGTCCCGCAATCTTTCATGCGGGGAACAGGACTGCAGAGCACAGGGATTTCACGGCAGAGAGTTCCCTAAGGAAGTCCGTTCCTTCCCAGAAAATGACAACAAGTAATTGCACAAGGAGGAAACCATGAACAGAAAACTGTTTAAATCTATCCGGGAATATAAGCGGGAGTCCATTCTGGCCCCTGTGTTCGTGATCCTGGAAGTTTTAATGGAAGTTTTGATTCCGCTGCAGATGGCAAAGATCATTGACGTGGGCATCCAGAATGGAGACCTGACCTACATTATGAAGATGGGCGCCATTCTGGTTGTCATGGCAATGCTTGCGCTGTTTTTCGGCGCCATGGCCGGAAAATTTGCGGCAGTCGCAGCGGCAGGATATGCCAAAAACCTGCGCCATGATATTTTCTACAAAATACAGGATTTTTCATTTAAAAACATTGACCATTTTTCCACTTCGAGCCTTGTAACCAGGCTTACGACAGATATTACGAATGTGCAGCTGGCATATATGATGAGCGTGAGACTGCTGGCCAGGGCGCCGATTATGATTATTCTCTCCCTGGTGATGATCCTTACAATCAACGTGGAAATTTCCGTTGCACTGCTGATTCTGATCCCCATTCTGGGCGGAATCCTCATGTTTATTGCGAAAAAGGCTCATCCCCACTTCATTAAGGTATTTGATGAGTACGATGTGCTGAACAATTCCGTTCAGGAAAACGTAAACGCCGCCCGCGTGGTAAAGGCCTATGTGCGGGAGGACTATGAGATTGAGAAATTCCACGGGGTTTCCAGACTGGTGTACACGCTGTTCACAAAGGCTGAGAAGATTGTAGCCTGGAATGCGCCTACGATGCAGTTTTTCATGTACGGCGTCATTCTTTTGATGGTTTCGGTCGGAGGGCGGAGTATCATCAATCAGACTATGGAGACAGGAGAGCTTACAAGCGTGATTGTGTATGCACTTCAGATTCTCATGTCGCTGATGATGGTAACCTTCGTGTTCGTTATGATCATGATTGCAGAAGCATCCACAGACCGAATCGCGGAGGTGCTTGAAGAGGTGCCTGAGATGCAGGATCCGGCTAATGCAGTGAAGGAAGTGCCGAACGGTGATATCGATTTTGAGAACGTATCCTTCAGCTATGGCGGAAAGGGAGGAAATCTTTCCCTGAAGAATATCAACCTTCACATCAAGTCTGGCCAGACAGTGGGAATCATCGGCGGAACGGGAAGCGCGAAAACCTCCCTCGTAAACCTGATCCCAAGGCTTTACGACGTGACAGAGGGCTGTGTGAAGGTCGGAGGCATCGACGTGAGGGAGTACGGACTGAAAGAGCTGAGAGATCAGGTCTCCATGGTTCTTCAGAAAAATGTGCTCTTTACCGGAAGCATCTATGACAATATCCGCTGGGGAGATGAGAATGCCAGTGACGAGGAGGTTCAGAGAGTCTGCAGGCTGGCTCAGGCTGACGGCTTTGTGAAAGAGTTTCCGGCCGGCTACAACACGATGATTGTGGAGGGAGGAAACAATGTGTCAGGCGGTCAGAAACAGAGACTCTGCATTGCGAGAGCTCTGTTGAAGAAGCCGAAAATCCTGATTCTCGACGACTCCACCAGCGCGGTTGACACGAAGACGGATGCCCTGATCAGAAAAGCCTTCAGGGAGGAGATTCCGGATACCACGAAGATTATCATTGCCCAGAGGGTTTCCTCCGTAGAGGACGCAGACATGATCATCGTCATGGAAGACGGTATGGTAAACGGAATCGGAACCTCGGAGGAGCTGCTTAAGACAAACGCTATTTACCGGGAGGTATATGAGTCACAGGTCAAGGGAGGTGAGGATAATGAGTAAGATGCAGAAACCGAGAGTGACAAAGGACACATTACTGACAGGAAAAAGGCTTCTCGGATACGTGCTGAGGGATTACAAGCTGCGATTTATCGGCGTGTTCTGCTGTATTCTCATAAGCTCCATCGCGTCTATTTCCGTATCCCTGTCGCTGAAATTCCTGCTGGACGATTTCATTATTCCGCTGATAGGACAGCAGAACCCAGACTATTCAGAGCTTTACGGAGCGTTGGCCGTACTGGGAACCATTTTCCTCTGCGGCGTGGCGGCAACCTTTATCTACACGAGGCTGATGGTATATATCGGTCAGGGCGTTTTAAAGAAGGTCAGGGATGAGATGTTCGAGCATATGCAGAAGCTCCCTATCCGCTATTTTGACCAGAATACAAACGGCTCCATCATGAGTCTTTATACCAATGATACAGATACCTTAAGGCAGATGATCAACCAGTCGATCCCACAGGTGCTTCAGTCTCTGCTGACGGTGATTGTGACCTTTATTTCCATGCTGGTGTTAAGCCCGCTTTTAACAGTCCTTGCGGTTGTCATGATTATCGTCATGCTGCTTGTGACAAGGACTATCGGCGGAAACAGCGGAAAGTATTTCCTCAGGCAGCAGCTTGCCATCGCTGATGTGACCGGCTTTGTAGAGGAACACATGAACGGTCAGAGGGTGATCAAGGTATTCAACCATGAGCGCATCGCAGAGGAAGAGTTCGATGAGCTGAATGAGAAGCTGTTCCACAGTGCTGCCAATGCAAATACCTTCGCCAATATGATGGGACCGGTGATTGGAAACATCGGAAACCTGCAGTTCGTTCTGACAGCCGTTCTGGGAGGCTTCCTCTATGTAATGGGAATCGGAGGAATTACTCTGGGCGTTATGGCGTCCTACCTGCAGTTTACAAAGAGCTTTACGCAGCCTTTCATGTCCATCGCCCAGCAGTTCAACTCTATTGTCATGGCTCTCGCCGGAGCTGAGCGGATCTTCCGCATGATGGACGAGGAGCCGGAGGTGGACGAGGGATACGTAACCTTAGTAAACGCCAGAAAAGACGCAGACGGAACGATCACAGAGTGTACGGAGCGCACGGGAATGTGGGCCTGGAAGCATCCGCATCAGGCAGACGGCACCGTTACCTACACGGAGCTGAAGGGCGATGTACGCTTCTTTGACATGACCTTCGGCTATACAGATGAGAAGATGGTTCTCCATGACCTGACCCTCTATGCGAAGCCTGGGCAGAAGCTGGCCTTTGTAGGCTCTACCGGAGCCGGAAAGACCACCATCACCAACCTGATCAACCGGTTCTACGACGTGCAGGACGGAAAAATCCGCTACGACGGAATCAATATCAACAAGATCAAGAAGGCAGATCTGCGCCGCTCCCTGGGAATCGTGCTTCAGGATACCCACCTGTTTACAGGAACCATTATGGACAATATCCGCTACGGAAAGCTGGATGCGACAGATGAGGAAGTATTTGCGGCGGCTAAGCTGGCCCATGCAGATCAGTTTATCAAGATGCTTCCAAAGGGCTATGACACCATGCTGACAAACGACGGCGAGGAGCTGTCACAGGGGCAGAGGCAGCTTTTGGCCATCGCCAGAGCCGCAGTGGCCGACCCGCCGGTTCTGATCCTCGATGAGGCTACCTCAAGCATCGACACAAGAACCGAGCAGATTGTTCAGCAGGGTATGGATAACCTGATGAAGGGCAGAACTGTGTTCGTTATCGCTCACAGGCTCTCCACCATCAGAAACAGCGACGCCATCATGGTTCTGGAACACGGCCGGATCGTGGAGAGAGGAAGCCATGAGGACTTAATCAAAGAAAAAGGAATCTACTACCAGCTCTATACAGGAAAACTGGAGTTGGATTAGTGGGGGGTGAAAAAAGAGGAAGATTTTCAGTTCCAGCGAAGTCACTGAAAATCTTCCTCTTTTTTCCTTGTGGGAACACCCATCCGCCGCACTGCGCAGGGGAAGGGAGAGGCGTTCAGGTGACTTCGCTGGAACCTGAACGCCTCTCCCTTCCCCACTCCCCTTTTCATTTTCTCCTCACTGCCGTATCCTGGAAGCAGAAGTAGTCTGGTCTGTGCCTGGACTGGGTGTACTCAAACATGACTCCGTCTGCATCAAAGGTCTGGCTTGATATGACGGCCAGGCAGTTATAGTCGCCAAGCTCCAGGTATTTCTCATCGATCTCTGTGACAAGCTCAACCGTCATTTTCCGTTTGCTGGTGACGATGTTCAGTCTGCATTCCTGTTCCAGGTAGCTGTAGATGGAATCCTCAGCAATTTCTTTAGTCAGTCCCAGGCATTTCTCCTTCAGAAACATGTTGATGTCGAGAATCAGGGCTTTTTTGTCCAGGTAGCGGACTCTCTGGATATAGTAGAGTTCACTTCCTACGGGGAAGCCTGAACGCCTGCTGATCCGCTCATCGGCGGTCAGTTCCATGAAGCAGATAACTCTGGTGCAGGCATTCAGGTGGTTTCTGGCAGCAGATTCCCGGAAGGATTCGATGCCGCCGATAGTGAAGGCTGCCTGTTCTACAGGCTGAAAGATAACGCGCACCCCAATACCATGAAGGGACTGGACATAGCCCTCTGCCGCCAGGGCAGAGATGGCCCGGCGGACCGTATTGCGCGAACAGGAATAGACCTCTGTCAGGATATTTTCCGACGGCAGAAGCGTCTGAAAGCCGTAGGTGGCATTTTCTATTTTCCGTTTCAGATCCCTGTAAATCTGTTCAAATTTTGCCTTTGGCATAGGTACTCACTTCCCGTTTTCTTGTATAAATTTCAGTGTCTGGCCGAAACTAAATCAAGGATATTAAATATAGAAGAAAAAGTCAATGGATTTTAGGAAAAATTGATTGACATGTTTAAACAAGTGTGTTATAACGGGATTATAAAAAGATGTTTAAACAAGTTAAACCCGGTTCGAAGAAAAACAGACCATGCCGGGGCTCAGCAGAGACTTTTCCAGGGAAAAGCGGTATCATCCCGAGAGAGGAAAAGCCAGAAATAAAAACGGAGGGTAACGATGGGCAAGTACACAGAGGATTCCAGACAGCTCCTTGAGCTTGTGGGCGGCAGGGAAAATATTGCCGCGGTTTCACACTGCATGACCAGAATGCGGTTCGTGCTAAATGATCCGAAGAAGGCAGATGTGGAGAAAATTGAGGCATTAAAGGCAGTGAAGGGCAGCTTCACCCAGGCAGGTCAGTTTCAGGTAATTATCGGAAATGACGTATCTCTCTTTTATAATGACTTTACCGCAGCGGCGGGTATTGAGGGAGTGTCCAAGGATGCGGTAAAACAGGCGGCTAAGAAAAATCAGAATCCGCTTCAGAGGGCTATTGCAGTTCTGGCAGAGATTTTCGCTCCTCTGATTCCTGCTATCATTACAGGAGGTCTGATCCTGGGCTTTAGAAACTGTATTGACAGCCTTTACCTGTTTGAAAACGGGACAAAGACACTCTGCGATTTAAGCCAGTTCTGGGCGGGCGTCGACTCATTTTTATGGCTCATTGGAGAGGCTGTGTTCCATGTGGGAATTCCGGTTGGAATCTGCTGGTCGGTGGCCAAGAAGATGGGAACGACGGAGATGCTGGGCATCGTCATGGGACTTACCCTTGTTTCCAGTCAGCTGTTAAATGCCTACAGTGTGGCAGGCACGGCTGCGGCAGAGATTCCCAAGTGGGATTTCGGTTTTTTCCAGATCAATATGATCGGCTATCAGGCACAGGTGATTCCGGCTATGCTGGCGGCCTTTACCCTGGCTTATCTGGAGCGCTTTTTTAAGAAGATTGTGCCCCAGGCCATTTCCATGATAGTCGTGCCCTTCTTAAGCCTTCTGCTGGCAGTGATGGCGGCTCACTGGGTGCTGGGACCCATTGGCTGGAAGATCGGCTCTGCCATCTCTTCCGTGGTTTATGCGGGGATTACAGGCAGCTTTAAGGTGGTGTTCGCGGCAATTTTCGGTTTTGCCTATGCACCTCTTGTCATTACGGGACTTCACCATATGTCCAATGCCATTGACCTTCAGCTCTGCGCTGACTATGGCGGAACTATGCTCTGGCCCATGATTGCTCTCTCCAATATTGCGCAGGGCTCGGCCGTTCTCGCCATGATCCGTCTTCAGAAAAAGAACACCAGGGCACAGGAGGTCAATGTTCCGGCCTGCATTTCCTGCTATCTGGGTGTGACAGAGCCTGCAATTTTCGGCGTCAACCTGAAATATACCTTCCCATTTATCTGCGGCATGATTGGCTCCGCTGCGGCAGCCGTGATTTCAGTGGCAACAGGCACCACGGCCAATGCAGTGGGAGTGGGAGGACTTCCAGGCATCCTGTCTATTCAGGTGGCCTCCATGCCGACCTTTGCCATTGCCATGGCGGCTGCCATCGTCATTCCGTTTATCCTGACCATGCTGGCAGGACAGAAGAAACTGTCAGCGGCTGACAGAGGAACGGAGGAAGGGCTGGCAGCAGAGGAGGACAAAAAAGACAGAGCAGAGCTCCAGAGCGGCGAGAAGGAGCCTAAAAAAGGTGCAGAGGTTTGTAAAAACGCGGACAGTGGGAATGGAAACGGCAAAGAAAAGGAGCATCTTGTGGCATACCTTTCCGGTAAGGTGATCCCGATTGAGGAAGTCGGAGACGGTGTGTTCTCAGCTAAAATCCTGGGAGACGGAATCGCCATCGAGCCGGAGAGCGATACAGTGGTGGCTCCTGCCAGGGTCACGGTTGCCGTGCTGATGCAGGAGTCCAGGCACGCAGTGGGACTTGTGATGGAGGATGGAAGAGAGCTTCTGATCCATGTGGGGCTTGACACGGTGCAGATGAACGGTGACGGTTTTGAGTATCTGGTAAACCAGGGGGATGTGGTGGAGGCAGGAACGTCCCTCATCCGATTTGACCGGGACAAGATTCAGAAAGCCGGAAAGCGGGCTGTTACTATTATGGCTGTGACAGACGGCACCGGCCGGGGAGCTTTAAGCTACAGAACAGGAATGGATGCACAGGCCGGAGAAACCGTTGTGGCAGAGATTGAGGAATAGAAAATCAGAGGAGAGGACAGATGAACAGCTTTAAGGATAAGGTGATATATCAGGTTTACCCTAAATCCTTCCGGGATACAGATGGGGACGGACTGGGTGATTTAAGGGGAGTGACGGAAAAACTCGACTACATTCAATTTCTCGGAGCCGATTACATTTGGCTGACACCGTTTTTCATTTCTCCGCAGAATGACAACGGATACGATGTGGCGGATTATCTGTCTGTGGACCCCAGATACGGCACCATGGAGGACTTTGAGGAACTCTCGCGGGAGGCAAAAAAGAGGGGAATCGGTCTGATGCTGGACATGGTGTTTAACCACACCTCCACCGAGCATGAATGGTTTAAAAAGGCTCTGGCAGGAGATCCGGAATATATGGACTACTATATTTTCAGGGATGGGAAGGGGCAGGAACCGCCCACCAACTGGGTATCCAAATTCGGAGGAAATGCGTGGCAGTACGTGCCGGAACTGAAAAAGTGGTACCTCCACCTGTTTGATGTGACGCAGGCCGACCTGAACTGGGAAAACCCGAAGGTCAGGGAGGAGCTTAAAAAGGTGCTCCGTTTCTGGAAAGATAAGGGGGTGGAGGGATTTCGGTTTGACGTGGTAAACCTGATCTCAAAACCGGACTGCTTTCAGAACGACGAGGAGGGAGACGGCCGCCGCTTTTACACAGATGGGCCGAGAGTTCACGAGTATTTGAAGGAGTTGGTGCGGGATTCCGGCATTGACGGCATGGTGACAGTGGGAGAGATGTCTTCCACCACTCTGGAAAACTGCATCCGCTACTCTAACCCAGCGGAGCATGAGCTTTCCATGTGCTTTAACTTCCACCACCTGAAGGTGGATTACAGGAATGGAAATAAATGGGAACTGAAAGAGCCAGACCTGCAGGCGCTTAAGCAGCTGTTTAAGACCTGGCAGGAGGGGATGGAGGAGCATGGCGGCTGGAATGCCGTTTTCTGGTGCAACCACGATCAGCCCAGAATTGTGACCCGGTTTGGAGATGACAGGAAATATTGGAAAGAGTCGGCCAAAATGCTCGGGGCTTTTATCCACCTGCTGCGGGGAACTCCGTATATCTACCAGGGCGAGGAGATTGGCATGACAGATCCTCACTACCATGACATCAGCCGCTATCGTGATGTGGAGAGCCTGAATTACTACAGGATTATGCTTTCCGAGGGGAAGACAGAGGAAGAGGCCCTGAAGATTCTCGAGGCCCGCTCCCGGGACAACAGCCGCACGCCCATGCAGTGGAACAGCGGGAAAAATGCGGGATTTTCCGGGGCAGAGCCGTGGATTAGCCTGCCGGACAACTACGAGACGATCAATGTGGAGGCCCAGAGAGAAGATAAGACCTCTGTCCTGAGTTTTTACCGCAGGCTGATCCGTCTGCGAAAAGAGCACAGCGTCATCTCGGAAGGCTCCGTACGGTTCCTGGAGACGGGAAATGAAAAGGTAATTGGCTATGTCAGGGAGAATTCTCAGGAAAAGCTGACAGTGCTCTGCAATTTTTCCGGAATGTGCCAGGAATTCGAGGGTGCGAAGCAGGAGTACAGCAAAAAAGCCCGCCTGCTTATGGGAAACTGGGAAGCAGAAACCGCACCGGCTGCCGAGACGGACAGCGCAGAGCCTGCTAAGACGCCGCTCCAGCCGTTTGAGGTGAGAGCGCTCCTGGAAGAGAAGAAGGCGTAACAGCCTAAGGAGGCAGAAGGAAATCAGCCGGCAGGCATAGGAGAGTCAAGGCAGAAAAATATACAGACGCCGCCGGAGAAAGGGCCGGATCAGGCATAGAAAATTCAGGCAAAAAGAAGCTGCGAATAGAAAAAATCAATAAGTAAAACAGTACCTCAGAACAAAAATAATCAAAGTCCAGTCGGGCGGGAGCATTCCTGAAAAATGCAGAAAATGCAGGAAATACAAGGGATTGCTCCCGCCCGACTGGGCTTCTGGAAGAAAAAATCAGGGAAGCTCTCCCACGAAAAAACTTTCCAATTCAGAAAAAATCCCTTTCCCTCCCCCCAGGAACTCCCCCCTGTACAGCCGAAGGACTTATGGTATAATGGCCGCAGAGCGGGCATTATACCTGCGCCGAGCCGCTGGCGCCCGAAGGGAACCAAAACACCACTGCGGCGAGTGCGCAACCCTCGGAGAGAATAGCATATCCGAAGGATATGACATAATGGCCGCAGAGCGGGCATTATACCTGCGCAAACCGGTTTCAGCATTCACTGCTGAAAGCCGGGCGCCTAAGTTTTGCCGGAGGCTGCAGCTTTCAGCTTCCGGCATCAGATGGAATTTTAAAGACAGAGGGGAAATAAGATAGCTGTGAAAACAGCTGTTTCATAAAAGATACCAGGGAGGGGAAAACAGCATGATGAAACTGCCGGAAAATTTTGTTACATACGATGAGGCGAGAAAAGCAGGATTTATAAAGATGAAGGAGTTAAAGGAACAGGGGGCGAGAGTGGTAGGGATCTTCTGTTCCTTCGTGCCGGTAGAAATCCTGATGGCAGCGGGGGCCGTGAGCGCATCTCTTTGCGCCTCCAGTGAACAGCCGATCACTGCGGCTGAGACGAAGCTGCCCCGCAACCTCTGTCCTCTGATTAAGGCCAGCTATGGCTTTGCTCTGACAGATACCTGTCCGTATTTCTATTTCGCTGATCTGATTGTAGGTGAAACGACCTGCGACGGAAAGACGAAGATGTTTGAGCTGATGAACGAGCTGAAGGAAACCTATGTGATGCAGCTTCCGTCGGGGAGAAATGAGAGAGCGCTCAAGGCATGGAAGGAAGAAATCATCGCACTGAAGGAGAAGCTGGAGGATTTTTACGGAATTGAAATCACAGAGGAGGACATTCGCCAGGCAATCCGTATAAAAAACAGGGAGCGCCGCTCCATGCTGCGGTTTATGGAGCTTGGCAAGCTGAATCCGGCTCCCATTTCCGGCTATGAGATTGGAACCCGGGCCGATTCCCTGGCCTTTAACTTTGATATGGAGGAGAGAATCCGCCTGGTAGATGAGAGAACAGAGGAGGTTCTCAGGGACTGGGAAGAGAACTACAAAGGAAAGCCGTCGGATCGCCCGAGGATTCTTGTGACAGGCTGCCCCAATGCAGGAGTCAGAGACAAGATTATAAAGACAGTGGAAGAGATGGGCGCTGATGTGGTGGCTTTTGATTCCTGCAGCGGCACGAGAGAAAAAGTGGAGCTGGTAGATGAAAACCTTCCTGTATTTGATGCCCTGGCAAAGAAGTATCTGAATATTAACTGCTCTGTCATGAGCCCCAATACCAGCCGTATGGGTTATATAAAAGATATGATCCGGGACTATCAGGCTGATGCGGTAATTGAGATCATTCTTCAGTCCTGCCATACCTATAATATCGAGGCGCATTTTGTCAAAAGGGCAGTGGAGGAAGAAAATATTCCTTATCTGATGCTTGAGACAGATTATTCACGCTCTGATCAGGGCCAGATTGCCACAAGACTTGAGGCGCTTCTGGAAACGCTGCACGGATAAAGAAGCAGAGGGCAGAAACAGAAATGCAAAGCTCATGGGAACAGGGATAAAGAAGGCCGGGATGCTGAAGCTTATAGAAAAAAACGATAGATAATCTCTGCAGATGCAAATTTTGAATGGCGAATCGCTGCAGGAATCTTGAATTTGCAGGGCATCCTGCTTATACTGGGAGAGAATGGACTGCAGATGCAGTCATGTGAGAAGCACAGGAATCAGAAGGACTGTTTTCTGTGCCGTCAGGAAACAAAGGAGACAGACAAAAGGAGAAGTACTATGAAAAAGAAATTTGCAGGTGCAGTGGCGGCGGCAGTTCTGGCGGCAGCAGTGACCGGCTGTTCAGGAAGCGCTGATACTGCAAAGGAAACGAAAGAGACAGCAGCTCAGACACAGGCAGAGACAGACGCACAGGCCTCTGAGAGCGCAGATGCAGCAGAGGAAAAAAGCGATCTGGCAGGAACGGAAATTACCGTTATGGTTCCGGACTGGGGAAATCCAGGAGAAGAGCTGCTTGCCCAGTTTACAGAGGAAACGGGAATCAGCGTAGTGATGAACGAAGTGAGCTGGGATGACATCCGGGATAAGGTATCCATTGCAGCAGTTGGCGGCAAGGCGGCAGCTGACGTAATCGAGGTAGACTGGTCCTGGGTCGGCGAGATGAACAGTGCAGGCTGGTTAGAGCCGATTGAGATGAGCGAGGAGGACATGGCCGACATGCCGTCCATGGAAACCTTTATGATTGACGGACAGATTCTGGCCGTTCCCTATGCCAATGATTACCGGATTGCCTACTATAATAAAGAGCATTTCGCACAGGCCGGGATTGACAAGGCTCCAGAGACATGGGATGAGGTTTACGAGGCCATGAAGGCTATCAAGGAGCAGGGAATCACAGAATATCCCTATGCAATGCCGATGAATGCCGACGAGTCTGCGACTACCTCTATGATGTGGATGGCATTTGCGAGAAACGGAGTTGTGTTCAACGACGACAATACACTGAATGAGGAGTCTGTATTAGACGCTCTTACCTTTGAAAACCAGATGGTTCAGGAGGGCTACACGGATCCGGCCATCAAGACAGCCACAGGAATGGATGTTTACAGAAAGATCACATCCGGGGAAGCAAGCTTCATGGTGGGCCCCACAAAATTTGTGCGCTTCTCCTCTGATCCCAACGAGTGCAGTGTGGTAGGAGACGTAGTTCCGATCATGCTTCCCGGAAAAGATAAAACGGCAGCTCAGACAATGCCTCTTCCGGAGGCCATCGGTGTTTCCAGCTTCTCTGAGAACAAGGAAGCAGCCATGGAGTTTGTAAAATGGTACAGCTCACCGGAAACACAGAAGGCTCTCTATACAGCCAACGGCTCCATCCCCACCAGAAACAGCGTGCTGGAGGCTCTGATCGAGGATGGAACTATCACAAATCCTGGAGCGATGCTCGATATGGCCAAGCTCATCAAGTCCCCGTTCCCCAACGGTGTGCCGGATTACTATGCAGAGATGAGCAATACGATCTTCAACAACATCAACCGCATGGTGCTGGGAGAGCAGACGCCTGAGGAGGCATTTGCAGCCATGAATGAAAAGGTAAATGAACTGGCAAAATAAAAGAATCGGGAGTATAATGGAAAGGCACGGCAAAACGGCGATGCCAGACACATAAGAAACTGGTTTTAAGATACTGACACGAAAAAAGGGGATGCTGTGAGAGCCTTTCAGGAAGGCTTTTACGGCATCCCTTTTGATTGAAGGAGAATACAGAATGAGGAAAAAGAAGTCAGATGCCCTTCTCCCCTACGCGCTGCTGCTTCCTGCTGCGCTTTTGATGATCATGCTGGTATTCTATCCGGTGGCTGTGACCTTTACGTACAGCCTAAAGGAGATGAAGCTGACAGCTCCCCAGAACACCCACTTTATAGGTGCGGAAAATTACATTGAGATATTAAAATCCAGGGAATTCTGGTATGTGTTTCAGAACACAGCCTATCTGCTCGTTTTGGTAGCCGGCCTTACGACTGTATTTGGACTTCTGGTGTCCCTGATCTTAAATGCGGACACAAAGATTTCCGGACTTCTCACAGCCGCTGCCATTCTTCCCTGGGCCATGCCGCCCATTGTAAACGGCATAATCTGGAGGTTTGTGTTTCATTCCGGCTACGGGTTCATGAATAAGCTCCTGCTGATGCTGGGCCTCATAGATGCTCCCATCGAGTGGCTGGCTGACCGCTGGCTGCTTCTTACGGTAGCAGGAATTGTAGCTGCGTGGCGGAGCATTCCCTTCTGCGCTATTGTCTGTCTTTCAGGGCTCAGAACCATCCCGGAAGAACTTTACGAGGCGGCAAAACTGGATGGGTGCGGACGGATCGAATCCTTTTTTCACATAACGCTTCCGCTTTCCAGACCCTTTGTGCTTATCGGTCTTACCTCTGCCTCCATCACCGCCGTCAACCTGTTTGACGAGATTGTGGCCCTGTCCGGCTACAGTGATCTGGGAAAGAACCTCTTGATTCAAAACTATCTTACCACCTTCTCCTTTATGAACTATGGAAGAGGAAGCGCCTATACCTATCTGATTATGCTTCTCGCTGCAGTGCTGGGCTTTTTCTATCTCAGAAGCATGAACCAGGAGGAACAGGGCAGAGACAGAGGGGAAGAAAAGAAGAGAAAGAAACCAGCCCATGCCGGTTCGGACAGCCCATGGGGAGAGGAGGGGTAACGTGAAAAGACAGTCCCAAAAGAGCCGCTCCCTCAAGCGGCAGCCCTGGTATTACTGGGCGTCAGCGGCCGTTCTTCTTATTTTGACGCTGGGGCCCTTTGTCTGGGCGTTTATCGTATCCGTTACACCGGAGTATGAGATGTTTACCAATACAAAAAATATGCTGCCTGAAACCTTCGTCTGGAGCAATTACGAAAACCTGTTCAGCATGACTACAAGCCACAGTATCCGCCTGTTCAGAGGTCTCAAAAATTCCCTGACGGCGGCAGCGGTGACCCTTGTCATCGGAGTTCCCCTGGCGCTGATCACGGCATATACCCTCACCAAGATGGAATTCCCGGGGAGAAAATGGTTCAAGAATGCACTTCTGATCACGATGGTGATCCCTGTATTTGCGACCATCATTCCTCTGTTCCGGATTTTTGTGGAGCATGATCTGTTAGACCGCCAGTTCTGGCTGGCTCTGGTCTATGTGAGTTCCTTTCTGCCCATGAGCACCTGGCTGATGTGCAATTATTTTTCCACCATACCCAGAGAAATTCTGGAGGCGGCCAGAGTGGATGGCTGCGGAAATCTGGGAACATTTTTTCGGATTGTACTTCCCGTTTCCGGGCCTGTGATTCTGGCCTGCTCGCTCATTATGTTTCTGAGCGCGTGGAACCAGTTCCAGATTCCGCTGATTCTGGCATCCTCCCTGGAGACAAAGCCGGCTGCCATCGTTACCAGCGAATTTATGACAAAGGATTCCATTCAGTATGGTCTGACAGCTGCCGGAGGTCTGATCGCCATCATCCCGCCGGCTGTCCTGGCACTTCTGTTCAGACGATTTCTGGTAAGCGGAATGATGGGAGGAGCTGCAAAGGGATAATGAGTGAAATTATTAAATAAATATAAACCGTCCCAATTTTCTTGACAGCAGTAAAAAAAGTAAATATAATAACACCGTAACATATTTAACAATTATGTAACAATTAGAAAGAAAAAGTTAATAACTTTTGAAAAATACAAGTGGACGGAAACGAAAGCATTAGAAGATAAGACGGTGTGAGAGAAAAGTCACGGCTGCGGGCCGAATAAAGATGTCAGGAGTTTCGGGATGATTAAAAGTAAAGGATTAAAGCTGTTGGGAATGTTTTGCGTTTGTTCTGCTGTGTGTCTGATGAATCCGGCTGCAGCCAGAGCTGATGAGGCACAGACGGGTACAGATGAAGGCTCTGCGGTGGTGACGGTGGAAGCCCAGGAGCTCTCCCTCTATTCAGGGAAGAGCCAGGAATCCGAAGTAGTCGGACAGGCAGTTCAGGGTGATACATACGAAGTAGTTGAGGAGAGCAGTGACGGCTGGGTAAAGATTTGCTCCGAGGACGGAACGGAAGGATATCTTCTGGCAGACGGCAAATCTGCAGTGATCAGCGAAGACGGACAGGCTGCGGAGGAAGAGTCAGACATCAGGCAGGACGTGGTGGACTATGCCCTTACTTTCCTCGGAAATCCGTATGTGTACGGCGGCTCTGATCCGAACACAGGAACGGACTGTTCCGGTTTTACCAGCTATGTGCTGGAACATGCAGGAGGCGTTGACATGAACCGTTCCTCCCGCTCCCAGGCTACCCAGGGGACTCCGGTGAGCGCAGAGCAGATGCAGCCGGGAGATCTGGTGTTCTACGCAAACGGAAGCCGGATCAATCATGTGGGCCTTTACATAGGAGACGGCCAGATCGTCCATGCATCTACAGAAAAGACAGGCATCAAGATTTCACCGTGGACTTACAGAAATCCGGTGAAAATTGTCAATGTTCTCGGATAATGATTTTGGAAACAGAAGAAATAGAAAGGCAGCGGCCCGCCGGAGACGAACCGGACTGGGGCCGCTGTCCTTTTTTTCTATAACAGGAAACTTCGTTCCCTGTTATAGAAAAATGCTCCGCGGGGATCGCACTGGGTTGGAGAGGAAAATGACGTTGATGCGCACTCGCACGCAAGGTAGATGTTGCCTGAAGGCAACCGCGCTCGGCGCGAGTGTGCGCCAAGGCGCACACTTTTTTATTTTCGGAAAAAAATGGAAGTTTTTTCTGCATAAAGGAGCATTTCAAAAGCCATACTGACTGTGTAGTCATTAAAGTTAGGAGGTAATGAACATGGCAAACAGAAACAGCTACAATGCAGACGACTGCAGAAACAATTCTCAGAACAGCAGCCAGAATAAGTCACAGAACAGATCCCAGAATACCGGCAAGGACAATTACAGGGACAGCTACAGGGATTCTTACAGAGATTCCTCAAAAAACAGCAGCAGAAACAGCTCCAATGACTGCGACAACAGCAGCCGCAATAATTATTAAGAGCTGAAAGCCTGTTTTCTGCTGTAAGGAGTCTGCAGTCTGAAGAAGGGCTGAAGCAGATTTCCCGAAAGGGTATGGGCAGATGCAGGAAGTGTGTACCATCGGTTTGAGAAATTCAGAAAAATACTAGGACTGAAGGAAAATACTGCTGAAAAAATACGGCATCATCGGACACGAAGGACAAATGGGGAAGGCCGCCCCGCAAAGACTCTGCCTCTGTTTGGCAGCTTTTGCGGGACGGCTTTTTCCTGCACAGAAGGGGCTGAAGGATGGAGGAACACAGAGTACAGGCTGTGAATATAATAGGGTAAAGAGGACATGGAGAAACGGCAATGTATCAGATGATACCAGTCAGGCGGCTTGACATGTTTCTCGACCGGGGCTTTCCGGGCACGATTGTCGATCTGAGAAGTCCCGCCGATTACCGCCGTTCACATATCAGAGGAGCGATTAACCGGGAGCTGGAGAGCCTCCTCGAGAATCCCCAGGAGATTCCATGCGACCGACCTGTGCTGTTTTACTGCGCCAGAGGAAGCGAGAGTTTAAAGGCCAGCATCCGCTTCTCACGGATGGGCTATCAGGTATTTGACGTGGCCAACGGCCTTTCCTACTACCGGGGACATAATCTGGTCTGCGGAGGATTTTCCCAGGAGCCCTTTGATCCCGGCGGAAAAGTGCATTGACAGGAGAAAGTGCTTAAATTAGAATAAGAGTTGCGGATAAACCATAAGAAAGTATTGAAATAAGAAAGATAAGAGGAAACAGTTTTGGAGCGATTTGAACTGATTGCCCCCTGCCACTTCGGCCTGGAGGCAGTTTTAAAAAAAGAGATCACCGATTTAGGCTATGAGATCACCCTGGTGGAAGATGGCCGCGTAACCTTCGAGGGGGATGCGGAGGCCATCGCCAGGGCGAATGTATTTCTCAGGACAGCAGAGAGAGTGCTTTTAAAGGTGGGCAGCTTTACGGCAGTGACCTTTGACGAGCTGTTTGAAAAGACGAGAGCACTCCCGTGGGAGCGGTACATACCAAGGGACGGCAAGTGCTGGGTGGCCAAGGCGTCTTCCATTAAAAGCAAGCTGTTCAGCCCTTCGGATATTCAGAAGATTATGAAGAAGGCTATTGTGAGGAGACTTCAGGAGGAGTATGATCTGGGGCAGCAGCTTCTGCCGGAGACAGGGAGCCAGTACCCGCTTCGGGTATTTCTGTTTAAAGATCAGGTGACAATCGGCATTGACACCAGCGGTGATTCACTCCACAAACGGGGGTACCGGACGCTGACCAGCAAGGCTCCTATCACGGAGACGCTGGCTGCAGCCCTGATCCTTCTGACTCCATGGAAAAAGGACAGAATTTTAGTGGATCCGTTCTGCGGAAGCGGAACCTTCCCCATTGAGGCTGCCATGATTGCGGCCAATATGGCTCCGGGAATGAACCGCTCCTTCCTGGCTGAGAGCTGGAGAAACCTGGTTCCCAGGAAGCACTGGTACAATGCTGTGGACGAGGCCACAGAGCTGCTTGATGACAGTGTGGAGGTGGACATCCAGGGCTACGATGTGGATGGGGAGATCGTGCGGGCTGCCAGGGAGAATGCAAAGCGGGCCGGAGTGGATCACCTGATTCATTTCCAGCAGCGTCCGGTGTCAGAGCTTAGCCATCCGAAAAAATACGGCTTTATTATCTCCAACCCGCCCTACGGCGAGAGAATTGAGGAGAAAAAGAACCTGCCTGAGCTGTACCGCCAGATTGGAGAAAGGTTCAGGGAACTGGATTCCTGGTCCATGTACCTGATTACTTCCTATGAAAATACAGAAAAGTATATTGGAAGGAAGGCGGACAAAAACAGGAAGATTTACAATGGAATGATGAAAACGTATTTCTATCAGTTCTTGGGGCCGAAGCCGCCGAGGCGGAAGGCGGGAGAGAAGATTGAGGAGTAAACAGTTTGTACTATTGCTGACGGTGATTTTTACAGCTTTCTGTGCGCTGAATTTCAGCGTTCTTTCTTCTGTGGAGGATGTGAAGAAGGGAGAAACTGCCGGAAGTTATCCGGAGGAATGGTACGAAATGGTGTCTGAGGAGGCCAACAGAAAAGGAATCAGAATTTTTGTGGACGGTGAAGAGAAAAAGATGTCACACCCTGCTGTCATGACGGCCACCGGCAGCTTTCTGCTCCCTGTCTCAGAGCTTACAGAGGTTTTTTCCTGCACTGCACACATTTACGGACAGACCTCTCTGGTTATGGAGAAAAATATGGTAAGGGCAGAAATCATCATGGGAGAAAAGCGGATGACAGTGACAGAAGCTTCCCAAAAGGACAGCCATGCAGGTCAGACCGGCGTTTTCGATGGGATGGAACAGTCCGAAAAGCGGGATGTGGCTCTGTCTGATGCTATCACGAAAGAGGAGGGAGAACTGTGGGTTTCTGCCCAGGCAGTCTCGGAAGCATTTTCTTATGAGATGAGCTGGGAGCCAGATGAGAATATTCTCTCCTTCACCGGTTTAAGGCCGGAGCTTGAGGAGCTTCCGGAGGTTTACGACTACAGGCTGAGAGGGAGGGCACCGACGGTGAAAAACCAGGGAAGCCTTGGAACCTGCTGGGCTTTTGCCTCACTGATGGCTCTGGAGAGCCGGCTGCTGCCGGAAAAATCCTTTGACTTTTCTGAGGATCACATGTCCATCAGGAACAGTTTCCGCATGAACCAGAACGACGGCGGGGAGTACACCATGTCCATGGCCTATCTTCTGGCCTGGCAGGGACCGGTGCTGGAACAGGACGATCCCTACGGGGACAGCTGGTCGCCGCCTGGCCTTACTCCGGTGCGCCACGTTCAGGAGATACAGGTCCTGCCGAAGAAGGATTATGAGGCAATCAAGAGAGCCGTCTATTTTACGGGAGGGGTGCAGAGTTCTCTCTACACTTCCATGGCCGATGGGGAGGAAAACTCAGAGTATTATAATAAGGAAGAAGGAGCCTACTGCTATGCGGGAAACAGAAAACCCAACCACGATGTTGTAATTATCGGCTGGGATGATCGCTATCCGAAAGAAAATTTTCCGGTTCCTCCAGAAGGAGACGGGGCTTTTATCTGTGCCAACAGCTGGGGAGGAGCGTTCGGGGACGAGGGATACTTTTACGTGTCTTACTATGATTCCAACATCGGAATCCACAATATTCTTTACAGCCGCGTGGACACCCCGGACAATTACGACCACATTTACCAGACCGATCTGTGCGGCTGGGTAGGGCAGCTTGGATACGGGAAAGAGGAGGCCTTCTTTGCAAATATCTATGAGGCCAGGGAGGATGAAGAGCTGTGCGCCGTCGGCTTTTATGCTACCGATCAGGATACCCAGTACGAGGTCTATGTGGTAAATGATGCCTCCGGAAGCGCTGATTTCGGGCGAAGGAAATCCGTGGCCAGAGGCAGGATAGAGAACGCCGGCTTTTATACCATAGATATTGAACACCCTGTGGATCTGAAAAAGGGAGAGCGCTACGCAGTGATTGTGAGTATCCGCACACCGGGTTCTGTCCATCCCGTTGCCATCGAGTACAATGGGCCTGACCTGCCGACGCAGGTGGATTTAAGCGATGGGGAAGGCTATATCAGCCTTCGCGGAACTGCCTGGGATCGGGTGGAAACCGAGCAGAGCTGCAATGTGTGCCTGAAAGCCTACACCAGGACTGTCAGGGGACAGTGAACGGGAGCGATACAAAGGAAAAACAGTAAATAAAGGCAAAAGAGCCGTAAAGCAGAGACAGTAAATTGGAATCTGCGGAAAATATGGAGTAAAGTACAGGAGGAGAGACATGGCAGAAAAACTTATTTTTGCGACATCCAACCAGGGAAAGCTGAGAGAAATCCGCCTGATTCTGGGAGATTTGGGAATGGAGGTTATTTCCATGGCTGAGGCCGGATTTCACGGCGATATTGAGGAGAACGGAAAGACGTTTGCGGAAAACGCAGCTATCAAGGCCAGAGCAGTGTGGGAGAAAACAGGAGGGCTGGTTCTGGCGGATGATTCGGGCCTCGTCATTGATTATCTGGGCGGGGAGCCGGGCGTCTATTCTGCCAGGTATATGGCAGATGCCTCCTATTCGGAGAAAAACCGTGTTTTGATTGAGCGCCTTGCGGGGGCAAAGGAGGAGGAGAGAAGCGCGCGCTTTGCCTGCGCCATCGCAGCTGTGCTGCCGGACGGCAGGGAGCTTCTCACAGAGGCGTACATGGAGGGAAGGATCGCCTATGAGCCTGCCGGCAGCGGCGGTTTTGGCTATGACCCGATTCTGTATCTGCCGGAATATCAGAAAACTTCCGCAGAGCTTGACATAGAAGAAAAAAACAAGATCAGCCACAGGGGAAAGGCCCTGGAGCTGATGAAGGAAAAACTGAAAGAGGCACTTGGGGGAATGGAGAAATGAAAATTTTAATTGTGAGCGATACACACCGCCGCAACGGAAATCTACAGGAGGTGATAGAACAGACAGCTCCGTTTGATATGCTGATTCATCTGGGGGACGGCGAGGGCAGTGAAGAACTGATTACATCCTGGTGCTTGGAGCAGAACCAGAACTGTGAGGTGCACATGGTTCTCGGGAACAACGACTTTTTTTCCTGCCTTGACAGGGAAAAGGAGATTTCCATAGGGCCGTATCGGGCATTTCTCACACACGGCCATTTCTACAGTGTGTCGGTCGGGCCGGAGCGTCTGGAGGAAGAAGCGCGCTCCAGAGGCGTAGATATCGCCATGTTTGGACACACCCACAAGCCTTTTCTGGAAGACAGGAACGGCATCACGGTTCTGAACCCGGGCAGCTTGTCCTTCCCCCGCCAGGAGGGAAGAAGGCCCAGCTACATGATTATGGAAGTGGACGGCTCGGGAAAGGCTTCTTTCCAGATTTGTTTTCTGTAGAACATGCGTAAAGAAAGTAAAAAAAGGAAAAAAGAAGATCTGCCAGGCAGAGAAGCAAACAGGAGGGGGGAGCGCAGCGCACAGCTCTCCTCTTTTAATTTGATAGAGGAGAAAAAATTGAAGAAAAAAGTCTCCTGACGGGCACGGGAGGATGAGAACAGGAAAAAGAATAATTTATGAAAACAGTCATGTATAACATGAAAAAAGGAGCTATATTGAAAATTGACTCTACAATTTTCAGATAAAACTGGTAAAATATGGGTTAAAATTAGACGCAAAAACCTGCAAAAAATGTTGACATTAGGGTTGCCATAGTATATAATAATCCTTGCTTGAAACGAAGCGGTTCAGAAAAAACTTCTGAAAGAAAGCTTCCATAAAAAAGCATCCATATCGGATGACGGGGTGTGGCTCAGTTTGGCTAGAGCGCCTGGTTTGGGACCAGGAAGTCGCAGGTTCGAATCCTGTCACCCCGATGGATATGCGGGTGTAGTTCAATGGTAGAACACCAGCCTTCCAAGCTGGATACGTGGGTTCGATTCCCATCACCCGCTCTTTCATTGAGGCAGAGAGTTTTAAAGATTAGAGCTCTCTGTTTTTTGCTGTTTGGCTGTTTTTGTTTCAGGATATGCGTTTTCGGGCCTGCTTTAGGCGGAGGGAGCTGTGGGAAAAGAAAAACCGTCTCCGGTGTCTTAAAAAAACAGCAAAAAAGTGAAAAAAACACTTGCAATTATTTTTTTGCTGTGCTATAATACACTTCGTCAGCAAAACTGACACGGTTGAAAGGTTTAAATAAATAAAAGTAATTATGCGCGAGTGGCTCAGTGGTGGAGTATCGCCTTGCCAAGGCGAGGGTCGCGGGTTCGAATCCCGTCTCGCGCTCTTTTTATTTACGGCGGAGACTGTTGAAAAATGAACTTTTGATGCATAATATTGGATGTGATTATTTAAAACAAACCATATTGTGCAGAAATTTTACATTTTGGAACGGCCTCTATTTTTTTATAATTAAGAGATAGAGAACGATAAAGATTAATTCAAAAGCTTTAGCAAAGCCAGATTTGTTTGGCAAGCTGAAGCTTTTTTATTTTTAAAGCTTATTTAGGCAATTTTAATTTGAATAAATTTAAAATTAAAACAAACAGAATAAATAATCTGATATTGACATATCAACTATTACATGATATTATCTATTATAAGAATAGAACATTATAGAAAGTTATATAGTTATATATAAAGATATGAAATATATGTGCTTAAGAAAAGAGGGGTAACGGGGAGGAGATGCCATGACAAACTATATTATCAGGAGAACTGCATTGGCGGTGATCACATTTTTTGGAATTACCATTCTGGTCTACTTTATGTCTACATTAGCGCCTGGTTCTCCTTTGGACGCGCTGTTAGCAGATCCTGGAATGACAAAAGAGGAGATTGCCAGACGCTCCGCAGAACTGGGACTGGATCAGCCCGTTTACATTCAATATTTGTCCTGGCTGAAGGAATTTCTGCATGGAAATATGGGATTTTCTTATACCTCCTACAGGCCTGTTTCAGATATGATAACAGAACGGATTGGAGCCACTCTTTCTCTTACGGTGACGGCGATTCTGCTGTCCTATCTGGTAGGAATCCCTTTAGGGCTCATCTCGGCGCTGAAGCCATATTCGCTTCGGGATTATTCCGTATCCACAGCAGCTTTTGTGATGACAGGAGTCCCCGGCTTCTTTCTGGGGATGATTTTGATTTACATCTTTGCGGTAAAATTAAAGCTCCTGCCTTTCGGCGGCATGTATGATTCCAGCGGTTCTCACTCTATCGGCGTGGTTATCAGGCACCTGATACTTCCGGCGGCTGCTATTGCTATACCGGAAATCGGAAAAGTGATGCGCCATGTGAGAAGCAATATGCTGGAGGTGATGAATGAAGATTACGTGAGGACAGCCAGGGCAAAGGGAGTCAGGGAAAGCGCGGTGGTGATTGTACATGCCTTCCGAAATACACTGATTCCGATTGTTACGGTTCTGAGCGGATCGATTCCCTTTATGATTGGCGGCTCTGTGGTTGTGGAAAAGGTGTTCGGATGGCCTGGGCTCGGGACGCTCATGATTAATTCCATCACCTCCAGAGATTACCCTGTGATTATGGGAATTTCGGTTGTCATAGCGATTGTGGTGCTGGTTACAAACCTCCTTGTAGATATTTTGTACGCCTACCTGGATCCTAGAATTACGTATAATTGATGAGAGGTAATATATGGGGAATTTAAAGAAGCAGTCTTATTTTAATGATGTGTTAAAGCGGTTTGTAAATCACAGGCTTGCGATTACAGGAACGGTCGTGCTCTTCCTGTTAATTGTAACAGTTATGGTGCTTCCCATGATTATAGCATTGGATCCCTATACAATCGGAAGAGGGCTTCCCTATGGGACTCCTGAGAAGGGACTTCCGCTGGGGCTTGACAGTACGGGAAGGGACAACTTTGCAAGACTGGTCTATGGGGGACGGGTATCTCTTCTGGTAGGCCTCCTCTCTACGGCGATCAGTATTGGAATCGGGGTACCCTTGGGGCTGATTGCCGCCTATTACGGGAAGATTGCAGACGCGGTGATCATGAGGATAGCAGATATTTTTATCTCTTTCCCTTCTATTATCCTCATTCTGGTGCTGGTTTCTATCATTGGCCCTTCCATGTGGTCAGTGATTGTAATTATCGGGATTATGGGGTGGCCGGAATTTGCCCGGCTGATCAGGGGAAATGTACTGGCTATCCGCCAGAAGGAGTATGTAGAATCAGCGCGGGCGGTGGGAGCTAAAGATGGGAGGATTATTACGCGCTATCTGCTTCCTAACGCGGTAGCCCCTATTATTGTGGCGGCCACCTTCCGCGTGGCAGGCGCGATTCTCCAGGAATCCAGCCTGAGCTTTCTGGGAATGGGTGTTCAGCCACCGCAGGCCTCATGGGGAAACATGCTGAATGGGGCCCAGTCTCTGACGGTCCTCACCTCCCGGCCATGGGTATGGATTCCGCCGGGGCTTCTCCTGGTTATTACCATATGCTGCGTGAATTTTATCGGAGACGGGCTGAGAGACGCACTTGATCCCAGGATGAAGGTGTAGATACAGCGGGGAGGAGAAACGGGGGACGCAGGGAATCTGTCTTTTGAGATACTATTATTTTTTTTAATACAAAATAAAAAGGAGAGTGGGTTATGAAAAAATTATGGATGGCAGCACTGGGAATTTTCCTGGCAGTTGGCCTGACAGCCTGTCAGGGAGAGGGAGCGGGAGAGAGCGGGAGTACGCAGGCGGCTTCCCAGGAAGGGCAGGCTGCGCAGGAGAGCGGCACGGTGCACAAAGATGTGATTACGATTGGCATCAGCTCTGAGCCGAATACGTATCATCCCTATAACGCTACATCTACGTCAGGCGACAAGATTTATGATTTTATCTATGACAGGCTTGTGTATACAAGCTACGACGGCACGTTCTCCTCAAGGCTGGCAGATAGCTGGGAGCAGTCAGAGGACGGAAAAGTAATCACTTTCCATCTGAATCCAGACGTAAAATGGCACGATGGGGAGCCCTTCACCGCTCAGGATATGGTTTTTGCCGCGCAGGTCGGATCGGCAGAGGCTTCTACTGTGACAAGAAGAAGCTATTTTTCTTCTCTGGAAGGAACGGATGAAAATGGAGTATGTACGGATCTGTCTGCACTGGGGGTTGTGGCGGCAGACGATCACACGGTAGAGTATCATTTTAAAAACCCTGTGGCAGTTTCCACCTTTTTGAGTATTGACGCGCAGAGATATTACCCCATGCCGTATCATCTTTTGAAGGATGTGCCGATGGAGGAGATGGAAAAGAACGAGTACTGGCAGCATCCCATAGGGACAGGCCCCTTTATTTTTGACAGTATGGTTTCCGGAGAGAGCATAACAGTTCTGGCTAATAAGGATTACTTTCTGGGAGCGCCTAATGTGGATCGCATTGTCTTTAAGGTAATGGCTCCCGCGAATTTTTCGGCAGCTCTTATGAGCGGGGAACTGGATTGTGTTATCGACGATGTGCCGCTGCAGGATCTGGCGCTTTTGCAGTCAACGGAGGGGCTGGTGGCGGAATCCAGGCCGTCTATGAAATATACGTACATGTCGGTCAACTGTGAAAAGGAATATTTTCAGGATTACCGGGTAAGGCTGGCTTTCAGCAAGGCGATTGACAGAAATGCCATTATTGAGCAGGGGCTTTATGGAAACGGAGTGATTGCGGTCAGCCCCTTAAACCCAGATAACCAGTACTTTAACGACGCTATAGCAGGAGATCCCTATGATCCGGAAGGAGCCAGAGAGCTTCTTGAGGAGGCAGGATGGGATTTTGACAGGGAGCTGACATTTGTAAGCTATAATACCAGCGCTCCCAGGGAGGCGGCGACGCTGATTATCCAGCAGAATCTGGCTGATATCGGGGTGAAGGTCAATGTGCAGATGGTAGACTGGGCGACTCTGATTGTGATGGCCAGAGAGGGCGAATGCGATCTGTCTATTCTGGGAGGAGCGGGTTCTCTGGATCCGGACGATTCCAGGGTTCTGATGCAGCCGGACGGCGCGCAGAATTTCTGCAATTTTACAGATCCCAGGTATTATGAGCTGGCTCAGAAGGGACATGACGCGATGACAGTGGAGGAGAAAAAGCGTATTTATGACGAGTATCAGCAGCTTCTTCACGATGAGCCGACGTATATCTGGCTTTACCATGACAACGCTTCGCCTGTTTATAAAGACAGCATTAAAAATATTCCGGCCGACGACTTCATCCATCTGAACTTTAATGCCTACGCCTGGACGTTCGAGCAGTAACAGGAGAGGGAAGAAGGGTTGGAAATTGGTTTATGAAGAAGTCTGGCGGCAGCGGCGTGAGAGATGATTCTAGCTGCGGCCGGATGAGCAGGGACAGGAGGCAGAAATGGAGCCATTGCTTGAAGTAAAAAACCTCAGGACAAGTATTAAAACAAAACAGGGATACAGACATGCGGTGCAGGATGTCAGTTTTCAGTTAAACAGAGGAGAGATCCTGGGGATTGTGGGGGAATCCGGCTGCGGCAAGAGCATGACGGCGCTGTCCATCTTGAAGCTGGTTTCTTCTCCCCCTGTCTATATTACTGGGGGAGAGATCCTTTATGATGGCAGGGATCTTCTGAAGCTGGATAAAAAAGAGATGAGAAAAATCCGGGGAAACAGGATTTCCATGATTTTCCAGGAACCTATGACATCTCTTAACCCAGTCTATACGGTGGGAAAACAGATCATGGAGGCGATTGTCCTTCATCAGCAGGCAGATAAAAAACAGGCTTTTGAACGGGCAGTGGAAACCCTTCGCCTTGTGGGAATTCCATCTCCGGAGCAGAGAATGAGAGAGTATCCTCATCAGCTCAGCGGAGGAATGAGGCAGAGAGTGATGATAGCCATGGCGCTCTCCTGCCGGCCAGAGCTTTTGATTGCAGATGAACCGACCACTGCTCTGGACGTGACGATACAGGCGCAGATTCTTGACGAGCTGAGACGGCTTCAGAGGCAGTTTGGAACCTCGATTATGATGATTACCCATGATCTGGGAGTGGTTGCGGAGATGGCCCGCAGGGTGCTGGTCATGTATGCAGGCCAGGTAGTAGAATACGGGGCTGTGGAGGAAATCTTCAGGAATCCGCTTCATCCGTATACAAGAGGGCTGCTGGAGTCAATTCCCCGTCTGGATCAGACGGTAGAGAAGCTGCATGTGATAAAAGGTATGGTTCCGGGGCTGAATGAGATGCCCAAAGGCTGCAGATTCTGTCCCAGATGTGCGCAGGCCATGGAAATATGCAGAGAAAAGGAACCAGATCTGTTTGTATACGGCGGTCAGAAGGCACGATGCTGGCTGTACAAAGAGGGAAAGGCGGATGGGGAGTATGGGGGATAGCCCGGTTTTACTGGAGATTAGAAATTTAAAAAAATATTTTCCCATTACAAGAGGACTGTTTAAGCATACCGTGGGATATGTAAAGGCTGTCGATGGCATAAACCTCAAAATAAAAAGAGGAGAAACTCTGGGACTGGTAGGGGAATCCGGCTGCGGAAAATCTACTCTTGGAAGGAGTATATTAAGGCTGACAGAGCCCTCAGACGGTGAAATCCTCCTGGATGGAACAGATATCAGGAAGCTGAATCAGGAGGAGCTCAGACAGTACAGGAAGAAGCTTCAGATCATTTTTCAGGATCCCTTTGCCTCTCTGAATCCCAGAATGACTGTGGGAGATATTGTGGGAGAGCCTCTGAAAATTCATGGGCTTGTAAAAAAGGACGAGATGGAGGAGCGGGTGGCAGAGCTGCTGACTCTGGTGGGACTTGACAGCCGGATCATGGGAAGGTATCCGCATCAGTTTTCAGGAGGGCAGAGGCAGAGAATCGGGATAGCCAGAGCCCTCTCGCTGAACCCGGAGCTTGTGATCTGTGATGAGCCTGTCTCTGCGCTGGATGTATCAGTTCGCTCCCAGGTACTGAATCTGATGAATGAGCTGAAGGAGAAATTGAACCTGACCTTTCTGTTTATATCTCACGATTTAAGCGTGGTCAAGCATATCAGCGACAGGGTGGCGGTCATGTATCTGGGGCAGCTGGTAGAATTGGCGGACAAGGAAGAAATCTATGAAAATCCGGCTCATCCGTATACAAAGGCTTTAATGTCAGCGATCCCCATTCCGGATCCTTTTGTGGAGAGAAAACGGATAATTCTTGCGGGAGACGTACCAAGCCCTCTGAATCCGCCGTCCGGATGCCGCTTTCATCCGCGCTGTCCCCTGGCCTGTCAGGTGTGCAGGGAGCAGGAACCAAAGCTTCGGGAATATAAGAAGGGACATTATGCTGCCTGCCACAGAGCCGGCGGGAAACAGGAGGAGAGCATATGATCACAGAAAATGAGATTTTAGAGCTGATAGAAAAGAAAAGGCAGAACTATATTGACGCGAGTCTGAAGATCTGGGACTGGGCAGAGCCGATTTTTCAGGAGTACAAGTCTTCTGAATGCCTGGCTGGACTTTTGAGAGACGAGGGATTCCAGATTACATCCGGTGTAGCCGGTATGCCTACCGCCTTCGTTGCGGAGTGGGGCGAAGGGCAGCCGGTGATAGGGTTTATGGGGGAATATGACGCCCTTCCAGGCATCAGCCAGGAGGCCGATACGACAGAGAGAAAGCCCATTAAACCGGGCGGCTGCGGTCATGGCTGCGGCCATCATATCCTGGGAACGGCAGCAGCGGCAGCGGCTGTGGCCTGCAAAGATTATCTGGAATCCAACCACAGGAGGGGAACGGTCAGGTTTTACGGCTGCCCGGCGGAGGAGGGCGGAGGAGGAAAGGTTCTGATGAACAATGCGGGCCTGTTTGACGACTGCGCGGCAGCGATCAGCTGGCATCCGACCGATGACAACGGGATCTGGTCTATCAATTTCCATGCCCAGCAGAAGGTAGAGTATACCTTTGAGGGAGGAAACGGGGCCAGCGCCCTGGACGGGTTAAACCTGTTTCTGATGGGGGCCCAGAATCTCAGGCATCATCTGGAACCGTGCTTTGTCGTACGCTCCTCTATTCTCGAAACAGGAGATGAGAGGGAAGGGGAGCTGCCCAAACGGGCAAAAATTCTGTATTCCTACCGGGCCCATACGGGGGCTCAGATCCGGGAGGCTATGAGCCTTCTCCACTGTGTCGCCAAGGGCGCCGCAGTGGCCAGCGGGTGCCGGCTGACGGCGGAGTACAAAACCGGCTACAGCGAGCTGCTGCCAAACCGCAGCCTGGAGCGCATCATGTACTCCAAGTATGAAAAGGTGGGTACAGTGCCCATGACAGAAGAGGACTGGCGGTACGCAGAAAAAATGCATCAGGCTATGCCTGATGGGTGCGAAGAGCCGACCTTCGACCTGATGCGTCTCCTCTATGAGGAGCAGGCCGAGGATATTATCGAGCGGGTAAAAGGAAAGCCGTACAATGATGTCCTTTACCCGTTCAGGGAAATAGAGATACATAAGCCGGGTTCCACAGATATCTGCGATGTAAGCTGGACAACGCCTACCGCCCAGTGTGTTGTGGCCTGCTATGCAAAGGATACACTGGGGCACAGCTGGCAGGAGGTAGCGCAGGGAAGAAGCGGCATCTGCATGAAGGGAATGCTGGTGGCGGCGAAGGTGATGGGACTGACAGGGATCGAGCTGTTTTCTAATCCAGAGGCGTTAAAGGCAGTCAGGGAGGAGTTTGAGAGAAAGCGGCCAAATTACACTTATATTCCGTTAAATGCCAGGACTGTGACAGAAAATGGGAGGGAATAGGAAATGAAGGAGAGAATCAGGGCCGTTTTTACCGGCGTAAAAGACGACGGGCTTGCAGAACGGCAGACAGGGAAAGCAAATTCCAAAATGGGGAATGCCCTGGAAGCCCTGGAGATGTTTCAGATTATTCTGGAATTTGCAAGGAAGAGACTCCCGACGGGAACCTTTTTCACGGCGAGGATTTTGGAGACAGGGGATGAAGACATGGTAAAGGTTCCGGAGCATACCGAGATTGAACTTAATCTGTATGCAGAGTACAGGGATAAGCTGGAAGCAATGGAGAAGCTTCTGGAGGATGGAGCGAGAGGGGCGGCCCTGATGGCCGGATGCAGGGCGGAATTTACATAAAACATTATGAGGTGACAGTATGAGTTTTTTGATTGGGGTAGATGTGGGCGGAACATTTACGGATTTCTCGACGTTTGATACGGAGACGGGAGTCCTGAAGCACTTTAAGCAGAGTTCGACGCCGGAAGATCCGTCGCGGGCTATTGTCAGCGGGATCCTTTATGTACTTTCAGATAATGGAATTTCCCCTTCTCAGGTTGGCTATCTGGCCCACGGGACAACGGTGGCTACCAATGCTCTGATAGAGAGGAAGGGGGCAAAGCTGGGACTTATCACAACAAAGGGATTCCGGGATCTGATGGAAATCGGCTGGCAGAAGCGTCCTTCCCTGTATGATTTGTCAAAACAGAAACCTGAAAGCCTGATTCCGGATGGAATGAACTGCGAAGCAGAGGAGAGGATTCTCTATGACGGCACGGTGAGGACGCCGCTGAATGAGGAAAGTGTCAGAAAAGCCGTGAGGTATCTGAAGGACAGGAAAGCAAAGGCCATCGCTGTGTGTACGCTGTTTTCCTTTTTGAATCCCTCCCATGAGAAACGGATTAAGGAGATCATCCGGGAGGAATATCCGGAGGTCTATGTATCAGTCTCCCACGAGCTGGTGCCGGAGTTCCGCGAGTACTCAAGAATGAGCACAACGGTTCTGAACGCCTACCTGGGCCCCGTGATGGAGACGTATGTTCACAATTTTGAGAACTCGATTAAGGAGGCCGGGATCACGGTAGCTCCCTATGTTACCCAGTCGAACGGCTCTGTGATCTCCATTGCGGAAACTATTGACTGCCCGATCAAGACGGCTGTATCCGGTCCGAGTGCGGGAGTGATTGGGGCGGCTTATATTGGAAAGCAGTGCGGCATTGACAAGATTATCACCTTCGATATGGGTGGAACGAGTATTGATGTAAGTCTGATAGAACATGGAAAGGCGTCTCTCTCGAATGAACGCCTGGTGGAGGGATACCCGGCCCGGATTCCCATGATCGATATTGTGACAGTGGGAGCGGGAGGAGGCTCTATCGCCCGTATTGACGCAGGAGGAGCCCTCAAGGTAGGGCCGGACAGCGCCGGAGCAACGCCGGGGCCTGCCTGCTACGGGAGAGGAGGAACACAGCCCTGTGTGACAGACGCCAACCTTATCCTGGGGAAGCTGAATCAGGAAAGGATTCTGGGAGGAAGGATGGAGGTATATCCGGAACTGGCCAGACAGGCTGTGGAGGAGCAGATCTGCAGGCCTTCCGATTTGACTCTCGCCCAGGCGGCTGCCGGAATTATCTCAGTCGTCAATTCCAACATGACGAGAGCGATCCGTGTGGTTTCTGTAGAGCGGGGCTATGACGCCAGGGAATTTACGCTGATGGCATTTGGAGGCGCCGGCCCGCTGCACGCCTGCGAGGTTGCACAGGACATGGGAATTACCTCTGTGCTGATTCCGCCCTCACCGGGAACCCTGTGCTCCCTGGGGCTTCTGATGGCAGACACAAAGTTCGATATCAGCCGCTCCCGTGTGATGATAGCGGACAGAGAGAATCTTTGCAGGGTACAGGAGATATTTGATTCTCTCACAAGGGAAGGCAGCGAGCTTTTAGATCGAGAGGGAATAGACAGGAAGGACAGAAGCTTTACGTACTTCATTGAGTGCAGATATGAGCGGCAGAATTATGAGATCGGGATAGAGGTAGAGGGAAGCTTCACAGAAAAAGCCATGGAAGAGATGATAGAAAAATTCCATCAGGAGCACAACCGCTCTTACGGATATTTCAACCGGGCGATGCGGATTCAGATGGTCAATTACCGGGTAAGCGCAGTAGGAGACATTGTGAAGCCGGATCTGAAAGCGGAGCCGGTTGCAAAGGATGCCGCCGCGCCCCTGCCGGTATCTGTAAGGCAGGTGCTGTTTGACAGAGAAAGCAGATATATTCCCACGAACATTTACCGAAGAGAGGATTTTGTGCCGGGAAGCCAGATCGAAGGGCCGGCGATTATTGAGCAGATGGATTCTACCTCTGTGATTCCGCCGGGATGGACGGCATATACAGACTGTTACAGGAATCTTCGCGTGACTTATGAGGGAGGGAAGAGGTAATGGGAAAGAGAGTGGACGCGGTGACAGTGGAGATTGTGGGAAATCTCCTGCTCTCAATCGCCGAGGAGATGGGAGTGGCTCTGATAAAAAGCGCCTATTCCACGAACATAAAAGAGAGAAGAGATATTTCGACTGCTGTGTTTGATCCGGAGGGGAACATGGTAGCGCAGGCGGAGCATGTGGCCATGCACCTGGGTTCCCTTCTAGGGATTATCAAGGAGGTTTACAGAAAGCATCCCATATCTGAAATACATCCCGGAGATATGTTTATGGGAAATGATCCCTACAATGGAGGCGGAACACATCTGCCGGACATTACAGTGGCTCAGCCTGTCTTTGCAGGGGAAACACTGATCGGGTGGGTGGCAAATCTGGCCCACCACAGCGATGTAGGGGGAAAGGTGGCTGGCTCTACCTCAGGAGACGCAGTAAGCATTTTTCAGGAAGGGTTAAAAATTCCTCTGGTGAGGGTATGCGAAAAAGGAAAGGTTAAGGAGGATATTGTGAGCTTTCTGCTGGCCAACAGCCGGATACCCGGAGAGAGGCAGGGGGATTTGCAGGCTCAGATCGCTTCCAACCGGGTAGGGGCAAGACGGCTTTTGGAGGCCTTTGACCGGTATCATACGCTTCTGATTGACAGCATGCATGAGCTTCAGGACTATGCGGAGCGGAGACTGCGGGCGGGAATCAAAGCTCTTCCGGATGGAGAGTATGAGTTTACGGACTATATGGACGACGCCGGCATTAATCATCCAAGTCCTATTAAAATCCACGTGAAAATCAGTATTAAAGACGACTTTATGTATCTGGATTTTACCGGAACTGATCCCCAGGTGAACGGCCCCAATAATGTGACAAAAAACGGTCTTTTGGCGACGGTGTTCTACTGCCTGAAGGCGCTGATTGATCCGGAGATTCCGTCAAACGCGGGGATCTACCGGGCATTCCAGGTGGAAGCCGAGGAGGGGAGCATTGTGAACGCGGTGAATCCGGCTCCGGTGGGAGCGAGAATAGACACCTGTATGAGGGTGGCGGATGTGATTTTCGGCGCCCTTGGGCCTGCAGTGCCAGAGAGGGCTATGGCAGGCTGCAATTCCTCCTGCACCTCAGCCATTTTCAGCGGCGCTGACCCGCAGGATTCCTCTCATTTTTATGTATATCTGGAAACAATTGCCGGAGGTTCCGGAGCGCAGAAAGGCCGGGATGGCCTGAGCGGGGTTCAGGTACATATGACGAACACCTCCAATCTGCCGGTGGAGGCTCTTGAAATGGAATTTCCTCTGCTGACAGTACACAAGTATGGCCTGATTGAAAACAGCGGAGGTGCGGGACAGTACAGGGGAGGCCTGGGAATTGAGAGGATTTTTGAGGCTATGTATGACAATATCAGCTTTACAGGGCTGGGAGACAGGCAGCTTTACAGGCCGTGGGGACTGTACGGAGGACTGCCGGGAGCCGGAGGCGAGTATTTTATCACAAGGGCAGACGGAACCGTGGAAAAGCTGATGTCAAAATGTACGGATATTCCCCTCCATAAGGGAGATACTGTGACGGTACATACGCCGGGAGCCGGAGGATACGGGGATCCCAAAAAGAGAGATCCAAAGGCAGTGCTTCGGGACTGTATTGAACACAAGGTATCTGTGGATCAGGCAGAAAGCAAGTACGGAGTCAGAGTAATCCGAGAGGGAAATCAGTACAGGCTAGCATAGAGAGACAGAAAAAGGACTGGGACTAAGAAACGGATTTTGTGTATCCCAGAGGCCAGGATCCGGATCGTTTAGTGGATAAGAGGAGGTATATGTGGAAGGCGGCGTATTAAACGAGCAGTAAAGCAAAGAAAGAGCGAGGAGAGAAACAAATGTCTGGTTATGTTAGACAGGGGAAATGTGAGGAATTATGCTGGATGGAAAAGCGGCTACACCATTATATGTTCAGCTGATACAGGAGCTGGAAGCTAAAATTTCAGAAGGAATTTTAACACCGGAGGCCCGCCTGCCCTCTGAAAGCGAGCTTTCGAAGCAATATGGGGTAAGTATTATAACGGTCAGAAAGGCCGTCGGCAGCCTGGCAGAAAAGGGGCTGGTTGAAAAAAAGCAAGGGAAGGGAACCTATGTCACCAAAAAGAAATATACACGGGATATGAAAAACCTTCAGAGCTTTACAGAGCTGTGCGGCAGATATGGGGTAAGGGCTGGAGGAAGAATGCTGGAAAACAGGATTGTTGTGCCGGATGAAAGGATAGCCAGGCTCTTAGGGCTTGAGCCGGGAAGCCAAACGGTATTTATCTCTAGGGTACGGTGCGCAGACGGGGAGCCTGTGGTGATTGAACATAATTATTTTCCATTGAGCTATTCATTTCTTCTGGGAGAGACCTTTCATGATAATTCGCTGTTTCAGTATTTAAGGGACAAAAGAGAGGTGACGGTGGATGGATCAGAAAAATGGTTTGAGCTGTGCAGAGCGGGAGTAAAGGAGGCCAGGCTTTTAAAAGTTAAAAAAGGAGGGGCGCTGCTTCGAATCAGGAGCGTGGCGTATAACATTCAGGGAAAGCCGATCTATGCCGGCGTTCAGCTTGTAAAGGGAGAATGTTTTTCCTTCTATGTCTATGAGAGAGGAAAGAAGTAGCAAAAGAGGAATCATAAGCGCTTTGCCTGTCTGTCAGAGTCTGGGATAGAATTTTATTTGGCTCTGTCGGGCAGGTATTTTTTATTAGGGGCGTAAATCAGAGGGAGGAGGCTATTGGAAAAAGCTTTACAGGGGAGTGGAGATTTCCGCTCCGTGGCATACAAAAGGTGTTGACAAAATGGGGGACACTATTATAATATAATATAACATTATATAATATTATATTTGCTGGGAGGGCAAAGGCATGAGGGTGATCGGTATTGGAGACAATGTGTGCGACAAGTACATTTATTTGAATACCATGTTTCCTGGAGGACAGGCTTTAAATTTTGCTGTCTATACAAAAATGCTGGGAGCGGATTCTTCATATATGGGAACCTTTGGCCGTGATGAAGTGGCGGAGCACATACTGGCCACTCTGGATGAGCTGGGAGTGAAGCATGAGCGCTGCAGACAGTACGATGGTGAAAATGGATATGCCAGAGTAACTCTGGTAGATGGAGACAGGGTATTTTTAGGAAGCAACAAAGGCGGAATTGCAAAAGAGCACCCGGTAGTGCTGGATTCTGACGATATGGAATATGTAAAGCAGTTTTCCCATATTCATACAAGCAATAACAGCTATTTCGACAGTCAGCTGCCTAAGCTAGCAGAAGCAGGCTTATCGGTTTCCTATGATTTTTCCGGACAGTGGACAGATCCGGAAAAAGTGGCTCGGGTGGCTCCGTATATCAGATATGCTTTTTTATCCTGCGGTTCGATACCAGTGGAGGAGGCAGAAAAAATCTGCCGCGCTATTCATGAGGCAGGATGCCCGATGGTAATTACTACAAGAGGAAGCTATGGTTCGATGTTATATGACGGAAACAGGTTTTATGAACAGAAACCGCAGCTGGTAGAAGCGGTAGATACACTAGGAGCCGGGGATTCCTTTGCCGCAGCGTTTTTGCTTTCCTATATTGGAAGCCTGGAGGATAAAAAGGCGCAGGGCAGGGCAGACCAGGGAGCCTTTATCAAAAAGGCGATGGCGGCAGGCGCCGAATTCGCGGCAAAAACCTGTATGGTGCAGGGAGCCTTTGGATACGGAAGGGCATTGGTATAGCGCTGTAAGAACAGAAAAACAGGAGGGAAGAATCATGACGAAAACGGTAAAGGAAATTGTTAAAGAGATTAAGGAGAAAATGGATCGGGCGGGTGGATTAAAGCATGTGTATTTTGTTGCCTGCGGAGGCTCTAAGGCTGCGATTTTCCCAGGTCTTTACCTGCTTCAGAGCGAGGCGAAGACCTTTGGCGCTACTACCTATACAAGCAATGAGTTTGTACACGCTGTACCGAAGGGGTTGGATAACAGATGCGTGGCTGTGATCTGCTCTTTAAAGGCAACACCTGAGACCGTGGAGGCAGTGAAGACAGCCAATGCCGCAGGCGCAGTGACGGTTGCCATGACAGGTTCTATGGAGACGGGCATGGCAAAGGTAGGCCAGTATGTTGTAACCTACTCCAATGGAGACGACCAGGTATACAGCGATTCCAACCAGGCGAATGCTCTCCGCATTGGATTTGAGTTATTAAAGCAGTTTGAGAACTACGAAAACTATGACAAGGCCATGGCAGCCTATACAGAGATTGACCAGATCGTTGCAGAGGGAAAAGAGAAGGCCCTTCCAATCGCCCAGAAGTGGGCAGACACTTACAAGGATGAGCCGATCTTCTACGTACTGGCATCCGGCCCTAACTATGGTGTGGCTTACTCCATGTGCTGCTGCCATTTCATGGAAATGCAGTGGAAACATGCCGTCTGCCTTCATACGGGAGAGTATTTCCACGGGCCGTTCGAGACTACAGATAAACAGCTTCCGATAGTACTCTTAATGAGCGAGGGAAGAACAAGGGCCTTAGATGAGAGATGCCTGAAGTTCCTCAGGCAGTATGCAGAAAATTACATTACCATTGACTTTAAGGAGTTAAACCAGGGCAGAATTGCGCCGGAAGTAGCAGAATTCTTTAACCCGGTTGTCATGATCCCGATTGAGAGATTCTACGTGGCTCAGATGGCAGAGGTGAGAGGCCATTCTATGGATGAGAGACGTTATATGTGGAAAGTAGAGTACTAAGCAAAATACTGCTTAAACCATGGAAGAATAAGGAAAATTCTTTGCCTTTTATAAAAGATTGAGATATAATGTTATTGACGAGACATATTAATATGTTTTGCCAGTAACATTACTTGAAAAAGAGATAGAGGAACGATAGCTATGCTGAATGGAAAGACAGTGACCCCATTATACGTGCAGTTAATGAAGCAGATAGAAGGAAAAATACGGTGCGGCGTTTATCAGCCAGGTGAAAGACTCCAGTCTGAAAGCGAGATGGCAAAATCCTTTGGAGTCAGCATTATCACAGTAAGAAGCGCTGTCAGCGGCTTAGTAGAAAAGGGGCTGGTAGAGAAGAAACAGGGAAAGGGAACCTTTGTTTCCAGGCCTAAATTCACCAAGGATATGAAAAATCTTCAGAGCTTTACGGAGATGTGCCGCTATATGGGCATGGAGCCGGGGGGAAAGATGCTGGAAAACTGTCTTGTATCCCCAGATGAGAAAACCAGGAAACTGTTAGGACTGGAGAAAGGCAGCCAGGTTATTTCCATTTCACGTTTAAGATATGCAGACGGACAGCCTGTGGCAATCGAAAAAAATTATTTTCCAATAAAATATGCGTTTTTATTAGATGAAACATTTGATAATAATTCATTATTTTCATTTCTTCATGAAAAGGCAAAAGTAACCGTTTCAGCGTCAGAAAAATGGATTGGAATTTGCAGGACTACTGCCTCGGAAGCAAAGCTGTTAGGAGTAAGCAAGGGATCTCCTCTGCTTTTTATTAAGAGCGTCACATATACCCAGGATAATGAGCCTCTGTATGTGGGAGTCCAGATATTTAACGGTGAAAACTGTTCCTTCTACATTTACCAGTCAAACGGAATGTGAGAGGGAGTGGGGGAGAGAAAACGGCTGCTATATACGGCCGGATAGCAGAAAACAGGACAGGAAGGGTAATTAAGCCTGGAATGAGCTCAAGCGTTTCATTCCAGGCTTTTGCCATGCTGGGGACGTATCCGGCTTAATCCGGCCCGGGGGAGGCAGCGCTGTGAAACCTATCAGGCTTTATCCAACCTCTCCTCCAGCATCTGGCACAGCTTCGGAATCTGTGATTCAAACTCCACTCCATACCATCTTGCAGACTCGGAGGCAGCGGTTGCCTCAATGCAGATTACCACAAAATCTGCTGCCAGGGCCAGAGCGTCGCCTAGATCTAATCCCCGCATCAGTCCGCCCAGTACGGTGGAAGAGTAGAGATCCCCAGTTCCATGGAAGCTCTGGGGACAGCGGCGGGTAAAATAGGAAAATTCCTTTCCGCTGCGGTCCAGATAGGCCACCCCCAGCTGATCCGGCTGGTAGCTGACACCGGTGAGGACGGCAGTTTTGCAGCCCAGCTCCAAAAGCTTTTCCATCAGGGAGCGGATATAGTCAGGCCCATACTCTGTACGGTAGGGCGTTCCGGTGAGCAGACAGGCCTCTGTGATATTGGGAAGAATAATATCCGCCTTGGCGCAGACCTTGGCCATCTCTGCCGGGAAGCTAGCGTCAAAGGCGGCATACAGCTTTCCATTGTCCGCCATGGCCGGATCGACCAGAATCAGATTATCTTTCGTGCCGAAGCGGTCAAAGAACTGACAGATCTGATGGCACTGCTCACCGGAGGCCAGATAGCCGGTGTAGATGCTGTCAAAGGTGATCTGTTCTCTCTCCCAGGCCTCGGAAATCGGCTCAATCTGATCCGAGAGATCCTTGCAGGTAAAGGTTTTAAACATGGTGTGGGTGGATAACACCGCTGTGGGCAGAATACCGCACTCCACACCCATTGCAGAGAGAATGGGCAGGGCTACGGTGATGGAACAGCGTCCTACGCAGGAAATATCCTGTAATGTGATAATTCGTTTCATTGGTCTTGTCCTCCTGAATTTTCCTGCCATGGGAATCCGCCGAAGGAAGGCCTGCCGGGGGGATTCGCTTGCAGAACGATTATTATGATGACAAAAGTATAGCAGGATGCAGACAGATTAAAAATAGCCAGAAAAGTAAAAAATAATCAGTCCAGTTAAGGGAGTGAAACAGGATCGCCGGTCAAAAGAAAAGAATATAAAGAAATATGTAAGAAAGAAGGCGATTGCGGATAGGATTTTCTGCCGTTATAATAATCTATATATCTGCAGACGCAGAAGGTATTCCGGCAGGACAGGAAAATACAGAGGAAAATGCAGAAGAAAACAGCTTAAAAGCAAGGCGGTGCCTGCGGCCGTTGCACGCAGGCAAAACAGGCTTGGAGGGCGGGAGGTTCAGATGAAACATAAGGCGGCGGTGATTTTACTGACTGCGGTATTCAGCGCAGGGACAATTTTTCCGGCTATGGCGGGAAGCTGGCAGAAAAATGAAGCCGGCTGGTGGTATCGAAATGATGACGGCTCATGGCCGGCCGGGATTTGGCAGTGGGTGGACGGAAATTCTGACGGGGCGGCAGAGTGTTACTATTTTGACTCAAATGGCTATATGCTGGAATCCACGGTCACACCGGACGGATATATGGTAAATGAGAATGGAGCATGGACTGTGGATGGCACTGTCCAGACAAAGCAGGTTCAGTCAGGGAAAACGAGCGGTTCAGACGGCTGGCATTATGAAAACGGCGGCTGGAAATATTATGAAAACGGCAGCTTCCTCAGGAACGTATGGAAGTACATTAGCGGAAACTGGTATTATTTTTCCGGAAACGGAAACATGGCTACAGGGCTGATTTATGTGTCGGGCGACCGGTACTATCTCAATTCAGACGGGAGACTGAGGATGGAATCCTTTGAGGAGAATGGAATCTATTATCAGATAGACGGCGCCGGAAAAATTGTCGGTGAGACAGACAGAAGAAAAGAGGCGCAGCTATCAGGGCGTTTTGACGAGGAGAGCGGGCAGGAGGTGCTGAAGCTCACAAATAAGGCCAGAACAGAGGCAGGGGTGGGAACACTGGAATGGGACGAGAGTCTGGCGGGATGCGCCCGCACGCGCGCGGTGGAAATCGGGAAAAATTTTGCACATTCAAGGCCGGACGGGAAAAGCTGGAAAACGGTTATCGACGAAGCAGGTATTGTCACAATGGCATGGGGAGAAAATATTGCCCAAGGGCAGTTCACCTCCGAGGAGGCGATGGAGGACTGGCTGAACTCAGAAGGGCACCGGGCGAATCTCCTGAAGGAGAGGTATACAAAGACAGGAGCGGCCTGCTATGTGGAAAATGGCGTGCACTACTGGGTTCAGCTGTTTATCCAGTAGACTAAGAGACGAAAACAGAGCGGACAGCGTCCTGCGGCCCTGGAAGCTGCGCGGGAAAAAAGGAGTAAAATATGGATGTTTTAGCAGGCTTGATGATCCCGTTTATCGGGACAACGCTGGGAGCAGCGGGAGTATTTTTTCTGAAAAAGGAAATAGGCCCCTTTGTACAGAAGGCACTTCTGGGGTTTGCGTCGGGAGTGATGGTGGCGGCATCTGTGTGGTCGCTTCTGATCCCGGCAATGGATATGTCCTCCCATCTGGGAAAATTTGCTTTTGCACCGGCGGCCGCAGGATTTTTAGCCGGAGTTGCCTTTCTGCTGGCAATGGATAAGGTGATCCCCCATCTGCATCTGGGAAATGCCCAGCCGGAGGGCCCCAAGAGCCGGCTTCAGAGGACAACGCTCCTCATGCTGGCAGTGACGCTCCACAATTTTCCTGAGGGAGCTGCAGCCGGAGCGGCTTATGCGGGAGTCCTTTCCGGAAGCGGGCAGATCAGTATGGCGGGAGCGCTTGCCCTGTCCATAGGAATAGCAATCCAGAATTTCCCCGAGGGGATTATCATTTCCTTCCCTTTAAGAAGCGCGGGGGCCGGCAGGCTTAAGGCCTTTACGGCAGGAATGCTCTCCGGCATCGTGGAGCCGGCAGGAGCGGCTCTGGCTATTCTCCTGGCATCTCAGATAGCAGGGGTGCTGCCGTATCTTCTTGCCTTTGCAGCGGGCGCCATGATCTATGTGGTGGTGGAGGAGCTGATTCCGGAGGCCAGTGAGGGAGAGCACAGCAATACGGCGACTATTGGATTTGCCGTCGGATTTGCGGTGATGATGGCGCTGGATGTGGCGCTTGGATAGAGATAGAAACAGAAGAGCCCTGGAAGTCAGGCGGGTAAGCCGCCTGATTTCCAAGGCTCTTTTTCTGCCAGAAAACCTATCGTCATCTTCCGGCCTGCAGCTGTGGTATTCTCCGGATTAATTCATCTCATCCTCAATCATCCGATACCCGATCCCTATCTCCGTAAAGATATATTCCGGTTCTGCCGGATTCTTTTCCAGCTTTCTTCTGATATGCGCCATATTTACCCTCAGGATGCTGTTGTCCCCGTCTGCGTAGGGGCCCCAGATATTCTCGATAATTGAGTCATAGGTCATGACGCGGCCGGAATTTTTGGCCAGGAGGGAGATGATTTTAAACTCATTCTGTGTCAGATGGATCTCGTTGCCGTTCAGAGTCACCAGGTGCTTCTCAAAGTCGATAATCAGATCCTTTGCCTGGAAAGGCCGTTTGTACAGCAGAGAATCTGTGTTCAGTTTGTTGCTGTGGCGCATAGCTGTACGAATGCGGGCGAGAAGCTCAGAGGTTCCGATGGGTTTGGTCAGGTAATCGTCAGCTCCCAGATCCAGAGCAGTCACCTTTTCCTGCTCCTGTGTGCGCGCGGAGATGACAATAATCGGGATACTTGCCCATGTCCTCACCTGGCGGATAATCTCCATGCCGTCTATGTCCGGCAGTCCCAGATCGAGAAGAATCAGATCCGGGCAGAGGGAAGTGATGATGGAGAGAGCATCCTTTCCTGTATGGGCCAGAGTAATTTTGTAGTCATGGGAAGCCAGGGCAGCGGTGATGAATCCGCAGATATTTGGCTCGTCCTCCACTAATAAAATAGAAATTTTATGTGCCAATGTTTTGTTCCCCCTTTGGAAGTGTAAAATAAAATTCCGCCCCGTCAGCGTGGTTGACAGCGGCCAGCGTGCCGCCGTGGGCGGTGATAATGGTCTTGCAGATGGAAAGCCCGATTCCCATTCCTTTTCGTCCGTCTGTGGACGTGCTGGTAGTAGAGGAGGAGCCGTCAAAAATGGTTTTCAGCTTCTCCGGAGGGATTCCGATTCCGTAGTCCCGCACATGGAAGGTGACGCAAGAGACACCTGCCTCTACAAAGCATTCAATGGGCTTTGTGCTTTTGGAGTGCACGATTGCGTTTTCCATCAGATTGATTAATACCTGTTCAATGAGAATCGCATCCATGGGTATCATCAGGAACTCGTCCGGGACGCTCACCTTCACCTGCGCGTCCGGAAGGCGCTTTTTAAGGCGGCTGACGGATTCGCCGAGCACCTCCTCCACTGGCTCCATAGAGGTGCTTACCTTTGCCGTTTCATTGTTGATTCGGGTGACGGAAAGAAGGTTTTCCACCATATTCAAAAGCCAGTTGGAATCTTCTAAAATATGGCTCACAAGCGCTCTTTTGTCGGAATCACTGAGGGATGTCTCGTTTTCCAGATAAACGGTACTGGAGCCGATGATGCTCGTAAGCGGTGTCCGAATATCGTGGGAGATCGCCCGCAGAAGGTTTGCCCTCATCTTTTCCTTTTCCGCCTCCATAAGCATCTTTTCTCTTTCAGAGATAATCCTTGCCTGCTCCTTGATGTTGGTTGTCAGGGCGCTTGTGATAATGGATATGGTGAACATGGCGATGAAGGTAATGGGGTATCCGCTCAGCGTAAAGTTCAGCTCGAAGTACGGGTAGGTGAACAGAAAGTTCACGCACACGACTCCCACCAGGGCTGAGAGGATCCCATAAAAATATCCGGACGTATACCTGGCTGTCAGGAACAGAGCCAGAATATAGCACAGGCTGATGCTGGACGACGGGGCTTCCATTTTCGCAAAAAAGAAAAAGGAAACTGCCGTGGCCGTAAACAGCAGAACCAGCATAATGACAGTATTGGAGACCCTGGTCTGCGACTCCAGAAAACGAAACAGTTTATTCTTGCATTTTTTCATTAATGATTTCTCCCGTTGTGCGGTTTGGGCAGCAGTAAGGCTTTCCTGCCAGCTGAGCCTAGAGTTCATTATACCTGTTTCCTGTAAAAAATAAAGTAAAAAATATGATAAGATCCTGGAAAAATTGATTTTTCCAGATCTATGTGATAGACTTCTGATGTTGGGATGGATTTACGGGCAAAAATCGATGAAAACGGAAGCTGTCCTGTGTATCTGCCGGGATTACGAAAATGGATTGAGCATGAAGAACATGAATAAAATGATGAATAAAGAAGGGAAGAGCAGAAAATGAAAAAACTGGGAAGAAATGACGCCTGCTGGTGCGGCAGCGGGAAAAAGTATAAGCACTGCCATGAGGCATTTGATGAAAAGCTGGAGGCGGCAGCCAGGGAGGGACATTTCATTCCGTCCCACGATATGATTAAGACGCCGGAGCAGATCGAGAAGATAAGAGAGAGCTGCAAAATCAATATTGCGGTGCTGGACTATGTGGCCGAGCATATCAGAGCGGGTGTCACGACAGCTGAGATTGATCAGTGGGTGTACGATGAAACCACGCGGATGGGAGGGATTCCTGCCCCCCTTGGATATGAGGGCTTTCCGAAAAGCGTGTGCACTTCTATCGACGACCAGGTATGTCACGGGATCCCTTCTGAGGAGGTAGTCTTGAAGGACGGAGACATCATCAACGTAGATGTTTCTACTATATATAATGGATATTATTCCGACTCCTCCCGCATGTTCTGCATCGGTGAAGTTAGCCCTGAGAAGAAATGCCTGGTGGAAGTCGTGAAGGAGTGTGTGGAGCTTGGCCTTAAGGAGGTAAAGCCCTGGGGATTTTTAGGAGATATGGCACATGCGGTCAATGAGCATGCGGTAAAGAACGGCTACAGCGTTGTCCGTGAGATTGGAGGACATGGAGTGGGACTGGAATTCCATGAGGAGCCGTGGGTGGGCTATATCGGGGACAGAGGAACCGGAATGATGATGGCCCCGGGAATGGTTTTCACCATTGAACCGATGGTGAATATGGGCGGCAGCGAGGTCTATGTGGATGACAATGACGGCTGGGGCGTCTATACAGAGGACGGGAAACCGTCTGCCCAGTGGGAGATCATGGTACTTGTGACAGAAAATGGCCATGAGGTTCTGTGCTGGTAGGGAGACTGCCGGTGGATAACAGGATGGCAGAGGTTCATTTGGAATAAACTGCTGGAATAAACTGCCGGTAGAATGCAGACAACAGGAAAAAAAGAAAAAGAAAACAAAAAGAGGAGCACTGCCAGGCGATTGCGCCGTATCATGCAGTGCTCCCGTTTTTTCTGAAACGTAAAAGGGGGGAAAGGAAAAGGGTTCCAGAAAATCTATATAAAGGAAATTGTTGTTAGGCGAGCCCAATGAAACAATGCGCGCATGTTCCGGATTCATTGGCCTCTTGTTGTTTACAGGAATTATAATAAAGGATAAATGTGTCCAATTTTTGTCTATTCTCTAAAAAACTTCTAAATCAATCTTACGGAAAACTAAAGAAATCATAACCAATTTTGAAACGGTTAGTCTTTCTGCTTTACAGCTTCCCTGACAGCGGACAGCAGCTCGTCGAAGGTCTCGTAAGCCGGAATCTCCGGGACGGAGGAGCGGATGCTTTCCGGGCTTCTGAAGAGGAAGCCGGCATGGCTTGCGCGTATCATATCCAGATCATTGTAGCTGTCACCGCTGGCAATGGTTTTATAGCCGATGGACTGAAGTGCACGCACAGTTGTGAGTTTGGAATGCTCCACTCTCATCTTAAAATCCGTGATCGTGCCGTCCGGTGCCACTTCCAGGCTGTTGCACAGAAGGGTGGGGTAGCCCAGCTTCTTCATCAAAGGCATGGCAAATTCCTCAAAGGTATCGCTGAGGACGACTACCTGGGTAAAGGAGCGGAGCTCATCAAGAAATTCCTTTGCGCCCGGCAGCGGATCAATGGTTGAGATGGTCTCCTGTATCTGCCCAAGGCCCAGCCCGTGCTGCTTCAAAATGTCAAGTCTCCACCGCATCAGACGGTTATAGTCCGGCTCATCCCGTGTAGTGCGCGTAAGTTCCGGGATATTGCTGGCCTTTGCAAATTCAATCCAGATTTCAGGAACCAGAACTCCCTCCATATCCAAACATACAATATACATACCCAAGTCCTCCTCTTTCTTTTTATGCTGCAGACGCCTGATGGCAGGCTGTTACAAAAAATACTATCATCGGCAATCCGGGGTGTCAAGAGCAGAAAAACCGGTTCCGGTAAAATGGCCTTGGAGAAGGCCCTGTCCTTTGATGGAGGCGGTTCATTCAAGAGTGCAGCGCCCTCAATGATTTCAATATGAAACGCTTTTTCATAAATATGAAGGTTTCTGAAATTATAACGAATTATCGTTTCAAAATTAAACAAAAAGGCAGAGGCAAAAGGTTGTGTGAGCAGGACACCTCAGGTAGAATAAATAAAAAAGCGACTGATGCTCGAGGGGAGCACAGAAAGGAATATTGACTATGGTGAAATTATTGGTTATTGCAGATGATTTCACTGGCGCACTTGATACAGGAGTACAGTTTGCGGCGAGTGGAGCAGAGACGAGAGTAGTTACAAATATTGAGTATGATTTCAGCCGGACTGGAAGAGAGGTTCAGGTTCTGGTGCTGGTAGCAGAGACAAGGCATGTGAAGTGGGAGGAGGCCTACCGCATGGTCTACGGTATCGCCAAAAGAGCCTGTGAGAGCGGGATCCCGTATCTATATAAAAAGACAGACTCAGCGCTCAGGGGAAATATCGGAAGTGAATTAAAAGCAGTTCTCGATGCTGCGGGGAAGCACACTCTCCACTTTCTGCCGGCATTTCCCAGAATGAACCGGGTGACCAGAAACGGTATCCACTATATTGACGGAAGTCCGGTCCATGAGAGTGTGTTTGGAAAGGATCCGTTTGAGCCTGTGACCTGCTCCTACATACCGGATATGATGAGGGGAGAGGTTCCCGTAACGGTTGTGGAGAGTATGGACGGCTGGGAGAGGCAGAACGGCGTTATGGTTTACGATGCATCCACGGATGAGGAGCTGATGAGTATAGGCTCCTTTTTGAAGGAAAAGGGAGAGCTTGGGCTGACTGCCGGCTGCGCCGGCTTTGCAGCAGTTCTTCCGCAGCTTCTTGGACTCTCTGGAAAGAGGCGTGAGAGGATTTCCCTGGATAAAAAGTTTCTGGTAGCCTGCGGAAGCGTCAATCCAATCACAGTCAGACAGCTGGATTATGCAGAGAGGGCCGGAATGAAGAGGATCCGTCTGACGCCAGAGCAGAAACTGGAAAAGGACTATCTGGAATCGGAAGAAGGAAACAGGGCTTTAGAGGAGTGGACGAAGACGGCACTGGAGGAGGAGTGCTGCATCTTTGATACCAATGATCTGCCTGGCTGCCGCGCTGCCTGCGAGTATGCCGGAAGCCATGGGCTTTCGCTGGATGAGCTGAGAGTGCGGATCGCAGATACGCTCGGCCGGGTGGTGGAGCACCTGGTCAGAGCAGGCGTGAAAAGCACCATGCTTCTGACAGGCGGAGATACGCTTATGGGATTTATGAGGCACATCGGCTGTGACGAGATTGTGCCTGCGTGCGAGATGGCGCCGGGAACAGTGCTCTCCCAGGTCGATATAGATGGGAGAACCTACAGCATTATCTCAAAATCAGGAGGCTTTGGAGAGGAAAAGCTGATAGCAGAGCTGGCAGAGAAGATTGGCGGAAGGCATCTGGAGTAGAGGCCGGATAAATAAAACACTGTCAAATGAGGAGGGCTGACGATGAAAGTCGGGCAGGGAGGCATTTGACGGTGTTTTTCATATAACAGGAAACTTCGTTCCCTGTTATATAAAAACGCTCCGCGGGGATCGCACTGCGGCGGATCAGAAAGAGGAGGAAAAATATTTCATTACTGCTGCGTAATTCAGGCCGATATTTCACAATCAATCTGGACGAACCTTCCACTTTGTTGTATGATAAAAAATACGGCGGAGAAAGTACGGAGGGACAGCGGCTGGCTGCTGTTTTGACGGAAAGGGGGACGGATCTGTGAATGGTGAGGGAAAGAAGAAACTGACAGTTCATATGCTGGGACGCTTTTCACTTCAGTATGGGGATGAGGTTCTGTCACTGGGGAGAAACAGCGCCTCTAAGCTCGCCCAGCTTCTCCAGATCCTGTGGCTGTCCGGTGAGAAGGGGATCGGCAGAGACGATCTGGTGGGAATGCTCTATGACAGGGATTCTCTGTCCAGTCTCAACAACAGCCTCAATAATCTCATTTACCGCCTGCGCCATGTCCTGCCGCTGGGAGGTTTTCCCAAGTCTCAGTATGTCATCAATCGTGACGGAGTCTATTTCTGGGATCAGGAGATTCCGGTGTGGGTGGATGCCAGAGAATTTGAGAACCTTATAGAAGCAGGAGAACGCATGGAGCAGCGGGGAGAGGATCCGTATGAATGCTACAGACAGGCGGAGGAACTCTATCAGGGAGAGCTTCTGAGCGCCAATTCCACAGAAAACTGGGTGATTGTGGAGAGCATGCGTTTTAAGAGAATGTATGAGAAGGCGGTTTCCTGGCTGGGGGATTATCTGAAGGTTCAGAAGGATTATCCGGGAATGTACCGGCTCTACCGACAGGCCGCTCAGGTGTATCCGTTTGACGGCTGGCAGACCGGGCAGATTGAGAGCATGATATTTATGGGCAATTACAAGGAAGCTTTCCGCCTCTATGATCAGACAGCCAGAAGATATTCCGAGGAGATGGGACTGCCTCCTTCTGATAAGATGCTGGAATGCTACCGGAAGATGAGCCAGCAGTTTGTGAGCTGTCCCGACGGCCTGGACAATATCAGGGCCGAACTATGTGAGAGAAACGGCACAGATGGGGAGAATGCCTATTACTGCTCTTATCCAAGTTTCATAGATATCTACAGACTTATGGCCAGAAGGAGTGAGAGAAGCGGACAGCCCATGTGCCTGATGCTGTGTACACTGGTAGATTATGAGGGGAAAATTATTCAGAACCAGGAAAAGCAGAAGGCCCGTTCTGAGCTTTTGAAAAGGCTATCGGACATGTGCTGAGAAGAGGCGACGTCTATGCCAGGTACAGCGCATATCAGTACCTGATTCTTCTTACAGGCGTAAGCGTGGAGAGCAGCCATTCTATTGGAAACAGAATCAGCCGTTATTTTAAGACTCTGTGCGGAAAGAGGGCGGAGGTGAATTTCTCCGTATCCGCTTACCAGACCGGACAGGAAATCAGGTTTTAAGAGGCGTACAGAGAAAAGGGCGGAGAACGCCAGGCTCTTTTCTGACAGAAAAACAAAAAATATATGTCTATACCGGCCTTTGGAGAAAGGGCCGGTTTTTTGATTATAGGAAATTCTTACGAATCTCCTATAATCAAAAAGCCCTGCCTGGCGGAAACACATCAGGTCAGAATTTACCGCCGAAGCAGCCTGCGGCAGGCGAAAAACCAAAAAAAGCCGGGAGGCAAACAAAGCATTAAAACAAGTCGTCTGACATTATCTCAGAGGGGAAAATTCCCTTCATCTTCAGAACAAATTTTTACAATCTTTTGCGGTTTCAGCTATGTCCTCAAAATAATTAGAAAAACAAAAAAAATCATTTTTTGTGATAGGTTTTGTGATTGCCCTTCTAATACACTATAAGAAAGCCTAAGAAAAATTTAAGAAAATTAATAAACAAAACACATTTTTACAAAAAAGGGAGCAGGTATTGATACAGAAAGCATCAGACAACGGAAAAGTGGAGGCAGCTTTCGTAATTAACATCAAGTATCGCCACAATGACGTCTGGCATGGGCAGGCAATATGGGCAGATAAAAAGCGTTACAGGTGCTTTAAAAGTACGCTGGAACTGTTAAAGATGATGGACAGTGCCCTTGATATAGAAAAAGAGGAGGTTGAGTTGAAAAATGGAAGGAAAGGCGGGAGTAAGAATGGATTCCAGAAGAGGAAAATCGCGTGGAAAAAGTAACAGGCCTTTGAAGAGAAGCCTCCGTCGGGCAGTTGCATGGCTGCTTGTGTTCTGCATGTGTATGGCGAACATGAACTCGGCAGCATTCGCGGCTGAGATTGCCACTGCCAGCAACGCTCTTATGGCGGCAACTCCCAGCGACGCAAAGGCAACAGACAGCGATGCCATGGAAATCCTGATGCCGGAGGAAGTAATCAGCGGAGAGGATTTGGCCACAGAGGCAGCGCGGGCAATCTCGGAGGGAAATGAGTTTGATTTTGACTCTGAGATTCAGGTGAAGAAGGATGACCAGGGAAAGGATGAGGGATATGAGGAGCTGTTTAAGGGCCGCAGAAGCTTTGTGCTGTTTGCGGACAACGGAAACGGCGGACGCATCCAGGGGGACAATCCCAATGCCTATGGTTATATTCTTGTTCAGGTAGATGAGAAAGACTATAAAGCATTTGAGGAGGAGGCAGGAGCCGCTAAAGCGACGGATTCCAATGCCACGGACTCTGATGCGGCAGAGAGAAGCTGGACGCTTACGGGAGACGAGGAGTTAGTATTCCTCTACATCAATGCAGATGACGGAAGCGTAACCTTCACATTAAATATTGAAAACCTCCAGGCAGATGACATTGTGGTTCCAAGCTACAGTGAGCTTAGGGAGGAGCAGAAGGCAGAGGAAGAGGAAAGCAAGGAAGAATCAGAAGCCAATAACCCGGCCACACTTCCGGCAGATGACGGAAGTGAGAACGGAGGAAGCGCAGGCGGCTCCGGCTCCGGAAGCGGCAGCGCAGGAAGCTCCGACAGCGCCGGGGATATGGAAGAAATAGAAGACGCAGATAAGCCGGACAGCTCTAGCGACGGCCAGGGTTCCGAGTCAGGCACAGATGGAGGCTCGGAGGACAGCACAGATGGAGCCGGTCAGGGAAGCGAGGATGCAGGAAACTCCGACAGCTCTGACGGCGCAGAAGATGCAGATAAGCCGGATGATTCCGATGACGGCCAGAACGGCAGTCAGGATGCAGGAAACAGCGCAGAGGACGGAAATGGTTCCCAGTCAGGTTCCGGTTCCGACACAGGTTCCGGTGATACTGACAGCGGAAAAGCAGAGGGATCCGGCGATGCGGGAAGCCAGAAACCGGATGATTCCGATGATGGCCAGAATTCCGGTTCTGACCATGGATCTGATACAGGAAACAGCGGCTCCGGAACAGAAGGGGACAAGAACAGTGGCTCCGGAAGTGAAGGAAACACAGGTTCAGGAAACACAGGAAGCTCCGACAAGGGAGACTCCGGAAAGGGAGATTCCAATAAGGGAGACAGCGGCAGCAGCTCTTCTGACAAGGGAAGCTCCGATACAGGAAACAGCGGCAGCAGTTCTGATAAAGGAAGCTCCGACAAGGGCGGAAGCTCTGACACAGCGAAGCTGTCAAAATCCAGCTATGATATCCCTGTTGTCATGGGCCCGAATCCAAACGCAGAGTTTGAGAGCGACGAATTCGGCGATGACATCAGCTTCGACGAGTGGCAGGAGATGATGGAAGAGGCCGAGGAGGAAGAAGAGGAAGACGAAGACTACGAGGACTACATAGAAGAGACCGATCTGGCCTATGAGGATGAAGACGGAACGACCTATCTTGGAATGAGCATGCTTCCGGCTGTAAGCGCTACGGTGAAGAAAGAGAAGAAAGCCAACCCGATCGCCCGCCTGCTCCGCATGAAAGCGGCTGCAGAGGAGACACCGGCGGTGGTGATGGCCGGGACAGCGGCGTTAAGCGACCTGGTTCCTTCTGAGGATACCTACTACAAACAGATAGAGGCAAACGGTGATGGAACCTACCGTCTGCATCTGGGCATTACCGGCGGCGATCAGCAGGGACTGGATATTGTTCTGGTGATCGACCTGTCAAACAGCATGGATGACGAAATCTCAGAGGACAGCAGTGACAGCAGACTGAAAGTGCTGAAAGATACTCTGGGGTACTATGAAAACTGGAATACACAAAAAGAAGGTTTTATCGATGAATTGTTTGAACAGTCTCCGAACAGCCGTTTCTCTATCGTGACATATTCGACAGATGCCTCCACAGAGCTGGGATGGACAGAGTATGGCCGGAATGGAAGCGGTCAGCAGACAATCAAAAAGGCGATAGGGGATCTTCAGGCAAACGGCGGTACGAACTATGAGGCCGGTTTATATCAGGCCGTGGAAGTGCTTAAAGAACGCGGAAACAGCAGCAATATACCGGTTGTGATTTTCCTCAGCGATGGAAAGCCGACATACTATTATTCAGATGTAGATGAGTTCAATGGACTGGAGACAGGATGGTTGCCCATAATAGGTAACTATGATAACCGCGAGGGTGATGGCGGCAGTATTGACACAGATACAGGCGACGGCACTATTTTCGCTGCAGGCAGGTTCCATGAGGAGATGGAGGCGCTGCAGGGGATCACGTACTGTGTGGGCTTTGGCATTCCAGAGCTGGAGGACAACGACTACGACCGCTACGCTCCAGAACAGTACCTGTACACAATTGCCGAGGGACTCGACTGGACGACAGATCGGGACGGCAAGTATATAGCCCCAACGGCAAGCGCCACAACAATCGAGGTGGAGGCAGAAAGTTCCGAACTGACGACCGCTTTCCAGAGTATTCTGAATAACCTGAAAATGAAGAACGTAACAATTTCCGATACTCTGAGCCAGTTTGTAACCTTTGCGGGAGATGAAAGTGCATCGAATGTACAGGTCAGAAAGTTTACGAGAAACAATAGGGGAGAGCTTGTCGATGGAGGCCTCCTTCAGGAAGGGACAGACTACGAGGATATTATATTTGATGATCAAAACGGCAAGATTGAGCTGAGGTTCGGTGAAGACAGACAACTCCAGTCAGGCACCGTCTATGAGCTGTCCTTTGACATCAAGTTAAAGGCAGGAGTGGAGATTACTGCAGCAGATAAAATAGAGGGAGATGAAAATACAGATTACAGAGAAAACGAAAATCTGAGCTCCGGCCAGAGGGGAGTGCCAACCAATGAAGACGCCTACTTCTCCTTCGGTGAGGATGGAACGACAAAGGTAAGATTCCCGCACCCGGTTATCCCGGCTCCGGCCACCAATCATCCTGAGTATAGAAAATATATTAAGGATAATGGAAACGGTACTTATACTCTGACGCTGGATGTAAAGTCTGATGTAGGCTCTGTGACAACCGGACAGAAGGATCCGACACCGACAGCAGTTATGTTTGTGATCGACAAGTCGGGAAGTATGGATCAGAGTTTTGGAAGCGGAAATAGTGATGCGAGAAGAGAAGTAGTGAATTCGGCACTCGAGCTGTTTTTCAATCAGCTTTCTGATGGAGACTACAATATTCAGTTTGGCGGATATAAGTTCAGCGATAGCGGAAAAAGAGTCAACTTTAACGATCGGGGATGGGAGGCTGAATATTGGGAAACTGATACTTCAAATGCGCTCAGCCATTTAAAGCTTACATCCTGGGAAACGGATGGAAGTACATACCCCTCCCAAACTCTGCGCTCAGCCATTAGCGCATTAGAAAATGTTGAACTTGGCGAAAACGGGAAGAGATACCTGATTTTCCTGACAGACGGCGAACCAGGAAAAAATAGTGATAGTTTCAGCGACGAAGAGGCAGAAAATTGTTACTCTGCAATTAAAGCTCTGGATCCAGGCACTACCTTTTATGCGATTCAGGTAGCTAACAGTGATTCCCATGGGTTTATGGAATCTATGGTCAGTAATGCCAATTCTGTAGAGGGCGTTACGGCACAGAAATTTGTCGGAAACAGCACGGATTCTCTGAACGCTGCTTTCTCTCAGATGGCAGCTGAGATTTCAGGAAGCGCAGGAACGACTGTTCCGGGGGCTGCCAATGTGGTAATCACAGATACGCTCAGCGAATACGCTGACATGGTAAATCCGGCCCGTATAACAGTCAGCTGCAGCAACGGCGTCCAGCTGTCAGCCAGCGACTATACGGCAACCTATGATCAGGCGACTAGAACCGTTACCGTTCAGTTCAGATCAGATTATGAATTAGAGAAAGATGCGACTTACAGCATATCCTTTGATGTGAAGCCTTCAGAAGAGGCCTATAACAAATTCGAGGAGGACGGCGGGTACTACCGGAATGAAGATGGAGGCTACATTTTAGCTGACGGAGAAGAACCATCGGAAGAAAATCAGTACAAGGGTGATGAGAAGACAGATGCTCCATCTATACCAGAAGGTTCCTGGACCAGCTCTGGAAAGCCCGGATTCCCGACCAATAAAGGGGCGACGCTTCAGTATACCTATGACGGAGGGACGGGGCGGTTTGAATATCCGCATCCGGTGCTCCAGATTCCAGAACCGGTACTGCCGGATGATTACAATAAGTGCATCGAACCCAATGATGACGGTACCTATTCTCTGACGCTGGATGTGACGGGAATTGAGGGAAATCCGGCTACAGTAACCACGCCGTATCCGGTGGATCTTGTATTTGTGATCGATAAATCGCTCAGTATGGATTATGACATAGACGGCGATGAGATTAAATGGTGGGAGGATGAAACGGAGAGCAGGAAGGATATAGTGAACGACGCTCTGGATGAGATAATTCCGGATCTGTGTTCCCAGCAGTATGATATTCAGATTGCCGGGTATCAGTTCAGCGGCAGCAGCACTCGTGTTCTGGACTGGAGCAGGGAGGAACAGCAGGTGCTCAGCGGACTGAAGATTGCGAGGACGAGCAGTTCTACGAAACCATCACAGGCGCTGGCGAATGCGCTGAATATGCTGAAAACGGGATCGCCGGCCCACCAGAATCAGAGTAATGTAAAGAAATATCTGATTTTCATGACAGACGGAGAGCCTACCGAAAGCGAGGTACTGTCTTACTATGCTATTAGTAACAATCCTGTCCCGGGAGCCAGCATCTACACAATAGGAGTTTCATCTGACGCGTCAACTGACCTGATGGAGGGTATACGTTTGACGGCCTCAAGGAATGGAATGACTGCTCCTGAGACATTTAAAGGAACGTCTGCCCAGCTGATAAGAAATGCGTTTACTCAGATAAAGGACGAGATTATCAGTACAAGTACTCCTCCGGCAGGAATCAGCAGCGTGGTAATCAGAGATACCCTCAGCGAATATGCGGATATGGTTTCCACAGAAGGCGAGGTTGAAATCTTAAGAAATGACGAACCAATGAATGAGACGGAATTTGCGGAGGCAGTAGAGAGCGTAAGCATAAATGGGAAGGAGATAACTGTTACGTTTAAGCCCGGCTATGCGCTGGAAAATGGTGTGACTTACGGAATCCGGTTTAAGGTAAAGCCGAGCCAGTATGCGGAAGAGCAGTTTGCAGCAAACGGAGGCTACTACGAGCTGGGCGATGACGGGCAGCTCTCCGATACGGAGACAACCGGAGAGGAAGATACCGGAAGTCACAGCTCTGAAAAGCCTGGCTTCCCGTCCAACGAGGAGGCAACGCTTTCCTACTCCTACGACGGATACCCGCAGCCGGATCTGGAATACAGACATCCGGTTCTCCAGGTTCCCGAGGAGGGCAGTTTCACAGTTACAAAATTAATTGTAGATGAGGATGGAAATCCGGCAGAGGGAGCAGATCCAGACCAGAAGTTTATCATTTATATTGAAAAGCAGACGGAAGAGGGAGAGTGGGTTCCCTACTCCTCCGTAGCCCTTGCAAACGGTGAGAGATCGCCGGAAATCAGGACAGAGGGCGAAGGAACATTCAGAATTTCAGAGGTTGTTCCTATGGAATACAGCCTGCGCGGGATCACTGTGACGAAGAATGCAGACGGGCAGTCTGAGGAAGTTTCTGTGACACAGGACGGGGAGGCTGTGTACTTTACCGTTCATCCGGCAGACAAACTGGAAGTGACTGTAGAGAATATTCTGGGACACAAGGGGTATTTCCACAGTACGGCGGACGTAAAGAATACGACAACCGGAAATCCTGAGGATCCGTTCAGCAACGGTTCAGCAGCGCAGCAGGCTGCCAGTGAGCTTCCGAGAGCGGAGGCGGCTAAAAAGAAGGTAGAAATTGAGACAGAGGAGGGTGAGCCACTTGTATAAAAGCAGAGCAAAAAAGAGCATGGTGAAGCTGACAGGAATCGCCCTCTTGGCAGCCCTCACCGCAGGGATTGGAGGCACGGCCGCTGTCATTCGCCATCAGGTGAATATGCGAAATGAGATTGCCACTCCTACTGTTGAGGTCAGCGTGAACGAAAACTTAGACGGGGATCTGACAGGTGGAGACAAACCCAAAGAGGTGAAATTTACCAACAATGGCACGGCGGACATATTTTTGAGAGTTTCCTATGCAGAAAGCTGGAAGCTGGATGCAGGCGGCGGGACAGAGGAACTTCTGAACAATTATGATGAAGAGGGCCAGATTCCTGTTGTGACCAAGCAGAATAGTCCGGAGGGATTTCTGAGCGGGTCAGACTGGGTTTATATCGACGGCTGGTACTACTATACAAAGATTCTCCCTGCCGGAGGGACAACGGAACCTGTTTTAAAGAGTGTAGATTTCTCCAAATTAACAGGTACAATCGATGAAAACCTGACAGATTATCAGAATGCCGGCTACGAACTGTATTTTCAGACAGAGGCCGTACAGGCCAGCGATGAGCTGAAGGTAAGTATGGATGCGGCTGAGGAGCTGTTTGGGGAAGGTTTTGTTCCATATGAGACGGCAGACAAACAAGAAGAGATGAACAGCGAGACATGGCAGGAAGATCGGTTAAACGCCTATATTGACTGGACAGAGGAAGGAGGTAACTAATTATGAAGTATTATAAGCAATTAGGTATCATCCTGGCCGGCGGTGTCCTGGCGGTGGGAATCAGCGCGACGTGGGCGTATTTTTCCGACAGAAATGATATTGCCAACCCGTTTCATACAAGCAACAGCGCCATTGACATGATTGAGAATTATAACCCGGCAGAGACGGTTCTGCCGGGAGAAACCGTAGAGAAGGAGCCATATTTTGTCAACCAGGGAAGCACAGATTTAGTGCTCCGGCTTAAGATGGATACCTATTGGATCGATCAGAACGGGAACAGAAAGGATGATTTGGGAGGGGCGTATATTTTCGGGGGTTTACAACCTGAGGAGGATGATTATGTCACTCTGTATCTTCCGGATGGATGGGATGACGACTGGGTGCAGATAGAGGATTACTACTATTATAAGCACATTCTTCCCGGCAAGGAGGAGGGCGTTCAGAACACGACTTCAAATTTTCTGGATCATCTGACCTTAAGTCCAGAGGTTTCCAACGATGAGCATGCAGCAGATTACAGCGGCTGCAAATTCATAGTTGATTTTCATGCGGAGGCAGTTCCGGCAGATGAGCTGGCCATCGAAGTTGCAGACTGGGATTTAATTCAGACAGATGCAGGCAGATTGTTAGACTGGGCAAAACTGCTTCCAGAATCATAGAACACGGAAAAATCGTTGGAAAACCTTTCCTGAATATCAGGGAAGCAGGACAGGAGGAGACAGAAAATGAGGAAGAAACATATCGCTGCATTAGCAGGTATCGCAGCAGTGTTTGCAGTCGGCGGCTCCCTGGCATATTTCAATCAGAATCTGGAAGCAGTAAATGTTTTAAATGTGGGAAAGTTCGACACAGAGGTTGTGGAGATCTTTAATCCAGAAGAAGGAGAAAACTGGCAGCCGGGAGTAACGGTAAATAAACAGTATTCCGTGAAAAATTCCGGATCGATTGATTCACTGGTGCGGGTGAAACTTCAGGAAACTTGGACGCGGAAGGGAGAAGAAGAGCCGTTCCTTTCCATTGATTCCTCAGAAGAGCCAGAGATACTGGGGATTAATCCGGAAGCGGACAATAAGATTGAAAGCGTGTTTCAGTCCGATAATACGGACGGGGCGGCCGGCAATGACAGGGATGATTCGGTCGTCTGGAAGGAGCTGCAGACAGATGCAGGTGACGACTGGGCCTACTATAAAGGATATTACTATTACGAAAAGACACTGACGCCGGGAACGACTACAAATGCGCTCTTGGAATCTGTGACCTTGGATAAGGATATTGATTTGGGAGAGATGCTGTTTGTTAAAAAATATTCTACCAAACCGGGAAATGACCTTATAGAAAGCGATTGGAAGGAGTTTCCTTTAAATGCAGATGGAAAACAGATGTCAGAAAGAGAGCTTGTGGAGTTTTTGAAAGAAAACGGAGAAACGGCTTATCATCTGAAAACAGAAATTGTAGTCAGTGCTGAGGCTCCGGGATACTCTGATGCAGATTATAACCTGATTATTACAGCACAGTCAGTTCAGCCCACAGAGGAAGCGGTCAGAGATCTGTTTGGCGAAGACGTACTGTTCCACGCAAAAGAAAGCGGCTGGCTTTGGGAATTCCAGGAAGATGTAGTAAAAAATCAGTAGAACTGATTTTATAATTTTCTATTAATTATTAGGAGGAAATAGCTATGAAAATGAACAAAAAAGTGACGGCATTAGGTGGCTTAGTAGCGCTTGCAGCAGTGGGAGGAACATGGGCATATTTCAATCAGACAGCAGAGATTACGAACCCATTTGATACTGGAAAATACGGCGGAAGCGTAATCGAGCACTTCAACCCCAGCGACGGCGGTGACTGGCAGCCAGGTGCAACTGTAGACAAGGAAGTTATCGCTCAGAATACAGGAGATCAGCCATTATTAGTTCGTGTAAAGATGGCAGAAACTTGGTCCAGAAATGAAATGGCAGGGACACTTCCCAATATTACCAGTGCAGATGGAGAAGCATTTTTAGTAGTGGATCAGGTGGATGCAGAAGATGGAGATACTGTAGGTGATCAGACAGTAGTGCGTAAAAACTTTGCTAACAATAATATGTGGACTCAGGGAGGAGATGGATACTGGTATTACAATGGCCAGTTAGCCCCTGGAACCAGTACCGAGGCTCTTCTTGAATCTGTAACCTTGGCTGAAAATGTTGACCTTGGTAAGTATACGACAACGTATCAGTACTGCACGACAGAGGGAAAAGATTCTCTGCCAGATGGAGACACTGAGTGGACAGTAGCTCCTGGTGGAGAGAAGGACTCAGACATGCTGGCTGCAGCGGAGGCTGCCAAGAAGGCGGGAGATTCCTTCCATGTTAAGAAAGAGGTTGCACTTGATGAAAATGCTGCAGGATATGCAGATGCTGAATATGAGCTGACAATTACTGTTGAGATGGTTCAGCCGACAGAAGATGCAGTTATTGCAGAGTGGGGAGAGGACAGCCTTCAGTATCTGGTTGCCTGGGCTGAGGCAGAATAAAATGACTGCTTGATAAGAGGACACAATTCATGCGGCTAATCAAAGGACTATTTACTATCCTGTCCTGGGCGGTATACGCCTGCATCGCCTGCTATCTTCTGATCGCAGCTCCGATGCTGGCGGGATACCATCCCGTCGTCGTTCTCAGCGGCAGTATGGAGCCTACCTTTCATGTTGGAAGTGTGATCTATTATAAAGAAGCGGAATTCGCAGATATTAATGTCGGCGATGCTATCACTTTCCGGGCAGGAGAGGATGGCATGGTAACTCACCGGGTAACAGAAAAGAGTGAGCTTTCCCAGACCTTTACAACCAAAGGAGATGCGAACCTTTCCGAGGATCCGAATCCCGTTGAATACAGCGATGTACTCGGTAAGGTATGGAAGATAAACATACCCTATGCAGGATATTTTGTAAATTACAGCAAAAACATAACAACAATCGCCGTGATGGCGGCAATCATCATTATAAATATTGTTCTTGACATGATTTTCCCGGATAAGGAAAAGAAGAAAAAAGAACCATCTGCACAAGAGTGAATCAATACCGGCTGATAAGCCGGCCGGCAGATACATTGCAGAAAAGAGAGGTAGATCGAGATGAAAAAGAAAGCGGCGTTAGGCCTTGCGGGAATCGCAGCAGTGGCAGTGATTGGCGGAACCTGGGCATACTGGAGCCAGGATTTGACAGCGACCAATGAGTTTGAGACAGGAAAATTTGATTCTGATATTGTGGAGCAGTTTACACCTCCGGCAGTGGGCGAGTGGCTTCCTGGCGTGACCACAGAAAAGAATGTAAAGGTTACCAACAGCGGCGACGTAGATATGGCCCTTGTAGCAGAGATTACGCAGGAGTGGAACCGGGAGGGGGAGAGCCTTCCGATTCGGTTCGCAGCTCCGGATCCTTCTCCAATAACTCGGGGATACGAAAATGCAGCTGTCATCAACTGGGGCGAGAATACAGCAATGCATGATATTACAGCCATTGACTCTGTGGCGGAGGAAGCCAGGGAGATGGGAATCACTGCCTCTGTCAGCAGTTTAGGGGACAGCGAGGCGAAAGATAAGTGGGTTTTAGTGGATGTGAGCGATGACTATTCCAAGCTGATCTTCGTTTACAACGGCATCGTTCCAGCTGGGGAGGAAACACCGGAACTTCTGAATTCCGTGACATTAAACTCCAAAATCGAATCATGGGTATCAGAGAAGAATTATTTTTATGACGAAAACGGAGAGCAGCAGGTGGAAGAAAAAGGATGGATGGAAGTGAACTATGAGGACGCCCAGTATACCATGGACATCCATGTAAACACCGTTCAGGCTACAGGCGATGCAATCCGCGAGATCTTCTCCCAGTATGAGGGCGTAGATGTGGATGGTTTCCTTTCCGCAAATGCTGATGATATTGCCGACGCATACCTGGAGGCTACTTCAAGCAACGCCAATTAATGCCAATTATGAGTAAATAGCTGATCATTCCGGAAAGGAATGAATCCCGCTCCTCCCCGGAAGCCGGCGGACGTCTGACGCCTGTCGGCTTCCGGGGAAGGGCAAAAGACAGGAGACAGAACGATATGAGGAAAGGCAAACATGCAGTATTAGGCCTGGCAGCGCTCGCATCAGTGGCTGCCATCGGCGCAACATGGGCAAGCTGGACTCAGGAACTGAAAGCCGGAAATGAGTTTATGACCGGGGACTATCATACTTCTCTGGACGAAACCTTTGAATCTCCAGACAACTGGCAGCCGGGAACCACCACACAGAAAGCGGTGTGGGTTGCCAACGACGGGACAGTGGACGCCATGGCAAAGGTTGTAATCAGTCAGAGCTGGGTGCGGACAGAGGATGTAATGGCTACTGTGCTCGCCAGTGACGGAAACGCAACAGAGGAGGTACCAGTAAAACCACTGGCAGGAGAATCCTTTCCTCTGACGTTTGACACCGGAAATGGCAGGGAATATGCAGCAGTTCCTGAATTCAGCAGGGAAAATGTAGTTCTTCTGGCATCCGCCGATGCGGACGGAGAGCCGGGAAACCGCTGGGGCCTTGAGGAATCAGAAACCCTTGGCCAGGCAGAGGGAAAGTGGCTGCTGATGAACGAGGAGCCTCAGGGGGAGGAGGGAACTTTCACCCTCTACTACATGGGGACCATCGAGGCAGGGGCGAAATCCCCGCAGTTTCTGGACAGCGTGACCATGAACCCGGACATCCCGAGAAGTGTGACGGGAAAGGACACCGTCTACACCAGGGATGAGAAGGGCAATGTAAAACAGATCACCATCGACACGGTGGGAGAGGTTCCTGGCTATGAGAATGCCCGCTATACGATGACCATCAACGCCACCACCGTGCAGGCCACCCAGGCAGCGGTGGAGGAGATCTTCGGATCAGGAAACGCAGAAGAAGATCCTGGTACGGATGCAGACAGCCAGACTCTGGATTACCTGGTAAAGCTGGCGGATGAGGCGGTCTTCGACCACTCAGCGGAAGTTAAGACGCTGAAATTCGACGAGACCAACGGAACCATGACCTATGTGCCCTACCGGGACGGAAACGGAAATGTGGAGGAAGGCAACTGGTTCATGAGCTTTACCGACATGGTTCCCGGCGGTGTGTACAAGGATCTGTTAAACATTGAAAACGCCAGCAATAAAGAGTGGAACCTCTATATGAGGGCCCTCCCGAGAGAGCAGGAAGCCATCAAAGATGAACTTCTCGAGAAGATTTCCATGACCGTGTGGTATAAGACGCCGGACATGGAGAACGAGACAAAGCTCTATGAGGGAACTGCCATGGGTTCCACCTTCCTGACAGACGAAGGAAACGCCGACGGAGCCGACGGAATGCGTGCGGTGTACATCGGAAACTACGATGCAGGGGAAACCGGTTATATCCGGGTAGAGCTTACTCTGGATCCGAATCTGGTACTGGAAGAAGATCCAAGCCTTACTCCGGGAGAAGGAGAGAGCAGCCTGGTCAACCACTACGCAGGGGTACTTTCCAAGATCGACTGGCAGTTTATGGTCACTGAGGTTAAGACCGAAGGCGGAAATGGAGACAATGGCGGCGGAGGCGGAAGCCACGGCGGAGGAAGCAGCGGAGGCGGAGGCGGAAGACGGATTGACATCGCTGACAATGAGACGCCTCTTTCCCCACCGCTTACCGACGAGACCATCCTGGACGAACCGGTACCGTTAGCCGTCCTGCCAAAGACCGGTGACGAGACACCGATTATCCCGGCAGTGGTGACCTTACTGGGAAGCGGAATTATCCTGCTGTGGCTGGGAAGCTCCCTGAGAAAGAAGAAAGAGACAGAGAGCCCAAGCTAGGACAGGAACGAGAAAGCAAAGACCAGGCAGGAACAATCAAGAAAATCAGCAAAGCAAAAGAAACGAAGACCGATTTCAGAAACAGGAAGGCCCTGAGAAATTCAGGGCCTTCTGCTGATCCCGGGGTTATTGCAGCTGATCAAATCAGACAGGCAGGAGGATAGAGTGATGAAGCTGAAAAAAGTCGTATTTATTCTGGCGCTTCTTATTTTTCTCGGAGCGCTGGGGTATCTGGGAGTAGTATGGTATTCCTACTATTCGGCCGGGAAGGCCTATGAGGAGCTGGAGGAGGCCGTTGTCACCCGGCAGGAGGGAACGGACACGGGGGAAGAAGGGGAAGGTGCAGAGGCAGTCTGGGAGCCCCTCACCATCGATTTCGGGGCCCTGCAGGAGATCTCAGAAAATGTGGTGCTCTGGATTGACATTCCGGGCACCTCTGTCAGCTACCCGGTGGCCCAGGCGGCGGACAATGACTATTACCTGAAACGGAGTCTGAACGGTTCCTACAATTTTGCCGGGACGGTTTTCATGGACTTCCGGAACGATCCGTCCCTCGCAGATGACAATACGATCCTCTATGGACACAACATGAGAAACGGCTCCATGTTCGGAATCCTGAGCCATTATGCCGATGAGGAGTTCTATAAGAGCCACCCGGAGATTGACTTGTATCTGCCGGGAAGAATCCTGCGCTGCACGGTTCTGTCAAGCCATCAGGAGGAGGCGGCAGAGGAAAATTTCCCCACCCGTTTTGAGATGGAGGAGGAGAAGCTGGCATTCATCAGCCGGATGAAGTCCAGGGCCTACTATGATACGGGGACTGAGGCCGGGGCGGACGATCACCTGGTGACACTGGTCACCTGTACGGGGAACGGCTACACCCACCGGTGGGTGGTGCAGGCGAAGGTGACGGAGGAGATCAGGATGACAGAAGAAGCCGGGCACTAAATTCTGCCGGGGACTGCCATACCAGAAGGATATGTTACAGTGGCATGGTAACAGCGATATCAAAATAGGGGGCGGGAAATTTTGGAAGTCAAAAAGGAAGGGACTGTTTCGGAAGAAACTGCAGAGGAGCTTCGGATGGAGCTCAGTGAATGCCGGGAGGATGAGAGGAGCGCTCAGAACCAGATTGTCCAGGTGATCTCTACTGCCGGGACAGTTTTGAGCGTTATTTTTGGTGTGTCTTCATATTTGAAAGAGATAGATGCCTCGATGGCGCAGATGCGTCATTATTTATTTTACCTGAGTTCGCTTGTACTGATCCTGACACTGTCCTATATTACCGCGCTGGGAATGAGAAATGTACTTCGGTTTCATTATATCAGGGATTTGGAGGACAGACTATATTGTATAAATCGGAATGATATGGTGCACTGGATGAGCTTCTCTTCTCCCATAACAACCAGAAATCCCCTTCATCTGAAGAATGGGTACAGTATTTTTCATTATCTGTCCTATGCGATAGCGACGGTATGTGCGATTTCTTTTTGCCTGGTGATCCAGTATGTCCAGTATATCAGTATTAAGCCTCATGACACGGTGGATAAAGCAGTTATATTTGTTTTAGGAGCCATAGCTGTCCTTGACTGCGGTGCATTTGTCATCATGTCTGTCAAAGCGCAGAAGATGTTTTGCTGGGCAGCGCGCGTGTCGCGGGAGAGAAGGAGAAAAAGGGTACTGGGGGGAGAGACAAAGTTACAATTAAAAGACAAAATACAAATTTTTCTGTATTATCTTTATCCGAAAAAGAAGGATTTTCAGAAATCCTTTATCATCGGCATCGGCTTTGCAACAGGTATTTTTTTGTTTTATGACGCTCATATGACCTGGCAGATGTGGAATCCTTTTTTCCTTTCTTTTTTTGTAATTGAGTTTCTTGTCTATCAGGCCAGGTATCTCTGGAATGATGTGAGAGGAATCGGCGATATCAGGAAAGGGGAGAAGGGGCGCCTGCCGGTTCACTGTCTTGGGGAAAGGAGAGCAGGACTAGCGGCTTTTTTCATCGTTTTCACCAGGATAATTGCCGCAGGGTTTATAGTTATTCAGTTTGGCGGAGAGATTGCCGTTCCGCTGGCGGTGAGTATGTCGGTGATTCTGGTGATTTCTGTTATGTATGAGGCGGGAAGAACGAAGAAATGGGACCGAATGGTGTTCTTTTTGGTAAGCTTCGGCTATCCGGTCAGATTTTTCTCAGGCCTTTGGGCGTCCTGTCCGGATTTCTGGAATCGAAAGGCAGAGGCGGCAGGCAGCACAAATATGAATATTCTCCTTTTTCTTTTATTTCTTTCCTACATGTGTCTGGGAGAATTCTCTGCTGTCCTTCCCTGGGCACATGAAGCTTTCACACAAAAGAGGGGCGGGGAGCGAATCACAAAATCTTACTGCAATACGTTGATTGAAAAGATGTCTCAACATCGGGAATGCACAGTAAGTACAGATATTCTATTTCCTATGAGAGAGGAAGGAAAGCTGTCTGATGTGTGGAATATATCTTTTTTATTGGGAATTTTCTTCTTAACGATGATGACTGTATTGCTTAAAAGAGACGGTTTTTTGTGGCTGCTAGAAATATCCATACTGTTTTGCACGATGAAATTATGCGTTTCAGGCCATGGAAAGATTCTTGTATATACAATTTTAAGCATAGTGCTGCTGTCGGCAAAAACTGTGCTCTGTGCCGCCTCCGATGCGGTTCTCTGTATTTATGTCTGTGTTACAGAGGCGGTTTTTATTTTATTATATTTTAGTCTGAGATACTTATTTGATCCTTCCTTTGACTTCTTCCATCTATTGAGGTCATCGGCGGTTTGGGCGGGCTCTAAAATCAGGAGGGCAGGCTCGAAAATCCTGTATCTGTTTGCCGGCAGGGATCTCCAGGATCATACTGGGAAATGATTTTACATAAGACGGAGCCAAAACGCTTGGGGAGCGCCGAAAAATGATCAGTGAGATACTCCTTCAGTGCTCCCTGTCCGTATGGCCGCCGCTGCAAAATGGCGGCTTCTGGAAAGTTCCCTTTTAAAAACGGTTTCCTGTTATTCCCAGAACCTCTCCAGATACCCTTCAGCCTCCTCGCAGGAAATGGAAAACCGCCTGATGAGGGCGGATGAAACGGTCTCCCTGGAGGCCCCCAGCTCCCGGCAGGTCTGAATCAGGGCACAGATCCCCTGCTCCATTCCCTGTTCCATCCCCTCTTTTTTGCCGAATTCATACTCGGCCTTCCTCAGCAATTCTTTTTCCCGCTCCTCGTTGTACTCAAAAATGCTCACATTGGTCACCTCCGCCCGATATTTCAATAAAAAATCTCTGAGGATCCCCTCATGGATACATTCTTCCACAGGCGTTTCAAAGGCGTCGGAGAGCTTTAAGACGCACCGCTCCTCCTGCTTCTCTCTGCCGTTGTAGAAAACGATAAACCTGGGAACAGGCAGTTTTATCAGTCGGGAGGAATAGAGGGACTGATCCCGAATCAGCATCTCATACTCTCTGGCAGCATAGAACAGATCCCGAAGAGGCATGTTCGGATTCCAGGTGGACTGATGCTCATAGAGATTCAGCTCAAAGCCCAGGAGAAATGCCAGATCGTTTTTCACATTCATGTAGACGGCATTTTCCAGGGTAACGATCTGGAGCAGGGAGGGATCCCGGTAGTCCGTATTTCCTACTGCATTGTAGAGGGAGAGCAGAGCTTCCCTGTCATTGAAAAGCATGCGAAACAGGGTATCCTTGTAATCGCGCCTGGGCCGGACGGGAGCGAGACTGCCCCTTCCTGCCTTCTTTTGTTTCATTTCCTGTTCACTCATAGAACCTCCTTTCGCAGAAGGCCTTTAAGCGCTCAGAAGCATGTGCATCTGCTGAAGCCAGAAAACCTTCTGCTCTTGTATGATAGTGGGAAAAGCATAGATTTTCTGATGTTCTGAGAGAAATGAAAATAACGCCTGGGCCTGTGGAAAAGGCCCGATATGGGGAATGTATGCTTTCGTAAGGACAGTATAACACAGAGACAGGCTTCCTGCAATGGGCCCTGTCCGCTGTTTTGCTGTCCTGGTATATAATCGTTTCAAATTAAAAATTATGGCTGCTTTTGGTTGAATAACCTTCTGCGAACTCTTATAATAGAGTGCATAATGCTCTATTTTGGTAAGGTGCTGCAGGGTAAGGCGCAAGGCTTTTCAGGTGCTTTGGAACCTGCGGCTGCCGCTTGAAAATTCTGGCAGAGGAGAGGAACAGGTATTATGGAGAGCTTTCTTGTGGCCGTCAACGCAGTTATGCCGTTTCTGATTTATATATCCTTTGGATATGGAGTCCGAATGAGCGGACTGGTGGACGAGGCCTTTATGAACAAGCTGAATAAGCTGATTTTCAGGGCGTTTTTCCCGATTCTGATGTTTAATAATCTGTATAAGGTAGAACCGGGCTTTACGCTGGACGGACGTCTGGTGGCTGTGGGCGTCGGGAGCGTGCTCCTTCTGGAGCTCATCTTAGTCTTTCTGGTGCCGAAATTTGTGAAGGGAAATCCCCAGAGAGGCGTCGTGATTCAGGCTATCTACCGCAGCAATTTTGTGCTGTTTGCGATTCCCCTGACCACAAGCCTGTTCGGAGAAACAGGCTCTGTCCTGGCTTCTATGATGGTGGCCATCGTCATTCCCATCTACAATGTAACGGCAGTGATTATCCTGGAGCTGTTTCACGGAGGCAAGTCAGATATCCGTGTCCTCGTAAAAAATGTATGCACGAACCCTCTGATTTTAGGAGCGCTTGTGGGATTTATTTTTTTCATGCTTCAGATTAAACTCCCGGCCTGCATTGACGAAACGGCTGCACAGTTTGCCGATCTCACAACGCCGCTGGCGCTTTTCGTTCTGGGAGGCACCCTTCACTTCTCCGCGGTAAGAGGAAACCTGAAATATCTGGTACCGTCTCTGACAGTGAAAATGGTGTTTCTTCCGGCAGTGATCACAGCTCTGGCGACAGCCATGGGCTTTGGAAATCTGGAACGCTTCGTGCTTTTTACAATGTATGCGACTCCTGTGGCGACGGCTTCCTACTCCATGGCCCAGAATATGGGCGGCGACGGGGAGCTGGCGGGACAGTTCGTGGTTATCAGCACAGCGGTGTCTATTGTAACCATTTTCCTGTGGGTACTGTTTTTTAAGACCATGGGCATGATTTAGGGAAAGAGAAGATTCTGGGCGGCTGTTTCAGAGATTCTGCCGGCAGGCCCTGCAGAAGGCCTCAAACAGCACTTCCCCCTCGTCTCTGCCGAGCCGTTCAGGGTGCCACTGCACACCCAGCAGGAAGGGATGCTCTCTGTGCTCCACAGCCTCTGCAACTTTGTCAGAGGCGCGGGCGCAGATAGTCAGGCAGGACCCTGGAGCGCGGACGGCCTGGTGATGACAGCTGTTTACGGAAAGCGTCTCCTTTCCGACGATCCGGTGCAGAAGGCTTCCAGGAAGGATGGAAATCCTGTGGGCGGGAAGGTCGGGCGAATAGGGCTGACTGTGGCAGATACGGCTTTCGGGACAGTCGGAGGGAAGATCCTGCCACAGTGTTCCGCCAAAACAGACATTGATTATCTGCGCGCCCCGGCAGATACCGAATACAGGTTTCTGAACCCTGAAAAAGGCGTGCAGGAGAGAAAGCTCCGTCTGATCGCGGACAGGGGAAACAAAGCCGCAGCCGGTTCGGGTCTCCTCGCCAAAGAGGGAGGGGTGCGGATCCGGCCCTCCGGTGAGAAGAAGTCCGTCCAGCCGGTCGGCAAAGGGGACTGCCTCAGAGGCGTCTGACAGGAAAGGAAGCAGGACGGGAAGCCCTCCTGCTTTTTTTACTGCGTCCATATAAAAACGGCGAAGGGACAGGCTGCCGTCGTCAGTCTGCCCTGGTGAGAGGCCGATAAGGGGAAGTCTGCCCTCCGGGCGCTCATTTCTGAAACCGGCTGTAAGAAAGTGATACATGATAAGATTACACTCCCTGATGCCTGAGCATTCTGTTTTATTGTATAAAGGGTATTCTGAAAGAAGAGGGATTATGACCGGCAGAAAGAAAAATGATTTGAAAGCATCGGCAGCCCGCGTATAATTTGCGGATGCCTGCAGAAAATAGTACTGTAAAACCCGGAAAAAAATAAGAGGGTAACGTCAGAGTGTAAAAACAACTCCGGCGTTACCCTCCTGTGCAATCGCATGACTCCTGCCTTTACGGCAGAACACTCAGCTTAAATTAAGCCTCCTCGATTGCGCCTGTTGGGCATGTACCAGCGCAAGCTCCGCAGTCGATGCAAGCTGCTGCGTCGATCTCGTACTTGCCGTCTCCCTCGCTGATTGCGCCTACTGGACATCCGCCAGCGCAAGCTCCGCAGCTAACGCATGTATCTGTAATTACATATGCCATGATAAATTACCTCCTTTAATTAATCTGTTCCTACATTTTAAACTAAAAATGCGAAATATTCAAGATGGTACCAGAAAAATCCTTGTTCTAAAATAGAAGCAAAGGAAAAAATTGCAAAGTTACAGAGACAGGGGCGGCAGAACAGACGGATTTTGATGGATTCTGCTCAGAATTTTTGCAAATTTACATACTTTTCTGACGAAATTAAGCCTTGCAATAGAAGTCGAAAAGTATTATATTATGGGTATAAAAACAGAAGGAGGTACAAACATGCAGATTAATAAAGAAATGTTAATCGGAGATCTGGTTCGTCTGGATGACGGAATTGCACCTATCCTTATGGGAGCTGGAATGCACTGCTTAGGCTGACCGGCTTCTCAGATGGAGTCTCTGGAAGAGGCCAGTATGGTTCATGGAATACAGGTTGATACATTAGTAAATGCGATCAATGAATACCTGGCTCAGAAGTAATAAGAGCTGGGAAATGAAAGATACGCCGGAGTACCGGCAGCGCTTGACAGCTGCCGGTACTCCGGCGTATTTGATTCATGCAGACAGGGCCGTAAGCAGTCCGCATTTTCAGCCTTGCCGCCGAAAATGCTACAGGCGGCTCAGGACAGCTACGGCATTCTCCTTTATGATGCAGTCATAATGCTCATCGAAATAAGCGCGGGATGCATACTCTGCCCGGACGCTGCTGCCGTACTCAATCAGCAGGTTGCAGAAGCGGATGAAATGTTCGCATCCCGGGGTAAGCTCCTGAAGGGCCAGGTAATACTTGCCAGTCCGACTGTTTTTATACAGGCGGCTTTCTCCCTCAAATGCCTGTCCGCCGATGCGGGCTGCCCTGGTTACTGCGTCCAGGGAGTCAAAGCAGAAGATGCGCTGCGACAGGGTGTCTGCATAGGTTCTGCCGTTTTCTACGTTTCCTGAACTTCCAGCGCCGGAAACGGAGGAATCAGATTTTCCCTGACTTCCGCGCTGTTTATCGGCGGCGTGCGGACTGCTCTCCGGGGCGGAAGCTGCGTTCAGCCGGGACAGCAGTCCCGATTGGGAGCCTTCCTTCCCGTCGGGAAGGCTGGAGGCAAAGAGCCCCAGAAGACTGTCTGCTCCCTCCAGCAGATCCTGGGGAAGAGAGCCGAGAGGGGAATCCTCCTCCTCTGAGGCTGGGGAGAACCTGGAAAATCTCGTGTCCAGCTCCTCGGGATCTTCTATTTTCGTGATGACAAGCATGATGCTCTCTCCTGAGAGCGGAATTGCCTCAACCATCAGCGGTATGTCCTCTGCGTCAAAGCCAACCTCGGCTTCAGCCTGCTTAATCATCTCGCGGAACAGCTTTTTGGCCTTTTCGCTGCCATAGGCCAGCTCCCCGATATTCAGGTTCCGTATGCTTAAGTCGAAGCTGGTAAGAGTGCAGCGAATCTGGTTTTCATTGATACGTTCTATCTTCATCGGATCACTCGCCTTTCATTACAGCCTGAATTTGGGTTCTATATACCCAATATACTATATAATATAACAGATTGGCAATTCCTATGTAAAAAAATTAAAAGAAATTTTAGGAAATTTGCCTGAAAATGGTTGTAAATCACCGCGGCGTATATTAGAATACAGGTTAAGAAGTGGTAGTTCCGAAAGGAGGTGCAGGAGACAGAAGACACCGTACTGTTTGGAAAATACCAGATAACCGGAACGCTGGGAACCGGAAGAAACGGCACCGTCCTTCTGGCGGTACACCTGGGGCTTCGTGAATACAGAGCCATTAAGCGTGTGAGGAAGGAGCAGCGGCCAGGCGTCTTTCTGAGGGAGGCTGAGATTTTAAAAAGCCTGAGAGATCCGGGAATACCGGTTATCTACGATCTGGAAGAGGATCAGAACTATTTCTATATTATCGAAGAATATCTGGAAGGTCATTCTTTATCTGCCCTGATGAAAGAGAGGGGCAGTCTTACCCGAGCAGAGATCGCAGCATATGGGAGCGAGCTTTGCCGGATCTTGGTTTATCTGCATTCGCTGAAACCAAACCCTATTTTACATTTGGATCTGCAGCCGAAGAATCTGATGATCTGCGGCGGCGCACTGAAACTAATTGATTTTGACCAGGCTGTCTTTTCTGCCGGAAATGAGGGCAGAGCTCTGCGCTTTGGGACTCCCGGGTTTGCGGCTCCTGAGCTTTATCGGAACGAAGCTCCTGATGAGAGAGCAGACATCTATGCCATTGGTGCCCTTCTGTTCTATATGGGGACGGGGCGAAGCCCGGAGGGAGAAACCTGTGTGGAGAATGCCGGCTTTGACGGCAGGCTGGAAGCGGTTATTGAGCAGTGTTTAAGTCCGCAAAAAGAGAAGCGATTTCAGACTGCAAAGGAACTGTTGGAGGCGCTTGGCGCCCTCAGAACGGGAGTTTTCACTGAGAATCAAATGCCACTTCTTACGATTGCTGTGGCCGGAAGCCGCCCGGGCACGGGAACTACTCTTGCGGCCCTGGCTCTGTCAGCCTTTTTGAACCTTCATGCAGGCCCCTGCCTTTACGAGGAGAGAAATTCTTCGGGGGCAGCGGCGTCACTGGGACGAGCTATGGGAAAGCGGCCTGACAGAAGAGGGATTTTTCAGGCGGGAATCGTGCCTGTCAAACCTCTCTTTGGGAAAAATGTTCATCCCGATGAGAACAGCTTCCGAATCCGGGTTCTGGACATGGGAGCTCTGGACAGCCAGAATCTGAAGGGGATTTCCCGGGAAGATCATGAGGCGTTCCAGGCACAGCTGTTCCTTCTGGTTTGCGGGGGCAGGCCGTGGGAGCTTTCAGACTGCCGGAGGGCGGCAGGGAAGCTGTTTCGGGAATCACAGACGTCCCAGGAGCCGTGGGAGTCACAGAAAGCAAGGATAAAAATTCTTGTAAACCGCAGGGAGTCTGCGGGCAATATTCTGCTTCCGGAGGAAGCCAGGGACTGTGCCGCAGGATTTCTGCCCTGGATTGAGGATCCTATTTCCGGAGAGGAGGAGACAGCCACGGAGGCATTTTACAGTCTCCTTTCAGGAACAGAGGCCGCAAAGTGGCTCCTCAAAAGAGAGCAGAAAGGACGGAAACACCGTATCAGAGGGCTTTTAAGGCTGATTAAAGGCCAAAACCGAAGATAAAAGAGAGAAAGGACATATATCTGATGGGCAGAAGGGACAAGGCTCCGAAAAAAGCGGAGCCAGGCGAAAGCTACGGTGCACCCCTTATGGTAGGGGTGGCCGGCAGCAGCCGCGGCGTTGGAACAACGCATTTTTCCATCATGACAGCCGCCTATCTGTCTGTAGTCCTGGAAAAGAAAACTGCCCTGCTGGAGCGCAATGACAGCGGGGATTTTGCCCGGATAGAGGAGGTGTTTGAGACACATCCTGTATTAAAGAAAAATGGATGTTCGTTCAATATTCTGGAAATTTCCTTTATCAAGGGAGCCGGATCCCATGCATTTTCAGATCTTGCTAATTCAGACTTCGATACGGTTGTCGTTGATTTTGGAAATAATTTCGATGCAGCCAGGCCGGAATTCCTGCTCTGCCGGAAAAAATTTCTCGTAGGATCCCTGGCTGAATGGAAACTGGCAGCGTTCCTGGAGCTGATAGAGGGGAAAAAACACTCGGAAGGGCTTTGGGAATATTTTGCCTGCTCGGGAAGCAGGGAGCTCGAGACAGAACTGAAACGGTATCCTGGGATTGTTATCAGACGTATTCCGAGAACAGAGGATGCACTCTCCGTGACGGGGGAGGCGATGGATTTCTTTGGGGAATTTCTGGAATATTAGGGAAATGGTAAAATAATATATCACACAACCTCCTTGGAGGGATTTCATACCGTTTTCCAGACAGGAGATATAACATGAGGGATAAAAGCTTGAGAACAGTACAGAAGAAAAAGCGGGAACAGGAGGAAAAGCGCCGCTATCTGGATGGAATCAGGAGATATCAGAGTGTGGGAGTAACCGTGCTGGTAGATGGAAAAGAGCCGGGTCCAGGCGAGCTGGAGCAGATTGTGGAAGTCAGGGAGGATGGAGCCTTTTATATGGGCGATTACATTACTGACGAAACAGGAAAACTGGTGGAGATCCATTTCGACAAGGTTTACCACAGATAGAAGGAATGGACGGGCGGCACAGAATAAAGACTGAGCGAAAGCCCGGATAAGCTGAAAGAGGAAGAGAATCAGGAAAGGAGGAGGTAAAAATCCATGGGATACATGAGCCTGGACTTTGGCCGGCCCGGGGAGGATAGATAGAACAATGACGCCGTCAGAAAAAAACAGGAAAACGCCATTTTAAAACCCACTGACAGCCGGAGAGGACAAAAAGACGGAAATACGGAGGATACTGTTATGCCTTGACAGGAAATCTGAGAACATGTCTGCTGTCCAAACCGGCTGTTTTTTATATCACAGGAAACTTCGTTCCCTGTGATATAAAAACGCTCCGCGGGGCTCGCACTGGGTTGGAAAGAAAAATATCGCCAACGCAAAACAGGGATAAATTACGTGAATAAAAAACGGGAACCATAAAAATTGTAAGAAAAAATAAAGTAGTCTGTTGTATATGGATATGCTAGAATAGAAACAGGCATCGGGGAGAGAATCTCCCGGCGCCTGAACGGATATGATCCACTTCACGTGATTTTCGGAGGATATGTATGAAAAGCAGGAGAAATCCTATCCTGAAGGCCTTCCTGTTCCTTCTGATCCTGGCTGTACTGGCCGGCGGAGCGTTTCTGTACTGGAAATTTGCGCCTTCCAGGGAGAGGGCAGATCTCAGGGAGGTTTATCAGGCTGAGGAGAACAGAACGATTTTATATCTGAACTATGAAAAACAGGAGGCCCAGGGCATCTATGAGAACGGGCAGACTTATCTGCCGGCAGACTGGGTGGCGGAGCATGTCAACAGCCGCTTCTACTGGGACGAGAATGAGGAGATGCTGGTCTATGCCCTCCCGGAAGAGATTCTCTATACAGACGACACTGCCGTGGGAAGCTCAGGGGAGCCGCTGATTGTGAAGCGGGAGGACGGCGTTTATCTGTCCATGGGTCTTGTGCTCAATTATACAAAGGTGAGGATACAGGCCTTCGACAGCACAGATATCAAGAGGGTATTTATCGAGAATGACTGGGACGGGACGCCCACTGCAGATGTAAGGGGCAGGGTGAAGGTGCGCGTGGAGGCGGACGTAAAAAGCCCTATTCTGACAGAGTGCTACAGAGGCGACAGCGTCACTGTGCTGGAAACTACAGACGAGTGGGTGAAGATCGCCACAGCAGACGGCCATATCGGATATGTGAAAAACAGAAAGCTTAAGAATCTGCGCTCCGCGGTGCCGGAAACTGACTTTAAGGAGCCGGAATACAAAAATATTTCTCTGGATGAAAAGATCGTGCTTGCATTTCACCAGGTGACGATACCTGAGGCCAACCAGAAGATGGGGGAGCTGCTGGAGCCGTCCAAAGGGGTCAATGTCATTGTACCTACCTGGTTTACGCTCAGCGACAACGAGGGAAGCTATGAGTCCCTGGCCAGCAGAAGCTATGTGGAAGAGGCCCATGAGAGGGGACTTCAGGTGTGGGCCATGGTTGACAATTTCAGCAAAGAGTGCAGCAGGAATGTCCAGTCCGAGATCCTTCTGTCGAAAACCTCCACCCGGAGAAAGCTTATTGAAAGCCTGATGGATGAGGCCAAAACCTATGGCTTTGACGGCTTTAACCTGGATTTTGAGAGCATGAAGACGGAGGCTCTGCCTCACTATGTCCAGTTTATCAGGGAGCTGTCTGTGTCCTGCCGGAAGGAAGGGATTGTCCTCTCTGTTGACAACTACGTGCCTTCTGCCTACACAGCGGGCTATAACAGAAAAGAGCAGGGCATTGTGGCAGACTATGTGATCGTTATGGGATATGACGAGCATTTTGCCGGCGGAGAGAAGGGCTCCACCGCTTCTTTAGGCTTTGTGGAGCAGGGAATCAGGGACACGCTTCAGGAGGTCCCGAAGGAAAAGGTGATCAATGCCGTGCCGTTCTACACAAGGCTGTGGCAGGAGAAGGACGGCGAGACCACCTCTTCTGCTCTGGGAATCTATAAGGCCAAGGACTGGATAGAGGAAAATCATGTGGAGCTTTCCTGGCAGGATGAAACAGGCCAGTATTACGGGGAGCTTGAGGAGTCAGACGGAACCATGGACTATCTCTGGATGGAGGAGGAGCGTTCCCTTGGGCTTAAGATGGATCTGATCCGCCAGAATGATCTGGCAGGCGTGGCCTGCTGGAAGCTGGGGCTTGAGAGTGAGGAGATCTGGGACGTAATCCAGTGGGATCAGCCGGACGGAGAGGAAAAACAGCCGGACAGCAGCAATTAGGAGAAGGTGAGTAAAAAGAGCAGGCAAAACCGGGACAAATGAGACGGAAAGATAAGAGATAAAACGAAAACGGGAGAGACGGTTTCGGCGCGAGCCGGGAGGTTTTTCCCGTTTTGTTATTTTGTTATGGTGTTATAATGCCGGGTGAGAAATGCCGGGTGGGAGTTTTTTAAAGCAGCCTCCCCAGGGCAGAAGGGGAAAGGCTTTGGCCCTGGTGGAATGGGACGAGGAAAACAGGGAATATACTGGGCGTAAGGAGACGATTTCCAGGTGAAGTAATTTGAAAATTGTATGCTTTCTGGACCGCCATCTGACAGGAACGCTGGCGGCTGTGTTTTTAATTGTCTTTCTGTTTTCTGTGTTCCGCTATACCGGGCTGGACGCAGCTGGGCGCAGTGTCCATATCGGAAAGGAGAAGCCGGTGGTGGTCATTGACGCAGGGCATGGCAGGGGACGGATGCGGCCGTACAGAGGAAAAACGGCAGGGAGAATCCGGCAAAAGTCAGGCACAGATAAGTAAAATAGTGAAGGAAGGATACAGAATGAAAGAGAACAGAAAGGACAGGGAGCTTAGACTGAGGGAGTACAGAAGAGAGGATCTGGAGGAGATGGAGCGTCTGTTTTTTGAGACAGTGCACACGGTAAACGCAGCTGATTACACAGAAGAGCAGCTTTGGGCCTGGGCGGACAAAGAGGTGGATCACAGGGCCTGGCACGAGTCCTTCTGCCGCCACAGGACGGTGATTGCCGAGCTTGGAGGGCGGATTGCGGGCTTTGGAGATATGGCGCCGGACGGTTATCTGGACAGGCTGTACGTTCACAGGGAGGAGCAGGGTCAGGGAATCGGGACTGCTATCTGTGATTATCTGGAAGGGGAGCAGGCAGAGGCGGGGAGCAGGACAGAAGGAAAAGAGAAGAGATTTGTGACTCACGCCTCTGTTACGGCGAGACCATTTTTTGAAAAACGGGGATACAGGGTGGTAAAGGAGCAGCAGGTGGAGAGAAAGGGGGTTATGCTGACGAATTACATGATGGAGAAAAGGACGGGAGGAAACTAGCAGATAAAGAGGAAGACGCTCTGAAACAGCCGGAATAGTGGACAGGCAGCGGCGAATAACCTGTAGCAAAAACGGACAGGAGATAAGAGATGGAAGAGAAAAAAAGGGAGACAAAAAAGGGCAAACCGGATGGAATTTCCGGCAGGAGCGTGAGGAGAAAAAGCCTTGACCGGTACTCCAGAGCAGAGTTTCTGAGGAGGCTTATAGAGGCCGGAATTCTGAAGCGCGATACAGGGGAAGGTGAGAAAAAGAGCTTACAGGAAGGGCAGGCTGTCTGCAAAAGGAATCAGAGAGAGGGACAGAAGACGGGCCGGGAGGCGAGCCTGTGAGCCGGCCGGGAGGCGGAAAAGCTGCAGTCTACCAGACAGCTGTGTACATCAGGCTTTCCAGGGAGGACGGCGATAAGGCAGAGAGCGACAGCGTGGGAAATCAGAGAAAGCTTCTGATGGATTTTCTTAAGTCGGAGCCGGAGCTTTCCCTGTTTTCTGAGTATGTAGATGACGGCTGGTCGGGGACCAGTTTTAAGCGGCCGGCTTTTGAGCGCATGATCAGGGATATTGAGGCCGGGCTTGTGGACTGCGTGGCGGTGAAGGATCTGTCGCGCCTGGGCAGAGACTACATTGACACGGGGCGGCTGCTGGAACGATATTTTCCTGACATGGGAGTGAGGTTTATCTCTCTTGCCGACGGGATTGACAGCAGAAAGCAGGAGTACGACATGCTGCTCCCCATCAAAAACATCTTCAATGAGCAGTATGCCAGAGATATTTCGAGAAAAATTCACGCTGTGGTCAGAACCAAGCAGAAGGCCGGAGAGTTTATCGGAGCATTTGCCTGCTACGGCTACCGGAAGTCGCCGTCCGACAAAAACCGCCTGGTGGTGGATGAGAGGGCAGCTGAGGTGGTGAGGATGATCTTTCAGCTTTTTCTGGAGGGAAAGGGAAAAAATACCATTGCCAGGATGCTGAATGACCGGGGGATTCCCTGCCCGTCCGAGTACAAGCGGCTGAACGGGGAAAACTACAGGAACGGAGGGCGTCTTTCGGGACAGTCCTGCTGGACGTATTCCACCGTTAATAAGATCCTCCACAGCGAGATGTATCTGGGCAATATGGTACAGGGGCGGCGTTTCCAGAGGATGCGGGGGAAGGCAAGGCAGGTGGACAGGGAAAACTGGATTGTGGTGGAGGGAACCCATGAGGCAATCATAGACAGGCAGGTATGGGAGCAGACCAGGAAGCTTCTGAAGAGCCGTTATGCCCCGTTTCAGCCTGCAGCAGGAGAAAATGTGTTTGCCGGCTTTATCAGGTGCGGGGACTGCGGCCGGGCCATGGTCAGAAAGGGAAGAGACCGGTACCTGTGCGGAACTTATGTGCGGGCCGGAAAGGCCTACTGTTCAGGCCATGGGGTGAAAAGGCAGGAATTGGAGGAGATCGTGCTCGCAGAACTTGCCCGGGCAGTGGAGGAGGAACAGCAGAGGGGAAGCCTTGCAGAGCTGTTTGAGAGAGCAGAGAAAGGGAGAATGAAACAGGGTACAGGAGCGGTATCAGAAAAGAGAGGGGGGAGGAAAAAGGAGAGGTGGCAGACGGAGTGGCCGTGGGAACTGGCTGAAAGGGCAGAAAACGGACAGGAGGAGGCCGAAAACGAGGAAAGGGAGGAGGAATTTTGGCCTCTTGCAGGCGTTTCCGGGATTCTCGTAAGGCGGGATGACAGCTCCATGCGCAGACTCCTTGCACAGATGGCGGAGGAAATCCTGATTTTTGAGGACGGGAGTGTGGAGCTGGTCTGCCTCTACGGGGATTTGCAGGGAGGAGAAGCGCATCCGGCCCCCTCCTCATGGAGGCAATGATCCCGGCAAGGTGGGGGTGGATCAGAGTCTCGAGAAGGACATTAACCTTGCCATATCAAAAAAGCTGGCTCGCTATCTTGAGCTGGCGGACGTGGAGGTGGTGATGACCCGAAGCGAGGACAAGGGGCTTTACAGTGAAACGGACAGCAGGAAAAAGTCGGCAGACATGAAGGCCAGATGCAGCCTGATTGACGAGGCAGAGCCGGATCTGGTAGTCAGCATCCATCAGAACAGCTACCATGAGGAAAATGTCTCGGGAGGCCAGGTGTTCTACTATAACGGCTCGGTAAAGGGGAAAAAGCTGGCAGAGATTCTGCAGAAACGGTTTGACTATGTGCTTGGAGAAAAGAATACAAGACAGGCGAAGGCAAACGACAGCTATTACCTGCTTCTTCATGTGAAAAGCCCCATTGTGATTGTGGAGTGCGGCTTCCTGAGCAATTATGAGGAGGCGGCCCTGTTAAATACAGATGAATATCAGGATCGCCTCGCGTGGACAATACATATGGGAATTATGGAGTATCTGAACCGGCGTTAGAGGACGGCTCATTAAGGCAGTCATCTACCAGTGATTTCTCAATCCGGTCTGCGGCCATGGAGCCGGCTGGACGGACATAGTAGTATTCGCCTGACTCGTCCAGGCTTCCGATTTCAATGGAAAACTCCTTCAGAGAGCTCATCCCGGAACCGTCATCAGAGCCGTTTTCCGCATTTTCGGCATCTTCGGCATTTTCGTCATCAGAGGAATCTTCCTCAGAGGGCTTTGCAGCTTCTGTCTCATCCTCTGTCTCAGAGCCGGAATCGCTCTGTGAATCTTCCTCCTCGTAGGAAAACCAGATGACGGCTTTGGGGTTATCAAGACCGTACTGGGACAGCTCGCTGTCCGTGACTTTGTAATCTGCGCAGTCGAAGATGGCAAGGTTTGTGATGGCTGTGGCCAGATGGTTGGGAACGCTTACGTCCTCCACGCGGTTTTCCTCGCTTTCTTTCGAATCCCGGTACCAGATAAAATTACCTTCGTCATCTTTTCCGGTACGGATATAGTGGAAGGACTTGCCTTCTGCGTCAATCTTAAATTCCTTCACATCTGCTGTGAAAACAGAGGGAAGCTCATCTGTCTTAAGCCAGTCATAGAGTGTGTAATCGGAGTAGTTCATCAGCACATCGCTTATGGTGTAAACATGGCTGTCTCCGCTCTTTATCGCATAGTAATCGCCGTCTTCTGTTTCATTTCCGATGGTTATAACGGTATCCTGGCCGTCAGTGCCTGTAAAAGAAAAGGTGGCAGCAGGGGCGTCGAGCCCGTATACGGAAAGGTCCGTAACCTCGCCCAGATCCCGTTTGGCAGTTATGTCTCCCAGATCATTGGCAAGGGTCTGGACAGAGGCCTGAAGAGCGGGAAAATCGTCGTCCTCCGTATACTTCCATATTCCATCTTTGTCTTTCTCAAAGGAGATGGAGGTGCCTGCCGAAGTATAGGAGAGAGCAGCAAGCTCAGCGCAGTCTGTAAACGGGATCGCGCCCGCTGCCTCCGCCTGCTCCCGCTTCCTGTCCTCTCTTGCCGAAAAGCCGGACACAAAGGCATAGGCTGCAGCCAGGGCTGCCAGAAGAAGGCAGCCGATGGCCAGAGTATGTTTCCTTGACATATTTGTCCCTCCTTTTATCTGTTCTACAGTTTTCTTCTTTTCATCCAGACGATAAAACCGACAAGAGCCACTGCGGCAGGAATCACAAGGATGAAAATAAAGGACAGGGTTCCGCTGCCTGAAATCGTGTTGAAGGTCATCTCAAGGTTCTTTGAAGGGATGGACACATTTTCCACATCCTCAAAGTTCCAGACTGCTGCGTTCATGAAAATGTCCAGGTTGGTCAGGTTGGAAAATACTTCTGTGATGCCTGGATCAATCAGGGACGGGCAGGAGAACACAACGAGACTTGCCTTTCCATTGTCTGTTTCTTTCTCAGCGGAGGCAGCCAGCACAAAGCTTCCCGGTACCTGCTCTGTGTCAGAGACAATGCGCACCGCATTGTCAGAGGTGGTGAGGAAGGCCTCAGCTGTGACTCCCTCAGGAACAGAATCTGAGATCCTCAGCGCACCGCTCTGGGCCACAAGGGCCAGACTTCTGGAATCCAGCGGGCTTGTAATCGGATGGGCGCTGTTATAGATCGGGAACATGTAAAATGGGTTGTTCTGGTAATACCGATCCATATCTGCAGCGTATCCCGGAAGCTGTTCTATGCCGTAGGCGTCCATAACCTTTTTAAAGTGGGGACGCTCCTCTGTGAGAGGGCCTGACAGAATCATTACATGGCCTCCCCTGTCCAGATAGGAGAGGATCATGTCTGCTTCGTCCTCGGCCAGATCCGTCTGGGGATTATTGATGATCAGAAGACTGCAGTCCTCGGGCACGGAGCCGACTGTCAGAAGATTTACGTCAGCCAGGGAAAAATTGGATTTTTTCAGCATGGATGTCACAGATTCAGAGAGCTGTGACTCTCCGTGGCTGCCGGTCTGATAGGCGATTTTCTGAATATCGCTTACCACTCCCTTGATGGCGCTTGTCACCTGTCCCTCTCCGTCAAAGGCAGACTCCTGAGGATAGCCGTACATGGTGTAGGTTGTCTGGATAATATCGTCAAAGGGGACAGTTTCCTTTCGGCCTGTATCCTCACAGGAGATCAGAAGGGAATTATTTTCCGCCTCCATAGCCTGCACCTGATCCGGATGGAGGATGCTGTCAAGGGTTTCCACCTTCACATGGGAGGATGCAGATTCGTACTGCTCCAGGAAATGGGTGATTCTCGTATCCACAGAATCGGGATCAGCCACCACATAGATGGTCACATCTTTGTCAAGTCCGTCCAGGACTTCCTTCGTAGTTTCGCCAATCGAGTAGATTTTCGTATTGCTCAGGTCAATTTTTGTCAGATTTTCGGGAAGCTTTCCCACAATCATATTAAACAGGATCAGGGCGGCCACCGCAATTAAAGCAAGGATGGCTGTATACCCGCCTCTTTTCAGCTTCTTATTCATAATGCCCTCCTTAACTCCATCTGCGCTTTTCTACGGACAAAACGGTGAGAAAAATAAAGAAAATAATCGTGCTCACGTACAGTAAAAGTCCGCCTATATCCAGGATGTGATCCGCCACAAAGGTCTGGAACACGTCTGTAAATGCCAGTTTTCCCAGCACATCAGAGAGGCTGTGCTCGAGAAGGGACGGCTTTGCAAAATAGAGGACAGCCAGGACTGCCGCACCGGCCGCCTCCAGCACAAATCCCAGGGCCGCCCAGTCCGTTACCCGGAGAATGATCAGCACTGCCGCTGTCCAGATGAGGAAAAAGCCCACGGCACATCCAGATGCCGTTGTCGGCAGAAACATCATAAGGCTGGGCCACAGGAACAGAAGAAGCAGCACGCCGAAGGTAGAAACTGCTGCGATAATCTGGCTTTCTGTCAGGGACGAAAGAAACAGTCCGATGGAGATGTAAACACAGCCCAGCAGAAAATAGGCCAGCAGGGAGGCATAGTCAGCGGCCAGATACGCCGTGCCGTTTGCCATAATGATGAGGGGACAGAGGGCAGCAACCAGAACCGTTGCGGCGAACACTGTTATCATGGACAGGTACTTGCCCAGGACAATCCCCGTGACAGACACAGGGGAGGTTAAGAGAAGCTGGTCAGTCCGGCTCCTTCTCTCATCGGAAAGACTTCTCATGGTCAGGACAGGAATGGAGAACATCATAATGGACAGCATGCCTGTCAGAGAAAAGGAAAAGTAGGGATAACCGCTTCCCAGGTTGTAGGACATAAAATAAATGCCCAGAAAAAGTGTCATGAAGGCGATAAAGATACAGCCTGTCATGGAATAAAAATAAGATTTCAGTTCACGTTTATAAATCGCTGCCATTGCTGTCCTCCTGTTCGGGGCTTGAAGTTTTGCTCACAGATGAAAGTGAGGAATCGGGTATATCGCTTCCGGCCTGTTCTGTAGCTCCAGAAGTCAAAGCCGGGTCTTCTCCGTGAAGATGCACAGATCCTCCTTCTGCAGGCAGGGAGCCGGATACATTCCCGTGATGTCTGGACGGACGCCAGTACCTCTTTTCTGAAACGTGCTTTCCGGCTCTTCCACGGCCCGCTGTTTCCTCCCCCTGTTCGGGCTGCTGCTGGCCGGACTGGGTCAGTTCCAGGAATACCTGCTCCAGAGAGGTCTTTTCCAGCTGCATGGAGAGGATGGGGAGCCTGTTTTCAGATAAGGCATAAAAAATATCTTCTCGGACCCTGACGCTGTCCCTGTCAGGATTCTGAGAGGGAGAGAGGGAGAGGCGCAGGCTGGTAAGGCAGCTTCGGTCAGAAGCTTTGTCTGCCTCCTGATTTTCAGCCTGCTCTGTCTCTGATTCCATTTCTGATTCCATTTCAGGTTCCATTTCAGATTTTATCTCAGGTTTCATCTCAGACTTTATTTCAGGCTCCGAGGTCTCGATGGAAGCGATCCCGTCTACAGATGACAGAGCGCTGCTCACTGCATCAGGGGAGCCCTTCACCGTCATAACCACAGTCTGAGCTCCTGCCATCTGGCTTTCCAGGCTTTCCGGGGTGCCGTTTGCCGCCAGCCTTCCGTGGGAGATAATCAGAATATGGTCACAGACGGCGCTGACCTCTGAAAGAATATGGGAACTTAAAATAACCGTGTGCTTTTTCCCCAGAGATTTGATCAGATCACGTATCTCGATAATCTGTTTCGGATCAAGTCCTACCGTAGGCTCATCGAGGATAATGACAGGCGGCATACCAAGCACAGCCTGGGCCAGACCGACGCGCTGTCTGTAGCCCTTGGAGAGATTTTTAATCAGACGCCCTTTTACGTCGTTAAGCATCGTCAGCTCCATGGCTTTGGAGACGGCCTCTTCCCTGTCTTTTTTAGGAATCTTTTTCAATTCGGCTGCAAAGCTTAAGTATTCCAGCACCGTCATATCCAGGTAGAGAGGCGGGATTTCCGGCAGATAGCCGATGAGCCGCCTGGCCTCATCCGGTTCCTCCAGAATGTTTTTCCCGTCGATCAGAACCTCCCCGTCAGTAGCGCCCAGGTATCCGGTCATAATGTTCATGGTTGTGGATTTCCCCGCTCCGTTGGGCCCGAGGAAACCGATAATTTCTCCGTCCCGGATAGTAAAGCTCAGGTGATCCACAGCCAGGCGTCCCCCGTAGTCCTTAACGAGATTTTTCACTTCAATCAAGATAGAATCCTCCTTTTTCACCGAGGGCGCAAAACCGCCTGCCCCGAAGCCATAAACCACTCCCGGGCATCAGAAAAACGCCCCTGCATCTAGGAGGGATCATAGAAAGAAAAAGTGAAAATTCTGTGTTCATTCTGTGAGAAAACCATGATAATTCTGTGTCCTCCCAAGAATCAACCGCAGCAAACGACACTCGAAACAAAAAAAGGTACAGCGTGAGGGGAGGATATGGTATAATGTTCGCGTTGGCAATGAGCAGTGCGGCCAGGGAGAGGGAAACCGGCGCGCTCATGCTTGCATGAAAGCGCCGGTTCCCCTCTCCCTGGCCATAGGGCGAAGCCCGCGAGTGAGACGGAGCGAAGCGGAGTCGAACGCGCACTGCGGGCAAAATTCCGCCAGTCCCTCTGCCCGGCAGGTGCAGGGCAAAGCCCGTACACCTGCAGAGCCGTACGTGCCCCAGCAGAAATCTGGCCCCTTCCTTGCAGCCCTCTTTACGCTCGATTACACCCCATTCAAAGGAGTCACCACATGAAACTTCTGAACGAAATCCCGTCCTCATTCTGGGGACTTTTCCGTTCCCCAAACAGGGAAATATATATAGAAGCCCTCTTAAAAATCAACGAAGAGTATCAGTACAGCAACTATTTCCTGAGCAGGGAGATGTGCATCCAGGTGCTGGGCGATTACTTTTCCAGGCGCCAGGTGGAGATTGAGAGAGAACAGGAGGAGGCTGAGGCAGATACCCTGGAGCCGCCGGCCACACGTATTCTCAACTGGCTGATCAGAACCAGGTGGCTGCGCCGCCAGGAGGATTTTGTCAACCTGTCGGTCAATATCGTCATTCCCGACTATGCCGCGGTCTTTATCGGCGCATTCGAGCGGCTGATCGGGGAGGAGGGAGACGAGGCGGACATCTATATCCAGAACATTTATGCCAACCTCTTCTCCTACCGGAACGATCCCCGGGCATCCATCGCCCTGTTAAACACAGCCCTTGTAAATACCAGAAGGCTTAACAAGACCCTTCAGGACATGCTTCACAACATGGACAAATTTTTTACAAGCCTGCTGGATCAGAAATTTTACGGGGAGCTGCTGCGGGAGCACCTGGACGGATATGTGGAAGAGATTGTAAAGAAAAAATACCATATTTTAAAGACATCCGATAATTTCTACCTGTACAAGGCAGATATCAAGCAGTGGCTGAAGCTCCTCAGAGAGGAGCCGGAGTACCTGGAGCTCACCATCCGCCGGGGAGGAAAAAAGCTGGAGCTTTCAGAGGCAGTCCGCCTGCTCGATGACATTGAGAGAGGATTTGATGACATCGAACGCCGGATTGCCAACATGGACAGGGAGCACACCCGCTATGTGAGAGTTACAGTGAGCCGTCTCTACTATCTCTTAAATAAGGAAGAGGACACGAAAGGGCTGATTTTACAGCTTCTGAACCGAATGTCCCGGGAGGAGGATCCGGAGCCCCTTATCAGAAAGACGGCGGCCAGGATGAACCTTTCAAGAAGAGAGCTGCTCTCTGACAAATCCCTCTACAGGAAGCGAAAGCCCAGGGAAGCCTTCCGGGAGAAGCTGCAGCCGGAGGAGGCTCCCAAGGAGCTTTCCAGGGAAGAGCTTCTGAGCCTGAACCGGGTTTCGGCAAAATACACCAGAGAAGAGATTACAGACTTCATCAGAGAGCGGATGGAGGATAAGGCTGCGGCGATCACAGGAGACAGCGTCCGAAGCGAAGAAGATTTTGAAAAGCTGATCCTGGCCTACGATTACTCCTTAAAAAAAGAAAGCCCCTTCAGGACAGAGGGGGAGCCGGAGTCCATCGACAACGGAGCCTATGTGTTTCCGGCTCTTGTATTCAGAGAAAAGACAAAAGCGGGGGAGCCAGAGAGGCGCGCCGGGGAGGAGACGAAGGGCAGCTACCATACAGGAAAGGGACAGATAAGAGAAGATGATACCATATTTTAATGAGCTGCTTCAGGAGGAGCGGGAGGAGCTTACCCAGGCTATCCGGCTTCTGGAGCGGCAGACCTATGTGCTGGAGAGAAAATATGACAGGAAAACGGGGCGCTACCAGTATTCCGGTGTGTACAGAACCCTGGAACGCCACATGGAGTTTCTGCGGGAATACCTGGAAATATCCGGTATTTCTATCTATGAGGATATTCAGCTGGGTGTGATTTACATAAAAGGGGAGGCAGTCCTGGCAGAAAAGCTGCCGAAGCTCGCCACCCTGTACCTGCTCATCTTAAAGGTGATCTACGATGAGCAGATGACAGAGGCCTCCAACAGCCTTGCAGTCCACACGACCCTGGGAGAGCTCAGCGAGAGGCTCGGCGTGTTTGGCCTGACCGGGAGGACGGCTCCCACAGAAATCCGACGGGCGTTAAGCCTTCTGAAAAAGTATCAGATCATCGAGCCGCTGGATCTGATGGACGATCTGGATGGAAATATGCGGCTGATCCTCTATCCCACCATTAACCTGATCCTGACCGGAAACGATGTGAGAGAGCTTCTGTCAGAGCTTGGAGAAGGAGAAGGGCAGGACAGGCAGCTGACACGAGACACAGAAGAAGCGGCGGATGAGGAAGAAAACGAGACAGACGGGGAAGAAAACGAGGCGGATAGAGAAGAAAACGAGACAGACGGGGAAGAAAATGAGACGGACGGAGAGGAGGATTCCAGATGAATGACAAGGGATTCAAGGCGCTGACGCGGATCTGCCTGAACAACTGGCACTATATCAGCCATAAGGTGCTGTCCTTAAACAGCGGGATCAACTTTTTCACCGGACATTCAGGGAGCGGAAAGTCCACGATCATTGACGCCATGCAGATCGTTCTCTATGCAAACACAGACGGCCGCGGATTTTTCAATAAGGCGGCTGCCGATGATTCAGACAGAAGCCTGATTGAATACCTGAGGGGAATGGTGAATATAGAGGAAAACAACCGGTTTGCCTATCTGAGGAATCAGAACTTTTCCACGACAATTGCCCTGGAGTTTACGGAGACGGAGGGCGGTGAGGCCCAGTGTGTCGGCGTGGCCTTTGACGTGGAGACGGCGTCCAACCAGGTGAACCGCCTGTTTTTCTGGCATAAGGGGAGACTGCCGGAGCATTTCTACCGGACTGCCGATCGCACCATGACCATCAGCGAGGTGAGAGACTTCCTGAAGAAAAATTTCACAAAGGAGGACAGCTTCTACGGCCCTCACAACGAGAGATTCCGCTCTCAGCTCTACAGCACCTATCTGGGAGGCCTCGACAAGGAGAAGTTCCCCCTTCTTTTTAAGAGGGCCATTCCCTTTAAGATGAATATCCGCCTGGAGGATTTTGTGAAGGAGTACATCTGTACGGAGGATGACATTCACATCGAGGATATGCAGGAAAGCGTCATGCAGTATGGGCGCATGAAGAAAAAAATCGACGATACGGTCCGGGAGATGGAGGAGCTCTCAGAACTGAATCAGGCCTTTCTGCAGGTCCGGGAGGCCGAGGGGGAGATGGAAGGGTATCATGCCCTTGCAAAGGAAATGGAGATTCTGGCCCTGAAGGGAAGAGTCAGGCGCCTTGGACGTGAGGCAGAGGCGGCAAGGGAGGAGGCAAAAAGACAGTCTGAGTCGAAAGCGCAGCTTGAGGAGCGGATTCAGGAGAAGGAAGCCGGGAGAGAGGAACTTCTGAAAAAAATCGCTTCCACCGGCTATGAGGATCTGAAGGAAAAGCTGAAAACCCTGAATGAGCTGATTGAGCAGTACGAAAAAAGTGAGGCGAGGTTTCAGAAAACTGCCGCAGGCTTAAAGGGCTGGGAGGAGGCTGACTGCACTGCAAACCAGACCCTCTGGGACATCGAGGCCTTTGAGAAAAGAGAGATCTCAGAGGAGGGGCTTCACAGCCTGAAGCAGAGCATAGAGGCCATGAGGAAGGAGGCCGATGAGGAGAGAAAGGAGGCAGAGTCGGAGATACGCCGGCTGAAGCGGGCTCAGACGGAGGCGAGGGAGAACCTGAAGGAGTTAAAACAGGGGCGCAAGGCCTACCCGAAAGAGCTCCTGAATGCCAGAACCTACATTCAGAAACGCTTCCTGGAGGAGTTCCAGAAGCCGGTTCAGGTGGATATTCTGGCGGATCTTCTGAACATCAGGAGCGAGCGGTGGAGAAATGCGGTGGAGGGCTATCTGGGAGGCAATAAGCTGTCCCTGGTGGTAGAGCCAAGATACGTGCGTTCTGCCATGCGCTTTTACAATGAGCTGGACAGAAGGGCCTATTACCGGGTGTCTGTGGTGGACACGGAGCAGGCGGTCAGGGACAGTCACCCGGTGCTTGACCATGCCCTGTCGGAGGAGGTGTCCGCTCAGACGGAGTACGTCCGGTCCTATGTGGATTTTATGCTGGGAAAGGTGATAAAGTGTGAGGGGATTGACGAGCTTCGCCAGTGCCGGATCGGCATCACCGACGACTGCCTTCTCTATCACAGCTGCCGCCTGCAGTATATAAACCCGGAAAATTATACGAGGGGAGCCTATATCGGCGCCCTGAGCATGAAAAAGAGAATTGAAAACCTGGAGGAGGAGCTTCGGGAGATTGGGGAGGAACTAAAGCCTCTGGAGGAAACCAGGCAGACCTGCGATCAGGTTCTGTCCCTGGAACCTCTTTCTCTGACTGTGTCTGAGTATGGGGAAATGTTTGAGGACCTGAAGAACCTGAAAAAGAAGAGGGCTGAGAAAAAACGCCAGGAGCAGGCCCTTCTCGAACTTTCTGAGGGACAGATAAGCGCCTGGGAGAAAGAGCGGGAGGAGCTTCAGAAGGAGATAGAGCAGGACCGCGGGGCTTTGAAGGCCCTGGAGGAGAACCTCTGGAAGCTGAATCGTGATATTCAGGGCAGGGAAAAGCAGAATATAGAGCTTCAGGGAGAGCTGTCACAGAGGGAGAGAGAGCTTTCCGAAATGAAAAAAGAGATGGAGGAAAAGAGCGGAACCCATGCTCTCGAGCAGTTTGAAGCGAAGAAGGAGGAGGCCCTGCTGTCAGCTTTTAAGGCAGTTCCGGACGGCTATTCCACGGCAGAATACGCCCTGGAGCGGCCGGCTCAGTGCGAGAGGCTGAGGGAGACCTTTGAAAACCTGGAAAGAGAGTCAGGAGAGCGCAGAGAGAGCCGCTTTGAGAGGCTGGAAAAGCAGCGGATCGAGTACTTAAGGCGCCATCCTGGCCGCCGCTTCTCGCCCTCCGACAGAGGAAATGAGGAGTACGACAAACTTTTGGAGGAGCTTTCCTGTGACCGCCTTTCAGAGTACAGGGAGAAGGCGGCCGAGCAGGCCAGAACGGCAGTGGAGCACTTTAAGGATGACTTTATCTTTAAGATAAGAAGCGCCATCAAGGAGGCCTACCACCGGAGAGACGAGCTGAACGAGATTATCAGCTCGCTGGATTTCGGAAAGGATAAGTACCGTTTTGTCATCGAGAAAAACAGGGGGGCTGACGGAAAGTATTACGACATGTTTATGGATGAGGCCCTGGAGATTAATCCGGCCAGTCTGAGCCAGAACATGGACAACCAGATGAATTTCTTCACCATGGCCCACGAGGACCGGTACGGGGCGATGATGAACGAGCTCATAGACATTTTCATTCCGCCGGATCAGGCCGCCGCCAGGGAGCAGGAGGAGGCCAGAAGGCAGATGGAAAAGTATGCAGATTACAGAACCTATCTTTCCTTTGACATGCAGCAGATTATCGAGGGGGAGGAGACCATGTACATTCCACTGAGCCGGATGATCAAGAAAAACTCCGGCGGAGAGGGGCAGAACCCCTTCTATGTGGCACTCTTAGCCAGCTTTGCCCAGGCCTACCGCATCAACCTGCCGGCCCGGTTCAGAAGAAACACAACCATCCGCCTGGTGGTGCTGGACGAGGCCTTCTCCAAGATGGATGCGGAAAAGGTGGCAAGCTGTATCCGCCTGATCCGCGGCCTGGGCTTCCAGGCGATCATCAGCGCCACCAACGACAAGATCCAGAACTACCTGGAAAATGTAGACAAGACCTTCGTGTTTGCAAATCCGGGAAAAAAGTTTATCTCCATTCAGGAGTTTGAGAGGAAGGAGTTCGGGGAGCTGGAGTAAAAGAAAGAAGGGCAGAAGAGAGGCGAGGCAGAAAAAAGGAGGGTTTTCAGTTCCGGGAAAGTCACTGAAAACCCTCCTTTTTTCTGATGGATTTACGCAGCTGTTCGCCGGGGAGAAAGGGAAAAAAGGGTTTTGGAGGAGGATGAGATGTCCTTTGCCCTGTCTTGCATGGGCCTTTTTCATGTGCTATGATAGGGAGAAAAAGGTGAACAGAGTTAAAAAGCAACACGGAAGAGAGATAGAATAAAGAGGTTGTACAATGGAACAGAAGAAGACGAGGGTGGTGAGAATCCACGAGGAGTACAGGAAGAAAAAGGAGAGCGAGGCCTTTGAGGCGGCGTTTGGAGCCGCAAACGGGGACGGCGGGCTGACCCAGGAGGACAGGGCGGTTCTTGCTGAGGCGGCTGCTGTCCTGCGGGAGGGAGGACTGGTGGCCTTCCCCACAGAGACGGTTTACGGCCTGGGAGCAAACGCGCTGGATGAGACGGCGGCCAGGAGAATTTACGAGGCCAAGGGAAGGCCCTCCGACAACCCGCTGATCGCCCACATTGCAGATTTTGAGGCCCTTGCCCCTCTCACGGCGGAGATACCGGAGGCGGGGAGAAAGCTGGCTGAGGCCTTCTGGCCGGGGCCTCTTACCATGGTTTTTAAAAAGAGCGGGGTGGTGCCCCACGGCACCACGGGAGGTCTTGAGACAGTGGCTGTCAGGATGCCGAGCGATCCGGTGGCCAGGGAGCTGATCCGCCTGGCGGGAGTTCCCATAGCGGCGCCCAGCGCCAACACCTCTGGCCGTCCAAGCCCCACCAGGGCGGAGCATGTGCTTCAGGACATGGATGGGAAAATCGAGATGATTGTAGACGGAGGGCCTGTGGGGATCGGCGTAGAGTCCACGATTGTAGATGTGACCGAGGAGATTCCGACGCTTTTAAGACCCGGAGCCGTCACGATGGAGATGCTGAGAAGCGTTGTGGGGGAGACTGCGGTTGATCCGGCGATCACCGGCCCCATGAGAGCAGATATAAAGCCAAAGGCTCCCGGAATGAAGTACCGCCACTATGCTCCGAAGGCGGATCTGACGCTGGTGGAGGGAGAGACAGACGCAGTAGTGTCCCGCATCAATGCCCTGGCGGCAGAAAAGCTCGGTGCAGGCCAGAGGGTGGGAATCATCTGCACAGAGGAGACGAAGGACCGGTATCCGGCAGGCATTTTAAAAAGCATCGGAATGAGAGCCAACGAGGCCACGGTGGCCCACAACCTGTACGCGGTTCTCAGAGAGTTTGACGATCTGGAGGTGGACTGCATCTTCTCGGAGAGCTTTCAGGCCGACGATCTGGGACAGGCAATTATGAACCGCTTAAACAAGGCCGCCGGATACCACAAGATTCAGGTGTAGGGAGATCAGAAGACCGGGGAGAGATGCCGGGGAAATTCCGGGGACAGACCCCGGCCGCAGTTTCGCAGACAGGAAGGAGAAGAGAGGAAAAATGGAGCAGACAGCAAAAATCAGGGGGGACTTTCATAAGTCAGAAAAGCGTCAGGATTATATCACATGGGATGAGTATTTTATGGGGGTTGCCAAGCTGGCAGCCATGCGTTCAAAGGATCCCAGCACCCAGGTGGGGGCCTGCATTGTCAGCAGCGACAATAAAATTCTGTCCATGGGGTACAACGGGTTTCCCATCGGGTGCTCCGACGACGAGTTTCCGTGGGGAAAGGAGCATGAGACAGACGATCCATACAACGCTAAATACCTCTACACGACCCACAGCGAGCTGAATGCGATTTTAAACTACAGAGGGGGAAGCCTTGAGGGGAGCAAGCTGTATGTGACCTTATTTCCCTGCAATGAGTGCGCCAAGGCCATTATCCAGGCAGGAATCCGCACCCTGGTCTATGACAGCGACAAGTACCAGGACACTCCCTCTGTGCGCGCTTCCAAGCGGATGCTGGATGCAGCGGGGGTAAGATATTACAAGTACAGCCATACGGGGAGAAAGATTGAGGTGTGCCTGTAGATGAAGTTTTTGCTGGCAGCAGTCAATGCGAAGTACATTCACTCGAACCTGGGCATTTACAGCCTGAAAAAATATGCGGACAGCCGTCTTAAGCAGTCAGGGGAAAAGCAGGAAAGAGAACCCTCCGGTGGCGGCCCCGCCTGGGAGATTGAGATTGGGGAGTACACCATTAACCACCGGACGGATGATATTCTGAGGGATATTTACAGGAGAGCGCCTGACGCTGTGGGTTTTTCCTGCTACATCTGGAATATCCTCTATATAAGAGAGCTGGTGCACGACTTAAAAAAGATCCTGCCGGATACGGAAATCTGGCTCGGCGGGCCTGAGGTGTCCTACAGGGCTTCGGAGCTTCTGAGGGAAGAGCCTTATGTCCGCGGGATCATGGCAGGGGAGGGGGAGGAAACCTTCTATAGACTTCTCAGAGCTGCCGGTGAGAGGACCTCTGCGGGAAGCATCTGGAAGGATCAGGCCCTCTCTCTCATTCCCGGCCTTGTGTTCCGGGCACTGGGCGCGGACGGCGAAAACCGGGAGGACGGCAAAAATCGGAAGGACGGCGAAAACCGGGAGGATGGCAAAGTCCGGGCTGAGGCGGAGATTGTGACCACGCCTCCCGCCCCGCTTCTGGATCTGAATGAAATCCCCTTTGCCTACGGAGATCTTCAGGGGCTGGAGCACCGGATTATCTACTATGAGAGCAGCCGGGGCTGCCCGTTTTCCTGCAGCTACTGCCTGTCCTCTATCGACAAATCCGTGCGTTTCCGGGATCTGGAGCTGGTGAAGGAGGAGCTTGCCTTTTTCCTGAAGAAAAAGGTGCCCCAGGTCAAGTTTGTGGATCGGACGTTTAACTGCAGAAAGAGCCATTCCATGGCAGTCTGGCAGTTTATCCTGGAAAATGACAATGGTATTACCAATTTTCACTTTGAGATCTCGGCGGACCTTCTGTCTGAGGAGGAACTGGCCCTCCTCTCAAAGATGCGCCCCGGGCTTGTGCAGCTGGAGATCGGAGTGCAGACAACAAATCCCAGAACCATAAAGGAAATCCGCCGGAAAATGGATCTTGGCCGCCTGCAGAAAAACGTGGAGAAAATAGGCAGCTTTCACAATATCCACCAGCACCTGGATTTAATCGCAGGTCTGCCCTTTGAAGGCTTTGAATCCTTCCGCCACTCCTTCAACGAAGTCTTTGCCATGAGGCCGGAGCAGCTCCAGCTGGGCTTTCTGAAGGTGCTGTCCGGCTCCCATATGATGGAGATGGCAGCAGAGTATAGCCTCCGGTATAAGGAGGCTCCGCCCTATGAGGTACTCTCCACCAGATGGCTGTCCTACGGGGAGCTGCTCCGCCTGAAGGGCGTGGAGGAGATGGTGGAGACCTACTACAACAGCGGTCAGTTTGAAAATACCCTGGAGGCCCTCGCACAGGAGTTTGACTCTCCCTTTGACATGTTTTCGGCCCTTTCCGTGTATTATGAGGAAAACGGGCTTTCTGCCGTCAGCCACAGCCGGCTGGCCAGGTATGAGATCCTGTTTCGCTTTATCGGGGAGCTTCTGGAAAAGAAGAGGGCAAGATATGAGCAGAAAACACCTGAGAAAGAGGGAGGGGACGAGGCGCCAAGGGAACTGCCGGCAGGTCAGGAGCGGCTGGAGGAATACCGGGACCGGCTGATCCTGGACGTATACCTGAGGGAAAACGCCAAAAGCCGTCCGTCCTTTGCCAGAGATCTGTCGCCCTTCAGGGAGGCGGTGAAGGCATTTTTTATAGAAGAGGGAAAAAGCCGCCGCTATCTGAAAGGATATGAGGAATACGATTCCAGACAGATGGGAAAGATGGCCCATATAGAGGTTCTGAGAGAAGGAACGATGGTGCTGTTTGACTACCTTCACCGGGATGCCCTGCTTGGGAATGCGAAGATCTTTCAGGTGGGACAGCTGGGAGAGGTAAGAAGGCAGGAGGAAGCAGAAGTATAGAGGCGCCGGACAAACGCAGCTCACAGACAGAGAAAATAAAGAAATTGCACGAAAAAGGGGAACAGACAGTTTGAAAAGGGAAACGAAAGCACAGAGAGAGGAGAGGGTAGCGCGTATTCTGGGGCTGCTTGACCAGGAGTACGGGACGGAGTACCGCTGCTATCTGAACCATGAAACGCCGTGGCAGCTTTTAATTGCTGTCATTATGAGCGCCCAGTGTACAGACGCCAGGGTGAATCTGGTGACGGAGAAGCTGTTTAAAAAGTACGACACACTGGAAAAATTTGCAGCGGCAGATATCCGGGAGCTGGAACAGGACATCCACTCCATCGGATTTTACCACTCCAAGGCAAGGAATATTATTGCGTGCTGCAGAGCCTTAGTGGAGCAGTTTGGGGGAAGAGTTCCGGAAACCATGGAGGAGCTGACCTCCCTGGCGGGAGTGGGCAGAAAGACTGCCAACGTGATCCGGGGAAACATCTACAATGAGCCGAGCATTGTGGTGGACACCCACGTAAAGCGGATCTCCAGGAAGCTGGGGCTTACGAAGGAGGAGGATCCGGAAAAAATCGAGTATGCCCTCATGAAGGTGCTGCCAAGGGATCACTGGATCCTCTGGAATATTCATATCATCACCCTGGGCAGGACCATCTGTACGGCCAGAAACCCCAGGTGCAGGGAGTGCTTTTTAAGATACGACTGCCCCAGCGCCGGCGTCATCCCCGTCCCTGCCTCTCCAGGCTCCGCCGGCAGGAGGAAAGGCACATCTGAAAAAGGAGAGGGCAGGAAAAATGCCTCTGGAAAGCGTACCGCCAGAGAACAGGCAGAACAAAAAAATACAGGCAGGAAAAAATCAGATGGAAGAAAAGAATCAAAAGACAGCTGACCCGGTTTCTTTCGGGGATTCCTATGCGGCCATTGACCTGGAAACCACAGGTCTTGATCCGAAGCGCGACAAGATTATCGAGGTGGGCGCCTGTCTGGTAGAGCAGGGAAAGGTGAAAAGGGAGCTTTCATTTCTTATTAATCCCCACAGGGAGATCTCAGAGCGGGTGGAACTCCTCACAGGAATTACAGGCAGGATGGTAGAGCATGCGCCGGGAATCGAGGAGGTGATAGGGGAGATCGCTGCTTTTGTAGGAGAGCTTCCCCTGTTAGGCCACCATGTCATCTTCGACTACAGCTTTTTAAAGCATGCGGCAGTGAATGCCGGGCTTCCTTTTGAAAAGAACGGCATAGATACCCTCTCCCTCTGCCGGCGTTTTATGCCGCCGGAGGAGAAAAAGAACCTGTCAGCCGCCTGCGGCTGGTTTCAGATTCCCCGGGAAACGGCTCACAGGGCGCTGTCAGACGCAAAAGCCGCCCACCTTCTCTACCAAAGTCTCAGAGACTGCCACTTTCAGGAAAATGAAGAGGCCTTTGCTGCAAAACCTCTGATTTACAAAGTAAAAAGAGAGCAGCCGGCCTCAAAAAGACAAAAAGAAGGCTTGCGGGAATTAGCAAAATATCATAGAATAAATCTATCTGTTGACATAGAGTATCTGACGCGCAGTGAAGCGTCCAGGCTCACAGATAAAATCATACTTAACTATGGAAGAATGAAAAAGAGGTGAGATATATGTTTATGGGGAATAATAAATCAAAAAAAATCTTCACTACAGTGATGGTTGTCATTATTCTCGTAACCATGGTAGGAGGAACCGTGATTGCAGGTCTGTCCTCGTTATTCTAGGCAGAGGGAGTTTGGAAAGTATGAAAGGGAATGTTCGGATTGCCGGTCTGGCAGCTCTGCTGTCAGCCGGAATTTTATTTATTGCGCCGCAGGACGCAGCCGCCGGAGTTCTTCCCCAGGGATTTTCGGTGAACGGATCCGGGGAGAAGAGCTTCGACCTTTCCGGCATGACGGCCAGCGAGGCGGAGGCGGAGCTGGAAACTTATGTTAATTCACTGGCAGGACAGCAGGTTTCCATTGCCATAGACGGAAACAGCCTGGCCTCCACAGCGGCAGATCTGGGTTTCTATTGGGAAAACAGAGAGGAGATCGGCGCAGAGCTGGAGAAATACGCTGGCGGCAACCTTCTGGAGCGGTTTGTCCATGTGAAGGAGCTGGAAGACGGCGGCGCCGGCCTGTCTGTGGAGACGTCGCTTGATGACGGAAAGCTGCAGGATTTTGTAAATGACAACTGCGCCCCCTATGTAAGGGAGGCGAAGGATGCCTCTGTTTCCAGGGAGAACGGGGCCTTTGTCATCACAGATGAGGTGACAGGGCTTGCCGTAGATTTGGAGGCCACGAAGGCGGCTCTCGATGAGGCGTTAAATCAGGGGCTTTCCGAGGGCGTATCGGTGGAGGCCGTGGTGACAGAAACACAGCCCCGCATCAGGCGCACGGATCTGGAAACCATCTCTGACGTGCTGGGAACCTTCAGCACGAATTTTAACGCAGGTGACAGGTCGAGAACCCAGAATTTAAAGACCGGGGCAGCCAAGATAAACGGAGCAGTGCTGATGCCGGGGGATCAGTTTTCCGCCTATGAGTATCTGACACCGTTCACCATAGAGAATGGCTATGCAGCCGCCGGTTCCTATGAGAACGGCCGGACGGTGGATTCCATCGGCGGCGGTGCCTGCCAGCTGTGCACAACCCTGTATAATGCAGTCCTTCGGGCTGAGCTGGAGGTGACCCAGAGACAGAACCACTCCATGACCGTGGGGTATGTGAAACCATCTGAGGACGCGGCCATTGCCGGAACCTACAAGGACCTGAAATTTAAGAATAACTATGAGACTCCGATTTATATTGAAGGAAGCGTTTCCGGAAGTACACTTACTTTTACAGCCTATGGCAAGGAGACGAGGCCTGCAAACCGCACCATTGAGTTCGTGTCAGAGACACTGGGAACGATTGATCCCGGCGCCCCCACAGAGAAGGTGGACAATTCCCTGGCGCCCGGAGCAAGGGTGAAGGAGTCCTCCGGCCATATCGGGAAGAAGTCAAGGCTCTGGAAGGTGGTCTATGTGGACGGAGTGGAGACAGAAAGAGAGATTCTCCACACGGATACCTACATGGCTTCCAAGGCGGTGTACCGTATCGGCCCGGCAGTTCCGGCAGTGACAGAACCCACCGTTCCGGCAGAGACACAGCCGGCGCAGACGCAGCCGGCAGAGACGCAGCCGGCAGGCCCGGCCAGCGACTCCCAGGGACCGGCAGGGGAGGCGGTAAGCCCTGTTTCACCTGCGCCTGACGGGGCAGCCCAGAGTCCGGCGGCTCCGCCCCAGAGCCCGGAGGCTTCGCCGGCTCCGCCCACAGCCCCTGTAAGCCCGGCGGCTTAGAGGAAGGGAAGGAAAGGCATGAACAGACATCACAGCAGAGAAGAAAAAAAGAGGCCCGGCTTTCTTAAGCCGGGCCAGGATTTAATTGTGGCGGGAAGCATCGGTCTCACCGGCGCCGCAGCAGCTGCGAGGGCCGGTGAGAAGGCTCTCAGGGAACGTTTTTCCGCTTCCTATGCAGAGCGGCTTTTAAGCCTTGACAAAGATGCAGAAAACTTTGCACAGAACAGACTTGGGGAAGCTTTTTTCCGGGAGGCAGGGGTGACGGAGGCAGAACCGGCTGAAGACGGAGGCATTATGAACAGCCTCTGGAACCTGCTGGAAGCCTATGGGCTTGGATGTACCATAGAGCTTCGCGCCATCCCCATTCTTCAGGAAACGGTGGAGGTGTGTGAGGTATTTGACATAAACCCGTACCGGTTAAGCTCCGGCGGATGCCTTCTCATGGCGGCGGACAACGGGTTTTCGGCGTTAAACGCTCTCAGGAAGAGAGGCGTTGAGGGAGCCGTCATCGGAAAAGTGGAGAAAGGGATCGCAAGGCGGATCCTGAATGGAGAGACAGAGACGTTTCTTGACCGGCCAAAGCCGGATGAGATAGAGAAAATTTTAAATCAGCGGGAGGTAAAAGTATGAGAGAAAAAATTTTAGCGGTCATCGAGAAGAACAGCCGGATCAGCACAGCGGAGCTGGCGGAAATCCTTGGGGAGAGCGAAGCGGCAGTCGCGGCGGAGATCGCGAAAATGGAAGAAGAACATGTTATCTGCGGTTACCACACCCTGATTAACTGGGACAACACGGAGGAAGAGAAGGTGATTGCCCTGATTGAGGTGAAGGTGACTCCCCAGAGACAGATGGGCTTTGACAAGATTGCGGAGAGGCTTTCCCAGTACAGCGAGGTGAAATCAGTGTATCTGATGTCCGGGGCCTATGACTTCACCGTTATCCTGGAGGAAAAGACCATGCGCGGGGTGGCTCAGTTCGTATCCGAGAAGCTGGCGACCATTGATTCCGTTATCAGCACGGCCACCCATTTTGTACTGAAAAAATATAAAGACCATGGGACTGTCTTGAGTGACGGCCCCCAGGATGAAAGGATGTTGATTAACCCATGAGAAATCCGTTATCAAGTACAATCGTGACGATTCCGCCGTCAGGAATCAGGAAATTCTTTGACGTTGTCAATGAGATGGAGGGAGCCATCTCTCTGGGAGTGGGAGAACCTGACTTCGACACTCCGTGGCATGTGAGAGATGCGGGCATCCGCTCACTTGAGATGGGAAAAACCTTCTACACCTCCAATGCAGGACTCAAGGAGCTGAAGATAGAAATCTGCAATTACATGAAGCGGCGGATGAAGGTGGAATACAATTACAGCAGCGAGGTCATGGTCACCATCGGAGGCAGTGAGGCCATTGACATCGCGCTGCGGGCCATGCTGGATCCGGGCGACGAGGTGCTGATCCCTCAGCCAAGCTATGTGTCCTATGTGCCGTGCACCATTCTGGCCGGCGGAGTTCCCGTGGTGATTGAGCTGGAGGCAAAGGATCAGTTCAGGCTCACCAGGGAAAAGCTGCTGGAGAAGATTACGCCGAAGACGAAGCTCCTGATTCTGCCTTTCCCGAACAATCCTACTGGCGCCATTATGGAGAAGGAGGATCTGGAGGCCGTCGCCCAGGTGGTGAGGGAGAAGGATCTCTTTGTCATCAGCGACGAGATCTACGCGGAGCTGACCTACGGGAAAAAGCATGTGACCATTGCCTCCCTTCCTGGCATGAGGGAGAGAACCGTTCTGATCAACGGTTTTTCCAAGGCCTACGCCATGACCGGGTGGAGAATCGGCTACGCCTGCGCGCCTGAGCAGATCTTAAAACAGATGTTAAAGATCCACCAGTACGCGATCATGTGCGCTCCTACCACCAGCCAGTATGCGGCAGTGGAGGCGATCAAAAACGGGGACAGCGACATTGAGGAGATGAAGCGCTCCTACAATGAGAGGAGAAAATACCTGTTAGGAGAGTTCCGCTCCCTGGGAATGGACTGCTTTGAGCCCTACGGAGCCTTTTACATGTTCCCCTGTATCAAGCGCTTTGGCATGACCTCGGAGGAGTTTGCCACCAGGCTTCTCAGGGAGGAGAAAATTGCTATAGTGCCGGGAACTGCCTTTGGCGACTGCGGAGAGGGCTATCTGAGGGTATCCTACGCCTATTCCATGGAAGATCTGAAGCGTGCGATCAGAAGGATCCGCCGGTTCGTAGTCAGGCTGGACACTGTAGGGCGCTGAGAAGCCCACAGGCAGGAGAAAGAAACGCTGCAGATATGCGGCGGGAAAACAGAACAGAAGCAGAGGTTGACGTAAGATGAACATAGTGCTTTATGAGCCGGAGATGCCGGCCAATACGGGAAATATCGGGAGAACCTGTGTGGCTACGGGCACGCGGCTTCATCTGATAGAGCCGCTGGGTTTTAAGCTGAGCGAGAAGGCTGTAAAACGGGCTGGGCTGGATTACTGGGACAAGCTGGATGTGACGGTCTACAGCGATTATCAGGATTTTCTCGACCGAAATCCAGGGGCAAAAATCTATATGGCTACCACCAAGGCGCCCAATGTCTACACAGAGGCCAGCTATGAGCCGGACTGCTATATCATGTTCGGCCCCGAGAGCCGGGGAATCCCGGAGGACATCCTGGTGAAAAATCAGGAAACCTGTGTCAGGATTCCCATGTGGGGCGATATCCGCTCTCTGAATCTGTCAAATTCCGTTTCCATCATTCTTTATGAGGCGCTCAGACAGAACGGCTTCGAGAAGATGACCATGCAGGGGCATCTGAGAAATTACGAGTGGGAATAGAGGACAGGAGACAGAAAGCGGCAGTTCTGCCGCCGCGAAAAATGGCTGAAAAGGCAGAGCGCAGATGGGAAGTCAGACACGAAAAGGAGGAATAGTATGATTCTTCAGAGTAAACGAGTATGGATCGGAGGGCAGTTCCTTCCGTTCCAGCTTGAGATTGAGGACGGCGTGATTTCACGGGTCCTGGCCTACGGAGAGAGAGAGGCCGACGAGGACTGGGAGGAGAAGCGGATTGTACCGGGGTTCATTGACGTACACACCCACGGCGCCTACGGCTTTGACACAAATGACGCAGAGCCGGAGGGACTGAAAAACTGGATGAGAAGGATCCCTGAGGAGGGCGTTACCTCCATTCTTCCGACTACCGTGACGCAGATGCCGGACGTTCTGACAGCGGCTGTCAGAAATGTGGCGGATGTGATGGAAGGGGAGTATGAGGGCGCGGAGATTCTCGGAATCCACTTCGAAGGGCCGTTTCTGGACATGGAGTACAAGGGGGCTCAGCCGCCGGAGGCCATTGCAGTGCCAAGCGTGGAGCAGTTTATAAAGTACCAGGAGGCGGCCAGAGGCCATATCCGCTATATCACCATCGCGCCGGAGCATGACAAAGATATGGAGCTTCTGCGCTATCTGGCAAAGACAGGCGTTGTGGCCAGTATGGGACATTCCTGCGCAACTTATGAGCAGGCCATGGCAGCCATCGCAAACGGAGCGAAATCCATGACTCATGTGTACAACGGGATGACGCCGTTTACCCACAGAAAGCCGGGGCTGGTAGGAATTGCATTCCGGGTGAGGGATATTTACGGTGAGATTATTGCGGACGGCCATCACTCCGATGTGTCCGCCCTCAACAATTTTTATCAGCTGAAGGGACGCGACTTTGCCATGATGATCACCGACTCCCTCCGGGCTAAGCACTGCCCTCCGGGAGGAAAGTACCAGCTTGGCGGCCATGACATCGAGATCAGCAGGGAGGGCCTTGCCTATCTGAAGGGCACGAACACCATCGCCGGAAGTACCCTCCATATGAACAGAGGGCTTCAGATCCTGGTGGAGAAGGCCATGATTCCATTTGACTATGCGCTCAACTCCTGCACCATCAACCCGGCCAGATGCCTGGGCGTGGACGACAGGAAGGGAAAAATCTGCGCAGGATACGATGCGGATCTTGTGGTTCTGGAAGATAACTACGATGTGGCCCAGACGTACTGCAGGGGAAAGAAAATGCTGTAGAAATTTGCATGAAATAAGAAAGAATCCTGCTTTGCAGGATTCTTCGCCTGCGGCGGGCCGCGAAAGCGGCATTCTTGCTGTTATTAAAAAAGGCTGCTGCGGAATGAAAATTCCGACAGCAGCCTTTTCTGATGAAAGGACCGTTTTTAGATGGCACCCTTCTCCTTAGCCAGGGAGAGAGCGTCCTCGTCAGCGATGATCACCACATCCGGGTGAAGCTGAAGGACAGAGGCCGGAACGTGAGGCGTAACCGGGCCGAAGCAGGTGTCATAGATGGCCTGAGCCTTGCCCTTGCCGGAGGCCAGGAGAAGAATCTTCTTTGCGGCCATAATATTTCCGATGCCCATGGTGTAGGCCTTCTTCGGAACCTCGTCGATGGAGGCAAAGAAGCGTGCGTTTGCCTCGATGGTGCTCTGAGTCAGGTCCACGCAGTGAGTTTCCACGATGAACTCCTCGCAGGGCTCATTGAAGCCGATGTGTCCGTTGCCGCCGATTCCGAGAAGCTGTAGGTCAACGCCTCCCATGGCCTGGATCTGAGCGTTGTAGTCTGCACAGGCTTTGTCAGAATCCGGCTCAAGTCCGTTTGGAACGTGGGTGCGCGTCTTGTCAATGTTTACGTGATCGAATAAGTGGTGGTTCATAAAATACCGGTAGCTCTGATCATTGTCGCCGGAGAGGCCCTTGTACTCGTCCAGATTCACAGAGGAAACCTGGGAGAAGTCAAGGATCCCCTTCTCATAGCGGTCTACCAGCTCTTTGTAGGTTCCCTCAGGAGTGGAGCCTGTGGCCAGGCCCAGCACACAGTCCGGTTTTACAAGGATCTGGGCAGCGATCAGATCGGCTGCCCTGCGGCTCAATTCCTCATAATTCTCAGTTCTGATAATTCTCATGATTGAAATCTCCTTTATATGGCAATCTATATTCTGTTAAACCCATTATAAACGAAAAGAATATGTTTTTTCAATGGGAATTAAAAATTGAAAGGACTTTCAAAAACTATGCATTTTCCACAAAAAGAGGTGGAGTATTTCAGGAAAAAGAGAGGTAAAGTTCTGGTTTTCATGAAAGAACTTTCAGAAGATCGTTTTTATATTGAAAAAAATTTCAGCAATGCTATACTAAGGCCACAAATGGAATAAAGCAGGCGAGAAAGCTGCTGAACACGGAAAGGGAGCGGAATGATGGATAAATGCTTAGAGAGACTGAGAGGGCATCTGATTGTATCGTGTCAGGCACTGCCGGAGGAACCTCTCCACTCTTCCTTCATTATGGGAAGAATGGCTCTGGCAGCCATGCAGGGCGGAGCCTCTGGAATCAGGGCGAACACGAAGGAGGATATAGCAGAGATCAGAAGAAACGTCGATCTGCCGATTATTGGAATTGTAAAGAGAGATTATGAGGACAGCCAGGTATACATTACTCCGACCATGAAGGAGATCGATGAGCTGATGGAGGTGAAACCGGAGATCATAGCCGTTCAGGCCGGCATTGAGCTGAGACCGGAGGGAAAAACGCTGGATGAATTTTACCGGGAAATCAGGGAAAAATATCCAAATCAGCCTCTGATGGCAGACTGCTCCACTATTGAAGAAGCCCTTCATGCAGATGAACTGGGATTTGACTTCATCGGGACAACCATGGTGGGCTACACAGAGCAGAGCCGGGGAGACAGGATTGAGGCCAATGATTTTGAGATCATACGGACGATTCTGGAAAAGGTAACGCACCCGGTCATTGCCGAGGGAAATATCAACACGCCGGAAAAAGCAAAGAGAGTGATTGAGCTTGGATGCTTCAGCGTGGTGGTGGGCTCCATTATCACCAGACCCCAGGTAATTACAAAGACGTTTACAGACGCACTGGCCGGGAAGTAGGCAAAGAGCCTGGCAGCGGCGCCGCTGCTTTTTGGGAGAGAAAAGGCGGCAAAGGAAAGATAAATGATTTCGCAGGGTGGCCAAAGAGGCCTGAAAGGAAGGGTAAAATGAGAAATTTAGACAAGTACAGAGGAATTATTCCGGCGTTTTATGCATGCTATGACGACAATGGCAACGTGAGCCCGGAGCGGGTGCGCGCACTGACACAGTATTTTGTGGACAAGGGAGTAAAGGGCGTATATGTAAACGGCTCCTCCGGTGAATGTATCTATCAGAACGTGGAAGAGAGAAAAATTATCATCGAGAATGTTATGGCAGTGGCTAAGGGAAAACTCACGGTAATCAACCATGTGGCCTGCAATAATACGAGGGACAGCGCAGAGCTGGCAAGACACTCCGAGAGCGTGGGAGTTGACGCTATCGCATCCATCCCTCCCATTTACTTCCGCCTTCCGGAGTACAGCATCGCTGCCTACTGGAACACCATCAGCGAGGCAGCCCCCAATACAGATTTCGTCATCTACAATATTCCTCAGCTTGCCGGCACAGCTCTGACCATGAGCCTGTTTGCAGAGATGAAGAAGAACCCGAGGGTGGTTGCAGTCAAGAATTCTTCCATGCCCACACAGGACATTCAGATGTTTAAGGCTGCCGGAACAGCAGACGGAGAGGACTTTATCGTATTCAACGGCCCCGACGAGCAGTTCGTAAGCGGGCGGGCCATCGGTGCAGACGGCGGAATCGGCGGAACCTACGGCGTGATGCCGGAGCTGTTCCTGAAGCTTAATGACCTCATTAAAGCCCATGAGAATGAGAAGGCCTGTGAACTTCAGCACGCAGTGAACGCCATTATCTACAAGATGTGCAGCGGACACGGCAACATGTACGCAGTTGCAAAGGAAATGCTCCGCATTAATGCAGGTCTTGACATCGGAAGCGTGCGGGAGCCTCTGACAGGATTAAATGATGCTGACAGAGAAATTGCTGTGGAAGCAGCGGCAATGGTAAGAGAAACAATCGAAAAGTACGTGTAAAATAGCACGGGGGAGAGAAAATGCAGGGATTCACAGTCATAGACTTAGTCATTCTGGTTGTCTACCTGGCAGCCGTATTGTTTGCAGGTCTTCATTTCTCTAAAAAGGAGATGAAGGGAAAAGAATTTTTTAAGGGAGACGGAACCATTCCGTGGTGGGTAACCTCCGTTTCCATCTTCGCCACGCTGCTCAGCCCGATTTCCTTCCTGTCTCTGGCAGGAAACTCCTATGCGGGAACCTGGATCATGTGGTTCGCCCAGCTTGGTATGCTGGTTGCCATTCCGCTGACCATCAAATTTTTCCTGCCGATCTACAGCAGGCTGGATATTGATACGGCCTATCACTATCTGGAAATCCGGTTTGGAAGCAAGGGGCTTCGGATTCTGGGCGCGGCTATGTTCATTATCTACCAGGTGGGACGTATGTCTATTATCATGTACCTTCCCTCCATGGTTCTGTCACAGCTTACAGGCATCAACGTCAATATCCTGATTATCGTAATGGGCGTGATTGCAATTATCTATTCCTATACAGGAGGACTCAAATCCGTCCTCTGGACAGACTTTATCCAGGGAAGCGTCCTTCTGGTAGGCGTTACCTTCGCTCTTATTTACCTGATTTCAGGAATCGACGGAGGCTTCGGCGCCATTATGCACGAGTTTACGGCGGGAGGAAAATTCCTGGCTGCAGACCAGCCGATCTTTGACCCGAACCTGTTAAGGGACAGCGTGTTCCTGATGATTGTGGGCGCAGGATTAAACACCATGGCATCCTATGTGTCCAGTCAGGATATTGTACAGCGCTTCACGACAACGACGGATACGAAAAAATTAAACAAGATGATGCTCACAAACGGAGCGCTTTCCATCTTTATTGCAACTGTATTCTATCTGATTGGAACAGGACTTTATGTGTTCTACCAGGCTCAGGGCAACCCTCTTCCTCCGGCAGCGCAGCAGGATCAGATTTTCGCATCCTACATTGCATTCCAGCTTCCGGTGGGAATCACAGGACTTCTCCTGGCAGCGATTTACGCGGCTTCCCAGTCTACTCTGTCTACAGGCCTCAACTCAGTGGCAACCAGCTGGACTCTGGACATCCAGGAGAGACTTACGAAGAAGGAGCTGAGTTTTGAGACGCAGACGAGAATCGCCCAGTTTGTCTCTCTGGGCGTCGGTATCTTCTCTATCGCTGTCTCCATGATTCTGGCAAACGGTGAGATTAAATCTGCCTATGAGTGGTTCAACGGGTTCATGGGACTGGTACTGGGAATTCTCGTGGGAACCTTTATTCTTGGAACTTTTACGAAATGTGCAAACACAAAGGGCGCATACGCAGCCTTTGTGGTGGCCTCCATTGTGATGATTGCCATTAAGTATATGACGCCTCCAGGCGCCGTATCGATCTGGTCCTACTCCATTATCTCCATCGCTGTGTCTCTGATTGTGGGCATCCCAGTCAGCCTGGCGACGAAGAAAGCAGGGGAGGAGCCGCCGGAGCATACAACCATTTACGGCTAGCGCCGGATGTGGTATTCTGTCAGTGAAAACAGGAAGAGAGGGAGACATATGATATTTGGAAATATCAGGGATCTGGGAGACTATGGTTTTCTGCCGGACGCCGTTAAGAAGTGTTTTGACTATGCGAAGGAGCACGATTTAAAGAGCTTTGACAAGGGAAGCCACCCCATTGACGGGGACAGACTGTTTGTCAATATTGTGGAGTACGAGACAACAGTCCCGGAAAACCGTTTCTGGGAGGCCCACAGACAGTATCTGGATCTGCACCTTATGCTGGACGGGACAGAACAGATCGATCTGAACTTTATCGATAATATGGTTCAGAAGGAGTTTGTGGAGAAGGACGATTTCCTCCCCTGCGAGGGAGAACCCAACAGCCATGCGGTTCTGACAGAAGGAGATTTTCTCATCTGCTATCCGAAGGACGGACACAGGACGGCTGTAGCCGCCGGCGGAGTGAGCCGGATGATCAAAAAAGCAATTTTTAAAATTCAGATTTGATCCCCGAGAGGGGAGCAGGGGGCTTTTTCAGGCCCCCTGTTTGAGCATGTGCGGTTTTCAGAAAGGAAATAAGTGTATGAAACGATATATCTGCATCGATGTGGGGGGCACCTCCATCAAGTACGGCCTGTTAAATGAAAAGGCAGAATTCCTGATGACAGGGGAGACAGCTACGGATGCTCTGGCCGGCGGGCCTGCGATAATGGAAAAAATATACCGGATTATCGATGAGGTGAAATCCGGGGAGGCCCTGAACGGGCAGATCTCAGGAGAAATTGCCGGAATCTGTATCTCCACGGCAGGGATGGTAGACGAAAAGGCAGGTACGATTCTCCACGCTGCGCCTCACCTGATACCGGATTATACTGGCATGAGGGTGAAGGAGCTGATAGAGGAGAAATTTCACCTGCCCTGTGAGGTGGAAAATGACGTGAACTGCGCAGGGCTTGCAGAAGCGCACTTCGGAGCGGCCCGGGATGCAGGGATTAGCCTCTGCCTGACCATAGGAACGGGAATCGGAGGGGCTATCGTAATAGACAAAAAGGTATTCCACGGATATTCCGGGAGCGCCTGCGAGGTAGGCTATATGCACATGATGGGGAGCACGTTTCAGGAGATTGGTGCCAGCCGTATCCTGACCAGGAGGGTGTTACAGCGGAAGGCTGAAAGAGAGCCGAAGCTGGCGGAGAAAATCAATGGGAAATGGATTTTCGAGCACGCCAAGGCAGGCGATCCGGACTGTGTGGAGGCCATCGATGAGATGACTGACGCTCTGGGCATGGGAATTGCGAATATCTGCTACGTTCTGAATCCCCAGGTGGTAGTGCTGGGAGGAGGAATTATGGCTCAGAAGGAGTACCTGTATGGGAGGATCCGAAAGGCAATGGACCGGTACCTGATCCCCGCAGTATCAGAACATACGAGACTGGCCTTCGCTGAGAACCAGAATCAGGCAGGAATGCTGGGGGCCTGGTGCCATTTTATGAGCCGCCATGGCGGCCTCCCGATGTAGACAGGAGTGATGATTATGGGAAAGAAGACCGTCGTCCCTTTTATTGAATCGTCCTATCACACCTTTACTCCCATGGAAAAGGTAATCGGCGATTTCTTTATTCACAATACTGAGCGCGAAAATCTGGCAGCGAAGGCGGTAGCAGAACGCCTTTTTGTCTCAGAGGCTTCCCTGTCCAGGTTTGCAAAGAAATGCGGTTATAAGGGCTACAGGGAATTTCTCTTTTATTATCTGGACAGCTTTGAGGAGCAGAGGACAGAGGAAAAGGCCAACGACACCACCAAGCATGTGCTGGAAACCTACCAGGAGCTTCTCAGCAGAACGTATGCCGTGGTGGACGAGTCGCAGGTAGGCCGTTTTCTCGATCTGCTTCTGGCAAAGAAGAGAATCTATATATACGGAAAGGGCAGTTCCGGTCTGGCGGGAGAGGAGATGCAGTTTCGCTTCATGAGGATAGGCGTCAACGTGCAGGCCATCACAGACAGCCACCTGATGAAGATGCACTCGGTTCTCGTATCAGATGAATGCCTGGTGATCGGCATCAGCGTCAGCGGACAGACGGAGGAGGTAATCCATTCGCTGAAGGCGGCCAAGGCCCAGGGGGCCAGGGTAGTTTTAATGACTTCCAGAAGGGATCGGAGCTTTGACGCCTTCTGCGATGAGGTGCTTCTCTTTGCGGTGAAAGAGCACATGGAAAACGGAAGAGCCATTTCCCCCCAGTTCCCTATTCTCATTTTGGTAGATATTCTCTATTCTCACTATATGCAGAGCGACCGCTTCCGCAAAGAGGCACTGCACGAACTGACCATGGATGCTCTGCAGAATACCGGGAAAGGCAAAAAGGACAGGGAAATTCTGGAAGCGGGGGCAGACAAAAAGGAGAGGAAAAGAGGCGGAGAGGAAGCCGAAACCTGGGAAAGGTAGAAAAAACCTGTTAAAATGTGGATTGTATGCAATTAAAAACTTGCTATTTTGTCCGGAAATGCGTTATATTCTTAACGGTTCAGGCATATAGAGGGCATGAAGCGCCCTTTAGCAAATAAAAACCATCAAACAGAGTATGAGGAAAAGGACAGAGAGGTTACAGTATGAGAGGAGTAGAAACACGAATCCAGGAAATCAGACACAGGATTTTCCGCGAAGTAGCACGCATGGCCTATCACACAGAATGGCCGGTGGACAAGAGAATTGAGGAGCTTCCCTACAAGATTATCCCGGGAGAGGTAGGAAACTTCAGAAACGACGTCTTCCTGGAGAGGGCAATCGTAGGCGAGAGACTGAGACTTGCCATGGGCCTTCCCTGCAGGGGAGCCGGCGAGCACGCGCCGCTGTCTGACAATATTGAGGCGGCTGACAGGGCCGAGACCTATTACACGCCGCCGTTAATTAACGTAATCAAATTTGCATGCAACGCCTGTCATGAAAAGCGCGTCTATGTGACAGACGGCTGCCAGGGCTGTCTGGCCCACCCGTGTGTGGAGGTGTGTCCCAAGGGAGCTGTCACCCTGGATCGGACAAACGGACGCTCCTACATTGATCAGGATAAGTGCATCAAGTGCGGAAAGTGCAAGGAGGTCTGCGGATATAACGCCATTATCGTTCAGGAGCGCCCCTGCGCTGCTGCCTGCGGCATGGATGCCATCCACTCCGACGTGAACGGAAAGGCTGACATTGACTATGACAAGTGCGTTTCCTGCGGCCAGTGTCTTGTAAACTGCCCATTCGGAGCGATTGCAGATAAGTCCCAGATCTTCCAGGTCATCAGGGCGATTCAGTCCGGTGAGCGTGTGTACGCTGCTGTGGCGCCGGCGTTTGTGGGACAGTTCGGCCCGAAGGTAACACCTGGAAAACTCCGTGCAGCCATGAAGGCTCTGGGCTTTGCCGATGTATTTGAGGTGGCGATCGGAGCGGATCTTTGTGCAACTCAGGAGGCCATTGATTTTGTGAAGGAAGTGCCTGAGAAGCTCCCGTTTATGGCAACCTCCTGCTGTCCGGCCTGGTCCATGATGGCCAAGAAACTGTTCCCGGACTATGCAAACTGCATTTCCATGGCCCTGACTCCTATGACTCTGACAGCAAGGCTGATCAAGAGCAAGCACGAGAATGCCAGGGTTGTATTCATCGGACCGTGCGCTGCTAAAAAGTTGGAGGCCATGAGAAAGAGCGTCCGCAGCGAGGTGGATTTCGTTCTGACCTTTGAGGAGATGGCGGGAATTTTTGATGCAAAGCATGTGGATATTGAGAATATCGAAGAAGATCCGGACGGTGTAAATGACGCCTCCACAGACGGACGTAACTTTGCCGTAGCCGGAGGAGTGGCCAAGTCCGTGGTGGACGTTATCAAGAACCGGTTCCCGGATCGGGAGATCAAGGTGGCCAACGCAGAGGGCTTAAAGGACTGCCGCAAGCTCTTAACCCTGGCAAAGGCAGGAAAGTACAACGGCTATCTGCTTGAGGGAATGGCCTGCCCAGGCGGATGTGTGGCCGGAGCAGGAACCATGCAGCCGATCAAGAAGTCCCAGGTTGCAGTAAACCAGTATGCGGCCAAGGCAAAGCACAAGACCTCCAATGAGACGGAGCATGTGAAAGAGTTGGACAAGCTGGTTGACTAAAAAACAGAGAGAAAGAATAAGCGCAGCGCCGGACAGGCATCTTTTAAAGCCTGTCCGGCGCTGCGCTTGTTTACTCTTCTTACCTGCCCTGCAGGAAAGTTCCTGTTGGGCAGATAAGCAGAAGGAGAAGTTTAGAAGCACTGGGTGCTGCCGCAGGCGCTCACGTTTCCGTTGCTCTCCCCGTCTTTCTGTTCCCTGCGGCTCTCCTTTGTCTCAAAGTGGAGCTGGCCGTTCAGAAAGCTCTCCACCTGAGCGTCCGCCTCCCCGTAGGCGCCTCCCATGACCTGGATCTTTGCATCCTGCAGGTTCAGAAGCGATGCCACTCCGATATTTCCGCAGATGACTACGTTGACGCCCTGCTCCCGAAGGCTTTCAGCAGTCTGCGCCGGCGTGCCCTGGGAGATGGTCACGAGCCCGGAGGACAGGATGTCGAAATCATCCACCGTGTAAATCTTAAAAAGGGGGGCCTCATTAAAATGCTGAAAGACAAGGCCGTCTGCATAGGGAATTGCTATCTTCATAAAAAACTCCTTTCTTCGCCTAAAATAAGAGCTGTTTCTGCCGCCTACTGAGATTTTACCTCTTTCCAGAGGTTATTGTAAATCATATCCACCGCATCGCCGAGATACTGGAACACCTCGGAATTTTCCAGCTTGTCCGTGTCAGGAAAGAGGGCCTTGTTATTCTGGATTTCCGGTTCCAGAAGCTCCTTTGCCGCCTTGTTTGGGGTGGCATAGGTAATGTATTCAAAATTTTTCTTGGCAATATCAGGTCTGCACAGGAAGTTAATCCACTTTTCTGCATTTTCCTTATTTTTCGCATTTTTCGGGATCACCCAGGCGTCAATCCAGATATTCGTTCCCTCCTCCGGGATCACGTATTCCAGGCTGTAATCCAGATTCTGTCTGGCAACCTCCTCCTGGATAAAGAGCATCTCGCCGGAGTAGATGACGCCCACGGCAGCCTCGCCGCCGATCATCTTGTCTCTCACCTGGTCAATGACGTAGGCCTGTACGAGGGGCTTCTGCTCAATCAGCAGATCTCTTGCCTGGGCAAGCTCTCCCTCGTCTGTGGAGTTCATGGAATATCCCAGGGATTTGAGAGCTACCATGAAGGCGTCCCGGACGCTGTCCTGCATGAGAATCTCGCCCTTGTAGGCCGGATCCCACAGATCCGCCCACCTGGATGGGGGCTGTACGCCCAGCTCCTCGATCCGCTTTGTGTTGTAGAGGATACCCACCGTTCCCCAGGTGTAGGGAACCGCATACCGGTTTCCGGGATCAAAGCTCTCGGACTTTTCCAGATACTGACTGTCAATGTTCTTAATATTTGGAATGTTGTCGTAGTTGAGCTCAGCCAGAAGGCCGTTCTCCGCCATTTTCTGGATCATGTAGTCGGAAGGACAGACCACGTCATAGCTTACGCCTCCAGCCTCCACAACGGGATACATTTCTTCGTTGGTCTCAAAGAGGTCATAGGTAACCCTGATGCCTGTCTCCGCCTCAAATTCCTCGATGACAGACGGATCAATGTACTCACCCCAGTTGTACACGTAGAGCTCATTCGCCGGCTTTGACGTATATCTGATGTAGGTGGTAAAGCAGACAACGGCTACAATGGCGAAGGAGGCAGCGGCCAAAAGCCCTTTCTTCAGATGCGGGCCGGAGATTTTCCTTCCCTTATCCGCGCTTTGCTGCATGTTCTTCTGTGGTTTTGCTCCACTCTCCTTCGGAGCAAAGTTGGTAATCAGAAGGAGGGCCAGCACGGTCACGAAGATGATCGTGGACAGGGCGTACATGGAGGGCTTGATTCCCCTTCTCACCTCGCTGTAGATCAGGGTGGACAGGGTGTTGATGCCTGCGCCTCTGGTAAAGTGGGTGATGATAAAGTCGTCCAGGGACAGGGTAAAGCCCATCAGAAAGCCTGACAGCACGCCGGGCATAATGTCCGGAAACACTACCTTGAAAAATGCCTGAAGCGGGTTTGCGCCCAGGTCCAGGGCAGCCTCGTAGGTGTAGCGGCTGGTCTGCCGAAGCTTGGGCAGGACGCTTAAAATGACAAAGGGCAGGTTAAAGGTAATGTGGGCAATCAGGATAGTCTTAAAGCCCAGGGAGATTCCAAAGGCAATGAAGGTGAGCATCAGGGAAATACCAGTCACGATCTCGGAGTTTAAAATCGGGATATTGTTGATGCCCATGGTGATGTTTTTCGGAACCCGCTTCATGCTGTTGATGCCCAGGGCTGCCAGAGTTCCGAGGATGGTGGCCGCCAGGGCTGAGATGAAGGCGATGAGCAGCGTGTTGTAGAGGGCATCCATAATAGACTGGTTCTCAAACATCTGCGCGTACCACTTTGTGGTGAACCCGCCCCAGATGGTTCTGGACTTGGAGTCATTGAAGGACAGAACCATCATGGTGAAAATCGGGGCGTACAGGAAAATCAGGATGATCACCAGGTAAAAATCCTGAAAAAACTTCCGAAGCCTTCTCTTCCAGAGATGGGGGCTGTTTTTTGCTTCACCGGAGGAAGAGATGACGTCCGCCGCCGCAGTATTTATCATTTCATTTTCATTTACATTTAATTTTCCGTTCATCAGAATGCAGACCCCTCCCCGTTTTTATCGTATTTGGCGATGAGAGCCATACTGATCAGGATGAAGACCATCAGCACCAGAGAAAGGCCTGAGCCCAGGTGCCAGTTGCTTCCCTTTGTAAATTCCTGCTCAATGACGTTTCCGATGAGCAGGATCTTGCTGCCTCCAAGGAGATTGGAGATAACAAAGGTGGTGAGGGCAGGCACGAACACCATGGTGATGCCGCTGATAATTCCCGGAAGGCTTAAGGGAAGCCAGATGTGAATTAATGTCTGGAAGCTGTTGGCGCCCAGATCCTTTGCGGCGTTTATGGTATTGTCGTCGATCTTGATCAGCACGTTGTAGACCGGAAGCACCATAAAGGGCAGGAAGTTGTACACCATGCCCAGCACGATGGCTGCCGGAGTGTTGATTATCGCGATATTCGGCAGGTGGAGTGCGGACAGAATTCCGTTGATCACACCATTTTTTTCAAGCAGCGTCTGCCATGCCAGTGTTCTCAGAAGAAAGTTCATCCACATAGGCAGAATAAAGATAAAGACAATGAAGCTGCCCCGGCCGATGTTCTTTTTCCTCAGAATCATGGCCAACGGATAGGCCAGCAGCAGGCAGATTGCCGTGCTCAAGAGGGAAAGTCCCAGGGAGAGAAACAGAGCCTTTGCGTGCTCCGGCGTGGCGATGGACAGCACGTTGTCCAGGGTGAAGGAGCCGGAGGCGTCCGTCAGTCCGTACCATGCGATTAGAAACAGGGGGATGATGGTAAAGCCGGTCATCCAGATCAGGTAAGGCCCTGCCAGGTACTGTTTCAGTGATTTTCTGTGTTTCCTATTCATCGATTCCCACGGCCTCCTCGTCCTCAGAGGCAGGCTTGTTCATGATCTGGATGTCGAACGGCTCCACATGGATGCCTACCTTTTCCCCAACCGGGAACATGTCTGTGCTGTGAACCAGCCACTCGTAGCCGTCAGGAGTTGTTACCTCCATCTCATAGTGGACGCCCTTGAAGATCAGGTGGGTGACTGTGCCCTGAAGGGTTCCGTCCTCCGGCTTTACCAGGTCGATGTCCTCCGGCCGGATTACCACGTCCACCGGCTTGCTGTTCCCGAAGCCCTTGTCCACGCAGGCGAATTTCGCCCCGGCGATCTCCACCAGCTCGTCGTGGATCATGAGGCCGTCGATAATGTTGCTCTCCCCGATGAAATCAGCCACAAAGGCGTTCTCCGGCTCATTGTAAATCTGCTCCGGGGAGCCCATCTGCTGAATATAGCCCTGGTTCATGACGACGATGGTGTCGGACATGGTGAGGGCCTCCTCCTGGTCGTGGGTGACGTAGATGAAGGTGATTCCCAGCTCATTTTTCAGCCGGATCAGCTCATACTGCATATCCTGACGAAGCTTCAGATCCAGGGCGCCGAGGGGCTCGTCCAGAAGCAGGACCTTCGGCTCGTTGACAATGGCCCTGGCGATGGCAATTCGCTGCTGCTGGCCTCCGCTTAAGGAGTCCACGGTTCTGTTCTCAAAGCCGTCCAGGTTTACGAGCTTTAAAGCATACCTGATTTTATCGTCAATGTAGGCTTTCGGCTTTTTCTTGATTTTCAGTCCAAAGGCGATGTTTTCTGCAATGCTCATATGGGGAAAGAGAGCATATTTCTGGAAAACCGTGTTGAGCTGCCGTTTGTTGGGCGGCACGTTTGTGATGTCCTGCCCGCCGAAGATCACTCTTCCCTTATCCGGAGACTCAAAGCCTCCAATAATACGCAGGGTAGTGGTCTTCCCGCAGCCGCTGGGGCCCAGCAGGGTGACAAATTCATTTTCCTTGACAGACAGGCACAGATCGTCCAGGACAATCGTGCCGTCATAGCTTTTCGTAATATTTACGAGATCAATCAGTGGCTGACTCATTTCCAAATCCTCCGTAAAGTTAGTAAGCAGGCAGCTGCCCGCATCCTCCTAAAAGCTGGGCGGTGAGCTGACCCAGAGAAGGGAGGCTCCGCTTCTGCTCTCAATATAGTGGGTTTTGTCACTTGTAAAATAGAAGGATTCTCCCTTCTTTGCCTTAAAAACCCGGTTTCCCAGATGGATGGCTATGCTCCCGCTTAAAACATACCCGAACTCCTCGCCTTCGTGGGGGGAATCGGGACAGCTTGCGCCTCCGGCCTCCAGTGTCAGGAGAATGGGCTCCATGCAGTTTTTCTGGGCATTGGGAACGATCCATTTGACCGTGTTCTTAAGCTCTCCGTCCTCTTTAATAAAGAAATCATTTTTTCCAAATACAATCTGCTCGTCAGCAGTTTCCGCAAAAAACTCTCCGATAGTTGTGCCGAGGCACTGAAGAATGTCCATCAGCGTTGCAATGGACGGAGAGGTGAGATCGCGCTCCACCTGCGAGATGAAGCCCTTGGACAGCTCGGCTCTGTCGGCCAGCTCCTCCTGCGTAAGTCCCTTGAGGACTCTCAGCTCCTTTAATTTTGCTCCGATGCTCAAATGCCTTCCCTCCTTCGTTTTGCTGCGGCCCTGTCTGCGGCACGCTCTGTCTGTGTCACGGTGCTGCTTTGTCTCCGGCGTTTTTCATCTCCGGTGCTGCTTCGTCTCCGGTGTGTTTTATCTCCGGTGCCGCTTCATTTCTGGCTCTGTTTCGTCTCCGCTTCTTAGCCGGCGCGCTCTTTGCCTGCGCCGTCTGGAAAACAGGAGCGCAGGTTGTATGATAATAAGTTTAAAGTTTATTATTGCTAAATGAATGTAAAAATAAAAATAAAGTTTACTAATAATAAACAGACAGCAACTATCATTATACATGGTTTTACCAGGGTGTCAACCATTATTCGACACGTATCTGTCAGAAAATGACAGGTTCCCGAATAAGGTCTTTGAGGTTCACAAACCGTAAAAACTGTGCTATTATGTGTTTATCAAAATGGCTGATTTGAGACGGCGGTTTGGCCTTGACGGTTTTGCCGGGCAAGGCGGAGGACTGCTGCGGCCGGAAGGCTTGGTAGAGCCGGCAGATGCCGGCATGTTAGGAGGAGAACGTATTATGACAGGCAAGTACATGGCTTACGTGGGATCTTATTCCTACAATGGACAGGCAAAGGGAATTACAGTTTACGATGTAGATGTGAAGAACGGATACTTTAAATACAGATGCGAGATGGAGGTGGACAACGCCTCCTACCTGACTGTGTCCCACGACGGCAGGACTCTGTATTCCATTGCAGACGAGGGTGTGGTATCCTTCCGTATCCTTCCAAACGGGGGGCTTGCGCGTTTAAACAGGGCCAGCATCAAGGGGATGAGGGGCTGTCATCTGGCCACGGACGAGGAGGACAAATTTATCTTTGTATCCGGTTACCATGACGGAAAAGAGACTACCCTCCGCCTGAACCCGGACGGCTCTGTGGGGGAGATTGCGGACAAGGTATTCCACAAAGGTCTGGGAAGCGTGGCAGAGAGAAATTTCAGGCCTCATATCAGCTGCACCAGACGGACGCCGGACGGAAAGTTCCTGATGGTGGCAGATCTGGGAATCGATCAGGTGAAAATCTACCGATTCGACGGGGATAAGGGAACCATGACGCTGGTGGATGCCCTGCGCTGCGAGCTGGAATCTGCTCCCAGACAGTTTATTTTCAGCCAGGACGGAAAATATTTCTATTTAATGTACCAGTTAAAGAATACCATCGACGTGTTCAGCTATGAGACAGGGGAGAGAGTCCCGGTCATTGAGAGAGTCCAGACCGTTTCCTCCACAGGGGATGCACCGGCCGGCCAGCTTACGGCAGCCTGCGCCATCCGCATGTCGCCGGATGACAGGTACCTCTACTGCAGCAATGCGGGGGACAACAGTGTGAGCATCTACAGGAGAGATCTGGAAACGGGACTTCTCACCCTGATATGCTGTCTCCCGATCAGCGGAGACTATCCGAAAGATATTGCCGTTTTCCCGGATCAGAAGCATCTGGCCAGCATCAATCACGCCAGCGGTACGATCTCCTTTTTCAGTGTCGACTATGAGAACGGGCTTCTGATGATGAATCACCGCTCCATCGAGGTCAATGAGCCCAACTGCTGCGTGATCACAAAGATTTCAAAGGAATAGTACGAAAAGGACGAAGGCGGCGAAAGGCAGAGAAAGAAAGTGCCGGTCAGGCTGGAGAAGCAAGCCGCAGCCGTACAAGGCCCGGCCGGCAGAGGAAAAAGAGGACGGAAAAGAGAATCAGATAGAGAAACACGGCAGTGAGAGGCAGGAGGCAGAATTACAGATGGCAGGATCAATATTTGGCACGATTCTTACGATGACAACCTGGGGAGAGTCTCATGGCCCGGCGGTGGGCGTGACGGTGGACGGCTGCCCGGCGGGGATAGCGCTCTGCGAGGAGGATATCCAGGCATATTTAGACAGGAGGAAACCGGGGCAGAGCAGATATTCCACAAAGAGAAATGAGAGCGACCGGGTGGAGATCCTGTCCGGCATCTTTGAGGGAAGGACGACGGGAACTCCCATTTCCATGATGGTCAGGAATCAGGATCAGCGTTCCAGGGACTATGGAGAGATTGCATCCTGCTACAGGCCAGGACATGCAGACTATACCTTTGACGCAAAATACGGCTTTCGAGACTACCGGGGAGGCGGACGCTCCTCAGGCCGGGAAACTATCGGCCGCACGGCGGCGGGAGCCGTAGCGGCAAAGATTCTGGGGGAGCTGGGGATTTCCGTAAAGGCATATACCAGGCAGATAGGGCCTGTAAGCATATCGCCGGAGTGTTTCTGCCTGGAGGACAGGGAGAAAAACCGCCTCTATATGCCGGATCAGGAGGCTGCCAGGGAGGCAGAGCAGTTCCTGGAGGAGAAGATGGCACAGAAAAATTCAGCCGGAGGGATTGTGGAATGTGTGATTTCCGGCGTTCCGGCAGGCGTGGGGGAACCTGTCTTTGAGAAGCTCAGCGCCAATCTTGCCAAGGCCGTCTGCTCCATAGGAGCTGTGAAGGGCTTTGAGATCGGCGACGGCTTTGCCGCCGCAGCCTCCACAGGAGCCGAAAATAACGATGCGTTCAGAGTGCTTCGTGAGAAAGAGATTTGGGCGGAGGAGATTCGTGAGGAAGGGCCTCAGGAGGAAGAGCCTCAGGAGGAAGAGATCCTGGACAGGGAGATCCTGAGGGAAGAGTCTCAGAAAGCCGCAGAGAGAAGAAAAGCCTGCCCGGAAGAAATGCGGGGAGGAAAGAGGATTGTAAAAGCGACGAATCATGCCGGCGGAATCCTGGGAGGAATCAGCGACGGAAGCGATATTGTATTCCGGGCTGCATTTAAGCCGACGCCGTCCATTGCATCCCCTCAGCAGACCGTGAACAGGGACGGCGAGGAGATTGAGATAAGCATCAAGGGCCGCCATGACCCGATCATTGTCCCCAGGGCAGTGGTTGTGGTGGAGGCCATGGCCGCCTTCACAGTGGCTGACATGATGCTGTGCGGAATGGGCGCCAGGATGGATCGGGTGAAGGAGTTTTACGCAAGGTAAGCGGACGGCGCAGCCGTGAATTTGTCTGCCGTCTGCAGTGTGGGAAGATGCCGGTTTCGCGGCATCTTCTTTTGGATATGGGAATGATGCGAAAGACAGTGAAAGACAGTGAAAGACAGTGAAAGACAGAGAAAGACAGAATGAAAGGAGAACAGGCATATGTCAGTTAAGGGAGTTGCAGAGAATCCCACAGACAGGGAGGAGATTAACAGGATAAAGGAGCAGACGGCTCAGGTGCTTCGGGAGCTTCTCGACGCCGCCGTGATGAAAGAGGGACAGATACTGGTGGCAGGCTGTTCCTCCAGCGAGATAGAGGCCCATCGGATTGGCTCTTATTCCAGCGAGGAGGTTGGAAGAGCTGTGTTTGAGGTGATTTACGGGGAGCTTAAAAGCAGGGGCATCTATCTGGCTGCCCAGTGCTGTGAACACTTAAACAGAGCGCTGATTGTGGAGGAGGAGTGTGCCCTGAAATACGGGCTTGAGATGGTCAATGTCGTGCCGCAGCTCAAGGCAGGAGGCTCCTTTGCTACTGCCGCCTTTGCGGGATTTGAGAATCCGGTGGCTGTAGAGCGCATACAGGCCCATGCAGGAATTGATATCGGCGATACCCTGATCGGCATGCATCTTCGCCCCGTAGCTGTTCCGGTGAGAACCTCCCTGCGGGAGATCGGAAGCGCCCATGTAAACTGCGCCAGAACGAGGCTTAAATACATCGGCGGAGAGAGGGCAAGGTACAGGTAGAAGGAGAAAATAAGAGAGGGAAAAGAGAAGCGACAGGGAGAGCAGAGAAAAAGGGGATAGAAGCGGCCCGGAGAAAGCTGAAAGAGTGACAGCAGGCCAGGGGGAGACGGATAAAACCGAAAAGGGAGATGCGAAAAAAGGAAAGGATACGAAACGAGCGTGGAGATGAAGAAAAATGACAGGTTTATACTTGATATAGAGGACATGGGAGAAAACGGGGAGGGCATTGGACGTCTGGACGGCTATATCTGGTTTGTGAAGGATGCGGTGATCGGCGACCGGATTGAGGCAAGCGCAATGAAGATGAAAAAAAACTTTGGCTTTGCCCGCCTGGTGCGCGTGATAGAGCCGTCCGCCTGCCGGGTTGAGGAAAAATGTCCTGTGGCCCGCCGCTGCGGAGGCTGCCAGATGCAGGCAGTGGCCTATGAGGAGCAGCTGCGGTTTAAGGAGAGGAAGGTATACAATAATCTGAAGCGGATCGGAGGGCTTTCCGGGCTTCTGTTTCCAGAGGAAAAGGGGCAGGAGAACCTGGAGGGTACTGAAAAGAAGAGGGGAGAGACAGTCAGAATGGAGCCCATTATCGGGATGGAGGAGCCCTGGCGGTACAGGAATAAGGCTCAGTTTCCCTTTGGAAGGGATAAGGACGGCAGGATTATAGCAGGGTTCTATGCGGGGAGGACCCACTGCATAGTGGAAAATGAGGACTGTCTGCTGGGTGTGGAGGAAAACAGGGAAATTCTTGATATTATCAGGAATTTCATGAATGAATATAAGATTGAGCCGTACAATGAGGAACTTCACAGGGGACTCGTGCGCCATGTGCTGATACGAAAGGGCTTTCGGACGGGAGAGCTTATGGTGTGCCTGATTCTAAACGGGACAGAGCTTCCGAAAAAAGAGATTCTGGTGGAACGGCTGCTGAAAATTGCCGGAATGACCAGTATCTCCTTTAACATAAACAGGGAGAAAACCAACGTGATCCTTGGAAAGGAGATTGTGAATCTCTACGGGCCGGGATATATTACCGACTATATCGGGAATGTGAAGTACAGAATCTCCCCCCTCTCGTTTTATCAGGTCAATCCGGTGCAGACGGAGCGGCTTTACGGGACGGCTCTGGAGTATGCCGGGCTGACGGGAGATGAGACTGTGTGGGATCTGTACTGCGGCATAGGGACAATCTCCCTGTTTCTGGCCCAGAAGGCAAAACAGGTGTACGGCGTGGAGATTGTGCCCCAGGCGATAGACGACGCAAGGGGGAATGCCGAAATCAATGGAATGGAGAATGTGGAATTCTTCGTGGGAAAGGCCGAGGAGGTTCTGCCGGAGCAGTATGAGAAAAACCAGGTGTATGCGGATGTGATTGTGGTGGACCCGCCGCGGAAGGGGTGCGATGAGAAGTGCCTGGAAACCATCGTCAGGATGGGGCCGAAGAAGGTGGTGTATGTAAGCTGCGATTCCGCTACGCTGGCCAGGGATGTGAAGTACCTTGGAGAGAAGGGGTATGAGGTGAAGAGAGTACGGTGTGTGGATATGTTTCCGCAGTCGGGGCATGTGGAAACCGCCGCCCTATTGACTCAGGCCGAACGGTAATCAACGAAACCTGTCATCCGCCGGGCTGTCCGTGACTGAACGATTCTGTCCGGAAAGTCACCGGCGGAGCAGCATTTTCCGGTAAAGAGGCCCGCCGCAGGCGAAACAGCCATACTTAATATGAAATATTCAGCTTTATCAGAGACAAAAGCTGTCCAGAAACTCTGGATGTCAGCTGGCTTCTGCCGAGACATCTTTCTGAAATCACAAATCACATCTTTTGGAATAATCCCAAAATATAAACATAATACTGAACATAATATTGACCGTATGGTCTCTATAGAGAATATTTTTGCTGCAGGGGCCGGTGTTCTGGCGGGCAGGCAGCTGGGAGCCAACGACAGAGAGGCAGCCAGCCGCACGGTTACGACGATTGTGGGATTTTCCATGATGATTGGTGCCGGATTGTGTATAACAGGTCTTATTTTCATGGAAGTGCTGCTGCGGGCCTTCGGCGCATCTGATGCTGTGCTTCCTCAGGCCAGGGACTATGCGTTCTGGATGTTTATTGCGGCTCTTTTTAATCTGCCGGCGCAGAGCCTTAACTGTGCGGCGAGAGCGGAATCCTCTGTGAAAGTTTCATCCATTGCTGTTATTACTGGAGCTGCGCTGAACGTAATCCTGGATCCCATATTTATGTTTTCATGGGGACTCAATATGGGTGTCGAGGGCGCGTCTCTTGCAACTACCGTTTCACAGTGTGTTACCTTTGTTATTTTAGTGATTTTTTATGTGGGCGGCTTTTCTGTGATTCAGCTTAAACCGAAATACTTCAAAATTTCAGCAGGCCTGATATGGGAGGTTGTCTCAATAGGAATCCCCACGGCAGTTATTCAGATATGCCTGGCAGCTGCTACCTCTCTGACTAATATAGCGGCAAAAACCCTTCCGGATTCCGATTTGATTATTGCAGCGTACGGCGTTGTCCAGAGGCTGGTTTTGATTGGATGTTATGTGATTATGGGATTTATGCAGGGATATCAGCCGGTGGCCTCCTATGCCTTTGGCGCAAAAAACAGGGAACGGTTCAGACAGTCGGCAAGGTTTGCTCTGCAGGGTTCCCTGGTTTTAACTGTTGCGGTGGCAATATTCTATATTGTGCTGGCGAAGCCTCTGATTCTGCTGTTTAACAGAAATCCATTGGTCGTTGACTACGGGAAATGGCTGCTGATTTCACAGGTGGTTTTATATCCGGCATTTGGCCTGTGCTACATGATGACTATTACATTTCAGACAATCGGCTCCCCGCGGATGGGGCTGTTTCTGTCGCTTATCCGCCAGTGTCTGTTTTACGTGCCCTTTATCCTGATACTGCCGGGCATGCTGAGAGTGAAAGGGATATACTTCTCTCAGCCGGCGGCTGATATTTTAACAATCATTGTATGCGTCCTCCTGTTTAATACTATGAAGCGGAGCATTTCAAAAAATATGGGAAATGATATGTAAGGGGGCAAGTAAAGAACAGGGGATTGACTATGGGGTCTGTTTGGCATAAACTATTATTGACCACATGGTTAATAATAAGAATAGAGGGGTGCAGACATGAGAAAAGAGGAGAAGACGAGACGCACTTACGAGAGAATCCTGTCTGCCGCAATAGCAGAATTCGGGACAAAGAGTTATGACAGCGCTTCCCTGACGACACTCTGCAATGAGAACCAGATCTCCAAGGGGCTGGTATATCATAACTTTAAGAATAAAGATGAATTATATTTAAAGTGCGTAGAAAAATGCTTTTGCGAGATGACCGCATATTTCCGGCGCATGGAATCGAAAGCCGGAAGTATGGGGGAAAATATACAGAATCTCCTGAACATGCGGCAAAAGTTTTTTCAGGAAAATCCGTATTACTGCAACATATTTTTTAACACAGTTCTCCAGCCGCCGGAGCACCTGCGCAGGGAAATCGGTGTACTCAGACAGGGGTATGATAAATTTTATACAGACTATTTCAGGGCGCTTCTGCAGGAGGTACACCTTAGGGAGGGAATCACAGCCGACACGGCCATGGAGTATTTTATGATATTTTTCGAGATGTTTAATGGCTATTTTCAGAGTAAATATTATGGAAAAAAAGATATGCACGCATTGATGGAGGATCACGAAGTGAATGTTTCTAAAATTCTCGATATTATGCTGTATGGGGTTGTAAAGCAGGAGGAGGGAAAAACCTAGGGAAACAGAGCCGGCATAAACCGCGCTGATAAGGCACACGCTCGCCTGGGGTTTACGGGCAGACATTTAAGAAGGACAGAAAAATGACGATATTTTAAGCTAACCTGGTGATTTCCGGGGCATTCGACACCCTGAGCCATGCCATGGAAACTTATCTTGGCCAGTCGGACGAGGATAATGTGTCTGATGATGTGGCACTGGCAGTCATGCGGAACACGGTTGTGAATATGAGACGCTTACTTGCCGATCAGAACGACCTGCAGGCCCGGGGCAACCTGATGTGGGACTCTGCCATGGCTGAGAACGGCATTCTGAAGGTGGGCCGGCTGACGGATTTCCAGACACACCAGATGGAGCATCAGCTGGGAGCATTTACAGACTGCAATCATGGCCAGGGGCTGGCTGTCATCCACCCGGCCTACTACCGCCATATCGTCAGGGATGCAGAGGAAAAGTTTACCCGCTTTGCCAGAGAGGTGTTCGCAGTCCAGACAGCCGAAGAAGGAATTGAGGCGCTGTCATCCTTTATCAGGGAGTGCGGTCTGCCCGCAAAACTCAGGGAACTGAAATCCAGAGTGGAGATTACGCCAGAGGTGCTGAGAAAGGTTGCGGATACCTGCAATATCATCAAATGCAATCCCCGTGAGCTCAGCCGGGATGAAATCTACGATATTTTGCTGGAATGCCTGTAAGCTTCCGGGATGAATCAGCATAGATATATCGCCATAGATAAATCGGCATAGATAAAACAGCATAGATGAATCAGCACAGAGAAGTCAGTATAGATAAATCAGTATAGAAAGCGGGGATGCGAATATGTTCAGAAAAATAGCGTGCCTTATGATGGCCGCCGTGATGATATTCTCTCTGTCTGCCTGCGGGAAAGCCCGGCCAGAGGACGGCGAGATCTCCGTCTCCATAGAAGAGACACCCGGTGGACAGGTGCCTGATGGACAGGAGAAGGATGCGCAGGAACCCGGGACCTCTTTGGATGAAACAGAGGCAGCGCAGCAGGAGCAGACTGCTTCCGGTACAGGAAATACACTGGTCGTGTACTTCTCCTGGTCTGGAAATACAGAAGAAATGGCCTCCTATCTGGCCGAACAGGCGGGGGGAGAGCTGCTGGAGATAGAGCCTGAAGTTCCGTATCCGGAAGACTACAGCGAATGCGGGGATGTTGCCAAAAATGAGCGTGACGAAGATGAGCGTCCTGCCATCGAAAACCTGCCGGAATCCCTGGAGCAGTATGATACCATCCTGGTGGGCTATCCGATCTGGTGGCACACAGCGCCCATGATAATAGGGACATTTTTAGAGAGCTATGATTTGACGGGAACCGATATCTATCCATTCAGCCAGTCAGCATCTATGGACACAGAGCAGTTTGAAAATTCCATGGATTTTGTGCGGGAGAGCGCGGGAAACGCCAATGTCCACGAGGGTCTTTTTGCAGAACCCTCCGACACGGAAGCCATAGACAGGTACCTGACAGAGAATGGGCTCATTCAGTAAAATCTGTGCAGGGATGGAGTTTACTGTCTGGATTCAGGCTGTGACTGGACAGAAGGAAAAAGGAAATTGTTTGATTCAGAAGGAGGAAAGGATGGAACGGCCTTATACCATATGCCATATTTTAAGTTCCCTCGACGGCAAGATTACAGGCCCCTTTATGGGGATGCCGGAAGTGTCGGCAGTCAGCGGAGAGTACGCGAGGATTCGGGATGAATACCATGCAGATGCATGGCTCTACGGCACGAAAACCACGAAGGAATTTACAGATTTTCAGAAGCCGGTGCTGGATGAAGGCAAAACGGATGTCCCGGAGGGAGATTTCATTGCCGGGGCCCATGAGTCGCTTTACTATGTTTCCATCGATACACTGGGAGAAATTGCATGGTCCTCGGGAACCTTCAGGAAAAGCGGAAGGCCTGATGCCCACGTAATCGAGGTTCTGACAGAGCAGACGCCGGCGGCCTACCGCGGGTACCTGCGCCGGCAGGGCGTATCTTATATCATTGCCGGGAAGGAGGAGCTGGACTGCCGGACTGCCGTTAAAAAGCTGTATGAGTTCTTCGGGATTAAAACCATGCTGATCTGCGGCGGCGGAATGATCAACTGGACATTCCTGCAGCAGGGTGTGGTGGATGAATTCAGTCTGCTGCTGGCTCCTGTGGCCGATGGAAGTCCGGATACTGTATCGGTGTTTGAGCAGGCGCCTGCTCTGTCTGAGAGCGTGCCGGTGGGATTTCGTCTTAAAAAGGCTGAGGTGCTCAGGGGGGACGGAGTCCGGCTCCTCTATACAGCAGCCGGGAGGGAGCCGTAAGCAGGGCAGCAGGACGAGAGGCAGATGATAAATGGGACAGGGATTTAAGACAGGAAGGAGCGATTAAAAGATGAAACGACTGCAGGTTATTTTTCTCTTTTCGGTTCTGGTTTTTGTTCTGACAGCCTGCGGCTCAGAGCAGAAATCAGCAGACACGGTATCGGATGATTCCGGCAGCCAGGCGGCAGAGAAAGGCGCTTCTGCCGGCTCAATTTTGATTGCCTATTTCTCCGTGCCGGAAACAGACGGTGTGGATGCCGTGGCCGGAGCCAGCCGGGTTGTGGCTGACGGAGAGGTATTGGGAAACAACCAGTATGTGGCACAGCTGATTCAGCAGGAGGTTGGCGGTGAGCTGTACCGCATTGAGACGGTGCAGGAATATCCGGGCAGCCACGATCCGCTCCTGGACTTTGCCTATGAGGAGAAGGCAGAGCAGGCCAGGCCAAAGCTTGCCGGTCAGATTGAAGATTTAGACAGCTATGACACGATTTTTCTCGGATACCCCAACTGGAACGCCGATCTTCCCATGCCGCTGTATACCTTCCTGGAGGAATACGATTTTGGCGGGAAGACTATCATCCCCTTTACCGTTCACGGAGGCAGCGGCTTTTCCAGAACCATTGACACCATTTCTGAGCTGCAGCCAGATGCAAAGGTTGTGGAAGACGGCCTTTCCATCTCCCGAAACAGCGTTTCTGAGGCGCAGGATGCTGTGACAGAATGGATTGCCGGTCTGGGACTCTGATTGCCCGCTTACTTGCGGGCAGGGTTTTTCGGGCAGAAATACACTGGGGCAAAGCACAGTCTGTCCCTGAGGGGGGCCCGCTCCCAGGCGGAGAAATCCTCTTGGGTAACTTCCATTTAAACAGGAGGCAGTTATGAAACCAAAAATGATTATCAGGCTCAGTATTGACTTTGCCATGACAGTTCTCCTTCTGCTGCTGATGGCCAGACAGCTCACAGGAGAGGCTGCCCACGAATGGCTGGGAGCGGGAATGTTTGCGCTGTGGATCCTGCACCACATCCTGAACTTTAAATGGTACAGTCACATAGGGAAAGGGAAATATACGCCGCCCCGCATGTTCCAGCTGGCCGTCAACCTGCTGTTGTTCATTTCCATGGCTGGCATGATGATCAGCGCAGTGATTCTTTCCAGGGAAGTATTTCGCTTTTTGCCGATTTCTGGAGGAATATCACTGGCGCGGTCTATGCATATCCTGTGTACCTTCTGGAGCTTTGTGCTGATGGCGCTGCATCTGGGGCTTCACTGGAACATGATTCTGGGACATATCGGAAGGGCGGCCGGTCTGGTTCTCCCAAGGCCTGTCCGGCCGGCCCTGGGTATCGCCGGCGCAGCAGCAGCCGTATATGGACTGTACGCGTTTTTAAAAAATCAGTTACTGTCCTATCTGTTTCTCACCTCCCACTTCGTATATTTTGACTTTGAACGCCCTGTCATTCTGTTTGCTGCAGAATACATGGCAATCATGGAACTGTTCGTATTTGCAGGCCATTACGGAATGAAGGCACTGAAAAGGCTTAGCAGACCCTGATATGGTTAATAGTGAGCCAGTAGAAGTCGGCTGTGAAAAATGATATACTCAGGATACCTGCTCTCTGGTTTTCTCTCCGGTATGTCTTACCGGAAGGATGAGAAATCAGAGAGCGAACAGAATGATGCACCACAAAGGAGAATGAGTATGAAAAAGAAAAAAGCAGCAGTATTTCTGACCGCGCTGGCGTTATGCACATGGGCGCCCCAGACCGTTGTGGGAACCTCCGGCCTGATTGTGGCGGAGGCCCACAGCGGGCGCACCGACGCATACGGAGGACACAGGGACAATAAAAACAAAAGCGGATTGGGAAATTATCACTATCACTGCGGCGGTCATCCGGCTCACCTGCATACAAACGGTGTCTGCCCGTACAGCGGCGGCTTCGTTAGCAGTGGCTCTGGCAGCACCGGCTCCGGCAGCACTGGAACTGGGGCAGGTATTCCGGCACAGGAGCCGGCTACACCAGCTGTCCCTGAGCATATAGACAGAATCTTTGACGCTGTATATTATGCCGATCACAATGAAGATTTGTACGGGGCATTCGGATATAACCAGGAGGACCTTCTGAATCACTTCTTGACATCAGGAATGAAGGAGGGGCGTGTGGCCTCAGAAGCCTTTAATATAAGCGTATACAAAGAAAATAATGCAGATCTGGTGCAGGCCTTTGGAGACAACCTGCCTGCTTACTACGAACATTACATGAATTTCGGATACGATGAAAACCGTATCTGCCATTAATTTTTCCGGGGGAGGAGAGGATGCCTTCCCCGTTTTTATATAACAGGAAACTTCGTTCCCTGTTATATAAAAACGCTCCGCGGGGCTCGCACTGCGGCGGAAAGGCAAATGTCGCTTTTGCGACCCGCCGCAGGCGGAGAATCCTGCAAAGCAGGATTCTTTCTTATGACATAACATCATCAGACACGGCATGATGAAAATGGTTGAATTTTCTGGTATTTTTTTGTAGAATAAAATCAAAATGCTGAGTTTGTGATACAGAAAAAGAAAAGACAGAAAATCACCTTGCTTTAACTGATTTTATGCGCAGATTTTACACAGGAAAGAAGGCATGCCGTGTCTTTAGTTGAGATTTCAATTAAAAATTATAAGTCTATCAGCAGCTGCGTATTCCGCCTGAACGGTGTCACAGCTCTTTTAGGGGAAAACGGAACAGGAAAGAGCAATATCCTCTCCGCTGTCAGGTACTTTTATGATAATCTTATCTCCCGCTCCGAGTCGGATGAGATTTTCGACCACAACAACCGTCTGAATAACCGTGTAGAAATTGCCCTGACCTACGATCTGGGCCGGCTGAAGCAGTACGCCCGGGTCAACCTGAGAAATGAGGAAACAAGGTATGCCAGCTACTATGAAAAGATTCTGGGAATTTCTGCAGAGGATATGATGACTGTGCGGATGATAAAGATCCGGGATATGCCTGTGCGCTGGAGCCATGATGCCGATACCAGAAAGCTGATAGCAGGCCTCTTTCCCCTCTATTTTGTGGATGCGAGACAGATCGATCTGGTGAACTGGGAAGTACTCTGGAAGCTGGTGGGTGATCTTGTAAAGCCGGAAAATACGGTGGAGAAAGAACTTCGCCAGGAGCTGGTAAATGCCATTGGAGAGGTAAGCGGACAGATGAAAAGCCGGCTGGATCAGATACAGGGCGGGCTGGAGAGGAAGAACATTAAAATTGAGCCCTACTCCAGAAAAGAGTTTGCAGTGGCCCTGTCTAAACTGTATCTGTCCGGGGAAAGATATCAGTTTGACGAGAGCAGCCTGGCGGAGTTTTCCAATGGCACCAATGCGTTTAATTTTACGAATCTGCTTTTCCATATCCTGAGGCTGATGGCGGAAACGAAGATGAAGGAACCTTTAGTGATACTGGATGAGCCTGAAATCTCCCTTCACAGTCACATGATCGATGAACTGGCGGAAATTTTCAGCCAGTGCAGGTATGATGTGAGAGTTCTGCTGGCCACCCATTCGGCTAGACTGATCAGAAATATTCTGGTGCAGGAGGGGGGAGAGAACCAGCTCTATCAGGTCTACCGAAGAGGGGAGGAGACGAAAATCTCCCGTTTTCAGATGTTCCGGCAGGACAGTGAAATGAGGGAGCGCTATTTTATCACGGATCAGCATGCCAGTGCATACTTCGCCAGGGCCCTGTTTCTGGTGGAAGGAGAAACGGAGCTGGAGGTATTTCAAAGCCGGTTTTTAAAGGAGCTTTATCCTCTGCTGGGGCAGGCAGAGCTGATCAAAGGCATGAGTGACGACGTGGTGTACCGTATCGTTTCCCCAAAAAACAGGGGATACCGCATACCGGTAACCATTCTCATGGATCTGGATAAGGTTTACACCTATCCGGAGAAGCTGAAGAAAAAATACTTTCATATGTGCAGGACAGGGGAAAATTATTTTTTCTATAAGAAAACAGAATCCCGCTCCTCGTCCAGGGCTACCCTGGCGGCAAGAAGAAACCGCATATACCGAATGGCGGAAAAATGCCGGTTTCATTACATAAAGCCGTTCTATCTTGCAGAGGATGAAAACTATCAGGAGTTTGTCAGTCTGATTCAGGAATATTTTAAAGAATACGGGATTTTTATTGCCCGCACAACGATTGAGGGAATGCTGGTGACGGCGGAAAATCTTCCTCTGTTCCTGCAGTTTTTGGAGAAGCGTTTTCCGGTGTGCTATCACAATATCATTCCGTTTTACAGGGGCCTTCCGGGGGAGGGAGAGAGGCTCACCTTCGTGCGTCTTCTTCTGGGAGGGGAGTGCGACTATGGAATGAATTACCGGGGGATTAAAAAGGAAAATCCGGCCATGGACGAGGAGATGAAAAGGCTGATGGAGAGAAATCTGATCTCGAAGACCTCCTGGGCAGCCGACTGGCTCTGCTTTTATTTCTGCCGGCTGGCAGGCTTTGAGGATTCTGGTCCGCAGGAGCAGAGAGAATTTTTCAGAAAGATGGAAAAAGAAGGAAGGAGGGAGTTTTTCAGAAAGACCTTTGAGAGAGATTTCCCGGAGTTAGGAGAACTGATGCATATGGTATGCGGGATGAGCCAGGAATAGGCTGGAGGAGCCAGAGCTTTTCGGATGAGGTTTGGCATTCAGAAGCAGAAAACAGAGAAACATAGTAGAAAAAATCATAGAACGGGCAGCAACCTGATCTCAATACTAGCAGAGAGACAGACCCTGAGGGAGCGACAGTTCCACAGACCAGGGTGAGAGAGCCACTTTCTGACTGGGGTACCGGCAGAAAATGGGAAGGATGGCGGGGAATTATTAAACACCTTGCGAATTTTCAAGACGGTGCCCGTTCGGAGCGATGCAGATGAAGAAGATTTATGGATGGGATTATTATTGCGAAAGGATCCTGCGAAAGAGCCAGCTGTTTATTGAGAACAGTCTGGCAGAAAAGGAAAACAGCTATATCGTCTTTGACATCAGAGACAGGGGAAAAGAGAGGACTATCTGCCAGGTGGACAAGACCAGCGGATTATATCAGCTTCAGAACAATCTGAACAGAAATCTGCTTGCGAAAATTCCGCTTTCCAAGGCAGCGGCAGGCTTTGTCAGGGGGCTGAGCTACCAGGATTACCTGAGACCTCACTGCGGAAAGAAGTTCCATATGCGCCTGGATATACACCATTTTTTTGATCATGTGACAGAAGAACAGGTGATAAAAAGCCTGGAGGAATTTGTCCAGGATGAGAAAATCAGAGAAAATATCGGGGAGATTACGACTTTTAATGGGAAACTCCCCCAGGGAGCTGTCACTTCCCCTGCTGTGTCAAATATTGTTTTCAGAAGGATCGATCAGCGTATTTTAAAGTACTGCCAGTCTGTGAGGAAGGTCAGGGAAGGAAAAAAATTTTATCAGGAGGATCTGATCTATACCAGATACGCAGATGATATGATGTTTTCCAGTGACTATCTGGACTTCAGAAGGGATTTGTTCGTGTACAGGATGATCAAGCATATTCTCAAAGAAAATGGTTTTTCTCTCAATGAAAAGAAAACCTATATGGCAGAAGGTGAGATTTCATTGTCAGGGTTTGTGGTGGGAGGAGAGGAAAATGGCTGTTCTGTCAGGCCTTCCAGAAAGCGGCTGAGAGAGATTAACAGGATTCTCGCTTATTTCGATGCAAGGAGGGAGCTGGACGGCTGCCCCTATGAGGCAGACATAAAAAAGCTGCGAGATCCCAGAGTGATCGATAACGTGAATCTAATGTTTCCAGATGGCTCTGTTGCCAGGTTCAGCAATAAAAAATCTCTGATCAATTATCTGTGCGGCTACAGAGCCTTTCTGATCACCTTCCTGAAAGGGGAAAATGGACAGGGTTCTTCCCAGAGAGCCCTGCAGGGAAAGATCAGGAATCTGGAAAAACTCATCGACCAGTGCCAGAGATGGTGGTTCCACATTGAGTAGAGAGGGGAATCCCTGAAAACTTATATGAAACAGAGGAGAAGTGAATGGACGGGACAAGGATCAGAACCTTCGTAGAAAACGAGGCGGAAGCGATGCTTAAAACTTACAGGCAGTTTCAGGTCCTCATACCTGCAGATGGGAGGGAAGGGGCCGCTCACCCCGGTGAAGACGGGATGTATGTGGAGGCCCTGCTCAAAAGTTATATTCAGAAATTTCTTCCGGCAGGTCTGGAGGTGATGACTGGTTTCATCCTTCGGCCTGCGGTCAAGACCGGGAGCGGGAAAAAGGAGCGGACAGGGGACAGGGATGCTCACTCCTCCCAGCTGGATCTGATTATCTTTGATTCCGCATCCTATCCTGTATTTCTGAGAATGGGAGATCATGCGATTGTTCCGCCGGAAGGAGTTATCGGTGTAATTTCAGTAAAAAAGAATCTGTACTTTTCTCAGCTTGAGCAGGAGATCAATGCTCTTAAACAGGCGGGGAGACTGTGCACGGGAAAAAATGCTTTGGATCAGGAGGTTAAGGGCCCCTTTTTAGCGCTGGCTGCCATGGATACAAAGGAAAGTGATACAGCGGCGCGCCAGGGGGAAAAAGTGTTTGCCAGTCTGGACAGGATATTCTGTCAGGAAGGAAAAAACCGTTATGACTGGTTTCCCGGATACATAGGAGTGCTGAGCCGGTGGTCTGTCTGCAAATCCGGCCCCAAAAGAGAGCAGACCGGAAAAAAGACAAAAAAACAGGCGGATTATTTCCTCTTTGAGCACAGAGAACATGAAAATTATCTGGGATTTCAGAAGATTATCGCAGGTCTTTTGTCCGTGTATTACGACAGGACAAGAGGAAATGAAAAAAGACTTGGCTTTGAATACTTTGCCTCGGGAAGAGGTTATGATAAAAAGCTGGGCTCCATTCCCTATGTGAAAGAGCATGGAGATCTCAACATGGAAAAAAAGAAAAAGCTCTGAACCGCCCGTCTGGAAAAGTGTGGGTCAGATGAGAAATCTCAAAATTTCTGATACAGAGGTGATTAAGAAAAAGAGAGGCAGGCACAGCTGCAGCTTTTCAGCGGAAATGCAGCTATGCCTGGACGTTTAACAGAAACTCAAATCCAGCCCAGATTTAAGACCGCAGTGCCGGCGCTTAAATAGGCGGCGAACAGACACCAGAGAAGATAGGGAAACTGAAGGAGGGCGGCTCTTTGGCTGATGCTTCCAAATTCCCGGATCATCTGGAGCACGGCCGCTGCCAGAAGAACAGCCAGAACCGTTCCCCCGAAGCGAAGCCCGAGCCGGAAAAAGACGATGGGCCAGAGAAGGTTCAAAAGGAGCTGAAACAGGTAGGAAGCAGAGGCAGGCCTCAGGTCTGCCCCTTTTTTGATCCCCTCACGGATGACCAGATAAAAGCCAAAACCCTTGAGAAGATATAAGAGGGTCCATACCACCGGGAAGACGGCCCCGGGAGGGCTCAAGGGAGGCTGATGGAGAGAGGCGTACACCGAGGGGATGTCCCCGGAGGCCCGAGAGGACAGAAAGCCGCATAAGAGCGGAAAGAGGGTAAAGACTGCCGCGGCCAGAGGCGAAAAGGAGGAGGGAGATTTTTTAGAATTCATGGTCTGTGTCCTTTACAGATACGCTGCAAAATGGCAGCCAGAGCGGAACTGGTCAGTCCCCCGGGGATCCTGGAAGGGACTGTTCCAGTCCGGCTGTCCGGCTTTCTTTTCTGCAGGAAATTTAACCTGAATTATTCACGACTTTGCCACGAATGTGGCTGAAAGCCACATAGTTACTGTATTTTAACTGAATATTGCTTTTCACCTATCAAGTGAATGAAAAAAGAGCATCCATTTGTGGTAAAATTAAGGTGTCTAATCAAAATAAATACCAACAAAGGAGCCCTTTATGAGTATTGTAAACACCTTATCACTAGAAAGCAATAGACAAATTAAAATAAATTTTGATGGAGGAGATTTATCCTCCGATGCAGGATTGCTTCTTATCAAAGAATTCGTAAGCAAACTTGGTATTGATAATCTTTTAGGCAAAGTTTTCAAGACCAACGATTCTGCATTATTCAGATATCATACAGATCAGAAAAACCTGCTCCAGATGATATATATGATCATTGCAGGCTACTTCGAAGATGATACTTCCGATGAACTTACAAATGATCCTGTATTCAAGTCTGTACTTGAAAAAGACACCCTTGCATCACAGCCTACGCTATCAAGATTCTTTAACCGTATGGATGAAGATACCTTAAATCAGTTACTTATGATTGGCAGAATACTCCGAAAGAGAGTTTATCGTATTCAGATGCCACAGGCTGTTATTCTGGATCTGGATTCCACTCTTCTTGATGCATACGGCAAACAGGAAGGCAGAGCCTTTAACTTTCATTATCAAAGCAATGGATACCATCCACTTGTCTGTTATGATGGAATGACCGGAGATCTGGTAAAAATCCAGCTTCGTGATGGAACCGAGTATTCCTGTACCGGAGTGGTTGACTTCCTGCAGCCGATACTTGATGAATACCTGAATGATTATCCGGCGATCCGTATTCTGCTTCGTGGTGACAGCGGTTTCGCTACACCTGATCTTTATAAGCAGTGTGAGGAAAACGGCACAAGCTATGTGATCCGGCTGAAGGAGAATGGCATTCTCCGCAAAAAAGCATCCTATCTTGTGGATGAGCTTGATGAGATCACCAAAAATAATAAAGTCGATTATGCAGTAGCCTATGGCGAATTCATGTATAGAGCGAGTTCATGGCCTTATGAAAGGCGTGTGGTATGCAAGGTTGAAAAGCCGGAAAACCAAATGGTTTACATGTACACATTTGTTGTCACAAACATGGATTCCTCACCAGAGTATC